>Ga0182024_10002702_pt1 | contig 43564 bp, 31 predicted proteins | sample P32metaG_FD_120480 | JGI IMG/M metagenome (GOLD analysis project Ga0182024, IMG submission 120480) | Permafrost microbial communities from Stordalen Mire, Sweden - P3-2 metaG (Illumina Assembly) | ecosystem: Environmental > Terrestrial > Soil > Wetlands > Permafrost | place: Sweden: Stordalen... | reverse complement strand
TTGCCTCGTTCATAGAGTTGAAGAATCCGCTCACGCATGGGGACAGGTATGGCTCTCATGGCCACACACTCTGCCACATAACTGCGTTTCCGTAAAGCTACATAATTTATGGAAATGCTCTAGGCGAATTGAAATGAAGCGGGCGAGTTGCGCACTCTTTCCAGAGTTGCTTTTTGTATAGCGTAACTATACACTATACGAATGATCCTGAGTTACCGGCACAAAGGGTTACAGCTTTTTGCCGAAACCGGGTCTAAAGCGGGAATCCAGCCCGCGCACTCGAAGAAACTTAGAATAATTCTCACCGCTTTGGATGTGGCAGGCGGCCCAGCGGATATGAATGCTCCTGGTTACGGTTTACATCCGCTCCACGGAAACCTTGAAGGACATTGGGCCGTGAGCGTCAGCGGAAATTGGAGGCTGACGTTTGCCTTTGAAGGCGAACACGCGATCCAGGTGGATTACCAGGACTACCATTAAGGGAGGCAATCATGATTTTCAACCCCGCACATCCCGGCGCAGTCTTGAAGGATTACCTGGGTAGCATGACGGTGAAGGAAGCCGCAGCCCGTTTGCGCGTGACCAGAGCAACGCTGTCCCGCATCCTTAATGGGCACGCGGGCATCACGGCGGGGATGTCCCTCCGGCTGTCCGCGGCACTGGGCACTTCACCGGAGTTCTGGCTGAAGATGCAGGGACAGTACGATCTGTGGCATGCCAAAAAGAAAACGCCGAAAGTGCGACGGTTTCCACATGCGGCAGAACATCAAACGATTCAGGATTCGAGCAGGATGAGTTCGTAATATCATTTCCCGAAAAAGCTGAATGACAACATTTTGAATCCTCCCTTGGTTGCGTAGTCAGAAACTATCATCCGCCACTTCGATCCGCACTCAGCTCCGCTAATCGCCGCTCAATGAATCGCCGTTCCGGCGCCTGGATCGTAAGTCCCAGCGCGCGTTCATAGGAAGCAATTGCTTCCCGAACGCGGCCCAAACGGCGGCAAAGATCGGCACGCGCGGAGTGCGCGAGGTGATATTCGGAAAGTTCGCCGCGCGCGAGGATTGCGTCAATGAGGGCGAGGCCGGATTCGGGGCCGTCGCGCATGGCCACGGCGACTGCTCGATTGAGTTCCACGACGGGCGACGGCTCGGCTCTCAGCAGGACGTCGTAAAGGGCAACGATCTGGCGCCAATCGGTGGCGGCGGCGCTGGGCGCCGCCGCGTGCACGCCGGCCATGGCGGCCTGCAAGGTGTAGGGACCGAACCTGCGCGACGACAGCGCACGTTCCACGAGGGCGAGGCCCTCGGAAATTTGTTCGTGATTCCACAAGGCGCGGTCTTGTTCCTCGAGCAGAATCAACTCGCCCGACGGTGAAGTTCGCGCCGCGCGGCGCGCATCGTGGAGAAGCATCAGGGCAAGCAGTCCGATGGCCTCGGGTTCAGGGAGCGACTCTGTCAGGAGGCGTCCGAGGCGGATGGCTTCGGCGGAAAGGTCGTGCCGCGTGACGGAATCGCCGGAGGAGGCCGAGTAGCCTTCGTTGAAGACGAGGTAAAGGACGTGCAGCACCGCGTCGAGGCGACCCGAAAGTTCATCGCGTGAAGGGACCTGGTAGGGAATATGCGCGTCGCGAATCTTTCCCTTGGCGCGGACGATGCGCTGCGCGAGCGTCGGCGCGGGAATCAGGAAGGCGTGCGCGATCTGCTCGGTTTCGAGGCCACAGACTTCCCGAAGCGTGAGCGCGATGCGCGCGTCGGGAGTGAGCGCGGGATGGCAGCAGGTGAAAATAAGGCGCAGGCGGTCATCCACAAGGTCCTCTTCATCCATTTCCGATGCGGGCGGCGTGACGGCTTCCAGGTGGTCGGCTGCAGCGGCGAGCGCCGCGTCAAATCGCGCGCCCCGGCGCAGGCGGTCGATAGCCTTGAAGCGTCCAGTGGAGATGAGCCACGCGCGCGGGTTTTGCGGCACTCCGCCGATTGGCCAAGAATCAAGCGCCGCAGTGAAGGCGTCGTGCATTGCTTCTTCGGCGATGTCGAAGCTGCCGAGGAGGCGGATAAGCGTGGCGAGCACGCGTCGCGAGTCCGAGCGATAGATTGCGTCGATTTGCTCGCGCGCGTGCTGGCCTGCTGCGTCGCTCACGTTCGGGGTCAACTCCCGGCTGCGGCTGGGGCGGCGTGCTCCATGATTGGGCGGACTTCGATCGAGCCGGACCGCGCGCCAGGAATACGAGCGGCGACCTGGATGGCCTCGTTCAAGTCTTTCGCGTTAATCAGGTAGTAGCCTCCGAGCTGCTCTTTCGTTTCGGCGAACGGGCCGTCGGTGGTTGAGATTTTGCCCTGCCGAACACGCACGGTGGTGGCGGTCTGCGTGGGTTGCAGCGGATTTCCGCCGATGTACTGGCCGCTTTGCTTGATGTCCTCGGTAAAGGCCATGTACTCCTTAAACATGGAGTCCATTTGATCTTTCGGCAGCGTGGCGATTTTGCTTTCTTCGTAATAAATCATGCACAAGTATTTCATGTTGTCCTCCCCTGCAAAGTGGATTGCCTATCGTACTTCAACTCGTAGTCGTCCGGGGAGGCGTGGATTCGACATCTGACGCGTAATTTATTTTGGCCCCGGGGATAGGTCTGCGGAGGTCATTTTGTGGGGCCCAGAGCTGGGTCGGAACCTGAAATTGGGGTTGTGCGGAAAGGCAGCTTGAGTCCATGGGCAATTTCGGGCCAGAATTCGCGCACAACATCAAAACCCATGTCGCCGAGAACGTCGTATCCCACCCCTTCTGCCGAAGGCGCGAATCCACGCTGGTTGCCGGGGTGATACATGTTGCTCAGGCTGACCGCGCTAACTGTCCCCAGCCATTCCGAAAAATTGAACATTTGATTCCCGTGGTCGGTATGCGCCACGAAGGCGTGTTCGATCGCGTGAACAAAACGCTTTCCGCCGTTGCCGGTGCCCAGCCTGTAGTATCGCGGATCCTCGCCAAATACCGTGGGGTAAGCAAACTCTTTGAAGAACCGGAAAGATGCTTGATCGGCATAATCGGCGGCAAACCGTTTGCCATAACCACTCATGCCGTGCCCGAAGGTCGGGTCATTGGCGTCCGCCTGGTCGATTCCCGCGTTGAAACCCGCAGTCAGAAAAATCACCGGATCGTAGGATCCACGCACAAAGAGGAGAAACTTGTCCTTCAGTTCAAGAGAGCACAGAATCGCTCCCGGCTTGTAGTGCGGCAGGTGTACGGATGTTCGCTCCAACTGTCGTGTAAATAGGCCGATGGTTTTCTGGAATGGGCCGACGTAGTCCGCCATGGTTACCATGGGTTCCGGCTGCACGCACGGGACGGCCACGCTACTTGTCGTTTCTTTCTGTTCCGGCACAGTTTGGGCGGGTGCGTTCGACATGGGCGGCGATTCCTGGGCGAACATCGCGCCCGCGTTTCCCAATGCGCACAGAAGGACAAAACACGTGAAAATGCGTGAGAAAATTTGGTCCCTCTCAATCGAACTGGGAGCTTACCACGTGTTTGATTCATCTCGTGTGCAGGCAGTTGGCTGCCTGCCGCGAGAGGATCAACGCAATTGCCGTTTGCGGGCTTGATGATTGCACGGACGATGACCAAACTACCTTTCGAGCCCCCGATTGTCGCTATGTATTGAAATGCACAGCCGCAAAATTTCCTATGCTTCAAATAGCGAATTTGGAGTGCAGGTTGCACTTATAAATGTCGTAAGCTTGATCGGCGTGAAAACTGCGACCAGAGGCCGCAGGGGGTCATCCGGCTCATGCTACAATCGCCGTCGTATCAGTCACTTGGGAAACCAGGCGGCGAGTGTCAAAATAGGTCACTATTTCCACAGGTACCGATTGGGCGATTATGTGAAATTGGTTATCCCGTTGAGTCCCATGTACCTGAGCGACACTGGCCGACACAAACGAAATAGGGGAAAGCGCATCAAAAGGTAATAGGAGATCTTGTCGAGCGGGAACGTAGTCCTGAAGAGCAAACCGCGGTGAAGTGATACGGACGGGTCGGAGGACCAGAGCAGACATGCCAGTGGGAACATCAACCTCTACCAGAATTCCTGAAAGCGCCGCTGTGCGCTCGGGCGTCCTGATTGAGACGCGGGATCTTCGCAAGAGCTACTCCCCGGGCGTGTCCGAAATTGCTGTGTTGTCCGGCGTGAACGTGTCTGTTGAAGCGGGAGAACTGGTCGCGGTGATTGGTCCCTCGGGATCCGGGAAAAGTACTTTACTTCACCTGTTGGCCGCGCTAGACACGCCAACGAGCGGTACAGTATACTTCGAACAGAAAGCAATAGAATCGTTTCGGGAATCCGAGCTTGCAGATTATCGCAATCGCTCGATTGGGTTTGTATGGCAGCGGCATCACTTATTGGCTGATTTTACCGCGGCCGAAAATGTGGCGATGCCCCTGCTGATGCGCGGCGCAAGGTATAGTGAGGCGCTCGAAACCTCTGCGCGCTGGCTCCAGGAAGTTGGCCTGGAAAAGCGGGCTGGACAGCGTGCGGGGGAGTTGTCCGGGGGAGAGCAACAACGCGTGGCCATTGCCCGCGCGCTTGTGCAGGAACCTGCTCTATTGCTTGCGGATGAGCCCACCGGAGATCTGGACGAGCGAAACGCATTTGCAATCTTCGAGTTGATGCAGCGATTGCATCGCGAGCATCAGCTTACCTCCATCCTGGCAACGCATAACACAGTTCTGGCGGGGCGCGCGGATCGCGTGCTGCAGTTGGAGCACGGATTGCTCCTGCCGGTTGCGGTATAGACCAAAGAGCCCTGGTATTTGTATTGAGGGAGAAACGAGTGACCCGTGTTTGAACGCTACACAGAGAAGGCACGCCGCGTCATATTTTTTGCGCGGTACGAGGCCAGCCAGTATGGATCCCCGTACATCGAGACGGAACACCTGCTGCTTGGCCTGATGCGCGAGGATAAGGCTCTGGCCAACCGCTTTCTGCGTTCCCACGGCTCGATCGAGTCCATCCGCAAAGAGATCGAACAGCGCATCACGATTCGCGAGCGCATTTCCACCTCCGTGGAAGTGCCGCTGAGCCAGGAATCCAAGCGCATCCTGAACTTCGCCACCGAAGAGGCGGAGCGCCTCGGGCACAAACACGTCGGGACCGAACACCTTCTGCTCGGAATTCTGCGCGAGGAGAAATGCTTCGGCGCCGAAATCCTGCAGGAGCGCGGGGTGCGTCTCTCGACGCTTCGGGAAGAACTGGCGCGCAGCGCGGGCGAAAAAGCGCCGGCTTCGCGTCCCAAGGAAACTTCTCTGCTTGCAGAATTCAGCCGCGACCTCACGCAGGCCGCGCTCGAGGGACAGCTCGATCCCCTGGTCGGCCGCGAACGCGAAGTCGAACGCGTCATTCAGATTCTCTGCCGCCGCACGAAAAATAATCCGGTTCTCATCGGCGAGCCCGGAGTCGGCAAAACCGCAATCGTCGAGGGCCTGGCGCAGCGCATCTCCGACAGCGATGTGCCGCCATTTCTCGCCGACAAACGCATTTTGTCGCTGGACCTTTCGCTGATCGTGGCGGGAACAAAATATCGCGGCCAGTTCGAGGAGCGGCTCAAGACCATCATGAAAGAGCTGATGGAAAGCCAGAACTCCATCGTATTTATCGACGAACTGCACACGCTGGTCGGCGCGGGATCGGCCGAAGGCTCCCTCGACGCGGCCAATATCTTGAAGCCGGCGCTTTCCCGCGGTGAAATTCAGTGCATTGGCGCGACCACGCCGGGGGAATACCGCAAATCCGTCGAAAAAGACCGCTCGCTGGAACGCCGTTTCCAGGCGGTGAAAGTGGGAGCACCCTCCGAGGACGATGCGATTCAGGTTCTCGAAGGCGTGCGCGAACGCTATGAAAAATTCCACGCGGTGAGCTACACCGACGAAGCCATCCGCTACGCCGTGTATCTCTCCAGCCGGTACATTCCGGACCGGTTCCTGCCGGACAAAGCCATTGACCTGATTGATGAAGCCGGCGCGCGCGTCAAGCTACGCCAGGCCATGCTGCCCGACGAAGTGGCCGAAGTGCAGAAGCGCGTGAAGTTCATCACTCACAGGATGGAAACGGCCATCGCCAATCACGAATTCGAGAAGGCGCGTTTCTATTCCGAGGAAGAACGAAAAGAGAAAGAAAATCTGCGTGTGGTGCGCGAGCGCCTGAAGCTCGACGACACCAACACCGGGATCGTCACGCGCGAGGACATCGAGGAAGTTGTGGCGCGCTGGACCGGAATCAACGTCTCTTCCATCAAAGAGGACGAACAGCAAAAGCTGCTGCGCATCGAAATCGAATTGCACAAGCGAGTCATCAGCCAGGACAAAGCCATTACCGCGCTCGCTCGCGCCATTCGCCGCAGCCGCGCCGGACTTAAGGCGCCCGGCCGCCCCGTTGGATGTTTCCTGTTCCTCGGGCCAACCGGCGTGGGGAAGACGGAAGTCGCGCGGCGGCTTGCGGAATTCCTGTTTGGCAGCGAAAAATCGCTGATTCGCTTCGATATGTCCGAATACATGGAGAAGCATTCCGTCTCCAAATTGATCGGCGCGCCTCCAGGATATGTGGGCTACGAAGAGGGCGGCCAGCTGACCGAACGTGTCCGGCGGACCCCCTATTCGGTAATTCTTCTCGATGAGGTCGAAAAAGCGCATCCGGACGTGTACAATATCCTGCTCCAAGTGTTCGAAGACGGCCAACTGACTGACGGCCTCGGCAACACCGTGGATTTTCGCAATACAATTCTGATCATGACTTCCAACCTCGGCGCGCGGCATTTGCAGAAGCGCTCCACGATGGGATTCCAGTCAGCGGCAGAGGAAGGCGCAGGAAAGAGCCTGGACGATCTGGTGCTCAGCGAAGTGAAGCGGGTGTTCAATCCTGAGTTTCTGAATCGTCTGGACGAGATTATTCTGTTCAATCCATTGGGCGATGAAGACTTACTCCGTATTATTGATTTGCTGGTCGGCCAGATCAACGACACTTTGATCCACCGCCAGGTGCAGATCGTCCTGACGCCAGAAGCACGCCAGTGGGTCCTTGAGAAGACTTGCGCGGACCGCAGTTATGGCGCGCGGCCCTTGCGGCGGGCATTGCAGAAGTACGTCGAAGATCCGTTGTCGGAAGCGCTGATACAGGGGGGCCTGCAGCGCCCGGCGACGTTGGAAGTCTACGTCTCAACGGACGGGCTCGGCTTCCGACCAGTGGTCGAAGCAACCCCGGTATCCCACTAGCGAATCCTAACGCGCGCAGGCCGGTCTCACCGGGGGCCGGCAGGGGAGCGTACAATCTTGTTTTGGGGGAAGCGGCCTTGAGGTTTGCCGTGGCCGCGAGAGTGCATTCTTGTTTTGTGTCCAGACCGCGAGCCAGCATAGCCTGCTGGCTCGCGGTTGCTGTCGTATCTCTGGTCCCCGTGGCCAGGGCCCGCCCAATCCCGCAACCGCAAGCGGAACAGGCGCTTCCCGCGCAAACCCAGGGAACGCCTACCATCGAACGAATTGATTTTGAAGGCAATCGAAGAATTCGCAGCGAGACGCTCCGGGCGCGTATTTTTTCCAGGCCGGGAGATTCCTTAAACGAGGACGCGCTTCGCCGCGATTTTCACGCGCTTTGGAACACGGAATACTTCGATGACATCCGGCTCGAAGTTCAGGATAGCCCGGACAAGCCGGGCCAGAAAATTATCATTTTCTATGTCACCGAGCGCCCGGTCATCCGGCGCATCACCTACAAGGGCAACAAATCAGTTTCCGAATCCGACATTCTGGACCGGTTTAAGGATCGCAAGGTCGGTCTGTCGATCGAAAGCCAGTTCGATCCCACGCGCATCAAGAAGGCGGAAGTGGTTCTGAAGGAGTTGCTGGCCGAGCACGGCCGCCAGTTCGCGACGGTTAAGCCTACCTTCGAGAGGCTGCCCGGCACGAACGCTGTCAACCTCACGTTCAACATCGATGAGGGGCCCAAGGTGAAGGTCGGCAAGATCATGATCACGGGCAACACAGCGTTCTCGAGCGCCCGGATCATTCGCACCATGAAACTTTCGCGTCCCTTCTCAATTCCACTGAGTTTCCTGGGGTCCATCGCCGTGCTGTCCAAAACGTTTGACCGGCCGAAACTGGACGAAGATATGGAAATCGGGGTCCGCGCCTTGTATCAGGACAACGGATACTTCAAGGTGACGGTCAAGGACCCCATCATTGAGAATGTCACCGTGCGCCGCAGTGTCTTCCGGGGCGATATACCGTTTTCAGGCCCGAAGGAAGACAAAGCTGTCAACATCACGATTCCGATCGAAGAAGGGCCGCGCTACCGCATGGGAACGCTTCACGTGCGCAGCGCCAATCCGGATGAGGGGCTTTTCTTCAAGACCGATTTCCTGGAATCGATTTTTCCGGTCAAGAAGGGCGATATCTTCAGCGTCGCAAAAGTCCGCAAAGCAATCGAAGATTACACAAAGCTGTACGGAAATTATGGATTCATCGATTTCACCGCTGAGCCGAACACCGACGTGCACGACGACACCAAAACGATTGACCTGACTTTCGCGTTCGACCAGCAAAAGCAGTTTTTCGTGAGGCGCATCGAATTCACCGGCAATACCGGCACGCGCGACAAAGTCATTCGCCGCGAGCTGCTGCTCAGCGAAGGCGACATGTTCCGTAATAACCTGTGGGAGTTGAGCCTGCTGCGTCTGAACCAGCTCGACTATTTCGACGCGATCAAGCCCGAAAACGCTGAAATCAAAAGAAACGTCAAGCAAGGCACCGTTGATATTCTCCTGAAGCTGAAGGAGAAAGGGAAGCAATCCATCAGCTTGACGGGCGGCCTCAGCGCCTTTTCAGGCACCTATGTCGGCCTGACCTACCAGACCAATAATTTCCTCGGCCTCGGAGAAACGCTCACCCTGTCCGCGAATGTCGGCACTCTGCAGCGAACAATTTCCTTCGGTTTCACCGAACCGTACTTGTTCGACCGCCCCATCAGCACGGGGTTCAACATTCAGACGAGCCGGTATAGTTTCAACCAGGCGCAGCAAACTTCTCTGGCTCTTGGTTATCAGGTGCAGCTGAATCCCGACACCGTCCAGAATTACGTGCAGAATACCGACGGCTTCACGCTTTTTGCGAGCTATCCGGTTCGTCATTTGGGTTTTACACGGCTGGGCCTCACGTATGGTTTTTCGGCCACCAGCATTCAATCGCTTAGCACGGCGGCCACCGCCTTGTTTGATGTTTTGCAATTTCAGGCCCTCGCGGGACCTTCGTCGCTCACGGGGATCCATTCCAGCACGCTGACCCCAACGTTGACTTATAACACCGTGGACAATCCGGTGAACCCGACGCATGGAAAGAGCCTGTTCACTTCCATCGCCTTCCAGGGTGGGCCGATCGGCGGCAACGTCAACAGCATTACTGAAGTTGTGGAGGCCAAGTATTTTCGCCCCACCTATCACAAGCGCAATGTGATCGCGCTGCGCCTGCTGGGGGCGTTCACCACTGGATTCGGCGGCAAAGTCGTGGCTCCCTACAGCCGTTTCTACCTGGGCGGCGAGGACAACTTGCGCGGGTTTGATGTACGCACCGTTTCTCCGGTGGTGTTCATTCCGCAGCTCACTACGACGGCCATTACCTTCACCGATCCCACAAAACTCGGCGCGGGCGGAAGTCCGACAACCACGACGCTCAATATTCCCACTCTCAGTTATCAAACTTCTTTTCCGGGTGGAGATACGCAATACGTAGCGAATCTTGAGTATCGAATTCCACTATTCCCGCATGTGGGCTTGTCGTTTTTCGCCGACGCCGGTGCGACCGGGGCTCTGCAAAAGGATCAGCTGCAGCTCAATTCCACGGCCCTTACTACGTTGACGGAGGGCTTCCCGAAATCAAGCTCGTTTCCGGGAGTCAGCTCAACGCTCCCCTTCCAGCCGGGGACCAATTTCAAGCTGCGCTCGACGGCGGGAGTCGAGTTGGTCGTGCAACTGCCCATCGTGCAGGCGCCGTTCCGGCTGTATTGGGGGTATAACTTCTCCCGCATGGCGCAGATCATTGCCGCGCCGGCAACTCAGTTCCCGGGGAACGTGAATGAAATTGATCCGACGAAGCCGCCGTGTAGCGCGACTGTGACCTCTAATTGTTTTGACACGAATTGGAGTCCCTATATGAATGGGTTGCCGCCGGGGGCGTGGAACGCTTTGGTCGTCCCGCAAATTCAGAATATCTTTAACAACCCGCAGCGGACGAATTTCTTCGATCCCATCCGTACGTTCCGGTTTACGGTGAGCCGGACATTCTAGGAGCAAGGGAACCAGGGCGGGGGCAATCGCGCCAGGGTGGATTGAGGTCAGGCATGGAGCCAGGGACAGCAGGTCAAAAATTAGATTGGGAAAAAGGCGCGCCGACGCCGGCGAGCCGCCGGCGGAAAGCCGGATATCAACGACTTTTGGGACTTTTGGGAGGACAGGGATGAGCCGGTGGAAGTACTTCTCGATTTTAATTCTCGTGCTGGCGCTGGGCGCCCTCGGTTGTGGGAGTAGCGCCACTTCCACCGTTGCGATCACGCTGAACCAGTCAGCCGTCAGCGTCATTACCAATACGACCTCTCAGTTCGCCGCCTTTATAACTGGCAGTTCGAATCAGAGCGCGACATGGACTATCGCCTGCGCGGTGGTTGGCAGTCAAACGGCAACCGGATGTGGAACGATTGATAGCTCGAGCGGCCTTTATACAGCCCCAGCGACGATACCGACGCTGACGATTTCAGGGACGGTAACCCCCGAGCCCACGGCCACGGTCACAGCGACCGCCGCCGCGGACACGACGAAGACAGCCATTGCCACGATCACGATCATTACCGGAATCAGCATTGCGATTACTCCGCCCGGCGCGACAATTGGTACCGGCGAACATTTCACTTTCGCCGCGACGGTCAACAACCCGGGCTGCAACACGACTTCAAATACCACCTGCCTGAATGTGACATGGTCTGTCCCGGTCGCCACAAGCACTACGAACTACGGGTCGATTGACAGCAATGGAACCTACACGGCGCCGTCGACGACCCCCTCGCCGAGTTCGGTCACCATAACAGCAACCTCCGTTGCGGACACATCGATCACGGCCTTTGCTACAGTCAATGTGGAAACAGCCAGCGATCCAACTGTAACTTCCGTCAGTCCGCCCAATGCGGCGCTTGGATCGTTGTTTCAGGATGTTTATATTACCGGGACAAATTTCCTCTCGACCAGCATTGTGTACGTGAACGGAACTTTGATTAATCCCACGGAGATTTCCGCGGATTCGACCTCGGTGATTCGAGCGCGGCTAACGCCCAATTTTCTCGTGCCGCCGACATTACCGCCGTCGGGAATCCTCTCGTTCACGGTTTCTCAGCAGGTCGGGACGCCACAGTCGTGCACGGATCCGACGAGTTGCCAGGTCCTGGTCACCCCCGTGCGGCCGGTGATTGTAGGGCCGTCACCCGACAGCGTTCCGCAATCGCAGAATGGCTCCGCCGTGCAGAGCTTCAACGTGAATGGGGGCTTCTTTGGCACGAGCAGCAGTCCGACCATAAGCGCAACCTATGACGGCCAGGCACATGCTTCGACGGTTACGTCAAACACTTCACGCCAGCTCAACGTGACCCTCGGCGGAAATTCCAACTCTCAGGATTTCACTCTTGCGGGCCTTCATCAGATAACGATTCGCAGCAATGGCGATCCCACGAAATTCGCGTCCGCAAATCTTGCGGTTCAGCCCGATGCCAATGCCAATCCACCGACGCCGGGTTCTCCGCTCGCTGTAGGAAAGACCCCGAATGACGTGGCGATTGATCCTGCCACAGGAATGGCCGTGGTCGCCAATAGCGGGTCAAACGACGTTACGTTGATTGACCTCACCGGCACAACCCCATCGGTGCTTATGGCTTCCCTTTGCACGGGAGCGGTCGGAACTGCCTCCGCGCCTTGTACAACGGTGTCAGGACCAATGGGTGTCGCCGTCGCACATCTGATCAACCCGTCCAAAGATATCGCTCTGGTCGCAAACACGGCCACGAAAACGCTTTCCGAAATTGACCTCAACGCCAGGACTGTAACCTGGGTTTCGCAGCCACTCACAGATTCGCCCATTTCGGTGGGAATCAATCCTGTCACCGGTCGAGCCCTGGTTGTCATGAACACACGCCCCTATGGCTTGATCGTTGACCTGACCTCGCAGTCTTCCCCATTCATTTTGGGTCCGGTTTCGATTGTCACCGGTCCCAACGCTCACGTGGCAGTGGAACCGCATCTGAATTGGGCGCTGGCCACGCCGGGCGGCACCGGCACGGTAAGCATCGTGGACCTAAATCGCCAGACTACAAACAATGTCGTGAGCATTTCCCGGACAACCAATGTGGTCACCGTGACAGTCCAGGCCTCGACTCCGAGCGTTCCTCAATCGCCTTTGACAGTGGTAAGCGGAGAATCCATCCAGATTCAGAATGTGTCCGTAGGTGGAGACAGCACGAGCTTCAACGGGGTCTATCAGGTATCGGCGCTCGGTCCCGGAGCGACCGAGTTCAGCTATACGGAGACCGGCAACGCGCTTCCCGACGTGGCAAGCACCACTGCCACCGGGACCGTGAATTACTCGAACCCGGTCGCCATCCTTTCCGCGACGGGTCCGGGCGTCCAGGGAATTGGAATCAATCCGGAAACGGAAACGGCAATCATGGCCGATCCCACGGCAAGCGGAGGCATCTCCATTTTCAGCCTGATCGACCAATCCACCCAATCATTCGCGCTGACGAACAGCAGCAATGGCACCGAGTTTGGGCCTTCGTTTGCCACGTATAATCAGCTTACGAATACGGCGTATGTCCTGAACACAAATAATTCGACGCTGTCCGTGATCGATCCGACCACGCCGAAGCGCCTTCCGTCTCCAACCACTACTTTCGCCACCGGCCAAAAGCCCGTGGCCCTGGCGGTGGACCCGCCGTCAAATCGGCTTATTGTCGTGAATCAAACTGACAACACCGTCTGGGTCTATTCTCTAGGAAGCCTGAGCACCATAAGACCAATCGCCATCACCGAAACAAACCCGAAGATTTTCACGGCCACGTCGACGCTGCTCTCAGGTCCATCGCCTGCCGCGCTCACACTTACAGTCCTCGGGAAGGGGCTCACGTGCACCAATAACTCGACTTCGCTCACTGTGCGCCTCGACGGCACCCCGCTTTCGACTGCGTGCGCCTTCAGTAGTGGAGACCGCGCGTTGACCGCAACAGTGCCGCCTTCGCTGCTCTCCCACGCGCGCCGGTTCACGCTGGACGTGGTGGATGGCTCAGGAAACGTCTCGAACGCCTCCGACTTCACGGTGGAGCAAAGCATTGATGTCACGGGATGCTCGGCGACTCCGTTCCCCTCAGGTGTGGCCATCGACGCGGTTCAAAATATCGCGGCCGTTACCCTTGCAGGATGTAACGAACTGGCTCTGATCAGTCTTACGAATGGCACGGGCCAGCTCGTCTCCGTCGGCTCGACTCCTCTCGGCGTCGCGGTAATTCCGCGGCTGCACGAAGCCATCGTCGCCAATAACGGGAGCAATAACGCGTCCATTGTGAATGAACTGGGCGCGTCGGTCTCAAGTACGATAACGACCGGTAACGGATCGACGGGAGTGGCCACGGACCAGGATACCGCAGAGGCCGTGGTGGCCAATAGTGTCGATAATACTGTTTCGGTGATTGATATGGTTGGGGACGCCCTAACCAATACCATTTCGACTGACCAGCGGCCCATCGCCGTTGGTTTCAATTACCTGGATCACGAAGTCGCCATCGCCGCGGATTCCAATAGCAGTTCGCAGGGATCCGTGGCCTTTGCGGATGCGGCTTCAGGCACGACAATCACATCCATTGGCATAAGCCTGCCCAGCTCCGTCGTGTACGATCCGGTCACCAGCGATCTGGGAGGCGATTGCACCAGCACCCCCCCCGGCCCCACCAATACCAGCAACAATACCGGGTGCTTCCTGATCAATTCAAGCACGGGCAACAATCTTACGATATACGACCCCGTGGCACAGTTCGAGTCAACGTTCCGCATCGGGATCAACCCCACCGCGCTGGCGTATAACTACCTGACCAGCACGGTCGTCAGCACGAATACGGAGAGCCATACCGTGACGGTGGGCGACTTCATCGCCCAGCGAATCCGGGCGGTGTTGACATTACCCGCTGCGCCCACGGCTTCTATCCTTGATCAGCAGGGAGTCCTGCAATTCGCTGTTGACATTCAACCTCTGACGAATCTTGCAGTCATCGCGGACACTGCGAATGGCCGCGTGCTGCTTGTTCCCGTGCCGCGCTAGAGGGAGCGTGCTCGGCCGCGTTTGTCAGAAAAATTGAATCGGCCCCGGCCAACTCGGGAAGCCTTCTGGCGCATCGAGAAACTCAGCGCAACGATGGGACCGGGGCCTGGTTTTGCCGAGGGTGGATCCAAGCGATTCTGATTGACGGCTGTGAAACAGGGCCGCTATAATCTGCGATTTGTGATTTTGGCATGTAAGCATAGGGTGCGGGCTCGATCGGTTTTGCCCCGAATTCAGGGGAGAGCCTTTAGAGATGCGGGTGCGGGCTACCCGCCTGCCGGCAGGCAGGTACTTATAGCCCGCGGAAATTCGGGTGTGGGCTCTACTTGGAGCCCACAGAAATTAAGGAGTGAGGATGAACGTCAATTTACGTTCCAAAGGTTTTTGGGCTGCATTCATACTGTTGTGCGTGGTTCCAGCTTCCGGCCTTAGGGCTCAAGCAGGCGCGGCGGCGGGTCCGGTCAAAATTGCCGTGATGAACGTCCGGAACGCGATTGTCGCCACAGCGGAAGGAAAACAAGCGCAGGCGGAGCTGCAATCCAAATTTGCTCCGAGGCAGAACGACCTGCAAAACATCCAGAAGCAGATGGACGACATTCAGCGGAAACTGAATGAAGGCGCGCGCACGCTCAGCCAGGACGAGCAAGCGAAATTGCAACGCGACGGCGAACTGCTTTCGCACCGTCTGCAACGCGGCACCGACGACCTGAACGAAGAATTGCAGGCCGCGCAGGGCGAGATCGTGGACGGCATCGGCCGCAAAATGCTCGAGGTTCTGGACCGGTACTCGCGTGAAAACGGCTACACAGTCGTACTCGATACATCGGCGCAAGGCAGCCCCGTGGTTTACGGGTCGTCGACATCGGACATTACTCAGGAAATTGTCCGGCTCTACGACCAGGCCTACCCCATGAAGGGCGGAGCAGCTCCGGCGGCTGCGGCTCCCGCGACTCCAAAGCCTTCTTCGCCAGCACCTGCTCCTGCGAAGAAGCCGACTCAGTAAGAGTTTAGCATCGCAGGTTTTCGATCCTGGCCGGGGGCTCGCGAAGAACCCCCGGCTTTTCCATCTCATTCAATTCAATCCAATGAGCCCGCCCATTTTTGTCTGAAAGTACTGCTGCTTGCTTTTGCCGGAATGGCTGACTATACTGAATTGGCCTAAGCCGGGCGCACTCCTCAGTGGGCGAGAGCCCACTTTTTTGTTGGGCGCAAGGTGGACTGCAGGCGACCCGGGCTTCACCGGTCGGTAAGTCCGCTCCGAGGGAAAATGGATTTAGAGCGCATCCGCGAGGCGGCCGAGCGCGTGGCGCGTTCGCTGGGTATGGAAGTTGTTGACGTTGAATGGAAGGTCGGCAAGCAGCGCTTCCTCCGCGTCTACATTGATAAGCCTGAGGGTGTCAGCCACAAGGATTGCGAGGCCGTCAGCAACCAGTTCAGCGCGATTCTAGACGTGGAAGATCTGGTTCCCGGGCCTCATTATATTCTGGAGGTCAGCTCGCCTGGCCTCGACCGCAAGCTGACCAAGCCGGCCGAGTTTGAGCGTTTCGCCGGGCGGCTGGCGCGCATTTCAACGATCGAGCCCGTAGGGAATCAGAAATTTTTTGAAGGCCGTCTCGCAGGAGTGGTCGACGGCAAGGTCCAGATCGAAGTGAAGGGCCAGGTGATTGCCGTGCCGATGGAAGGAATTCGCAAGGCGAATCTGGTTGTGGATTTTTAAGGTGAGGGATAATGGCAAGTCTGCTGTACCAGACAATCGAGCAGATCAGCCGGGAAAAGCATATTGAACCGGAAGTGATCGTCGCCGCCATCGAAGACGCGATGATCGTTGCCGCGCGGAAGTTTTACAAGACCGAAGAGGATCTCCGCGCCAAGTTCAATCCAGACTCCGGGCAGATCGACGTATTCGCCGTGCGTCCCGTGGTCGATGAAGTCACAGACCCCAAGAAGGAATTCACGCTGGCGGAGGCGAAAAAGTTCGACCCGAATGCCGAAGTGGGCAGCGAGGTCCTGATCCCCAAGCCGACGGCAGTGCTGGGGCGCATCGCCGCGCAAACCGCCAAACAAGTCATCATGCAGAAGGTGCGCGAGGCGGAACGCGACACCATCTACAACGAATACAACGGGCGCGTCGGCGAGCTGGTGAACTGCGTAGTCAAGCGCACCGAAGGTCCCGACGTGATCGTGGACCTGGGACGCGCCGAAGCACGCATGCCCAAACGCGAGCAATCGCGCCTGGAAACTTACAATATCGGCGACCGCCTGCGTGTCGTGATTCGCGCCGTGGATCGATCCTCGAAGGGACCGCAGGTCATCGTTTCCCGCGCCGATCCCATTTTAGTGCAGCGCCTTTTTGAAATGGAAGTTCCGGAAATTTACGACGGCACCGTGCAGATTCGCGCCGCCGCGCGTGAAGCGGGCGAGCGAACCAAGATTGCCGTCCAGAGCCGCGACAAGGATGTGGATCCCGTCGGGGCTTGCGTGGGCATGAAGGGCATGCGCGTCCAGTCCATCATCCGCGAATTGCGTGGCGAAAAAATCGACATCATTCCGTATTCCGAAGATACCGTCACGTTCGCGCAGAAGGCGCTTTCGCCCGCGAAAGTCACGCGCGTCCAGATCATTGACCCGGAAACGCGGCACCTTGAGATCATCGTGGAGGACACGCAGCTTTCTCTTGCGATCGGCAAGAAGGGCCAGAACGTGCGTCTCGCGAGCAAGCTGATTGGCTGGAACGTGGACATCAAGAGCGAGGAAGAAAAGCGGCAGGAGATCGAAGCGCAGATGGCCGCTCTGACCGCTCCCGGCACGCCTCTTTCCGAACTCAAGGGCGTGGGACCGAAAACGATCGAGCGAATTGAGACTCACGGCGTCACCACAATCGAAAAGCTGGCCGACATGACTCCCGAACAACTGACCGAAATTCCCGGCATAGGCGAGAAGATGGTCGAGAAGATCCAGTTGTCGGTGGCTGCTTATTACCAGTCGCTTGAGAATCCGCCTGCGGAAAGCGAGTCCGTGGAGGACCTGGGGGAGCAAGAGGCGGCGGAAGAAATCGTGGAAGAGGCCGAAATTTCCGAGGAAGCCGCCGAAGCCGCGGACGTCGCAGCCGAAGAGCTCGATGCTCCTCCGGAAGCCGAAGCAGTTGCCGCCGGCGCGGAAACTCTACACGAACCGGAAGCCGGGGACTCGGAAGAATCTTCGGAGAAGCAGGAAGAGAAGGGCAAGGAATAGTCCCGGAGGGCAATGACCGATCCGAATCAAATCCGAATCAACGAGCTGGCGCGCGAGCTTGAAGTAAAGGCGAAAGTCATCATCGACTATTTGCCCGAGGCCGGCGTCACAGAAAAAAAGACGCACTCAAGCTCGATTGACGTATCCGCCGCTGTAAAAGTGCGCGAGCACTTCCGTCAACTCGCTGAAGAGGAAATCGCCGCCGAGGAAAAAGCGGCTTCGGATAAGTTAGCGAAAGAGGCGGCGGCAAGAGCGACGCGCATGAAGCCGGCAGTGTCGGCTCCTGTTGCGCCCCCGCCAGTGGCACCTGCTCCACCGGCTCCCGTGATCGCGGAAGCAGCGCCTTCGGCTGCTCCTCCCGCAGCTGCTGCTCCGAGTCCTGTTGAGACCAAACCAGAAGCGCCCGCACCAATCCCAGTGAAGCCTGCGGTGGTTCCTCCCGCATCGCCCGCGAAGCCGGCAGCCGTTCCAACTCCGCCGGCGGCAAGACCGGCCGTACGGCCTCCTGTCACTTCGCCTGCGCAGCCAAGGCCAGCATCACCGCAATCGCCTGTTACGATGAGGCCTTCTGCTGGAGCGAAACGCCCCGCCGCTGCTCCAGCTAGTGCGGCAGGAAGGCCCCCTGCTGCGGCGCGCCCGGCGTCGCCGGGAAAGACTCCGCCCAAACCAAATTGGAATCCATTGCCTCCCGGAGCGCGCGTCAATCCTCCTGCTGCACCCAGGCCTGGCGTAGCATCTCCCCAATCGAGATTCCCCGCGCGTCCCGTGACTGGACGTCCGGGGCAACCGATTCAGGGACGTCCCGGACAGCCACTGCCCGGTCGGCCCGGCGCGCCACGTTCCGGAGGACGGTCAGCGCCATCGCTGCCGCCCGACAAAATGCCGCCCAAGGCGGAGCCCGGCAAGCCAATTTACGAACGCAAGCCGGCGGCCCGCGCGCGGCCCATGATCGAGAAGCGATTTGAAGAGGGTGAGCGCAAACTTCATCCTGTCCGCGCCCGAGTAGGTCCGGGCGAGCGGCGCACCGCGCAGATTGAACGCGCTCCGGCGCCGCCTCCGCGCGAGCCGCGCGAGATTACGATTACCGAGGGCGTGACGGTCCGCGACCTCGCGGAAAAACTCGATGTCCGTGCCAAGGAAGTGCTGAAAATTTTGCTGGATCGCGGAATTTTCGCCAGCATCAACCAGGCGCTCGACACAGCGACCGCCACCAGCCTCGCGGAAGCGTTCAACGGCATCGTCAAGGTGCTGACGTTTGAGGAAGACGTCGTTCAGGAAGTTGCCCGGGAAGAAAAACCGGAAAATCTGCTGCCGCGCCCGCCCGTGGTGACCGTGATGGGCCACGTCGATCACGGAAAGACCAGCCTGCTCGATGCAATTCGGGAAACTGAAGTTGCCTCGGGAGAGGCCGGAGGCATTACGCAGCACATCGGCGCGTCGGAAGTTCACATCAACGGCCGCAAAGTCGTGTTCATAGATACGCCGGGCCATGAAGCGTTCACGCGGATGCGCGCGCGTGGTGCGAAAGTCACCGACATTGTTGTGCTCGTCGTTGCCGCCGATGACGGCGTGATGCCGCAAACACAAGAAGCGATCGACCACGCGAAGGCGGCGAATGTGCCGATCGTCGTAGCCATCAATAAAATCGACAAGCCCGACGCGCAGCCCGAGCGCGTGAAGCGCCAGCTTTCCGACCGCGGTTTGATGCCCGAGGAATGGGGCGGCGATACCGTGATGGTGGAAGTTTCCGCGAAGCAGAAGAAGAATTTAGACAAATTGCTGGAGATGCTCCTGCTCGTCGCGGACCTTCGCGATTTGAAATCCAATCCGAAAGCCCCCGCTGCCGGGACCGTTCTGGAATCCCGCGTCGATCGCGGGCGCGGCGCCGTGGCGACCATTCTGGTGCAGACAGGCACGCTGAACACGGGCGACGTTTTCATTTGCGGCGCGGTGTACGGAAAAGTTCGCGCGATGTTTGACGATCACGGCCGCACGGTAAAAAGCGCGGGGCCGTCGACGCCCGTCGAAGTGCTGGGTTTGCAGGGGGCGCCCGAAGCTGGCGACCAATTTCAGGTGACTGACGAAGCGCGCGCGCGCCACATCGTCGAATTCCGCCAGGGAAAATTGCGCGAAGCAACCCTGGCGCGGTCCGCGGGCGCCCGCATCACACTCGATCAATTGCACGAGCAACTCAAGGCGGGAGACGTCAAGGAATTGCCGCTCATTATCAAGGCGGATGTGCAGGGCTCGGTCGAAGTATTGAGCGAAATGCTGCCCAAGCTTTCCGACGACCGCGTGAAACTGAAAATTATTCACGCCAGCATCGGAGCGGTGACGGAAAACGACGTTCTGCTGGCATCGGCTTCCGGCGCGATTATTGTGGCGTTCAACGTTCGTCCGGATCGTAAGGCTACCGATCTGGCTCAGCGCGAAGGCGTCGAGATTCGCCCGCACACGATTATTTACGAAGTTTCAGACGAAATCAGGAAGGCCATGACTGGGCTGCTCGAACCGGTCTTCAAGGAAACGCACCTGGGCCGCGCGGAAGTTCGCAACACGTTCAAGGTCAAGGGCGTGGGCACGATCGCCGGCTGCTACGTGCTGGACGGCATCCTCAAGCGCGATTCGGAAGTGCGAGTCCTCCGTGACAGCGTCGTGATTTACACGGGGCGCCTCAGTTCCCTGAAGCGTTTCAAGGATGACGCGAACGAAGTCCGCGCCGGATTTGAGTGTGGCGCGAGCGTTTCCAATTTCAACGACATTAAAGTGGGAGACATTCTCGAGTGCTTCCACCTGCAGAAGATTTTGCTCGCGGAAGCGTCTGCTTGAGTAAGTAAGGTTCGCGCGCCGTCGCCAAAGGCCGCCGTGGCGGGCGTCGGCGACAGGGATGACGATGCCGATTGGTCTGCTCACCCTGGAAATTTATATCCCCGAGGCGCACTCCCTCAAAGACAAGAGGCAGGTGCTCCGCAGCCTGAAAGACAGGTTGCGGAGCAGGTTCAATGTGGCCGTCGCGGAACTGGATGGGGAAGATTCGTGGCAACGTTCGGTGGTGGGCGTGGTCAGCCTGTCGAACAACGCCGGGCACGTCGAACAATCTCTGCGCACGGTGCTCGAGGAATCCGAGCGGCATCTGGGCCGGGACTTAATCGGGCATGAACTCGAAGTTCTCTAGCACATCGCGAGATGGTACGAATTAAATTTCCGCATTCGGTGAAATAACAATGACGATCCCGGGACACCGGCACGAACGCGTGGCCGAGGAAATCCGGCACGAACTGGGCATCATGATCGTCGGCGAGTTAAAGGACCCGCGAATCGTGGGCTTGGTCACGATCACTGAAGTCCGCGTAACGCCCGACCTCAAGCATGCGCGCGTCTTCGTGAGCGTGATGGGAACCGAGGCCGAGCAGAAGAATACGATTCGAGGTCTCGCGGCAGCCGTCGGCTACATTCGCTTCGAACTGACCGAGCGTATCCAACTCCGCCGCGCGCCGGACATTCATTTCGTTCTCGATCATTCCGAGGAATATGCCCAACGGATCGACGAACTTCTAAAGCAAACGAAGAAGCCTGCCCCTTGATCCGCGGTTGCCTGCGCGGGATCTAGATTCCATGCCACGAAAACCTCAACCCGCGTCGCTCGATGGAGCCCTCGTCATCGATAAGCCGCAAGGCCGCACGTCGCACGATGTGGTGGATGCCGCGCGGCGCCTCCTGGGATTTCGCCAGATCGGCCATTTGGGCACTCTCGATCCGCTCGCGACAGGCGTGCTGGTTCTGCTGCTCGGACGGGCAACGCGGCTGGCTCAATTCTACGTGGGCCGCCGCAAACGCTATGACTCGACGTTCCGGTTCGGATTTGCCACCGACACCTACGATGCCGATGGCGCGCCGCAGGGCCTGGATTCCGCTCCCGTGCTCGACCGCGCTGAAATTGAGCGCCTCGCCGCCGGACGAGTGGGCCGTTTCCCGCAAATGCCGCCGCCGTATTCCGCAAAAAAAATCCACGGGCGTCCCGCGCATGAACTCGCACGCAAAAAAAAGCCGGTGGAACTCAAGCCCGTTGAGATTGAAGTGTACGAATTCCGCGTCAATGAAGTTACCGGGTCGCTGGCGAAGTTTTCAATCGAATGCGCCTCCGGAACGTACATTCGATCTCTCGCGCACGACATGGGCGCGGCGCTTGGCTGCGGAGCGCACCTGGCGGAAATCGTCCGCACGGCGGTCGGTGAGTTCACTCTCGACCAGGCCACGAAGCTCGAAGACCTCGATCGTGCCGCGAAGGAAGGCGACCTTGCGCGCTACATGATTCCGCTCGAACGCCTGCTCCTCGAATTGCCGAGCGTTACCGTCCTGCCGCTGCTCGAAAAGCGCGTGCGGCACGGCTCGAAATTCACTGTGCAGATCGCGCAGATTCACCCCGGCCGCCCGAGCTCCGCGCAGGGCGCGACCGCGGAACTCAATTCCGGCGAATGGAGGCCCGCGCGGTTGCGCGTCTTCAGCCAGCAGGAACGCCTGATCGCCATTGCCGAAGCCGTCGTGCCGCGCACGTATCAACCGGTTGTCGTCCTCGATGCCGAGGCCTGACGCCACGCCTCGGTCAAATCCTGCCATAGACTGAAAACTGCACGAAAAAAGTCGTTCATCTCGGTGTTTTCACCGATGTTGAAAGCTATCTTCGTGCCGTAGAATGGGAGTAGAGGCCCTCGATGTCCCGTCGGTGGAAGATCATCCTGTGGATTGGCGTTTCGGCCGGTGTAGCCTTCGCTGCGATTGTGGCAATTGGCGCGATCACCATTTCACGGCATGCTCGTGATTGGGTGGACGTCTGGCTCACGGAGCAATATAAAAGCCAGGTTGATCTCGAAAGCTTTCACGTGTCCATCGTGTACCCGTTTGTCCAGGCGGAGGGCGCGGGCCTCGTTCTGCACTTCCACGGCCGCCAGGATTTGCCTCCCTTGATCGCCGTAAATCACTTTACTTTGAGGGCATCGTTTTGGGGATTCCTGGGAAATCCACGCCGCATCGAATACGTCCACCTCGATGGATTGCAACTCGACATTCCACCTCGGGAGCAGAATACGTCCGCGGACATGAGTGGAATTAGAAAAGCGATGGGAAAGTTTCGTGATATCCGTTTCGGCGAGATCGTTTCAGAAAATGCCACGCTAAAAATTCTGACGAACAAGCCGGGCAAAAAACCGCTCGATTTTGATATCGAACACCTCGACCTGCATTCTCCCGCGACCAGCGGTGAATTTGTATTTCGCGCAACGCTCACCAACCCAACGCCTCCGGGAGAAATTGTCTCGGGCGGAACCTTTGGCCCGTGGAGCGGCGACGCTCCCAGTCTTACGCCGGTTTCGGGAACTTATACTTTTGACCACGCCGACCTGGGGGTGTTCCCCGGCATCCGGGGCATCCTTTCCTCAAAAGGAAATTACAACGGACCGCTCGAGAAAATTCACGTCAGCGGCACCACCGATACGCCGGATTTCCAGGTCACGCTGGCGGGCCATCCGGTTGACCTCACGACCACCTTCGATGCCACGGTGGACGGAGTGAATGGCGATACGTATCTTCACCCGGTGGTGGCGCATTTCCGAAAGACGACACTCGTGGCCCAGGGAAGCGTCGCGGGAATTGAGGGTCGGCCGGGCAAAACGATCACCCTGGACATTACGACCGATCAAGCGTCCATCCAGGACCTGCTCCAGTTTGCGATCAAGCAACCTGCGACCATGACCGGTCCGACGCGGCTCAAAACGAAATTCATACTCACGCCGGGCCCGCAGCAGATCCCGGTACGGCTCACCCTGGACGGCTCATTCGCGCTCAATTCCGTGCATTTCACCAACAGCAAGATTCAACAGCAAATCGACAATATGAGCAAGCGGAGCCTGGGAAAGCCCCAGGAGGTCGTCGACCCTCAGCACCCGGACACCGCCGATGATGTGAAGAGCGAAATGAAGGGCAATTTCCGGCTGGGGAATGGAATGCTCACGGTCATAGGTATTGAGTATCAAATACCAGGGGCGAGCGTTCAAATGGATGGCACGTACAACATCGGGCAGGAAATTCTCGATTTTCACGGCGTGGTTGAATTGCAGGCGAGATTGTCGCAGACGGTCACGGGAAAGAAGTCAATATTTCTCAAAATTCTCGATCCATTTTTCTCAAAAAATGGAAAAGGCACAGTTTTGCCGATCAAAATCACGGGATCCCTCGACCACATCAACTACGGGCTCGACTTCGGGCACAAGAAAGAAACGGACAGAGCGGGGAAATAACTTCATCACTCATTTCGCGATGAAAAACTCCTGCAATCGCCGCACGCCTTCCTGAAATTGTTGTTCCGGCGTTATCAGACTCAACACCAAAAAACCGTCGCGCGGAAAATTGAAGAAGTGCCCGGGATGCACGAGGACCGAGCAGCTTTCGAGCAGGGAGATGGCGAGGTCTTCGTCGGATCCAGCAACGGGAACGCGAAGCACCGCGTACCATCCGCCTTCACTTTCCAGGCGCGTGAGATGTTTCGAGGCGCGCAAGGCGTCGTCAAGCGCCGCGAGATTACCGGAAATTCTGCCCTTCAATTGTTCCTGCAGCCCAAGACGCAGGGCCAGAAGCCTTGGCAACGCCAGTTGCACAGGGATGCTGGGAGAGAGATAGGTGTCGGCGATAATTTCAAGGCGCTCGACGGCGGCATCCACCAGCGCCTGAGGGCCGCTCACCACCGTCCAGGCGAGTTTCATCTGCGGCAGCAGGGAAATCTTGGACAGCCCGCTGAGCGTGAACGTGAGAGCGCCCTCGTGCAGCGCGAACGTTCGCGCCGGTTCGGCTGTGTAATCCAGAAAAACTTCATCCGCGACGATGGCCATTTCGCGCGCGAGGCAAATTTCCGCGAGTTCCGTGGCCTCGCGCGGCTTTACGTAAGAGCCTGTCGGATTATTGGGGTGCACGACGAGTACGGCCCGAGAACGCGACGTAAGCGCCGCGCGCAGGGAAGCAAAATCAATTTGCCAGCCGTGATCGTAGACAAGTGGATAGGGGACGAGGCGAATGTCGGCAAGGTCAGCAAGAAATTCAAACAGCGGATAACCGGGGGCGGGAACGAGAACTTCATCGCCTGCCTCGCAAAGCAGGCGAAAAATGTGGCTGTACGCTTCGCTGGTTCCGGAGGCGAGCAGTATATTTTCCGGATCAATTTTGGCAACTTCGCGCGCTCCCGGACCGGAAAATGCTGCACGTCCGGCGTAATATCCCGCGACAGCCTCGCGCGCTACGAGCAATCCTTTGCTTTCAGGCCGGTATTCGAGCGATCGCCGGTCGGCCAGCGCCGAAATAATTTCCTGCTCCGGATACGCAAAGCCGCACGTTGTGGGATTTGAAGCCGTCAGATCCAGCAATTCTTTGCCGGCTCGGCGATGCTCCTCGAGGGCGAGCGTGAAACGGTTCGGTTCCAGCCGCCAATTTGTGCGCGATGCAAACATTCATTCGAATCGGATCAAAACGATTTCCGGGCTGGTTCCCACCCGGAAGGGAGGGCCCCACGTGCCGGTGCCGCAGGAAGTATAGACCGTCAGGTTGCCCAGGCGCTGCAACCCGTACGCGAACTGTCCGTAAATCCGCTTGACGATCAGTGTAAAAGGAAAAAACTGTCCCCGATGTGTGTGGCCGCATAACTGGAGTGACACACCTGCCTCCCCGGCGATCGCCAGCCGGTCCGGCGTGTGAACGAGCAGAATGCTGGCCACGTTATGATCCAGGGAGGCATGTTGCAGAATTGAGCGGAGTTTCTCCGGATTGATTGATTCGTGGTAATGCACGCCCACAATCTGCAGGCCGTCCAGGATAATTTTTTCGTTGTTCAGCGCGCGAATACCGCAGCGTTCCACGGTTTCGATATATTTCTCGCGGGGGGAAAACTCCTCGTGGTTTCCCGTTACAAAATACGAACCGAGGGGTAGCGAAAAGCCTGCCCAGGGTTCGGCGAGGCGGTTGAGATCCATGGCAGTGCCGTCAAATAAATCGCCCGTGATGAAGAGAACGTCCGGACGAAGGCCGGTGAGTGTTTTGAGAATACGCCGGACAAATCCGCAGTTTCGCACATGCCCGAGGTGCCAATCGCTCACCAGCGCGGCGGTGCGTCCTCGCCAGGACTCGGGAAGACCGGGCAGCTTGACGGTGACGCGCTTTACGCGGGTCGCGGACGCGTTCACGATGCCATAAATCCCTACTAGTAGCGCGAGGCCGAAGAAGGCAATCGCCAGCGGCCGCCGCTCAATGGGCGCTCCAAACATTGCCGGCACAACGTAAACCACCCAGCACGCGCACGCGGCCATAAAAAAGAAATTCACCAGGCCGAGCCAGACGGCGGCGAGCGTGTAGAAGATCCGGACGAAGAAATTGAAGTAGAGAAACCCTAGAAGCGATGCCGCCACGAAACTGACGGATAGGAATGCAAGAGCGATTCGCAATTCGAGCAGCGTGGAGGGATTCATCGCGCCCCAGAAAAACGTCCACGTCAGGTACACGACCAGATGCACCAAAAACAGTATCGACTGCACGATGGCGATAAAAACTGGAATTCTTCGGCGCACTCTAGGACGACCTCGATTGGTTTTGATGGGGCGAAGTTTTCATGAAATCGTGTATAGCATGATGGCTGCGCGGCGCGCTGGGTTCGGTGGATCGCCATCCGCACGGAGTCCATTCCACTTGTCAGGCAGTTGAGTGAACTACCGGCTGGTCGGATTCGACCTTGCCGTCGCGGACATGAATGATGCGGTTGGCCCGCTGCGCGATGTCGTTTTCGTGCGTGACAAGGATGATCGTGTTGCCGCCCTTATGCAGCCGCGCGAACAGCGCCATGATCTCATCGCCCGTCTTGGAATCCAGGTTTCCGGTCGGCTCATCGGCGAGCACAATCGAGGGAGAATTGACCAGCGCGCGCGCAATCGCCACGCGTTGTCGCTGGCCGCCGGAGAGTTCGTTGGGCTTGTGCATCATTCTTTCGCTCAGGTCCACTGTGGCGAGCGCGTGCTTCGCCATGGCCAGGCGCTCCTCGGCGGGAGTGCCGTTGTAAATCAGCGGCAGCTCGACGTTGTGCAATGCGGTGGCGCGAGGGAGCAGGTTGAACGTCTGAAAAACAAATCCAATTTCCTTGTTCCGGATGTAGGCGAGCTCATCGTCGTCCAGATCACTCACCAACCGTCCGGCAAGCCAGTACTTTCCGGACGTAGGTGTATCCAGGCACCCGATCAGGTTCATCAGCGTGGATTTGCCGGAGCCCGAAGGGCCCATGATGGCGACATACTCGCCCTTGCGGATGATCAGATCGATTCCGCGCAGGGCGTGCAGTTTTTCCGCGCCCATTTCGTATGTCTTCCAGAGATTCTCCGCCTGGATGGCGATTCCCTGATCGATCAGGTCCTGGCGAAATGAGTCCGGCGATACGGCTTGAAGTGGCATCAGTCAGTTTCCGGCCGGTTCCGACGAAAGCCTGCGCGAGTTCGGCGACTCCAGACGATTTTCAACTCTGAGTGTCATCTGCCGCTTTCGGTGTCGAGTTGTCCACATTCACGCGCGCGTCCGGCTTGAGCGTGCGCAAAACCTTATAACTTCCCGTAATAATCTGATCACCTTCCTGCAGGCCGTTCAAAACCTCAATGTCCGTGACGCCGATAATCCCGGTGGTTACTGGCACAAACACCGCCCTGCCGTTCCGAATGACGAAGATCCCCTGAATCTCCGGGTTCTTCGTGGTCGAGGAGGACGAAACATCTCCCGCGGAACCCACGTCCGGCGCCGGACGGCCTGCTGCCAGTGTCACCGCGTCGCTCGCACTGTGTCCCGCTTTTTTGGCCGCTTCTTCCAGGTCCTTTTGCTGGCGCATGGCCAGGGCCTGAATGGGAATCGTCATCACGTTTTTCTTCTGGTCGGTGGTGATCTTGGCCGTGGAGGAAAGCCCGGGACGCAGGCCGCCCGGCGGATCTTGCAAAGTCACGACCACCTTAAAGTCTTTTGCTTCCTGATTGCCGGTGGTGGATTGCGTCGAGGCCAGACCGGAACTGCGAAGCACCGCTTGCGTTCCCACTTCGGTGACTTTCCCTTTGAAGAGTTTCCCGGGAAGCGCGTCAATGGTTACATCCGCATCCTCGCCCAGTTTCACGCTCACAATGTCGGTTTCATCCACCATCACTTCCGACGTCACCACGGACATATCGGAGATCGTCATCAAGTAGCTGCCCGTCGCGTTCTGAATGCCGGGAACGACGTTTTCGCCGACGCGAACCGCGATGTAGGTCACCACGCCATTGATCGGCGCGGTATAGGTGGTTTTGCGCAGGACGTCGCTGAGCCGGTTGAGCATGGCTCGATTTTGCGACAGCCCCGATTGCGCCTGGTTGAGTTGAGCGCGGGCTTGATCGGCGCGCGCCTTTGCGGATGCCAGCGCCGCAACGGCGCTGTCGTACGTAGCCTTGCTCGTGTCGAAATCCTGCTTGGCGATCAGCCCTTTACTGAACAATTGCTGGGCGCGATCCCAATCGAGGTTTGCATGTTCCAGGTCCGCCGCGTGTGCCTTGACGTCCTCCTGCGTGGACACATCATTCGCTTCCGCGGACTCCACTCCAGCGCCCGCCGATTGAATTCCGGCGCGCTGCGCATCCACATCGGCGGTGGGTTGTACGCTTTCGAGGCGCAGGAGCACGTCGCCCTTTTTCACGTGGTCGCCCTCTTTGACGGCGATTTCCGTGATTTTACCGATGCCTTCCCCGAGCACGTTGGTATACGTCAGCGGCTTGATTTCGCCCGACGCCGTGACCACCGAGGTAAGATCCTGCCGCACGACGGGAGCGGACTGGACTGTAACGACGCCTTTATTGATTTCATATCGGATGAACCATGCCGAGCCGGCGAGTACCGCAGTCGCACATACACCGATCCCGATTTTTTGCCACTTTTTCATTTGCGCGCTGGCCTGACCCATTCCCTACGGGCGATATCCCAATACTATTACGCAGAGAGGCCCACAGAAATTACCGGCGACACTTGCCATAGGTAGGCGGGCAACCGGCGGATCCTGCGAGCATGTTGCGTTTACGCGCGAGGCTTCGCTGCCACGTCCGGGCAGGCGCCCGAACCGCTCCCCCCGCTCCACATGAAATGTTACCGTCATTTCCAAGCGGAACAAAGCGATTTGCTTCTTGTGTCTCGGCGATCTAGGAAACTCAGGAGTGGCCTGCGGCAATTGTCGTGACCTGTAACGCATTGACACTCAGGCACCGCAAGTATAGGCTCCGGGCACACGCGTCCCAGGAATGAAATCCAAGACTTGCCGGGAGGCCTCCATGAAATCCTGCCTGTTCGCATTGGTCCTGCTATTTGCTCCGCTCGCGCACGCGCAGCAGAGCGTTCCTGAAATTCAGTTCGACTCCGTTCCTGACTTCCTCAAGCTTCCACCCGGAATGAATTTTGGCGAGGTCCCGGGCGTGGCTGTGGATTCCAAGGGCGACGTTTACGTGTTCACGCGATCGAATAGCGCCACCGGTCCAGCGTATGGAGCGGCCGCGGCGCAATTACTCGAGTTCGGTCCCAAAGGCGAGTTCATGCGCGAAATTGGCAAGGGCCTCTACGGATGGTCCGAAGCTCACTCTGTGCGCATCGACAAGGACGACAATATATGGGCGATCGATAAAGGCTCTGACATGATTATCAAATTCAATCAGCAGGGCCGCGTCGTCTGGGTTTTCGGACGACGGAAAGAGGCAGCCGACGAGGGAGCAAAGCCGTGGGGACATCCCATGCCTCCACTCCCGGCCGTCGACGGCCTGTTCCGCCAGCCCACCGACGTTACCTGGGATACGGATGGCAACATTTATTTCACCGACGGCTACGTCAACTCGCGTGTCGCAAAATATGACAAGAACGGCGATTGGGTGAAGCAATGGGGCGAGTACGGCACTGCGCCCGGCCAGTTTCGCCTCCCGCACGCGATCGTCGCGGATCGAAACAACAACCTGTATGTGGGCGATCGAACCAATCGGCGCGTTCAGGTGTTCGATACCGACGGGAAGTTTCTGCGAATGTTTACGATTGACGTGCCTCCAGATCCCGGGACACATGCGGTCAACGGCAACACGCCAACGGGTGAGCATCTGGCCGAGGTGATTGGGCAGCCCAATTCAATTTGCATCACGCCGGGCCCCAATCAGGTTCTATTCATAGGAGAGTCCACATTTCCCGGGCGGATTTTCAAGGTTGCGCTCGACGGAAAAGTGCTTGGCGTCATTGGGCGTTCGGGACGCAACCTGAAAGAGTTCTCCGGGACTCACGCGCTGTCGTGTCCCTCGAAAACCGAAGTGTATGCCGCCGAAACCTCCAATTGGCGGGTGCAGAAATTGATCATCCATTAGGCCGCAGATTTATTATTTTCTGAACAAGCTTCCCGCCGTAGTTCCAGCGGTTGCGCGTCGCGAGTGCGCGCAACCGCGTGCGGGTAAACGGCCACCTTCCTGTAACTCCTCCGCATCATCTATAAACTATGCTGTACTTCCATGCTTAACTGTGCTTAATATGTTTGGTCAGTGCCGATTAATATGTTTCAGATTGGAACGAGCGGCGAGGGGTATCGCAGAATCCGGAAGATCCGCTGCAATTCAGAATCGTCACGGTCCTCGCCTATGTCAAGAATCACTCTTATCGTTCTCTTATTGGCAATTACGTGGTTGGCGCTCCCAACGGAAGCGCGGGCGCAGGGAGAAACGACGAGCGCGATCGCGGGCCAGGTGAACGATCCAACAAATGCCGGGGTGCCGGGAGCTACCGTAACGATTACGGATCAAGAGACTGGCCTGAAGCGCGTTGTGAAAACCGATGATTCCGGCCAGTTCAATTTCCCGCAGCTTAAGCCGGGAACCTACTCGGCCCAGGTGGAGGCGGACGGATTTGCGCCGCAGCGCAATGACGATGTAAACGCCGGCCTGGGCCAGAAACAGACGATCACCTTCGCCCTGAAGCTGGCGGAGTCGCGCGAGAGTATCGAGATTTCGGGCGTGGCCCCGATGATCAATCCGGGAAACGCAAACACATCCACAAACTTGAGTGCCCCGCAGCTGGAGAACCTTCCCAACCCCGGCGGCGATTTAACCTACCCTATACAGTTCGCGGCGGGCGCGCTCGTCAATACGGCGGGCAGCGGCAATGATTTCGTCGGCAGCTCGAATGGATACGGAAACGTGGAGTTCAACGGCCTGCCCGCGCTGTCGAACGGCTACATCGTGGACGGACTTGAGACCAACGATCCGCTGACCAACTTGAACAGCGGGCTCGCGACGAACCTCGTGCTGGGGCTTAATTCGATCGCGGAAGTGACCGTCAACACTCTTTCCTATGCCGTCGATCAAGGACGCTACGGAGCGTCGCAGGTCAACTACGTCACAAAATCGGGAACCAACCAGTTTCACGGAAACCTTTACGAATTGTGGAACGGCGCCGTGCTGAACGCGGCGGATTTTTTCACAAATGCGACTCCGGGAAATCACAAGCCGGGAGCCACTGTAAACCACTTCGGCGGAAGCATTGGCGGCCCTGTCATCCACAACAAACTGTTCTTTTTTTTCGACAGCGAGTGGGTTCGGATCGCGCTTCCCATCGTGACGGCCGCTACCGTTCCCACTCAGGAGTTTCAGAATTATGTTTTGCGGCAACTCCCTTTGGGTGGCACGGACTCCGTTACAGGATCGGTCTATCCGGCGGCGCCGCAGCTTGTGCCGTTCTATCAGAAGATGTTTTCACTTTATGGAAATACCATCGGAACGCCGCTGGCGGTTCTCGGCTGTCCGTTTGACGTGGGAGGAGCGACACCCGCAATTGCGAATGATGGAAACGGCTGCGCAAATCGCCAGAGCGTCTCGCACTCGAGCGACGATCATGAGCAGGTGCAGACCGCTCGAATCGATTACAACCTCAATGCAAAAAACACCACGTGGTTCCGCTTTCAAACCGACAACGGACTTCAGGCAGCGTATACGGACCCCATCAACCCTATTTTTGACGCCATTTCACCTCAACCCCTGTATTCGTTTGCGGCGGGATACACCCGCGTGTTTTCGCAGAATCTGGTGAACTACTTCAACCCGGCATTTTCCTGGTACGCAAGTTTATTTGGGCCGAGCGATCTTCAGAAAACCCTAGCGGCATTCCCGATCGTTTTGCAAGGCAGCGGAGCGAACGCGCCGTTTACGACGCTCGGGGGACTCGACAACACGTGGGTCCAGGGACGGCGCGCATCGAGGTTCTTCATCAATGACAACCTGGCCTGGAGTCACGGAGCACACGAACTCCGCTTCGGAACTAACACTCGCATCCTTCGCTTGAATGACTATGACTTCGGGGAGGGGACTGTACCAACCGTCACCTATACAACATTGCCCCAATACATTTACGGAGTCGCATCCACGGCCACGGAAACTTTTCCCACGTCCGCAAACGAGCCGTTCAATTTTTTGAACCTCGATCTTTACGCGCAGGACACGTGGAAAGTGACGAAAACCCTGACGTGGACTTTCGGACTGCGAGACACCTACAATTCCAATCCGCTCAATCCACATCAGCAAATTGCGCGGCTTCAAGGCTCGTTCGATTCCGTTCCGCACGACGTAAATCAGCCGCTCGATGCCTCAATCGAAACCGGCCTCGGCAAGATATTTTCCTCGACTCCTCTCGCGATCCTGCAACCGAGAACAGCAGTCGCGTGGCAATTTGAATCCAATACCGTGCTGCGCGCAGGCTTTGGAATTTTCAGTGACATTTTGCCGGGCAGCATCGCTGATGTGGTTGGCGTCAATCCACCCTACGTGAGGACTTTCCAGGGCGGCCTTCTTGGAACCGTTGGCGGAACGGCGATTGCGCCGGGAGTCCCGAACAGCGCGGTTGACGCCACGGTGGCCGCCAACCAAGCGTTCAGCGCAGGATTTGCGCAGGGTGAACTTTCCTGCGCATCAACGCAAGCGAATCCGGCAGCGTGCCTTCCTCCGGTCGCCATCACAGCGGTTCCCGATGGGACACTTCACGCGCCGTACTTCATGGAGTGGAGTCTTGGCCTCGAACACGAATTTGGATCAACGGCAAGCATCCACGCGCAATACGTCGGCACTCGCGCGGTAAACCAGCCTTACCTGACGCAAGTGAACGGCTATCAGACCGTCTGCGAAGGATGCTTCGCGCCGTTTCCCTATTCGAAACCAACGGATCCCCGCTTCGGTGCAGTCACGCAGTTTTCCACTGGAGCGAACAGCCACTATAACGGCCTGCAATTGTCCGCCATGAAGCGCATCGGGCACGGCCTGATGGGACAAATCAACTACACCTGGAGCAGGTGCATGGACACCGTCTCGAACGGAGGATTCCTCCAGTTTTCGGCGGGAGGAATTCTGTCCCCGCTCCCGGGAGATTTAGCGCGCGACTACGGCCCCTGCGATTACGACATCCGCAACAACCTGAACGCGCAGTACATGTATGAACTACCTGTCAAAGTTCGGAGCCGGGCTTTGGGCCAGGTGCTGAATGGCTGGCAGGTATCAGGAACTTTCCTGTGGCATAGCGGGATTCCATTTTCAGTTTTGAGTACGCCGTATTCAGCCAATGGAAACGGGATCGTGAACGGCAGCGGTCCGCAATTCGCGAGCGTTGTGCCGGGCGTCCCGCTGTACGAGCACCATTCCATTCCCGGCATCACTCAACCGGGGACGGTTCAATGGCTCAATCCCGATGCATTTGTCTCGACCGTGGACCCGAGCACAGGCAAGTGCTACAACGGCGACAGCCTGCAGAATTGTCAGTTCGGGAACCTGGGGCGCAATGCGCTGCGCGGTCCCGATTTCGCGTGGAGCGATTTCTACCTGACGAAATGGTTTCCTCTAAACGAGCAATGGAAAATGCGGTTCGACGTCCAGGTCTTCAATCTGTTCAATCATCCGAATTTCGGCCTTCCCAGCATGGTCCTCGCCGGGATTCCGGGAAAACCTTCCACCCAGACTGGTTTTGGTGCGCTCACTTACACCACTTCGCCGCCGACGGGCCTACTCGGTGTTGGTTTGGGCGGAGATAGCACGCCGCGCATGATCGCATTTCAATTGCGGCTGGAATTCTGAAACTAGAACGCAAGACCCCGGTATTATTTGGCCAATGGCCGAAAATTACGGGCAACCCCGCAATACGAGCGCAGTTCTTAGTATCTGCGCACATCGGGCGGGGGTGTTCGTGTTCCTTGCTGTGATGCGCTGGGGCTGGACGCCAATCCTGGAGCCCGCCAGACGCAATGATTTGATTGACGTGTGGAGCACCGAGGGATAGAATTATGCTTCCGAATCAGGCGCTAGGAGCCTTTATGAATCGCGTGGGTCGCATGCCATTTTTGATTCTGCTTGGCGGAGCGTTGCTTCTGCCTCTGGGAATCTGTGCCCATGCCCAGAGCGAAGGCAGCCAGGATCCTTCCCAAGATCAAACGCAAGACACAGGGAAGAAAAAGGGCGATAAGCCACCCGCCAAAGGCAAGGACCTTAAGAAACTTCAGAAAGAACTAGCGACTCCCTACAAGAAGTGGCTCGAAGAGGAAGTTCCCTACATTATCAGCGACGAAGAGCGGTCCGCCTTCCTGCAATTGCAGACCAACGAGGAGCGCGAGCAGTTTATCGAAGCATTCTGGCAGCGCCGCAATCCTGATCCCGATTCGGTGGAAAACGGGTTCAAGGAGGAGCATTACCGCCGCATTGCCTACGCCAACGAGAGGTTTGCTTCCGGAATTCCGGGATGGCGAACGGACCGCGGACGTATTTACATTATCTGGGGCGCTCCTGACGAGCTGGAGGCGCACCCGACCGGCGGTTTGTACAACCGGCCGGATTCCGAAGGCGGCGGGTCAACCTCAACCTACCCATACGAAGACTGGCGCTACCGTCATATGGATGGAATCGGCGACAACGTAATCATCGAATTCGTTGATCCGACCAGTAGCGGCGAATATCACATGACCATGGACCCTGGCGAAAAGGATGCCCTGGCGAAAATTCCCGGCGCAGGTTTGAGCATGCTGGAAGCCATGGGCCTTTCCAGCAAGGCGGATCGCTTCGATCGCACGGACGGTTCCACCGCTCCCAGAAACATGATGAACAACGGCAACGACAGCAGCGCGGGACTTGCCTCGGATAATGAATTCAACCGCCTCGAACAATTCGCCAAAGTGCAGGCTCCTCCGCCGGTTAAATTCAAGGACCTTGAGGAAGTCGTCAGTTCGCGAATCCTGCGCAACCAGATTTCGTTCGATTACCATTACGATTTTCTGAGGATTACCGGCGACACGATCCTGGTCCCGATCACTGTCCAGATTCAGAACAAGCAGATGACTTTCCACGATCGTGATGGCGTCTCGTCCGGAACACTCAACCTGTTCGCGCGGATCAGCACGCTGACGGGGCGAAACATCCAAACGTTTGAAGACGTCATTCAACGGGATTTCCCGGATAGCCTCCTCGAGTCATCTCTCAAAGGCTTCTCGATTTATCAGAAGGCGGTGCCTGTGCGCCCGGGCCTCTACAAGCTCGACCTGGTCATCAAGGACGTAAACAGCGGGAACGTAGGTGTGGTGAACGCCCGGCTGGCAGTTTCGCCCATTCCCGATGACAAATTGGAAGCGAGCTCCTTGATCCTGGCCGACCAGATGGAACCGGTTTCCTCAAAAGATGTGGGCGTCGGGCAATTCGTGCTGGGCTCGACCAAGGTTCGCCCCAAGCTCGATGCGGAATTTCACACCGATCAGGCCATGGGCATCTATCTTCAATTTTACAATCTGAAGGTGGACGACAAAACCCACAAGAATAATATGACCGTGGACATCAAAGTGTCCCAAGGGCAGCAGGTCATTTCTCATCAACTCGAAACAGGCGAGCAGCTTCAGCAGAATGGCGAGGAAGTTACATTCCAGCAGATCATCGCTCCCAAGAGTTTTCCGCCCGGCAAATATCATCTCGACGTCGTCGCAACGGATCTTACGAACAATCAGACTATTACCCGCTCGTCGGATTTCACAGTGACTCCGCCGACGACCAATGTGGCCGTAAACGGAACCACGGGGAGGTAGCCAAATCTCCATGAGGTCGATTTGCAAGGCCCTGGGTTGGGTAACGGTCATGGTTGTGGCTTTGGGCGTTTCCGTGTCCGCAAAACCGGGATATGGCACCCTCACCGGAGTTGTCCTGGATCCTACCGGATTGCCGCAGATGGGTGCCAGCGTCTGGCTGATCTCGGAAGACGCGGGCGGCCGCGTCATCTCACAATTGCTGACCCGCCAGGACGGCGCGTTTTCCACCGATCATCTCAAGCCGGGAAAATACGCCGTGCGTGTTTCGCTCGCCGGATATCTTCCCACGATGGAGCGCCACATCGCTGTGATGGCCGATCTGACGACGCTGCTCCGCGTGCAGGTCGATTCCGTTTTTTCTTCGCTCGATACGCTCCGCAAAAAATCCGATGAGCCTGCCGAAACCGACGACTGGAAGTGGGTGCTGCGATCATCAACGGCGAACCGCCCGATCCTGCAATGGCGTGACGGTGACTCCAGCGTTGCTTCCGCATCGGTCGGCGCAGATCTCCCGCAGGTCCAGAATCCACGCGGGTTGGTCCAGGTGACCAACGGGTCGTTGCACCCCTGGTCTCCTTCGAACCTCCCGGATGCGCCCTCGACCACTGTATCTTACGACCAGCAGCTTGGCGCGATGGGGCGTGTATTACTTGCCGGTCAGATGAGTGTTGAGCGCGGAGCCTCGGGCGCATTCGCCAGCGTCTGGCTGCCCGCGGGTTCACCCGATCGCGGGCCGGAAACTGTATTCGTCATGCACCAGACCAGGGTCGGTCCCGGCGGCCTGATATTCCAGGGACTGCGCTTTGATAACACGGAACGATTTGCTTTTGGAGACCATCTCACTTTGCGCGCGGGCGCGGAATTTTTGCGCGCAGGAATGGTTTCCTCCACCACGGCGCTCCGTCCGCACGGTGAGCTCGATGCCGTATTTTCTCCCGACTGGACGGCCTCCGTGGTTGTTGCAGCGGACCCCTTGTCTACCGAATCAGGACATGGAGACGCACTGCAATCCGCGATAGAGGCTCTCGACAGTCTCCCCCCTGTCGTATTCCGCAACGGCGGCCCGGTTCTTGAGGGTGGATGGCATGAGGAAATTTCAGTCAGGCGAAAATTGACGAGCCGCTCAAGTCTCGAGGCTGCGGGCTTTCACGATGCCGCGCGGCACCAGGCTATTTTCGGGTCAGGCACGGGCGCGAGTCCCGATTTTATACAGGATCCCTTTTCGAGCGCGTTTCTTTACGACGGCGGCAGCACAAGTTCATGGGGCACACGACTTGCCTATAGGGATAAGCTTTCGGACAACGTGGAAGTTGCCGCGATTTACGCCTGGGCCGGAGCGCTTTCCCCAGGCGGGGATTCCAGCGCCACGCCCGCCGAACTTCGTGACAGCTTCGTGACGCACAACCATCACAGCGTGGCTGCCCGCATTTCGGCGAGGGTTCCCCGCGCTGGTACCCAGGTTCAGGCGAGTTATAAATGGATCTCGGGAACCACGCTTTCGCGTCTGGACGCGTTTGGCGAGACCGCTTACCAGGTGGACCCCAATCTGAATCTTTCAATTCGCCAACCGCTTCCGGGCCTGAATGGGAGGTGGGAAGCGCTGGCAGATTTCAGCAATCTCCTGGCACAGGGGTATGTGTCAGTGAATGGACAGGACTCGAGGTTGCTTTTGACGCCGATTTTGAGGTCGTTCCGGGGTGGGGTTAGCTTCCAATTTTAGGATTGTAGTGGCTATTAAAATCAGGAATTAACCTTCCATAAATGGGAGGTTGGTCTTTCCTTTCCCGTCCCCCGAAGGTTCTTTTTGTATATGCTTGTACTCCAAGTAGTTGATGGTTTGATATAATTTATTGATTTTGGAAGGATAGTTGCAACGACCCGTTTCTGGCGAAATTTCCTAGGGGACTACGTTGAGCGCTCCGATCAATGACAGCCTGAGAATTCGGTTGGGTGCAGCGGTTCTCGCCCTGGCCACTGTGGCAGCGATTGTCTTTGGCGTCATTAATTTTCAACAGCGCGAGATTTTTTTGACGCCGGACGACGGCGTTTCCTGGCTCGACACCCCCTCGGGCGTTCTCGCCTGGCATATTTCCACAAACTCCCCCGCAGCCATCGCCGGGATTCGAACCGGGGATACCGTTCTGGCCATCAACGATATGCCGATCCACGGCGCAATTGACGTGACCAAGCGCCTGTGGCGCATCGGATTGTGGTCGCAGGTGCGCTACCGGATTGAGCGCGGCGGCAGCCAGTTTGAAGCCTTGCTGGTTACCCAACCGGCGGACCGGCCCGTTTCCATCGAAAATTATCTGCGCGTGGTCGGCGTGCTCTATCTTTTCATCGGGCTATTTATTTTTTGGCGCCGGTGGAACGCCACTCGCGCCGTGCATTTCTATATTTTTTGCCTGGTCTCCTTCGTTTTGTATTTCTTTCAATATACCGGCAAGCTCAGCACGTTCGATTGGGAAATCTATTGGGCAAGCGTTGTAGCCAGGCTGCTGCAGCCCGCGCTGTTGTTGCATTTCGCCCTGGTGTTTCCGGAGCGGCGTCCCGCGACAAAATGGCAAGGGGCGAGGCTTGCGGCGATTTACGGCGTGCCCGGGGTTCTCCTGCTGGTGCGCGTTCTCGTTGGGCTTCGCGAATTGGGTTTTATGCCCTCGATTGGCGCGCGAATCGTTCTCGACCGCCTTGACCTGGCTTGTCTGGGAATTTATTTCCTGCTTGCCGCCTATGTGTTTGTGAATAGCTACCGCCGGGCTTCCTCTGGAATCCTTCGGCAGCAACTGAAGTGGGTCACAGGCGGAGCGCTCGCCGGGATCTTGCCCTTCCTCTGCTTTTATGTTGTGCCGTATTTCTTTGGCCTCGTGCCCCGTCCATGGATGGATCTGTCGGTAATTTCCCTGGTCCTGATTCCGCTGTGCTTCGGCTACGCGATCATTCGTTACCGGCTGATGGACGTGGACATCATATTTAAGCGCGGCCTTGCCTACACAGCCGCGAGCGGCGGCGTGGTGGCCGTCTACATCGCTTTCGTCGCATTGATTGGCGCACTGTTCCACACCACCGCGCCTTCGGGAATGATGGGCGGCGTTATAGCGATCGTCGTCGCGGCGTTTTTGTTCCAGCCATTTCGCGACTGGATTCAGGCGCGCCTCGACCGGTTCTTCTACAGGGATCGCCTCGACTACCGCCGCACGCTGATTGAGTTCGGCCGCACACTGACTTCCGAAGTGCGCTTCGATCCGATGCTTGCGTCGGTGATGGACCGCATTTCGCAGGCCCTGCTGGTGGATCGCCTGGCGATTTTCATCGAGGACGATACGGTTCCCGGCACGTACCGGATGGCGCGGTCGGTGGGCGTGCGGTATGCGGAACCACTGGACCTCGGCTTTCTGGATGCCGAGCGGAAACCATTTGCCAATGGCGTGCTCTTTTACGAATCGGCCCGGGCGGCGCGCGAAACCGCGCCTTCGGTCCGGCAGACCCTCGAACAACTCGACCTGAATTATTTTATTCCCTGCCAGATTCGCGATCATGCCGTCGCCGTGCTCGGCGCCGGAAAGACGGTCGACGGAGATTTTCTCTCGAGCGAAGACGTGGAACTGCTCGTCACCATCGGCGGATACTTGGCCATCGCGCTCGATAATGCGCAGCTCTACAGTTCGCTCGAACAAAAAGCGGTTCAGATCGAACGCCTCAAGGATTTTTCGGAAAATATCGTCGAGTCGCTGAACGTCGGCGTCCTCGCGGTCGATCTCGACGGAGCGGTGGAATCCTGGAACACGCAGCTCGAACGCCTCATCGGCGTGCCGCGTCATGAAGCCGTCGGCAACAAGCTCAAAGAGGTGCTTCCATCCGACCTGATGGCGGAAATCGCCGCGCGCGCCGGCGACGACCGGATTTCGAGCCTCTACAAATTTCACATGCGGAACCGCGCCGGCCGCAACCTGGTGGTCAATATTTCGATCGCGCCGCTGGTAGGTAAATCCGGGGAACGTATCGGCCGTCTGATCCTGGTGGACGACATCACGCAGAGAATCCGGCTCGAGGAACAGATGGTGCAGACCGAGAAGCTCACCTCTCTTGGCCTGCTTGCGGCAGGAGTCGCGCACGAGGTGAATACTCCGCTCGCCGTGATTTCGAACTACATTCAGATGCTGGCGAAGCAACTGCCCAGCGGCGATCCGCGCCATCAACTGATTGACAAGGTCGTGAAGCAGACTTTCCGTGCGAGCGAGATCGTGAACAATCTGCTGAATTTTTCGCGGACGGGCGCGGCCGAATTTACCGAAGTGAATCTCAACTCGGTTGTCGAAGAAACATTGTCGTTGGTCGCCCATCCGTTCCGGACGGCGCACGTGCAGGTGACGCGAAACCTGCAGCAGGAATTGCCGTCCATGCTGGGCTCGAACAACAAGCTGCAGCAGGTCTTCCTCAACCTGTTCATGAATGCGCGCGATGCCATGCCCACGGGCGGCACCGTCGAGATTCGCACGGCTTCGCACAATGGCTCGGTCGAAATCGAAATCACCGATACAGGTTCCGGCATTCCGAATGAAGACCTGCACCGCATCTTTGACCCCTTCTTCACCACGAAATCCTCCGGCCGAGGCACGGGCCTGGGGCTTTCCGTGAGCTACGGCATCATCAAGGAGCACGCGGGGAAGATCGATGTGCGCTCAACCCAGGGCAAGGGCACGTCCTTCCGCCTGGAATTCCCCGCGGCGCGGAAAGCGGTTCATGCCTAAAGGTTCCATCCTGGTTGTCGACGACGAATCCGAAATTCGCGAGGGCCTGGAACTTCTGCTCAATACGGAGGGATATTCCACCTCGAGCGCCGAAACCGGCGAGGCCGGCCTGGCGCTGCTCGAGGAAAAACCCTTCGATCTGCTTTTGCTTGACGTCAGCCTGCCCGACCGCAACGGACTCGACCTGCTTCGCGAAATTCACCGGCGCGACGCCAATCTCTCCGTCATCCTGATCACGGCGTACGGCTCGATTGACATGGCGCGAGCCGCCTTCAAAAGCGGCGCGCAGGATTACATCACCAAGCCGTGGTCCAACGATGAACTGCTCGTGCAGGTCGCTCAGGCCGTCGAGGGCCGCCGCCTGCGCGAGGAAAACGTCCAGCTGAAGCGCGCGCTTAAACAGCGCTACAACTTTCCCAACATCATCGGCAAGAGCGACAAGATGCTCGCCGTGCTTGACCTGGTCAGCCAGGTGGCGCCGTCGCGCTCGACCGTTCTGATCCACGGGGAAAGCGGCACGGGAAAGGAATTGATCGCCAAGGCGATTCATTCCGCGTCCACGCGCGCCGACAAGGCGTTTGTGCCCATTAACACCGGCTCGATTCCCGTGGACCTGCTCGAGTCTCAATTGTTCGGGCATGTCAAAGGCGCGTTCACAAGTGCGGTGGCCTCTAAAAAGGGACTCTTCGAGGTCGCCGATCAAGGCACGATTTTTTTCGATGAAATTTCCACGATTGGCCCGGAGACACAGGCCAAGCTTCTGCGCGTGATCCAGGAACGGGAATTCATGCGCCTGGGCGGCACGGAAACGATCAAGGTGGATGTCCGCATCATCGCAGCCTGCAACGTGCAATTGCTCAACCTGGTGCGTGAAGGCCGCTTCCGTGAAGACCTTTATCACCGCCTGAACGTGATCGCCATTCCGCTGCCTCCGCTTCGCGAGCGCCGGGAAGACGTCCCGCTGCTTCTCGATCATTTCCTGCGTATTTTTTCCAAGGAGAACGGCCGTCCGCTCACGCGGTTCACGCCCGCCGCGCTCAAGCTGCTCGTCGATTACGACTGGCCGGGCAACGTGCGAGAGCTTGAGAATGTGGTCGAACGCGGCGTGGTGCTTTCCTCGCAGGAATTGATGGACGTCGACCTGCTGCCGGAAAGCGTGCGGACAAAGGAAATCATCGGCGGAGTTCGGATGCACCTTTCCGAATTCGTTCCCCCGCTTCCGGGCGAACCCGGCTCGCGCGCCGGAGCCGACAGCTCCAACCCCTCGCTTTTTCAGATCATGGACGAAGTCGAGCGCCGCATCATTTGCGACATGCTGGAACGCACAGGCTGGAATCAAACCGAAGCGGCGGAGCTATTTCAGATTCCTCTCTCCACCCTCAATCAGAAAATCAAGCGCCTGGGAATCGACGCGCGCCGCAAGAGCGCGGGCCGCTCGGGCGGGGATGAACCCGTCGTTTCCGCGGCCGGGAAATAGTCACCTCTTTACGGATTGCAGACCTCAGTTTCCTCCACTATTCTCCCGTCGAAAAGGTGGATCGTTCGTTCGGCCAGGTGCGCGTAGTGCTGGTCGTGCGTAACGACGCAAATTGTCCCTCCATCGCGATGCAATTCGCTAAGCAGCTCCATCACGGTTTCGCCATTCTTTGAATCGAGATTGCCTGTCGGCTCATCGGCGAGAAGGACGAATGGATTGCCGGCGAGGGCGCGAGCGACGGCTACGCGCTGCTGCTCGCCGCCGGAAAGCTGTGCTGGAAAATGGCGCATCCGGTGCGCCAGGGCAACGCGCTCGAGTGCTTGTTGGACCCTTTTCTTCCGCTCAGTGGAAGTCATGCCACGGTACGTCAACGGAAGTCCACGTTTTCCTGCACTGAAAGATCGCCGATCAGATTGAATGCCTGAAAGATGAAACCGATCTCGCAGTTCCGGATGCGCGTGCGCTCGGCCGCGGAAAGATTTGCGACGGACTTGCCATCGAGCCAATAACTGCCTCCGGTGGGCGAGTCGAGCAGGCCGAGTATTGACAGCAGCGTTGACTTGCCGCAGCCGGATGGTCCGGAGATCGAAATGTATTCTCCCTTTTTGATTTCCAGGTTGACCTGTGACAGAGCGTGCGTCTCCACTTCGTCGGCGTGAAATATTTTTGTCATGCCTTGAAGCCGGATCAGCGTTCCGTTGGAGTCTGTCATGTTTTCTCCCACTATCGCAGTTGAATGCGGTCGTAATTGTCCCAGGCCGACATGTCGGACAGAATCACCTTGTCGCCGACGTTCAGGCCTTGCGTCACTTCGATCGTGTTGACCGAGTCGCGTCCGAGTTTCACATTGACGCGCACAGCTTCACCGCCGTCAATGAGTTTGAAAAGACCGACGCTCGCATCCGCTTGGCCATTCACGGGCCTCCCGACGTACTCGACATCCCGCAAGTCTTCGATTTGAATCGTGCCATCAACGCTGAGGTCTGGACGCGCTCCCGCGGGCTGCGGACCATCGAAAGCGACATCCATGGCGACGGTTCCATTGACCACCGCGGCGTCAATCCGCGTGACATGGCCGAGGACGATTCCGTTATGCGTATCAATGGATGCCTTTTGTCCGAGAAGCACGTCCTTCGCCTGCGTTTCAGGAATCTGAATTGTCGCTTTGAGGCGTGACGGATCGGCGACGCGCACCAAGTTCGTGCCCTGCGCCACTTGCTGCCCCGCTTCCACCGAGACGGCGGAGAGCACGCCGTTCAGGCCGGCGCGCACGTGCAGCGCGTCCACCTGGGTCTTCTTCAACTCGGTGAGCACTCGTTGCTGGTCGAGGTGCGCCTGCTGCGCTGTGACCTGCGCCTCGGGGGCGTCCCCTGCAATCTGAAGTTGCTGCTGCGCGAGCTGCCTCTTGATCGCAAGCTGTTCTGCCGAGACAGTGGATTTTTTGGAGATTATTTCGGATTGGATCAATACTGTCCCAAGGTTGAAACTGAAACTAGCCCTAAGGGCCTGCGAATACAGGCTTTGGATATGAAAAGGAGCAAAATCGATTTGAAATCACGGCTACTCTATTCCCGCTCGGAAGCA
>Ga0182024_10002701_pt1 | contig 43569 bp, 36 predicted proteins | sample P32metaG_FD_120480 | JGI IMG/M metagenome (GOLD analysis project Ga0182024, IMG submission 120480) | Permafrost microbial communities from Stordalen Mire, Sweden - P3-2 metaG (Illumina Assembly) | ecosystem: Environmental > Terrestrial > Soil > Wetlands > Permafrost | place: Sweden: Stordalen... | reverse complement strand
GCCTGTCTTGAACTCACAGGATCCCCGCCGTGGCGGATGAAAAACACGGATCTGCCGTTCGGGATTCGGACGGGGTGAAGCCGGCTTCAGTTCAGATTTTCCGATTTTGCTTTACGACCCGCGGTTTTACGAGCCGCGACCAAAGGGAGCGGTTTTAATACGAGCCGCGACCAAAGGGAGCGGTTATAAAAATGTCGACGATGTGCCGCAGGCGATTTTGTCGCCTGCCAATAAGAGTTTTCGTGACCTTATGTTGTTGATGAAATAAATATCGGCCCTTATAGCGCAGGCGATCAAGCGCGCAGGCCGCTCGTGCCGTTGCGCGCGATCCAATAAATGAGCGCAGGTGTTCGTGCCGTTGCGCGATCCAATAAATGAGCGCAGGTGTTCGTGCCGTTGCGCGATCCAATAAATGAGCGCAGGCGCTCGTGCCGTCGCGCGCGATTTAAACAATTCGCGCAGGGGAGAACCTCGTTCGCGAGCGCGCGTGATGGGCACCGGCGGCACACAGATCCGTGAGCGGCCAGGGTGTATCGCCACGCTCCGCATTTTGTCGAGGCCAATGCATCCGGGACCCGTTCACTTTGGCGGGTTCGACAATCTCCGCCGTACTTCGTCGAAGAAGTTTTCGAGAAAAACGACGTGTCCGCCCGGAATCTGGGCCGCCACTTGGGACAGCCCCGATGTTCCAATCATCTGGGTTCCAAAGCCGGCGCGAAAGTTCCTGATCCCGTTCTTGTGCTTTTTACGCGGTCCAAGTTGAGGAAGGCAATGCGATCGCCAAGGCGCAACATCCTCTCCCCAAAAGGAGATAAACATGACAAGATCCACAAACCCGCGTTGCTTTGCGCGGATATTTTCGATGGCTACCAGAACAGCGGCGGCCTTCGCACGATCGCGCTCGCTCCTTCGGCTGCCAGAACGCAGTTGGTGCAATCCACTATGGGCGGCGGCGGCTTTGTTGGCCCTCGCCGTACCTACGCCCGCCGCTGCAATTTTCGTCGTAGACGGCAGCCTGGGTGTTGCTGCTGCTAGCCAACCGGGAGTCTACGCCAACGTGATACCCAGGTTAGGATTCGTCGAGTGGTTTGCGGGAAACCCAGGAGGTATTCCCGGACTGGACGCGATTCAAAAGGTGGATACCGTTCAAGTCCCGAATCCGGCCGCATCGTTTGGAAATACAACCTACTTTGGTGCGGACGCAAAAGGGAACACGATCGGAAAGGATCTTGGCCCCTTTTCTAAAACCTACAACGGGGGACCCGCGCCAGAAAACAGCCAGGTCTTCAACAAGGGCCAGGGGAAGAGCACGGTGGCTCCGGGGCCCGGGGCGGGGGTCGGGAGCGGAAATAAAGACTACACAGCGAACTGGAGCGCCAGCGCGACAGGCCAACTGGGGACAAACCCGACGAACGGACTTGTCGCAGGTTGGCAGGCCGTCACCGTAGCCGAAGACCCGTGGGACATCGACGCCAGCAACTTTGCCTATATGCCCGGTTCTACTTTCGATCTGTTTTTTATGGCCGGGCTGACCGGCGCGGATCTCTCTTCGCCAAACGCCAGTTTGGACTTCGATATTTCCTACCAGACCGGGGCGGGGACTCAGGACCTGCTGGATGTGACCGTGGACCGCAGCGGCGTACACGCTACGGAAGGTACCATAGCGGGCCTGGAGATCTATCGCCTGGCCCAGGACACGGACGGGGCGCTGGATGTGACCGGATCTCCGCTCACTGCTTCCCGGATTCAAGCTCTCCTTCAAGGGCTAAGCAGCTCCGGTCAACTGACTTCGTCGGTCCTATTTGGCTTTGAGCTGTCCGGTCAACCGATTCCGACGCAAGATCTGGGCGGGGGCGTGGTCGCCTGGATGAATGTGGACGGAGCCGTAACCGATTCGGCTGTGGCGCCAGAACCGGCGAGCCTGTCGCTGTTCGCCGCCGGCGGCATACTTATCGCGGCGGGACGCCTGCGTAAACGAAAGCCGGCACCCTAAGTAGAACGACTTGATACGTCAACGACTCAAGTGATTCTTGGGGGTGGGCCTGCCGCTGGCCCGCCCCGATTTTTTGTGCCTCCCGTTATGCGGGTTTTCGAGGACAGGATTAAAACACGCGCCGATGGAGGCGTTCCACCGTGAATTTCGCGGTATCGGCCACGGCCATCACGGTCATCACGCCGGCCTGCACGGGATCGGTCACCACCAGATCGGCGGCGTCGGGAACGCTGCCGGCCATATTCAAGCTGACCACCAGCAATCCGGCGGCGCGGACCTCGCGGACGGCGACTTCGATTTCGCCGCCCATGAGCGATCCGGCGAGGACGATCGCCTTGACGCGCGGAAGACGGGCGCTGGCGCGCACGGCCGCGGCGAGAGGTTTTTCACCGACCAGAGGAATGGTGTCGACCGAGATATGCTCGCCGCGGATGTTGTGGCGGTCGGCTTCGGCGATCGCGCCCAGCGCAACCTGTCCCACCTGCGCTCCTCCGCCGACGATGATGATGCGTTTGCCGTAAACGGCCTGCATGGTTTCGACTTGGGCAGCGCGATGCACCACGGGCAATCGCGACAAGGCGGCGACGAGCGGCGCGGGGTCCTCGGCTAATTCGATTTCGAAAACGGTACGCGTTCCGCGGGGTTTTTCGCCGGCGTTATCGATGAAATCCCCGCCCTGACGGGACGGGGCTTGAGACGGATCGATGAAATCCCCGCCCTGACGGGACGGGGCTTGAGACACGTGAGATTCTTCGCGCGAATGTTCATCGATAATCTCGACGCTCAGGATGTTTCCGTTAAAGCGCGCGATGACGCCGCTCAGCTCATGCAGGATGCCGGGGCCGGAATCCGCGGTAATCTCTATGCCGATTTCCACTCTCATTTAGAATAGCGGCTGGAGGGTGGTTCCTTCCGCAGCCTAAGCGGACGAGGATCGGGAGTCAAGAAACGAGAAGGGCCTCATCACTTTGGGAGTACGGACGGCGTATCGGAGCATCAGCGTCCATGCCGTGATGCCGAGGCAGGCCAGGGCGATGCCTTCATAGAAGCGCAGGGGTTGGATGTGCAGCGTATCCAGCCAGACTCGAAACGTTCCGTACATCACTCCATAGAGTCCCAGGAAAAAGCCCACGGGACGCGGTTTCCGATCGAGAAAATAGAACAACGCGCTCATTGCCGCCAGAAACAGGAATTCGATCAGGCCGAGATCGTAGCGCGGGCCTTCGGGAAACCGGATCGCGATCCAGGACGTTGAGGGAAGGCCGCGATGATCGTGGACCAGAGCGCACCCGAGGCGGCCGGCCATGAACGCGAACGGCATGGCGAAAGCCATGATGTCGAGCAGACGGAAGGTTTCAAACCATGGAACCCGCCGCACACGGCAGCAGATCAGCGCTCCGATCAATCCGCCGGCGAGGCCGCCGATGGAGCGGATTCCGAAGCTGGTGCTAAGAACGATGGAGGGATGGGCGAGAAACATGGAGGTGTGATCCATCGCGACTTTGGCGACGTGTGCGCCCACCAAGCCAAACGCGATGGCCCACTCGCTCACGCTGAACATCAATCGGCCGGGGAGCCTGAAGCGGCAGGCGCGCTTCACCATGATGTAGCCGCCGAGCAAGACGGCGGCGGCGAGAAGCAGCCGGAACGCGGGGAGTTCGAGAGAACCGATTCGAAGCACCGGCTCCGGGTAATACGGAATCATGAGACCACTGCCATCACTGCACGATCGCCAGACCGCTTAGCTGGCCGCCCGCTGGAAAGGTCTGTACCGTGCCGGTCAGGAGGTTGATCCTCGAAACCGACTTCCCCTCATAATTTGTGGTCATCACAAACTGATCGAAATACAGCACGGCAACATCGTTCGGTCCCACATCGACGTTATACGTGTTGGTCACCTGGAACGTGCCCGTGTCGAATTCCTTCACAAAGCCGGGATTCACAGAGAGGTCGGGATTGTCGGTGCTGGCGATGTACGCCTTGGTCCCCCTGCTGTTGAACGCGATCCCTCGCGGCGCCTGGACCGAAATGGTATAGACCAGAGTGTTGGTCAGTGTGTCGAGGACCCAGACCTGGTTCGCATAAGGGAAGGTGACGAACAATTGCGCGCCGTCCGGTGAGAGGACCAGGTTTTGCGGATAAGTCGGCGCCGACATCGAGAAGATCTGCTGGTGCGTGGTGAGGTTGTATTCGAGCAGCGACGCGCCGGACGGCAGGAAATTCGTGATGTAGAAGTTCTGTCCGTCGGGTGTAATCGCGATTCCGTTGGGAAAGATGTTGGGGCCGGTCGAGAGTGTGTAGGTCACTTGATTCGTGGCGAGGTTGATGAAGTTGACGGCGTTGTTGTAACTGGTGACAAGGGCGGTGGTGCCGTCCGGGGTGATCTCGATCTGTAGCGGGTTGCTCGTCACAGGGATGGTCGCGACCAGGGCGAACGGGCAAGTCGAGATCCGATTGACCGAAGCATTGTCGTGATTCACCTGGATCACGTTCGGTTGAGAGGCGCTGCACGCGAGAAACGGCTGTGGGTTCGCCGAGCCCAGCGCGGGGAACGGCAGATTCAGGAGAGCCTGCGGGAGGTAGCCCACGGTCCCCGCGCTGGTCGCTCTCGGGCGGCGAAGCATGCCGTCCGGCGGCTCCACCGGGGTAACGGGTTGCGTTATGGGGACCGTCGCTTGTGATTTGATCCAAATGGGCGAGCCGGTCGTATCCGGGCAGCTCCAGTCGGCAGCGTTGAATGAAACTCCTCCACTGTATTCAATGCGCGTTGAATTGGGAGGGCCATCGCCGGTGGAAGTGACCTCGGACGGAGTATTGACACCACTCGAATTCTTCTTGCATACAACAAATGTATGCTGCGTGGCGGCATCCTCGCATTCGCAATTTGCGGCGAACAAGAGTACGCCAATCAGGCTGAGCACGTACACGACGTCCTTTAGTCGCGGCGGCAGTCGCTTAAAGAGTCGCATAAGCCCTACTGGAAGAACACCGTTTTTCCGGTAGCGAACTGGAAGGCCGCATAGCCGGAATTCAGTCCGCTGGCATTCAGAGCAGGCGCCGAGAGTGCATTCGGCGCATTCCCCAGATAGACGACGCTCTTCGATTGCAGAGGATTCGCCCGCGTCGCCGGGAAATTCGAAAGGAACACCGCGGGCACGGTGAAACTGGTTGCGCCGACGGAAGCGAGGCATCCGAAAACCGAGGTGCTATTGGTCGGCAGATCGACGCCAAAACCGACCACGAAGACCTGCGTGCCGCTCCCGCCGGACCATGTCACATTCAGGGGTTGGGAGCGGCTCACCGTGAAGATGGAACTGCGATTGGTCCAGGTGAGGGGCTGCGGCATCGTGCCGGTGACCGAGAACGATCCGATGGTTCCGCCGGTAAGGCTCGACAGGTTGTAGGAGCCCGGATTCAGGAACAAGCTGCTTGGAAAGAGGTTGCTGCTGATGGAACCTCCCAGATACTGGATAGGATTGGTATTCAGAAAATTCGGGATCATTTGCATCCCGCCGGGACCGGAGAGCGTGAACGCCGAGCCGAGCGTGAGCCCTGTCCCTCCGGCAGGAACGGCGCCCGGCAGCGCATCTCCCCCCAGCAGATCGCCTTTTACGGAATAGGCGGTGCACGTACCGGACGGCGGCAAGGAAAGCACGGGGTTGAACGGGAAGTTCGATGCCGGCGCTTTATACGCGATCGCACCCGTGTAGTCGCCGACTACATCGACCGCGGATAGCGTTCCGATGTCTTCATGCGTGGTCACTCGCAAAGAGACAAACGCCCCAAAGTTACCCGCGCCGGCAAACGGCGATGCGGATGTGAGACAGGAGCTTCCGTTGGGCGTAATCGCCATGGTCACGACGTTGCTTACCACGGACCCAGCGGTTTGGATATACACCGGAACCCAGCAGCCTAGCGGGGCATTGTTGGGGACCGAGAACACGATCTGATCGACTCCTGAGCAGCACGGTGTGCGGCCGCTATAGAGGATATTGGTGGCGGGCACGCCGCCCACCGAGATCGCGACCTGCGTCGGCAGGTTGCCGGCGGTGGGCGCCACGTTATCGGCGGCAACCGGACCGAGTCCGGTCCCCCATAGCACCATGATTTGGCCGGGCGTCGCCGCGATGGTCGGGCTGTTGATCGGCTCATTGGTTCCGGAAATGAAGTTCTGAAGGATACCGGGACCCAGCCCCGTTCCGGTAGCCGTGAAGATGCCGAACGCGGTGGTGACGATGTTCACCCGCATCGGATTGCTCTGCGGCGGGTTGCCGGTGATCACGCGGACCACAGCCACGCCGAGCGGTGCATTCGACGGCATGATCGCATTGATCTGCGTCACGCTGACGTAGATGGGAATCGCGTTTACCGTGGTCGAGCCCTGCGTCACGGTGATGGAGGTGCCGGCCAGAGTCGTGTTGAGGGGGAACGAAGAGACCTGGACACCCGTGGCAGGGCCCAACCCGCTGCCGAAAATTGAAAATATTGAGCCTTGCGCGATGGCGCCGCCGGGCAGCGTGGGCGGTATGTAACTGGCCGCGTTCAGGACGCTGCGATTGTAAATGAACGGCGATTGAGCGAAAGCGCAGCCCGCGATAACACAGCCGAACAGAACCCGGCGCATCGTCCCTCCCGATAATCCGTCTTTCTTGTCCTATAGTTGGAACGCTGCAACATCATATCCTTACTCGAAGAGTGATTTCAAGGGGAAGGAGTCAGCAGTAGAATCACGGAAGCAATTCACGCCCACGCCAGACGCCGATTCGGGGGATCCAACTACCCGTAGACTATAATTCCGCTTCGTATTTCCGGAGAATATCGGCCCAGCGGCTCTGCGATTTGAGCAATAGCTCGCACACTTCGCGGACCGCTCCGCTGCCGCCCGGCGCGGCGGTGACATGATGCGCCGCGCGTTTCACCTCTTCGCGCGCGTTGGCCGTGGCGACGCCTAATCCGACGCGGCGCATGCACACGACGTCGGTGAGATCGTCGCCGATGTAGGCCATGTCGGCGAGGGCGATGCCGCTCTTTTGCGCGATTTCCAAGAGGATCGGAATCTTTTCGATGTGGCCCTGGTACACGTAGGTCATCTTGACCTGGCGCGCGCGTTCATCGAGGGCAGCCGAGACGCGGCCGCTGATCACGCCGGTCTGAATGCCATTCCAGTTCAGCCATTGGAGGGCGATGCCGTCCTGCGAATCGAACATTTTGGTTTCGACCATTTTGCCGTCGGGGCCTGGAACGTTGATCAGAGAGCCGTTGGTGAGGACGCCGTCGCAGTCCATCAGGAGAAGGCGGACGCGGGCGGCGAGTTGTTGGATGTCTTGTGTGTTTGCGATGTTCTCATTATCGAAGGTCATAGTTTGTCTAAACAGCCCCATGCGTCAGCTTGGGGCTATGAGGATTGCGGGCGCTAGCCCCAAGCTGACGCGTGGGGCTCTCTTGATTGCGGGAGCGAGCCCCAAGCTTACGCATGGGGCTATGAGGATTGCGGGCGCTAGCCCCAAGCTGACGCGTGGGGCTGGTTTGATGGCGGGAGCGAGCCCCAAGCTTACGCATGGGGCTGGTTTGATGGCGGGAGCGAGCCCCAAGCTTACGCATGGGGCTGGTTTGATGGCGGGAGCGAGCCCCAAGCTTACGCATGGGGCTGGTTAGAGTGCGTGCCATGGTTCAGGATTCATAGATTTTCTTGAAGAGCGCTTGCTGATCCGCCAACAGCCGATCGTACGCGCTGGTATATCCAGCGCGAGGATGGAAGGTTGCGCCGAGCGATGCGGGCACCGCGCCGATACTCGCGATCGCACCGATTTGTTCGAGAGCCCAGACCGCGGCGCCGCGGCAGGAGGCTTCGGGCTCGGTGCAGGCGATGAGCGGACGGCCGATCGCATCCGCCATCATCTGCGTCCACGCGGGGGAATTGAGGAGCGCGCCGCCGGTCGCGACGATTTCCGCGGGCGTGCCAAAGCGCGCGGCGAGCATGCCATGGATCTGGCGAAATCGCAGGGCGACCGATTCGAGCGAGGCGCGCAGAATGTCGAGCGGCTCGGTCGACTGCGTCAAGCCCGCAATGACGCCGCGCAGATCGGCGCGCCAGTAGGGCGATCGCTCTCCTGATAAAAACGGAAGCAAGGTGAGCCCATGATCACCAGGCGCGGACTTTTCGAGTCTAGCTTCGACGTCCTTCGGCAGCGCGAGCGTATGCTTCATCCACGCAAATACGTCGCCGCCGTTAGAAAGCGCGCCGCCGGTGATGAAGCGCTTGCGATCCACACGATAGCACCACAAGCCGGACTCGATTTCGAGGCCATCGGTTTCGATAACCGTCCGCATGGCGCCGGTGGTGCCGACCATGAGAGCCAGGCGATCCGTCGAAACGCAGCCGCAGCCGAGATTGCTGCAAGCGCCGTCGCCCAACGCGGGGAACCACGGAATGCGATCGAAAGCGGGCCACATTTCGCGATATTGCGGCAACAGATCCGAGAGCGGCCGATCGAGTTCCCGAGGCGAGGCGAGCCGGGTGGGATCGATGCTCAGGGCGCGGAGCGTTTCCGCATCGTAATCGTTGGCGTTCTGGTCCCACAGACCCGATGCCGAAACCATCGACGTAGACGCACGCGCGTGACCGAACAACTTTTCGAAAAGAAACTCCGGGAAAGATAGCCAGCGGCGCGTGGCGGCAAATTCGGCGGGTCGATTGGCGGCGAGCCACAGCAATCGCGCGGGCCAATAGCTGGAATGCGGAACGCAGCCCGTGACGCTATGGCGGTCGGGCACGCGCGCGACTTCAGCGGCGCTGCGGGTGTCGAGCAGATGCAGAATCGGCAGCGTGGGGCGGCCATCGTCACGAACACCCAGGAAACTATGCCAGAACGCGCTCGCGGCCACCGCGGCGATGGGCAAACCGGCGGCGTGCACCTGACGATGCAACTCATCCAGGCAATCGATGGTGAGCTCCGCGAGCGCGGCGGGGTCGATTTCCGCGCCGCCATCGGGGGTGGTTTTCAGTTGATAGGGAACTCGCGCGCCGTAGCCTTCCATCTGCCGGGCTTCGCCGTCGAACAGCAGCGCGCGCACGGAGGAACTGCCCACGTCGAGGCTTACAATGAAGACGCCGGGGGGATTGTTGGTGCTCGAGCGGGTGCTCAAAGCCATTTCTCGTTATAACATGCTCGGAACGGGCAGCCGTGTGATCGCGGCGGTTTCCGGGGGCGCGGATTCGGTGTGCCTGGCGCACGTGCTGCGCGAGTTATTGGGGGAAGGATTCGTGGGTATCGCCCACTTCAATCACAAATTGCGCGGCGAGGCGTCGGAGGAAGACGAGCGGTTTGTGGCGGCGCTGTCGGCTGAGATGGGTGTGCCGTTTTATCGGGATGAGGCTGGCCCGCTGTCGTCCGCAAGCACTGGCGACTGTAGTGGGGCGGTCCCCCTGGACCGCGCCGGACGCCCCCGTCCGGCTGGATTGAGCGGGTGCTTCGAGGAGGCCCGACCAGGGGGGCGGGCCGCGGGCGAGGGCCCCCGCCCCACAGAAGGCAATCTGGAACAGAATGCGCGCCGCGAGCGGCGGGAGTTTTTCGGCCGGCTGATTAAATATGGCGTGGGCGATCGGGTTGCGCTGGGTCATACACGCGACGACCAGGCGGAAACGGTGCTGTTCCGGATGCTGCGCGGATCGGGATTGGCGGGGCTGGCGGGAATTCATCCGGTAACCACTCAGGGCGGGGCTGGTCCGCTAGTGCTCATTCGTCCGATGCTCGACGTGACCAGGCGCGAGGTGGAAGAGCACCTGCACGAGCGCGGCATCGGGTGGCGAGAGGATCAAAGCAATCAGGATTTAAGGTTCGCGCGTAATCGTATTCGCCATCATCTGCTGCCGCAGCTTGCTCGAGAGTGGAATCCCCGGATCGCGGAGGCGCTCGCGCAGTTGGCCGATCTCGCGTTTGAAGAGGAGCGCTGGTGGGGTGCGAATCTCATCAAAGGGGAAACGGCAGGCGACAAGATCGCCTGCCCCACTGAGTTCAGGGTGGACTGGCTGAGAGCGCTGTCTCGGGCTGTGGCAAGACGAGTGATTCGGCGAGCGATCGCCAAAGCCAAAGGCGATCTGCGGGGCATCGAGTTTGGGCATGTCGAAAGCATTATTGGTCAGCTTGATCGGCTTGACGGACTGGGTGGACTTGCAAGCGTCCGTGTGTCGGGTGGTGTACCGGGGGTCGAGGTGCTGGGTTCGTTTGGTTTTTTGAGGATCGCCCCCCTGAGCGCTGCTCGGTTGACGATCCATCCGGTAATCGTAACCGTTCCAGGTACTTGCCTCACCAGCGATGGGGAGATCCGGCTGGAAATCGCGAGGCGTGGGTCAACCTCCGGGCAGGGAATCGATAAAACCGCCGAAAGCGCCTGTGCTAATCTGAAAGCGGAGCTGGCCGCGCCGATCGTATTGCGCGGATGGAAACCTGGCGACCACTACCGTCCGGTGGGGAAATCACGAGATCATAAGCTGAAGGAAATGTTTCAGAACGCCCGAATCCCCTCATGGCGCAGGCACACTTGGCCGATTCTTGAAAGTGGGGGTAAGATCCTGTGGGCGCGGGATTTCGGACCGGCCGAGGAGTTCGCCGCGAACGGACGGCGGGGGCGGGTGCTGAGGGTTTGGGATCTTCGGAACGCGGCAAGTTTAGACTGAGTCATGTCAAGATCGGCGAGATTAAGTTAGATCGGATATGAACCTTTCCGCGTCAATAGTAGTAGTCGTAGTTTGGGAGACGTCATGAATTCAACTGTAAGAAACGGTGTTCTGTGGCTGATCGTCATCTGCCTGATCGTGCTGGTGTATGCCGTGTACAAGAGCGGCAAGACCGCGGGACAGACGCCGGCCTTTTCAGAGCTGTATAGCCAGGTGGATAAGGGGATGGTGGACGACCTCATCATCAATTCCGCCACGGGCGAGGTGCACGGCCACTATAAGAACAAGGAAGAGTTCCGGTCCACGGTGCTTCCCACCTACAACGATTTCAACAAGCTGCTGATCGATCGCGGCGTGAACTACAAGGTGGAAGCGGCCAACGCCGGTGGATGGGTGAACATCCTGGTGCAATCCATTCCGTTCATCCTGCTGCTGGGCTTCTGGATTTTCATGATGCGGCAGATGCAGAGCGGCGGCAACAAAGCCCTGAGTTTTGGGAAGTCGCGCGCGCGCCTGCATTCCTCGCAACAGAAGAAGGTGACGTTCAAGGACGTCGCGGGCGTCGAGGAAGCCAAGGAAGAGCTGCAGGAGATCATCGAATTCCTGCGCGAGCCGCAAAAGTTCCAGAAGCTGGGCGGACGAATTCCGAAGGGTGTGCTGTTGATTGGCGCGCCGGGCACGGGCAAGACGCTGCTGGCGCGGGCGATCGCGGGCGAAGCGAATGTGCCGTTTTTCTCGATTTCCGGGTCCGATTTCGTGGAGATGTTCGTGGGTGTGGGCGCGAGCCGCGTGCGCGACCTGTTCGAGCAGGGCAAGAAGAACGCGCCGTGCATCATCTTTATCGATGAAATCGACGCGGTCGGCCGGCATCGCGGAGCGGGGCTCGGCGGCGGGCACGATGAGCGCGAGCAGACTCTGAACCAGTTGCTGGTGGAGATGGACGGGTTCGAATCGAACGAAGGCGTGATCCTGATCGCGGCGACGAATCGTCCGGACGTGCTGGATCCGGCGCTGCTGCGCCCCGGTCGTTTCGACCGGCGGGTGGTGGTGAGCCGTCCCGACGTGCGGGGCCGCGAGCAGATCCTGAAGGTCCATACGAAGAAGACACCGCTTTCAGACGACGTGGATTTGAGCGTGCTAGCGCGTGGGACACCGGGTTTCGCGGGCGCGGATCTGGCGAACCTGGTGAATGAAGCGGCGCTGGTGGCGGCGCGGCAGAATCGCAAAGTGGTTACGCAGTACGATTTCGAACTCGCCAAAGACAAGGTGATGATGGGCGTGGAGCGGCGTTCCATGGTGATCACCGATGAAGAGAAAAGACACACCGCGTATCACGAAGCGGGACATGCAATTGTCGCGGCGCTGACGCCGCACTCCGATCCGGTGCACAAAGTGACCATCATCCCGCGCGGCATGGCGCTGGGCGTCACGATGATGCTGCCGACGCAGGACAAGGTCGACATCACCCGCGAGCAGGCCGAGGCGAAGATCACGGTCGCGATGGGCGGGCGCGTGGCGGATGAACGGTTCCTGAAAATCCGGACGGCGGGCGCGAGCAACGATATCGAACAGGCCACCGAGCTCGCACGGCGCATGGTGTGCGAGTGGGGCATGAGCGATCTGGGGCCGGTCAGCTTCGGCAAGCGCGAAGAGCAGATCTTCCTGGGCCGCGAGATCGCGCAGCATCGCGATTACAGCGAGGCGACGGCGATCCGTATCGACGAACAGGTGAAGCAGTTCGTGCAGCAGGGTTATGAGCGCGCGACCAAGATTGTCGAAGACAATTCCGATGCAGTGGATCGGATCGCGGCGGCGCTGCTGGAACGCGAGGTGCTCGACGGCAACGAGGTGACGCAGTTGATCGAGGGGCAGGTGCTGGCGAAAGTGGTGCCTCCGCCGACGGGCGACGGGACGCGCCCGCAACAGGTGATTACACCGGACCGGCCGGGTCGTGCGCCGAATGTGCTTGAGGGCGGTCCGCAGCCGGCGTAATGTGGCGCACGCTTCAAGCGCACAGGCCGGTCGTGCCGTTGTGCGCGATTTGACAATGCGTACCGCTGTCGGTTTCAGCCGACAGTCGACGAGATCGAGCCAGAACGAAGCCGGCGAACTGAAGTTCGCCGCTGCACGCTAAAGCGTGCGCCACGAGTCAAGCGAACCTCAGTCGACGCGCGTGCGCCACTTCCAAAGAATGAGCGACAAGCCTCCGCCTTTCCCGGTGTATCTGTTCGACGTCGACGGTACGCTGATGGATTCGGCGCCCGATATTTGCGGCGCCATCCAGCACGTGCTGGTGTCGCGCGGGCGATCCGATGTTGACGATGTATTCCTGCGGCGGTATATCGGCCGTCACTTGCACGATCTCTTTCTCGATCTGAATTTCGAGCCCCCGGAGTTCGAGGCGATGCTGGCGGACTATCGCGCGAACTATTGGGGCCGCAAAAACGGATCGACTTCCGTGTATCCGGGCGTGGCGGAAGGGCTAGCGAAACTGGGCGGGCGGAAGTCGACCGCAACGACGAAGGGAACTCCGTTCACGCGCGTGGTGCTGGAACAGTTCGGATTGCTGCCCTATTTCGATCACGTGCAGGGCACAGACGGTTTTCCGGCGAAGCCCGAGCCGGATGTGATCCTGAAGTCGCTCGAAGTGTTCGGTGCACGGCCGGAAGAGTGTTTGCTGATCGGCGACGCGCCGGCGGATATGGAAGCGGGTCGGCGGGCGGGTGTGAAGATTTGCGCGGTTCGGTATGGGTATGGCGAGGTCGCGGAGCTGGCGAAGTGGGAGCCGGATTATTGGGTCGACGATTTGAGAGAGCTAGCCGCGAACGGGATGGCCGCGGATTGACTCAGATGAACGGGGACTCAAGAATTGTTCTTGCCGGAGCAGGGCGAACCGCTGGTAATGAAAATCGCCCGGACGGTATACTGGACGTGTATGACCACCGAGCAGCGCTCAGCCCTAGAATCAGCGATCACCGTGGACAGTAGAGTTCTACACGGGACTCCGTGCTTCCGCGACTCGCGCGTGCCGGTCCAAACCCTGCTCGATTTCTTGGAGACCGGGGAAACAGTGGATGCCTTTCTGGCGGTCTATCCGTCGATCCCGCGCGAGCAGGTGGTCACATTCCTTGAGATCAGCCGGGACGTCACAATCGAACAATTGTCTTGCGCATCTTCATAGACGCATGCGTTGATCCGAGAGTCGCTGAACTATTTACGGATCATGAGGTATCGACGGCGTTCGATCTCGACTGGGACAAACTGCAAGATCACGAAATCGTGGCGCGTTGTGGTGGAAGGTTTGACGTCCTGGTGACGGCCGATCGCGGATTCGAATACGAGCACAATCTCTCGAAGCTACAGTTTGGAATTATCATCGTGCATGTTCCTAAGAACAAGGTCGTGTTCTATCGACCGCTTCGGGAGAGCATTCTCGCTGCGGTGGATCGGGTCGCTGCAGGGCGCGTCGTCCACATCCAGTGAAATTGGATTGCCGGATCGACGACTTGAGAGAGCTAGCGGATCGGGCAAATGGCCGCGGATGCACGCGATGGTGAATCCTATTATTTCAGCTTCAGAAACGCGTTTTCAGCGACAACTAATTGAGCGGGCGCGCCGGGCGGAGGGCCGAAATATCGATCGGAGTAGGAGGCGCAGGTAGTTTGCGGATTCATTTTATGAGGCAGTTGTGTCTCGATCCGGCCAAGAACAGCGTACCAACCGTCCCTGAAGTCATACTTGTTATGGACTCGTAGCCGCGTCGTTTCCTTCACGTCATTCAGCTTCTCCTGGATGAGAGGCTTGTTCCATCGGAAGCCAAGCGGGTTTTTCGGGAAATCCCACCCACAAGTAAGCGCGATAGAAGGTGTGAACTCGCGGCCCCCTCTGACCACGTTGATACCGCAGTCTTCATGCAACCAGACGCCTTGCTCAGCAGAGTCCATCCGGCCAACAACTATTATCATGCTCTTTTCGGAGCGATCGAGACCGGCCATGACCTCGCACACCGTGAGCACAGGCGGCGCGTCAGACGCCGCGGCAAACGAAACGGCAAGCGCGAAGAGACTTGCGAGGCACGCAGGGTTCACGTTCTTCGATTTTATAACAACGCCTGATCCAGATCCCCGATGATATCTTCCGCCGCCTCGATCCCCACTGAAATGCGAAGGAGATTGTCGCCGATTCCCAGACGCTGCCGCTGCTTGGGTGACAAATCGCGGTGCGAGGCGATGGCGGGATAGAGCGCCATGGTGTGAACGTCGCCCAACGAAGTCGCGCGGACGATCATCTTCAGGCGCTCCATCAGCCGGAAGATTTCGGCGCGGCCGCCGTCTTTCAACTCGAACGCGAGCATCGCGCCGTAAAGATTCTTGGGGAACAGGCGCTGAATGGTGGCGGCATCCGGATGCGCGGGGTCACCCGGGAAATGCACGCGGTCGACACGCGGATGCGTCGCGAGCCACGACGCAACCTTGCAGGCGTTCGAGCACTGGCGCTCCATGCGCAGTCCCAAGGTCTTCATGCCGCGCATGGTGAGATAACCTTCGAACGGACTCATCACCGGACCGATGGTCCGCGAGAGCGTCTTGATGGTGTTGAAATGCGCTTCGTCGGAGACGATCACGCCGCCCATCACGTCACCATGGCCGGCCATGTATTTGGTGGCGCTGTGAACCACGATGTTCGCGCCGAGCTCGAGCGGGCGGACCAGGAGCGGCGTGGCGAAAGTATTGTCGACGATCAACGTCGCGCCCGCACGCTTGGCGATCTCGGCGATTCTGTCGATCGCGCCGACGCGCATCAGCGGGTTCGAAACGGTTTCGACGATGATCGCGCCGGGCTTGGTTTCGATTACGGCTTTTTCGAACGCCGGAAGATCGCAGACGTTACTGAACGTGGACTCGATACCAAGAGGTGTCAATATATTCATGAGCAGGCTGGTGGTGGCGCCGTAAATCACGTCAGCGGCGACGATGCGGCGGGGCCGGTCCATCAGCGCGGCGAGCAACGCGAGGTGCACCGCGCTCATTCCCGAGGCGCATGTTTGGGCTCCATGGCCGCCCTCGAGATCCGCGACCAATTCTTCCAGAGCGCTGGTGTTGGGATTGTCGTAGCGCGCATAACAGGGACCCTGCTCTTCGCGGCCGAGCACGCGGTCGAGCTGATCCATCGAATCGTAGAAGTAGCTGGCGGCAGTATAGATCGGCGTGGTGACGGGAATAAACGGGCCGGCCTTCTTGCGGTCGCCGGTGTGGATTAATTTGGATTCTCGTTTCATAAGTCGTACCCTAGCGGCATGTTTCAGGGCGAAAGGCAGCGCTCCCTTACGGTCGCGGTTCAGTTCCGGGATTAGTAGTACCGCTCCCTGACGGTCGCGCTTCAGTTCCGGGATTAGTAGTACCGCTCCCTGACGGTCGCGGCTCCGTTCCGAAATTGATAGTAACGCTCCCTGACGGTCGCGCTTCAGTTCCGGGATTAATAGTACCGCTCCCTGACGGTCGCGGCTCTGTACGGGTTATTGGCGCTTCCATCTGACTCCGTCCTTGGTATCTTCCAGGATAATCCCGCGCGCGGCGAGTTCGGCGCGGATCTGATCGGCTCGGGCGAAGTCGCGCGATTTCTTGGCGGCGCTTCGCTCGGCGACCAGCGCGTCGATTTGCGAGTCGCCGGATGCACTGGCGTTCGCCGAGGGCCTGAGCACGTCGAATACGGAATCGAATCGGGCAAGGAACTCCTGCGCTCCGGGCGCATTTCCCGCGAGAAACTCGCCCGCATCCATGGCGGTGTTGGTGTCGCGAACGTATTCGAACACGGCGGCGAGCGCCTCGGCGGTGTTCAAGTCGTCGTCCAACGCCTGATCGAAGGCATTGTGCGCAGCCTCAGTTCGCGCGACCAGCTTCTGGTTCACGCCTGGCGCGAGCTTGGCGGTGTCGAGCCGCAGTTTATAATTGCGCAGCCGGTCGATAGAAGTCGCGGCGGCTTTAATTCCGTCGAATGTGAAGTTGAGTTTCTTGCGATACGGCACCGATGCGAGCAGGTATCGCACGGCTTCGGGCGCGTACCCCATGGCGAGCACATCGCGCAGCGTATAGAAATTGCCGAGCGACTTCGACATCTTCTGGCCTTCGACAATCAGGTGTTCGGCGTGCAGCCAGTATCGGACGAAGGTTTTGCCGGTGATCGCTTCGGATTGCGCGATCTCGTTTTCATGATGCGGAAACGCGAGATCGACGCCGCCCGTGTGAATGTCGAGCGTTTCGCCGAGGAGCTTCATCGCCATCACCGAACACTCGATGTGCCAGCCGGGGCGGCCTGCGCCGAGCGGAGATTCCCAACCGGGCTCGCCTTCCTTTTGCGCTTTCCACAGGACAAAATCGCGCGCGTCATCCTTATCGTACTCGTCTACATCGACCCGCGCGCCGGCGCGGATGCCGCTGAAATCGTGATGCGAAAGTTTTCCGTAGGACGGGAAGTTCGCGATGCGGTAGTACACCGAGCCGTCGCTCGAGTAAGTGAATCCGCGGTCGCGAAGCTTCTCAATCGCGGCGACCATGTCGGGGATGAAGTCGGTGGCCTTGACCAGGTGCTCGGGGTGTTCCAGACGCAGCGTCTTGACGTCTTCGAGAAACGCCGTGATGTATTGAGCGGTGTATTCGTAAATCGACTGATTGGCGGCGGCGGCGCTGCGAATGATCTTGTCCTCTACGTCCGTGATGTTCATCACGTGATCGAGCGAATAGCCGCGCGCGCGGAGCCAGCGGCGCAGGACGTCCTGAAACGTGAACGTCCGCAGGTTGCCGATGTGGATGTAGTTGTAAACCGTCGGCCCGCAAGTGTACATGCGCACCACGTTTCCGGAAAGGGGAGCGAAGGGCTCGACTTGTTGGGTGAGGGTGTTGTAGAAACGGAGCGCCATAGAGGGGGATTCACCCATGGTAACAACTCGGGGTTGACAAGTCGGCGTTAACAATTCGAGTTCAGCAACCCGGTAGACTCGATCTCATGAGCACGCCTGAGGCATTTCCTTACGAGACTCGCTTGAACATCCTCCACCAGCCGCTGGAGTTGATTGACGAAAAAGCTCTCGCCGACGCCTGCACCTTCAAGTGGTACAACCAGACGCTCTGCCAGGTGAACGAATCGGTGGTGCGAATGGCCGTCATTGAGGGCGAATACCACTGGCACAAGCACGAGGAGGACGACGAATTCTTTTACGTGATCGAGGGATGTCTTCTGATCGACCTGGAAGGGCGCACCATGGAACTCGCACCTCGCCAGGGCGTCGTCATTCCGAAAGGCGTCGTTCATCGGACCCGGGCGCTGAGCCGTACCGTCATCCTGATGATGGAAAACAAGGGAATCATTCCGACAGGCGACTGAATCTTCTACGCTACTTTAACAGGCCCGCGCGTTCGAGCAGCGCGTCGGGATCGGGATCGCGCCCCATGAATTCGCGATATAACACCGCCGGGTCCTCGCTATCGCCGCGCGACAGAATCTTTTCGCGATAATCGCGGCCCACGGTTTCGCTGAACACGCCCTCTTTCCGAAAGCGCGTGAAGGCGTCGGCGTCGAGCACTTCCGCCCACTTGTAGGAATAATATCCGGCGCCGTAGCCGACCGGGCTGGCGAACAGATGAGTGAAGCCCGCGATCATGGCGTGATCGTCCGGGAGCGTTGCGGGCGAGAACTTCTGCAAAATTCTCCGCGAGTACGCGACCACGTCGGGGTCCTTGGAGCGATCCCATTCGCGATGCAGGGCGAGGTCGACGAAGGCGAAGCCGAGCTGCCGCATCTGGGCATTGGCCGCCCGGAAGGTTTTCGCGCGCTTCATCTTCTGATAAAGCTCATCGGGAATGGGTTCGCCGGTTTCGAAGTGCCGGGCAAACAAATCCAGAGATTCGCGCTCCCAGCACCAGTTCTCCATGATCTGCGACGGAAGCTCGACAAAATCCCACGCGACGCTGGTGCCCGATAGCGTGCGCACTTCCACGCTGCTCAACAAATGATGCAGCAGATGGCCGAATTCATGAAAAATCGTCTCCACTTCGCGATGCGTCAGCAACGCGGGCTTGCCGTCGAGCGGCGGCGTGAGATTGCCGCAAATGAGACCCAGATGCGGCTCGTGCCCGGCGGGATCGCCTGTGATCAGCGCATCCATCCATGCGCCGCCGCGCTTGTTCTCGCGCGGATACCAGTCCGCGTAAAACGATCCGAGGAATTTCTTCGACTCGCGATCGTGAATCGCATAGCGGCGCACTTCGGGGTCCCACACCGGGATGCCAGATTCCTCAGTCACGGAGATGCCCAGCACGCGCCCGAAGATCTGAAACATTCCTTCCACCACGCGTTCCAGCGGAAAATAAGGGCGCAGTGCTTCTTCATCGAAATCGTAGAGCGCCGCGCGCTGCTTTTCAGCCCAGTAGGCGATGTCCCAGGGGTTAAGCTCTTGCCCGGCGAAGGCCGCGAGCTCTTGGTTTTCCTCACGAAAGCGCTGGTCCGTTTTTACGCGTAAATCCTCGATGAACTGGAGAGCGCGGTCGCCGGTGTGCGCCATGCGATCGTCCAACACCAGGTCGGCGAAATTACGGAATCCGAGCAGCTTGGCTTTTTCGTTTCGAAGCTCCAGAATCCGGACGATAAGCGGTTGGTTATTGCGATCTGGTCCTCCGGCCGTATGGGAGGCTGCGGTCGCCCGGGTATTGTAGGCGCGCCACATCTGCTCTCGAATCCGCGCGTCGTCAAGATAAGTCATCACCGCCATATAGCTGGGCGCTTGCAGCGTGAAGCGCCACCCTTCGCGTCCCTTGGCCTCGGCTGCGGCGCGCGCGGCCGAGATCGCGCTGGGCGGGAGGCCGGCGAGCCTTGATTCATCGGTCAGGACCAGGTCCCAGGCGTTGGTCGAGTCCAGAACATTTTCAGAAAACTTCGTGGTGATCTCCGCGAGGAGCACGTCGATTTCCTTGAGGCGCGTCTTGCCCGGCGGATCGAGTTCGGCGCCGGCGCGCTTGAACGCGTCCATGGTCTTGGTCAGATAACGCCGCATGGCGCCGGCAAGAGCGCGCGCTTCTTCGGTGGCGGCGTAACGCTGCATGGCTTTCCACAGTTCCTCATTCAGCGGCAGGCTCGAATAGAACATGCTGACCTTGGGCTGCACGGCGTTAAAGGCGGCGCGAAGCTCGGGCGTAGTGGCGACGCTTTCCAGGTGCCTGACGACGCTCATCGCGTAGTCGAGATTCTCGGTCATGGTGTCGAGCGCGTGCAGCGGGCGGGCGCTGACGATGGTTTCGTCAAGACGTTGGTGCGCGGCGGCGAGCAATGCGTCAATGGCCGGCTCGACATCGGAGGCCTGGATTTTGTCGAAGGGAACGCGGAAGGAGATTTCAAGCAGCGGGTTCATTCGTGTTTTCAGGTTAACAAGCGGTAACGGCTCGCGCATTCGCGGCGTCTATTCATGCGATGCCAATGATGTCGATGACGGCGATGACTTGGCTCATCTCCGCGTTGTGTCTCGCGCAGCAAACCGATCCCGCCGCGATCGTCGCGAGCCAGGATCAAACGAGTGCGCAGCTCGCGATGCAGTGGCTGCACAGCACCGATCCGCGAACACAGGCCTGGGGCGCTTATCTCGGGCTGCGGGTTCACAGCGCGGATCTTCTACCGGATCTGGCGGCGTTGCTGAATACTTATTCCGCGAGTGACGATCCACTCTCAGTGAGAGACAAGGATCGCCACGACACCATGCTGGCGGTTCTCGATGCGCTGATTCAGCTTCATTCAGAACAGCCCGTGGGAGCGGACGCGGCGTCACACGCGGAGGCGCTGGTTCAGAACGCTGTGAGGATCTATCCGGAGTTTCCCGTTCAATCGTTGCTGCTCATGCAGCGTGGATGGATCGGCACCAGCGCCCCGTTATTGATGAGCATTTTCAAGACCGGCGAACGCACCGGCGCATGGCTGGCGGCCGGGAATATGCTGGTCCACGCGAACCACCTGCCTTTCCCCGCGGTTTTGCTCGATTCCATGACTGTTCATGCGCTACTGAAGGTCGTAACTCCCGGTGAGCCCGGGATGGGAGGAGGAATCGCAGGGGATTGTCTGGGTCCGGCGCCAGGACAGCCGAAGTCCGGATGGCCACAAGTTGGAAGCTATCACTTCACTGCCTGCGTCAGGCCGGGTCAAGGCGTGCTTGTGCCGGGAGTCGATCCGGTGTGCTACGTTCGATCGGTCGATGGGCTCTATGGTCCTACCAGGGACGCGGCGTGCAGTGGCTATCCTATGCGGGACTTGGCGCGACAGCACTATATATCGACGCTTCTGCGAACGCCGATCGACACGCCGTCGATAAAATCCGAGGTGGAATTTCAGATTAGCTGGCAGAATGAGGATGCCTATCGGAAAGAGCTGTCGGGTTTCATCGAACGGCAGCAGCGGGTTTTCAAGGAAACCGCGCGAAAACTTGGAGCACTCCAGGCGCGGCCCAAGCTGGCGATTGAGATTTGGGATCAGCGATCGGTCAAAACTCCGTTACCGGATATCGACGCCGGCCCTGGCGTCAGTTTCACGCGTGTGCGGTGACCGGGCTCTTATGGGCGGAGACCGGCATGAAAAGCAACACGATCGCCGCGCCGGCGAGACCCAGCGCAATCAGGCCGGCCGCGTAGGCGAGCAGGGCGTTATCGTACAGCGCGATCAAGCCGAGGCAGCATGCGGCAGCATCGATCGCACCGACTACCTTCGCGGTCCTGCGGCGGTCCCATAGAAAATATGTCGAGAGCAATCCGAGCGCGATGAATCCGCACGCCCATTTGAACATCGACGGGTAATGGATCGCGTCGATCATCGCCTGGGTGGTGGCCGCGAGGTTCACGTCGACGATTCGGAGGATGGCAAAGTTCTCCATCACGTCAAGAACCGCCGCAGCGACGCCCGCGGTCGCGGCAACGATAGCGACGGCGCGGGCGCGCGGATAATTCCTTGCCAGCAGCCAACTCAGCGCCAGATACAAGCAGGCATAGCCCGCAATGAATCCGAAATCCTCGTATTGCTTGGTGCGCATCACTTCACGATCCGTGCTGGGGGCCTCGCCGAGCACCGCGTCGACATCGGCCAGATCGTGGGCCATCTGGAGGGCGAGCACGGGATCGGGAATGCCGTGCTGCGGTTTGGATGCGCTGGTGAAGTGGGGCGGGGAGAACATCAGCGCCAGCATGGCGATACACCAGAGCGCCAGAAGGCCCGCGATCCGTTCGCAGGTGAATCGCGCCACCGGTGGAGACGGCGGACCTGAGGTTGGAATTGGCACCGGGTTCAGGCGAGCAAGCGCGCCGCGTCCTTTGCGAAGTAAGTAAGGATGATGTCCGCGCCCGCACGGCGGATGGAAATGAGAGATTCCATGATGGCCCGATCCAGATCCAGCCACCCGTTGCGGGCGGCGGCGACAATCATGCTGAATTCGCCGGAAACCTGATAGGCGCCGATGGGAACCGGGAAGCGGTCGCGCGCCTGGCGGATCAAATCGAGATAAGGCAAGGCCGGCTTCACCATCAGCATGTCCGCGCCCTCTTCCAGGTCGAGCTCCATTTCGTGGATGGCTTCGCGGCCGTTGGCGGGGTCCATTTGATAGCTGCGGCGATCGCCAAATTGCGGCGTGGATTCCGCGGCTTCGCGAAATGGTCCATAAAATACCGACGCGAATTTCGCGGCATAAGCGAGAATCCCGGTGTTTTGAAAGCCGTGCGCGTCGAGGGAATGCCGGATGGCGGCCACGCGGCCGTCCATCATGTCGGAGGGTGCGACAATATCGGCTCCGGCGCGCGCGTGGGAAAGCGCGGCCTCCGCCAGCCACGCAAGGGTAGTGTCGTTGTCGACATCGCCATTGACGACATGTCCGCAATGACCGTGCACGGTGTATTCGCAGTTGCAAACGTCGGTGATCACCAGCAGGCCCGGAACGGACCGCTTCACGGCGCGAACCGCCCGCTGCGCAATCCCGTTCTCCGCGTAAGCTTCGCTGGCGAATTCGTCCTTGGTTTCAGGGATGCCGAACAGGATCACGCCGCCCAGGCCCAGCGCGTGCGCCGATGCACACTCCTTGACCAGTTCGTCGATGGAGAGCTGGAAATTGCCCGGCATGGAGCCGATCTCGCGCCGCACGCCCTCGCCGGGGCAGGCGAATAGCGGCAGAACCAGCTGCGAAGGTTCGAGCCGGGTCTCGCGAACCAGCCGCCGCATGGCTTCGGTGGTCCGCAGCCGGCGCTTCCGGTGGGTAGGAAAAGGCATTACGTAAATTGTACGGGAAGCCCGGCGCCGGCGCCATCGGGGAGGAAGCAGGTCATTCGAAACCGGCCGGGAAACCAACGGGAAAGCCACCGGAAAGCAAGGGAAGAGGCCGATTACTGCTACCTTCGGCCCAGGAGGCCGGGCGACCCGGTCTTTTATTTACATAAATGCCAGATAAAGCCATGAAATGATCGCGAAATAAACTCTTTTATTCCACAAATATATGTGTTAGACTGCACATACGGTGATCGCAATCGCACAAATTCCAGCGCATTGGGAAGAAGTAGTAGCAAAAATCCAGCGCGGCGGAGAAGCGGGGCTGCGCGAAGGGATGGAGGAGCTGTACGCGGCGCTGATCGACGGTGTGCGCTCCCGGCTGGTGCGCTCGATCGAGGCTCAATCGGTGGAGGACCGGTTGCATGAGATTCTGCTGATCGTGCTGGATGCGATCCGGAGCGGCGAATTGCGCGAACCGGGGCGCCTGATGGGATTCGTCAAGACCGTCACACGCCGCCGCGTGGTGGCGCACATCCGCACCGCGTCCTTTCATCGGCGGCGATTCGTAACGGTCGACCATATGGAACCCGCGGCGCCGGCCGAAGACAATCCGGAGAGACGCGCGGCGCGGCAGGAACAACTGGACCGGGCGCGTGTGGTATTGCGCAGGCTCAGCGCGCGCGATCGCGAGGTTTTGGAAAGATTCTATTTTGACGAGCAGGCGCCCGGACAAATCTGCAGCGAAATGAAACTGACGGGAACGCAGTTCCGGCTCTGCAAATCGCGCGCCATCGCCCGATGCTTCGATCTTGTCCGCAAAGGCGCGGCACCGGCGTCGTTCGCAGTTCAGGGGCGCGGGAAAGCCCTGGGGCTCATCCAAAAGATAGCCTAAACAACCTCCCCAACAACTTCCCCAAAGATGGTTTTTGCGGGACGTTGGCTCGCGGACTTCACTACCAACCACATGTTCGAAGCGGTCCCGGCTTGGCTCCGGGGACCCAGCCATCTGAGGCAGTTCGGTGCGGGTTGCAGGCGCCCCGCCTTCCGAAATCCAACCGAGGATGGCGCCCAGGGTGCTTCTTGTATTGCGGCGAACGGAGCTAGTGAAGCGGAATCAATAGGTTAGCGCGGAGATTATGGAAATTTTTCCGATTCCGGTTCTAGAGATTTTACCGGTAGCTGTAATGGCTACCGCCCTTAGCGGCCGTCCAGCGACGATGGCTGTCGAGGCGCGTACTACCCGGGATCCCGTGGTTGCTCCCGCGGGCACCGTTCTCCGGGTCCGGCTGAGTCAAACGCTCGAAACTGAGCGACGCCGGCCCGGGGATCGGTTTAGCGGAGTTCTGGATTCGGGTCCGCTCTCTGGTTCGGCAGTGATTCTGCCGAAAAGGAACGACAGTGCCGGGCGCGTGGTCGCCACTGGGGAAGCTCGCGGCGGGTGGGCAGCACTGGCGGTGAAGTTTACGGATTGTTAAGTAGTTAAAGTGCAGGCAGAAAAGCAGTACAAACGAAAAAAGGGGAGAAATACAATGAAAACGTCAATGATATTGGCGGGTGCGGTGATCGTAAGTCTGGCGGGCACGGGTTGCGCGACTAAGAAGTACGTCGCGAAAACCGTGGCTCCGGTGGAGCAGCGCGTAACCGGCACCGAGAACAAGAACGCGGAACAGGACAAGCAGATTGCAGCCGAGCGTAACGATCTCACCGAACTCGATCGCGACCTTTCGAGGACCAAGGAGAAGGTTACCGATGTGGACACCAAGGCAACTCAGGCCGGGTTAGCGGCTCAGGCTGCGGATCAGAAGGCCTCCGGCGCCCAGATGGCGGCGGATGGCGCGAAGCGATCCGCAATTGAAGCGAAAACCTTCGCCGAGACAGGTCTCGATCGTATGGGCCAGAGAGTGGAAGCCATGAACACGTTCCAGATGGCGAAGACCGTCACCGTTCTGTTCGCCGTGGATAAGGCCACGCTTACTCCGGAAGCCAAACAGCAGATCGACGAACTGGCGAAGCAGGCGGGCGGGACGGACCGGTACGTGATCGAGGTTCAGGGATTCACCGACAAGACTGGATCGGCGGAACTCAACAACGAGTTGAGTGAGCGCCGCGCGCAAGCCGTCGCCCGCTATCTGTCGAATCAGTCCAACGTTGCCGTGCGCCACATCTCCGTGCTGGGCCAGGGCTACGCGCAGCCGGTCGCCGATGACAAGACGGCCGAAGGCCGCAAGCAGAACCGCCGCGTGGAAGTGAAACTGTGGGTTCCCGAAGCGTCCGCCGAGAAGACGGTGGCCACCAACGGCAGCCAGCAGTAAGGATAAGCCCGCGCTTTAGGAAATGGCGCAGGTTAATCGCGCACAACGCCACGAACGGGCTGTGCGCCATTGGTTAACGCGCACAACGCCACGAACAGGCTGTGCGTCATTGGTTAACGGCGCACAACGCCACGAACGGGCTGTGCGCTTTGAGTAGTCGCCGGACCCTCCGACCCGGCGGCTTGAGGGCAGGTATAGACAAGACTCAAGCGGGGAGATCTGCACGCCCCGCAGGTTGGCTTCGGTCACCAGTCTTGGTCCGTGCCTGCCCTTCTTGTTCTTAGCCGAACTCCTTCGTCCCAGCTTGCGAACAGCCGCCGTGCGTCTTGTCTCAACCGGGCACAACACCACGAGCAGGCTGTGCGCTTCGTTTTTAGCCGCCACAACGCCACGAACAGGCTGTGCGCGTTGTTGAGCGCGTAACCTTGACGTCACGCCGTGCCACTCCGGACAATAGGTGGCATGAAGGTGATCCTTTCCATATTCGCGGCGGTGTGTATTTTGCGGGGGCAGAATCCACTCAGCGACGACCTCCGCGAGTCATATATGGAAGTGAAAAACAATATTCTCCGATCCGCCGAAAAGATGCCGGAAGAAAACTACAGTTTCCGCCCGGCGCCCAGGGTCCGGACGTTCGGCGAAATTCTCGGGCACATCGCTCAGGAGCAATACCTGTTCTTCTGCGGGCCGGTGAAGGGCGAGCACAAGGCTGTCGACATCGAGAAAACCAAGACGTCGAAGGCCGATATTCTGGCAGCGCTGCACGGATCCTTCACATATTGCGACGGCGTGTACAACCCGATGACCGATGCGACGTTGGTCCAAGTGGTCGACACAGGCGGCAGCCGCCACACGAAATCGGCGCTGTTGTGGTCCAATGTCGTCCACGACACGCTGCACTACGGCAATCTCGTCACGTATCTGCGGATGAAAGGCCTGGTTCCACCGTCGACCGAGGGACAATAATCCCCCGAGGCCCGGTGATACTAAACATGGCGTCGGAAGTACCTGCGCATCCGCTCCCTTACGGTCGCGGTTCTGTTACCGAACCGGGAGCGTCAGCGAGCGGGCATTCGCAGGTAATTATGACGCTGTGTTTAGCTCGGTCCATCGACCGGTGAAACTGCCGGAACCCCGGTCATGCTTTGGACTCCGCGTCGCGCTTTCGGGCGGCTTCCTGAGGATCCGTAATTATGTCGATCCACTTCTGGTCGGGCGAGGCCGCGGCGTCGTAGTTGTCGTGCCAGTTCCACCACTTGTACGGCGGGGTCTGGGGGTAACCCGCTGGCGAGTCCTCCCACGTCTCTTGACGGCCGAGCGGCGTGATATCGAGGTAGCTCCAGATGGTCCCCATCGCCTCGTCGCCGCGGTTGTTGATGAAGTATGTGCGGAACACCTTCTTGCCGTCGCGGACGAACACGTTGTGGCCATGCCATTCATCGACGCCGAAGTCTTTGTCGAAGCTGTCGATCATGGTGTACCACGGCATCTCCCACCCCATCCGCGCCTTCAGGCGCGCGATGTCCTTTTGCGGCGCGCGCGAGGCGTAGACGAGGGTGGTGTCGCGGGCGTTCAGATGGGCCAGATGGCCGACCTGATCCGCGCCCAGGGAGCAGCCGCGGCAGGCGTGGTCGGGCCAGCCGAACACTCCGGGCTCGAAGAAGGCGCGGTAGAGGATCAATTGCCGACGCCCCTCGAACAGGTCGAGCAGGCTGACCTTGCCCTGGGGCCCCTCGAATTGGTACGCCTTCTCAACGGCCATCCACGGCATCCGCCGCCGTTCGGCGGCCAGCGCGTCGCGGGCCCGCACCTGGGCCTTTTCCTTCACGAGCATCTGCTGGCGCGCGGCCTCCCACTCCTGCTGTGACACGATCGGGAGTGGGTTCATCGCGAGATGCCCTTTATCGTCTTCCTTGTCTCGCTGCTGGCTTGCCGCCATCTTTTTTCCTCCTTTCTTAGCCTTCTCTTTTTTGATTTTTCGATCATTTCCATGAATCGTCTCTAGACCAGTTTCACAGTTTCTGTGAATCAATGTGGGGCGGACGCCCTCGTCCGCAGCGCGACAAGGGGGTCGCGCGCGGGTCAGGGGACCCGCCAGGGGACCCGCCCCACCACGACCGCTGATCTACGTTATCCGTGAAACCGGTCTAGTCTCGTGGGGCGGGCCATCCGCTTTCAGGGCACGTGGTCCTGCAAATCCTTCGCCAAAACGTCAGCGCGCCGTGCCAGGCTGACGGCCTTCACCAGATCGCGCTCGACGCGCGCATCCTCGGCCTGCTTCTGAAAGACCTGAATTCGATTTAGGATCTCGGCCTGATCCGGCGACAGGGTTTTTTTCACCAGGATGGCCAACGCCTTTCGAACACGATCCAAACTTTCTTCGAGCGTGCGATTAGATTCGCGCACCTGCTCCGGCGAAAGGATCTGGCCGAGCCTGGGAGCCGGCTGCGGGTCGGGTTGCGGAGCAGTGGTGGCCGGTTTGGGGGGCGGGGTCACCGGCGGGCGTCTCGAAGGAACTCTGGGCGCCGGGGGCGCGGGTGCCTCTGCAACGCCATTAGGAATCAGCCCAGGCGAGAGTCCGGTTGCCGTGGATGATGAGTCAGCGGATGTTTCGCTCAAATCCGGGATCGACGCGACCATGGGTGGATCGGGCAAGCGCTCCGGTGCCGCAGCCACCGGCGCTGCCTGGGGAGGCGGTGGCGTGAATGCCGCGGGCGGGTGGTGGCTGAACCAGCACCCGCTCGAAAACAATGCGCACGCGAGCACCAACGCGGTGGAAAGCGGGGGCATCGCCGCAGCGGTTCCTGATTTTGCGCCGACCGGATTTGCACGCCGTGCAACCGAGTCTTCAACGGAGTTGGAGGGCTGGGACGATCTGCGATCTCCGCGAAACGGCCGTTGATTACGCATGGCCAACCAAAGCCGGGAACTGTAGAACGAAAGTAGTTCCTCGGCCGTCCTCGCTCGTGAAGTCGATAGTACCATTATGCAACTGCACCGCCCGATACGTCATGGCCAATCCGATTCCAGAGCCGCGCTGCTTGGTGGTGAAGTATAGCTGAAACACCTTGTTGCGCAGATCCTGGGGAATGCCGGGACCGTTGTCGGCGACCTCCAGCCGCACGACGTCGCCTGAGTGCTCGACCCGAAGATGCAATTCGCCCGGAACCACATGCTCGACGACGCCGGTAGCGACATTGGGCGAGACGCCGGACCCCACGGTGGCCGGGCCATTACCAGGATCGCCGGTTTCTTCGGCGGCGCTGGGAGCCACGCCGGACATGGTAGAAGTCGCGTGAGACATCGCGCTCGGCGTCGCGTTGGACATCGCATCCAGAGCGTTGGTGACCAGATTCAGAATCGCCTGTTTGAGCATGTCGGCATCGCCGCGAATCAGGGCGGGGAAGTCGTCCGCGGCTTCGAAATCAAGCGCGATCCGGGCCAGACGCGCTTGCGGCTTCATCAAATCGGTGACCTCGCGCGCGAGCGCGGCGAGATCCACTTGCTCGAACCTCACCTCCACGGGCCGCGTGAAATCCAGGAACGTTTTCACCACTCGATCGAGGCGCCGCACTTCCTTCGAGAGAATGTCGATCTCCGGCGCGAGTTCTTCCGGCGGCGCGCCGAGCCGCTCACGCAGGAGATCCAGGCGAAGCGAGATGGCATTGAGAGGATTCTTGATTTCGTGGGCGACCCCGCCGCTGATCCGGCTAATGGCGGCGAGGCGCGAGGCAACGTCGAACTGCGAGGCCATCCGTTCCAGCAGTTGATCGAGACTGTGCTGCTTTTCGCTGGCTTCCTCACGCGCGCCGCGGAATTGCCGGCCGAGCACGTTGAGTTTACTCTCCAGCGCGGCGAACTCTTTGGCCATGCCGCTGGTATCACCGATGGCAGTATCCTCCGGCCGGCCGAAATTTCCCTGCACGATTCGATCGATGGTGCGTTCGATTCGCTTGAGCGGCTGTAGCACCCAACTGGCGGCGAATGCGGTGAGCAGCAGCGACGCCAGCACCGCGCCGGCGGAAACCGCAGCCAGCCATTCGACGTCGGGCAGAAGCGCCGCGCGCAGCAGCACGCTGGAGGTGACCACTTGAATGGTGAAGATGGTGTGATCGGCCCGATCCCTTCCGGCTGGCTCTTTACCGATGGGCTCGGCGCCCCCTGCCGGCGCGGTCACCTGCCCCAACGGCACCACCACTTGATAATCCGGCCGGTAGACGAACAGATCCAGCATGCGCCTTCTCAGCGGGCTATCCCGCCAGTCACTGAACATGGCGACCGTGGGAAACGGTCCCGAAATCCGCGAAGGATTGGACGACGCGAGCACCTGGCCGTTCTCTCCCGCGACGTTGATCTCGAGGATGGATGGCGCCGGCGCCATGATCTCCAGCAGGCGAGCGGAAAGCTGCGGATCGCGGGATATGAGCTGGCTCCACAACTGGATCAGACCCTCGCGGTCGGCGGGTGTTTCATACTGCGCGGAGTTCTGATTGATAAAGTTGTCGACCAGCGAACTGGCCTGCTGGCCCGCGAGATTGGAGCGATCGAAGGCATCCTGCGACAACGAATTCGCCAGCGTGTCCAGATGCAGCACGGAAAGCGCCACCGCGGTCAGCATCACGACCGCCGCGATGGAGAGAATCAAACGGATCCGCAGCGACATCCGAAATCAATCCGTATCCGCGCTTGCGCTTGCCGTGTCCGCGCCCGCGCTTTGCGTGCCGTACTCCTTGAGCTTGTTGAAAAGCGTCTTCTGACTGATTCCCAGAATTTCCGCGGCGCGGGTTTTGTTGTTCCTGGTATTTTCGAGCGTCAGCTCGATCAGCGCTCGTTCCGCCTGCTCCACCGTGTAGCCGAAGGGAACCCGCAACTCGCCGCGATCGTTTGCGATGGCGGCGGGGGCAACGGGCGCGCCGCCGAATCCCGGAGGCAAATGCGCAATCTGGATGGTGCCTTCGCCAGCCATGATTACGGCGCGTTCCAGCACGTTGCGCAACTCGCGAATGTTGCCGGGCCAGTTGTAGGCGGCGATCTGGTCCTCCACCTCGCGGGAAACATCGGCGACCTTGGCACCGTGTTTGCGATTCAACTCGGAGAGCAGGGCCTCGGTCAGCGTGGGCAGGTCCTCCTTGCGGGCGCGCAGCGGCGGCAGCGGAATGGGAAAAACGTTCAGCCGGTAAAACAGATCTTCGCGAAACTTTCCCTCGCGAATCGCGTTTTCGAGCGGCGAATTGGTGGACGCGATCACGCGTACATCCAGCTGCACTTCACTCTTTGCGCCCAGCCGGCGCACGCGGCCGTCTTCGAGGATGCGCAGCAGCTTGGATTGCGTTGCAGCCGGCATGTCTCCGATCTCATCAAGCAGCACGGTACCGTTCTGCGCGAGCTCGAAACACCCGGCGCGGCGTTCGACAGCTCCCGTGAACGCTCCTTTTTCGTGGCCGAACAGCTCGCTCTCCATCAAAGTATCCGGCATCGCGGCGCAATTGATGGCGACAAACGCCGCGGAGCGCCGGGGACTGAGCGAGTGGATAGCCCGCGCCGCCAGCTCTTTCCCGGTGCCGCTTTCGCCGGTGATGAGCACGGCGGCGCGGCTGGGGGCGACCTGCTGGATCAGTGAAAAGACTTCGCGCATCTTCGGCGATCCGCCGACCATCTGCCCCAGCACGCCCTGGTAACTTAACTGGCGCTCCAGCCGCACGGCGTGTTCCGCCAGGCGTCCCTGCGCGGCCGCGCGTTCGAGCAACAGGCGCAGCACCTGCGATTGGACCGGCTTTTCCAGAAACCAGAATGCGCCGAGATCGTGAATGGTCTGGATCGCCGTTTCCGGATTCCCGAACGCGGTCTGCACGATGGCCGGCGGACCGCCGCCCTGTTCCTTGAGACGCTTCAGCAGTTCCTGGCCGTTCATGCGCGGCATCATCAGGTCCGTCACCAGGACGTGCGCGTCGAAGGACGCCAGTTTTTCCAGCGCCTCCTGCCCGTCGGCCGCGGTTTCGACGGTGTAGCCCCACAGGCCGATCATGCCGGCCAGCGCGCTGCGCTGCGATTCCTCATCGTCCACCACCAGAACCCGGGTTACGGGGCGCTCGGTTTCCATCGCTTCTATTGTGACAGTCCGGCGCTTGGACCGTCCAGCTTTGGCGGCCCGTGAAAACAAGGGATTGACGTCACCGATTTCCTGTGACCGATTCCTGTGATTTCCTGTAGACTATTTACCTATATGACGATGCGCAGAATTCTTACGGTGACATTTTGCGGCGCGGCCCTGGCGGGCGCGCTCGCGCTTCTCGATCGCCCTCCGTCCGTCCGGGCCCAACAACCCATCCACCTGCAAATCGCGTCGATCTCCGTCAGCCCGGACCAGACGCTTACGTATCCCGTTGCCGCGCCCTCGTCACCCTATACGCTTGACCTCCCCGACGAGCACACGACGATCATCCCTCCCGCTACGACCTCGTCTCCTTACTTAATCTTCAGTGCCAGCGCGATTTCAACCGCATGGGGCGGCACTGTAGTACTCCAGTCCATGGACTTGCAGACCTTCACGTTCGCCACCGCTCTTGGCTACAGTCCCCAGGTGATGGCTTCACCCATTCCGATCGGCTCGTGCAATCCCACGTATGCGTCCGAATTTGATCAGAACTATGCCTCTCAAGTCTTCGTAGACCAGGATCCGACTTTGCCCGCGGGAAATCTGGTCATGCTCTATGAGGCGGAAAACCATTGCCTGGACGGAGTCAACAGTAACACCGCCGGTGGCTTCTTCTCCGTTGGCTTTGCGCGGTCCTCGGATAACGGCAAGACCTGGCCGGCTCCACAGAACGGCTTGACAGGCGGCCCGAGCCGCTATCCCGTTATCGAAAGCTCCGACCCTCCATCCACCAACCCGCAGGTGTCCCTCGGCAGTCAGGCGATGAGCGGGTTTATCGACAAGAGCCTCGATGGCAACTCTTACCTGTACGCGACCTACGGGAGCTACGGCGCTTCGGCGATCGGAATTCATGTGGCCCGGGCCGCGCTCGGCACGAATCACCCGAGTTTCATGAAGTGGTCCAACGGCTCCTTCAGCCAGCCCGGCCTCGGCGGGTTGGATACGACGTCGGTGACTCCTCAGACATGCCCAAACATAACCATGGCCGGCATCAACTACGTGGACGATATCGGCGCCTATCTATTGACGTTTGTGTGCTTTTCCGCCAAGACTGGGTCCTCGTCCGGTGCCTGGTATTACTCCACCGCTACCAGCCTCGACCTCCAGGACTGGACGCCGCCGCAGATGATCCAGAACTCGCAATACCCGATCACCGTCTGCGCCGGGGGGAATGTGCCGCAGTTTGATGGTTGGTATCCGTCCCTCATGTCACCCGGAGCAGCCGTGGGTCACGTCAAACTGACCGGCACGGTGTTCTACCTGCAAGGTTGCGTGGCGGGAGAAAACTCGGCGGCCACTCCGCGCATCTTTGCTTCCCGGACGTTCACCATCGTGACGCAGGCTCAACCCGCGCCGGTGCTGACTTCGGGATCGCTGGCGAACGGCGCGACGCATCTCGCCGGAGGCTTGGTGCCGGGGTCCTGGGCGGAAGTCAAAGGCACGGGCCTGAGCAACATCACTCGCTTGTGGACGGGCTATGACTTCCTCAACCTCGGCAACGCTCTTCCCACCAGCCTGAGCGGAGTGCAGGTGATGGTGAACAATTCCCCCGCGGCGGTGTACTACGTCTCGCCCACCCAAATCAACTTTGAGGTGCCCAGCGGAGTGACAGGAACCGCATCCGTGCAGGTGATCGTCAACGGTACGCCGAGCAACACGCTTACGGCCGCGGCCGCCGCAAATGCACCCGGGCTGTTTGCGAACACTGTCAATGGAGTGAACTATCCGGCCGCCCTGTTCGCCTTAAGCGGCGGGTACGTCGGCCCATCCAATGTCCCCGGCTATCGCAACGCCATTCCCGGCAACATTATTGAGCTCTACGCCACGGGATTGGTCGCCCAGCCCGGAGGCGTACTCCCCACGGCGCAGGGGATTCAGGATGTCACCGTCACGATCGGCACAGTAACCGTGCCTGCTGATTTCGCCGGGCAGACACCTTATGTGGGCGAGTTCCAGATCAATTTCACGGTGCCGTCGCAATTCGCCACCATGCCCGCGGGAAACTACCCGATTTCCATTGCAGTGAACGGCGTCTCGTCACCAACCACCATCAATTCGAGCCCGCCAGGCCTGCTAGTGTTGCCGATTCAACCCTGATCGTGGCTGTCGTAGTGGCTGCCAGCCGGGGTTCCGGTGTCCCGCCCGTCTTTGCACTTTGACCTTGCCGCCCTCACGTAGTTGCAATGTAATTATGAGGTCGAGTCTCGTTCAGATCGAAGCCTCCCGTGGCGTACGCATCCCGAAGGGTAGAAGCTCAGTGACTAGAAAATCGGTGATGGACGGATGACCACTCTGTCCCCACTTGCATCACAGTGACTCTTGGAACTAACCCGAAAGTGGACAGAGCGGTCCGTCCCCTTTTTTCACTCCGGTGCGCGGCGTGATAGAATGCTCGGCGATGCTGATACGTCCCACCATGAAGTTCGTCAAGCTGAGCTATGTGGTCTGCCTGTTGCTGGCCGTGGCCCTGGGTGTCTATATCCTGGCCGATCCGACTCCGCCCGATTCGAAGAAAATCGACCCGCGCTTGTGGGGATTTGTCCCGCTCGTCATCTGGCTTTTCTTCACGTTCTGGCACCACATGCAGAAGCGCCTGGTGAAGATCACCATTCTGGGCGACCGGTTGCGCTACGAAGGCGGCCTGTTCTCGAAAAGCACGCGCACCATCGAGCTCGAAAAGGTACAGGATGTCCGCGTGGATCAGTCGCTCTCGCAGCGCATGTTCAACATCGGCAACCTGTCGCTTGAAACCGCCGGCGGCACCAGCCGCCTGGAGATGGATTCCATCGACAATCCGCAAGGCGTCGCGGATCACATCCTGTCCCTGGCGCGCGGGCAGCGGCATCCGGAAGCGGGCACGGATGCAGGTCCCGGTCCAGCAGCAAGTGCGGGCGGGGTGTAAGTCTTTCGCGCCTCTTTTTGAGCTGGCGCACAGAAACCTGAATCGCCGCAACGGAACCGCGACCTTAAGGGAGCGATCCTTCGGCCTGGGACTAATCTTCGATCGTGATCGACGGCCCCGCCGATTGTGTTTCCAGGCACCGCTGCTCCACACGATGCGCCAGCGCGACAAACGGCGCGGCGTGCGAATCGCCCGGCCGCAGCGTCACCGGATCGCCGCGATCGCCTGCCGACCGCACTTCCGGATCGAGCGCGATCTCTCCCAGAAACGCAATGCCCATCTGCTCCGCCGTGCGCTTTCCGCCGCCCTCTCCAAATACATCGATGCGTTCGCCCGACCCCGGCGCGATCAGGTAGCTCATGTTTTCGATCAGGCCCAGCATCGGCACGCGCACCTGCGCAAACATATTCACCGCTTTTCGTGCATCCTCGAGTGAAACCCCCGAAGGCGTGGTGACCACTACCGCTCCCGTGATCGGTGTCGACTGCGCCAGTGACAGCGCCACATCACCCGTGCCGGGCGGCAGATCGATCAGCAGATAATCCAGTTCCCCCCACACCACGCCGCGCAGAAACTGTTGCATGGCGCTGTGCAGCATCGGGCCGCGCCAGATCAGCGGCTTGTCGCCAGGATTCAAGAAACCCATCGACATCAGGCGCACGCCATGCTTCTCAAGCGGCTGGATGCGATCGCCCGAAGCGAGCGGCGGCTGGTTGATCCCCATCATCAGAGGAACGTTGGGGCCATACACATCCGCATCCAGCAGGCCCACGCGGCGGCCCATCCCCGCCAGCGCAAGCGCAAGATTCACGCTCACCGTGGTCTTTCCAACACCGCCTTTTCCCGAACCAATGGCGATAATCGTGCGAATGCCTTCGATAGGCATCTTTGGGGGCGCTTGAGGATTCATGAACCTTGATGGTAGCAACCCTCGTGTGGGGCAGGGCCATGCCCTGCCAATTGACACGCGACGGTAAGGAACCGCGACCGTAAGGGAGCGCGTGTTGGTCTGAAGCGCGACTGTAAAGGAGCGGCCCACATAATTTCCCAGTCTCCCAGCCCGTTCGCACATTCGTTTCAGAAATGCGCCGCGCCATCATATTAAACTGAAATCATGAAACGGGTCTTCGTAGCGGGATTCCTTATGACTGTAGTGGCGCTCGGGCAAGCGCCATCGCAGGACGGCCCCCAGTTCACCAAAGACAATCGACTGGTGCCGCCCGCGAATTATCGCGAATGGATTTTCTTGAGTTCCGGCCTGGGCATGACCTACGGACCCGCCGACGGCGCTCCGTCCGACAATCCGCATTTCGACAACGTCTTCGTCAACCCATCGTCATACAAAGCGTTTCTCGCGACCGGCACATGGCCCGACAAGACCATGTTCGTTCTCGAAGTCCGGTCCTCCGCGAGCAAAGGATCCATCAACCAGGGCGGTCACTATCAGACCGAAGACTTCAGGCTCTCCGCCGAAGTGAAAGACTCATCGCGGTTCAAAGACAAGTGGGAATTCTTCACGCTGCCCGCGAACGGCCAGCCGGGAGAGATGCTGCCGCGAACGGCGGGATGCTTTGCGTGCCATTCGAAGAACGGCGCGGTCGACAATACTTTCGTGCAGTTTTACCCGACGCTGCTGCCGGTCGCCAAGGCCAAGGGGACCTTGAAATCGACAGAAAAATAGCGCAAAATCTGAGCCCGGGAGACATTCTATGCGCACGCGCGGTCTTGCGTTTGCTGTTCCACTGGCGGTCGCCACGGTGCTGATCCTCAGCGGAAACCTGTCGAGAGCCGATGATTCCTTCACCTGCCCCGTGACGAAAATTCCCGATCCGCCGTTCGTCCCGCCCGCGCCGTGGATCGCGAGGGATTACTGGTATGGAACCGAGAAGCTCTGGACGCTCCTTGATCCCGGCCGCTGGGAAGCACGAGAGGATTCCGATCGGGGTTACAAGGTGCCGAAGATTGTGTGGTGGAGCCGCGCGTATGACTGGAAAAAAGAGCCGAACCCCGCGCTCACCATCACCGGACGGCGCCTGGATGGCCCCTCCGCGCCCCTGATTTTCGACGGCGCGAACAATGCCTATATCGAGGGACGGGGATCATTCATGACATCGAGCGTACACCTGCCCACGCTTGGATGCTGGGAAGTCACGGCTCACTACAAGGGCACGGACCTGACGTTCGTGGTGAAAGTGCCGCGCCTCTAATTCGCCGCCGGCCCTCTTCCGCCGCCTTCCGGCGCATGCAATTCGTATCCGACCGGAGGCTCCGCGCCCAATAAATACCGCACGAAATAATCCCACCGCCGCCGCACCATGTAAGGCTCATTCCCGAATCCATGATTTCGATTCGGCAGCAGCAGCAAATCGAAATCCTTGTTGGCTTTGATCAGCTCATTCACCACCAGCAGCGTGTTGTACGGCGGCACGTTGTTGTCCATGGTCCCGTGCGCTAGCAACAGATGACCCTTCAAATTCTTGGCGACCAACTGATTCGCCTGATTATCGTAATTGGTGGTGCCGTCCGCATTCGTCTTCAATAATCCCTGCCACTTTTCGGCCCAGTCATCTTCGTATTCGCGATTATCGTGATTGCCGGCTTCCGAAATCCCCACCTTGAAGAAATCGGGATAGCGGAACATCGCATCCGCGGTCGCGTAGCCTCCGCCGGAGTGCCCGTAAATCCCCGCGCGATTGATATCGATCCACAGGAATCTCTTGGCCAACTGCTGCATTCCGGTCACCTGATCCGGCAGTGTGTTGTCGCCCATGTCTCCGAAATAGGCTTCGTGAAATTTCTTCGATCGCCATGGCGTGCCCATGCCATCGATCTCCACCACCACGAATCCAAGCTCGGCCACGGACTGGCAATCGCCGCGCGCGGCCGAAAAACTGCGACTGCCCACGCTCCCAGTCTGCGGGCCCGGATAAATGTGATTTATGATCGGGTATTTCTTCGCGGGATCGAAGTTCGTGGGCCGGAACATGAGCCCGTAGATGTCGGTCACGCCGTCGCGGGCTTTTACGGTGAACGGCATCGGCGGTTTCCAGCCCCTTGCGATTAACTTCGAGATGTCGGCCTTTTCAAGCGAAGCCATCAGCTTCCCGTTTTCATCGCGCACCACGCTGGCCGTGGGAACGTCGGGCTTGGAATAGTTATCCACGAAATAATGTCCCGACGGCGAAAGCGTCACGTCGTGATTGGCGTCCTCCGGCGTGAGCAGCGCCAGATTCCTTCCGTCGAACCCGACGCGATACAGGTGAACGAAATACGGATCGCCTTTCTCCCGGCCCACGCCGAGAATGTAGAGCACGCGATTCTTCTCGTCCACGCGAATCAGCTGCGTGACGTTCCAGTCGCCCGTCGTGATCTGATTCTTGAGCTGCCCTGTGTACGAATCGTAAAGATACAGATGTCCCCAGTTGGATTTCTCCGAAAACCAGATCACTTCGTTGCTCGCCGGCAAGTACCGCCAGTTCACGCGCCCGTTCCCGGACTCATAGAACGTCGGCACGGACTCCTGAAGCACATCGCGAATATCGCCGGTGGCCGCATCGGCAATTCGAAGATGCTCCTGCTTGTGATCCCGCGAGGTGGAGGCGAAAGCAATGTTCGACGAATCTACGCTCCACTGCACGTCGGACCATTCACCGCCGCGGCACGCCACGTTGTCGCACAGCGTCGAGCGGTGCTGATCGGCGGGCATTTTCAATCGCACGACATGTGGATCGGCAACATCTATCACCACGCGCTGAATGGTGGTGATCACATCGTCGCCGGGCAGAGGATACTTCCACGCGCGCAATTCCGGATGACCCACCTTGGTGGACACGAGGAACATTTCGCCCACCCCGCGCTGGTCCTGTTGGAACGTCGCAACTTTCTTACCATCGGGCGACCACGCCACAATCGGGCGATCGCTCGCGGCCCAGCCTGCGTTGTCGGTGGCGTAGCCGAAATCTTTTATTCCGTCCGTGGTGAGCTGCGTTAGTTTGCCGGTCTCGACATCGCGCGACCACAGATTGTTATCGCGGATGAACACCGCGCGTTTTCCGTCGGGCGAAAGCGACTCGTTATTTCCGCCGCGCCCGCCACCGCCGCCTCCACCACCACCTCCGCGTCCTCCCCGTCCGCCTCTGCCTCCACGCCCTCCTCCCCCTCCGCCTGATGACTCGCCCGACGCCATGCAATGCGATCCAGCGATATCGCATGTGAATTTTCGTCCGGTCACGTTGAACGAAATCGAATCGCCCGCGAGTTCAAAATCGGTAAAGGGAAGGTGATATGCGCTGTAAGGTGCGCCCGCAGCTGTCGACAGCGCCGCCGCGAGCTTGGCGTGATCGAACGCCGCCGCGCGAGTGCCGCGAACGGGGTCGACCAGAATAAATTCGACTCCTTCCGCTGTGGTGTTTCGGTAATAGAAACGCTCGTCATTGGAAGTGGCCGCGGCGCTATTGGCGGCGCCCGCGCTCAGAAAAGTCGGCCGCACCGCCGACTTGTAAACCAGCGGCGTGGCGTTGTAGCCCATGAATTGCTCGGCGTGAGCGTAGTCGGCCGAGGTGAACGGTTGGCGCTGCTGAGCCAATGCAGTGGCGGCGACCAACGCCAGTGCGAGGAGAGAGATTAGCTTGAACATTGCATTCCTGGGCATTCGTCCATTCTAATCCCCCGAGGCGCAACCGTAAGGGAGCGCGTGTCTTTCCAGCCCCGCCCGTCAGGGCGGGGGAAACGCCCGGCTTGAGGCGCGACAGAATGGAGCGCTCGCAAACACGCGGCCATAAGCTACCGAATCCTTTGAGGCGTTCCTTGTTGGAGCCGAGGTCAGGAACGCCCGAAGAAAACTTAGCCATCCCAACGACGCGCGGCCGCTCGATGACCGGCCGAAGCGACGGCGACGCCTGAGGCACCGTCTTGCGCTTGGCTCGAACCGTGGGTCTCAGCTTCATGACGTACCTCCACTATCGTCGCTTTATTGCTTTTCAACGCCCTCGCCGCAAAAACGCAATTATGAAAATCTCATTCACGTTCATTAACGGCCATTCCGCCTACTTCATCAGCGAATCCCACCTCGCCCCCGCCTTCGCCTTCACCTTCTTCACATCCCGATCCAGCAACAGGCGCTGATCCACCAGCGGCTTCGCCGCCGCCTCGATCTTGGTCAAGTAATCCGCCCGACCCGAATACCGCTCCTCAATCGACAACCGGCTGTCGCCCGTTTGCTCCCGCTCCGCCTTCGTCTTCGGGAACGGAATGAATGACCCGACCATGCTCTGGATCGCCTCCGGCGCCCCGATATTCGCGTCGCGCAGGTTCCACCCGGTATACGTCGCGAGCGGCACCGCCAGCTCCGGCAAACGAATCCCAGCGGTTTCGTTCCCGTCGCGATCCACCTGCGGAATCAGGATCGGATACGATGCCCCGATCTTCGGCGGCTCAATCGTCTCGATCCCCTTCGTCCGAAAATCCGGACCGAAATCCAGCCGCCACGCATAGTGCGTGTCCTTGGGAACGCTTACGCCCGGGATTTTCGGAAACGCGAGCGCGCCGGTAGTCACCAACTGGTCCTTGTTGATCCGCGGAATTTGCGAATCGGGAGGGGCAGTGCCGTCCGTGATCCACGCGTTCATGTCGACCAGCAGCGCCCGCATCGCGAAGCGATAGTCCTGTGGATTCGCCCGATTCTGCGTGTTGTTCTTGGTCGCCTGCGCGTTGGCTCCATGCTGCGTGCCGGCCAGATAATAGATGCGAGTGTCCGGCGCGGGCGGGACGTCCTTCTTCCCATCCGGGCTGATGTGGATCAGCGACGCGTTGCGGCCCCAATATTCGTACGACCCGTTGGTGTAGAAAATCTTCGGCACCACGCCGTCTTTCTTTGCGCGCGCGAGAATAGCGTCCGTAATCCCGGCGTCCGTTTCAGGTTCGTCGGTGAACGGAAACATGTCCGTGGGATACAAAAAGTTCATCCAAGTGTGGCCGTCGCGCGATGGCTGCGCGAAGCGGCTGTTGAAACTCCCTTGTCCCGCGCCGCCCACGTGCGCCCACAGTCCGTCGAACACTCTCTTGCCGCGCTCGTCTGCATTGAAACCGTCGTAGAGATACTTGCGCAGAAACCGCCCGCTCTGCGAAGTCCCGAAGCCGATCGCGCGCTTCACCTCGCCTTGCTGCTTCATATACGAGATGTAATCCCGTACCGCGGCCGGGCCGAGCCCCACCACCGCCGGATCTTTTCCGGCATAGATGACCTCATACACGCGCCCCGGATCGAACCCCGGCGCGTACTCGATACCGGTCGCGTCGGCGTTGAATTTCCACTGATCGCGCGGAATCAGCGTGGGCTTTTCGGTAGGATGATCGCGCACTGTCAGCGTTGCACCCGCTTGGTCTGCAACCGCGTAAGGAATCTGCGCGCGGTCGCCCAGCGAGGCCGTGGTCGAACGCCGGTCCACAATAATTTCCGACCGCACGGGCCCCGTGAGCCCCTGAATGATCGGGGCGTACAACTTCATCGCCGTGCGATCCGGCACATCGAACTCCCACCCAACCCAAACCAGCGTGTAACCCGCTTCGAACAGCAACGGATCGCCAAGGTCGGCGGCGGTGCGCAGCTCGCGTCCCTGCGCGAGGTCGAACATTCCGATCATGCCCCTGCCGCCGCGATTCGAGATTTCGAGCAGCGCGGTGCCGTTGCTTTTGGCCGCGTCCTTGGGCCGGAGGATGAAAATGTCGGCCGAGAACTCGACCAGCCCTTTGGCGTTGCGCGGCGCGCGATCCACGTCGACAATGATCTTGTTCGCGGCGAGCTTGGGATCGACGGCAAAGTACGCTTTCCCGGTGACTTGCTCGTAATTCACGATCGGGATATCCACGCGCTGGGCAACCTCCACGCGAGTGACGGCAGCCTGGGCAAGGGCAACGCTCAGTATCGGAATAGAGAGACGGCGAATCAGCATGGAATCATTTTACGCTTGAGCCAGCCCCCGTGGGACCCGGCGAAACGCGAAGCCGCAGGAAACACGCCGTTTGTCCGTATTTCTACTGCGTTTTTGAAAATCCCTGAACGCCGCTATTTCTTGCGCCGTTTGAAGAAGATATCCGACGACTTCAAGGTCGTGCTCACCAGCAGCAGAAACAGCACCAGCAGCGACACCAGAGTCGCCACCGAGCCGATCACCAGATAATCGGATTCGCGCAACGGGCCGGGCATGAGCCGCAACATAATCGCGGCCACCACCACGAATACGCATGCCGCGCCCAAGCTGAGAATGAGTCCGCGGCGCATCAGTCGTACTTCTCGTAAAGAATTTGTTTGCGATCGAAGCCCATTGCCTTCAGGATATTGCGAACGTCGTCGACCATGGCTTTCAGGCCGCAGAGAAACACGTCCACGTCGCCGCGGGGACCGGGCGGTTCTCCACCAGGCCGTGTTCCAAGTGACTGTATCAAGTGTTGCTGTACACGACCGGTAAGTCCCGTCCAATCCGGGCCGGGACGGGTGAGCGTCGACAGAAACCGGAAGTGCGAATAGTGCCGGGCCATCTCTTCGAACTCCGCGCGATACATCAAACTGTGTTCGTGGCGCACGCCGAACAGAAGCGTAAACGCGCGCGATGCGTCGTTCAAATGGGCGCGGAGGATGGAGCGGAACGGCGCGATCCCGGTGCCGGTCGCGATCAGGATAGCGTCGCGATCCGCGTGGCGAATTACGAACTGCCCCAGCGGCGGCAGCATCTCTACCGACTCGCCCGGCTGCATCGAAAATAATCGCGGCGAAAGATGCCCGTCAGTTACCAGGTTGAGGCACAGCTCGAATCGATTGGTCTCACCGGGCGCGGACGCGATCGAATACGCGCGTGTGATTTTCTTCCCGCCGACGGTATCGGTGAACGAAACGAACTGCCCCGGTGTGAAAAAAAGCTTTTCGACGTCTGGAGCCTCGAAGACAAAGTGCCGCACCTCCGGTGCGATCTCGACCGATTGGATGAGGCGCGCGCGCATCACCTTGGAACCGCCCGCGATGGGCGGCCGCTCAACGAGCCGTCGGCACGATCCACCAGCGCGGCGGCCATGGCGGGGTGGCCATCGAGCGGCGGGGTCACCTCGATTTCAATCCCATCGAGCTTCGTCCGGATGTGTTCAATGAGGCGCGGAAGATCGCGCTGGAGGTGTAGCCCGGTGGTCAGAAAATAGGGGACGACGATGAATCGCGATTCGCCGCGGGCGGCCAGTTCGCCGATCGCCTCGGCAAGACTCGGTTTTCCGCCTTCCAGAAATGCGGTCGCAAAAGCGCGCCAGGCCCCAAGTCGTGCGGCTTCGGCGGCGACGTCGCGCACGGCCTGGTTCGCCGATTCGACGCTCGATCCATGCGCGAAAACGATATAGGCCGCCTCGCGATTCAAGTGCTTCGGGCCGCTCAACTGATCGCTCCATTTCATGGCTGAATCAATTGCGGTGCGGCAGGCGGCGTTGCCGGCGAAAGTTGCGATGGAAAATACGCTCGCAGAAAATCGAAGAACGCGCGTCCGCGCCGCCGTCCGTTGTTATGCTGCAATTCGAGGCGCTGCAAAAACACCAGCGCACCGAGTACTTCCGCGTCGCGAAGCGAGTGCATACCGCTCTCCCGCGCAAGTTCCTGCCGAAGCTCGTCGATCGATTTCCGAAGCGCCTCCTGAATGGCGGCCGCGAAAGGATTCTGAGGTCTGGTTTCGTAAATCAACCCCGATTCGAGCGTGCGATAGGTCCGGATCAGCGCGTCGAGCGCCTCCCGCGCGTCGAAATCGACAGCCCGCTCCTTTTCGATGGCGCCCGCGAGCGCGACAGTCAGCCAGGTGATCACGTGTTCATGCTGGCGAATGAAATCCTCCGTCACGCGGATGTCCTGGTTGGGAATTTCCGTGGAGGCGATGGGCGCGGGCTGCTCGTGCAGACGCGCGGCCTGCAAATGCTCGCAGGTATGCGGGCAGTCGACTGTATTTTCGCGCTCGGTTCCGCAGCACTGCGGGCAAATCTCACCGCCAACGCCAGGACAATTGCGGCGCGCGCGTCGCTTGTTGCAGATTTTGCAGGGAACGTTCACGGGGCGGATGACTCTATCGTGACCTCTATCGTAACTATCGTGACCATTATCGTATGATTGGGGGAAATGCCGCGGACCGATCTTTACGTCAAAGTGGAACTCGATCTGGATGACAAGGAAAAGCCGGACCGCATCGCGAACGACATCTGCCGGATGATCCGCAAAGTCTATGGCGTTCG
>Ga0182024_10002700_pt1 | contig 43570 bp, 32 predicted proteins | sample P32metaG_FD_120480 | JGI IMG/M metagenome (GOLD analysis project Ga0182024, IMG submission 120480) | Permafrost microbial communities from Stordalen Mire, Sweden - P3-2 metaG (Illumina Assembly) | ecosystem: Environmental > Terrestrial > Soil > Wetlands > Permafrost | place: Sweden: Stordalen... | reverse complement strand
TCAGGTTGATGCTGCTGGCCGCCAGCACCATGCACGCCGCAGGCAGACTGGTAACCGCGCCGTCATACAGCGTGACCGGCGTTCCGCCCACCCCATCTACAAACTCCTGAATCTCCATCTGTAACTTGCCCGAACCCGGGCTCGACTGCCCACCGCAGGTTATTGCCCCACTATCTCCAAAGGATCGATAGACAGCCAGGATCCGTTCGCAGTCCGCGCAATGCACACGTGCCCGCAAAGTATATTGGTTGACTGGATTCACGGCATAAGATGCTCCCGCAACGGTACCCTGAATCAATGGTTGTAATGTAACTGCACCGGTTCCCTCCGCTGCCGTCACCTGAAATCCGGCAGTGCAGGCCGACTGCGTATCCAGTCCTACAAAGAGGCCCGCTAAGACCCCTGTGCTACCAAGCGCCAGACTCACGCCCACAGCCTCAAGCAGCAATGTTCCGCCCATCTCCACGGGATCAATCCAGCTCAGCACCGCCTCGCCGTCGATTCCATTGCCCCCGTCCATGACCAGGCCACCCACGCCCAGGCGGAGGTAACCGTCCAGGCCCGTGTTGGCCCACAAAGACTGGTTGATAGCGCCCTCATTGAAGAGTTCGCTGATAATTGTGGACTTTGAAGCAGCAGGAAAGAAGGGATCGGCATCCAGGTAGAATTGGGTGGTAACTCCGTCACCCAGGAAGTACTCAGTCACATAAGCAACAGGCTCATGCTCCCCGCAAACTGTTACATCGTTAGCCAGTGCACGCTTGACGCTGGCAGTGAATGCAAGACTGGCAAGATTGAGGCTCCCGTCCGTCTCGTTGAGCGCATGTACTGTGCTTTGCACACTGGAGAGCGTCAGAGCGCCGTTGAGGGCGCGATAAACTGACCGCGCCTGGCTTGCCACCTGTCCTGCGCTCTTGCTCCACGACGCACCTGGATCAGGGACAAAGTGACTTACCTGCGCACTCAACAGAACTCCCAGAGTTGATAGCGCTGTCGAGCCTGAATGGGCCACAAAGTTAGTCAACAGCTCCCCTGCAGTTTCGCCCGTTGCCCCCGTGCTGGGCGGCATCAGCAACTGGTCCAATAGTAACTCGTCACTTATCGCCTGGATTGCAATCCGGTAGCGCAGACCTTCGAGCGCCAGTCCCGCATATTCAGTCAAAGGACTTACCGCGATGTACCCCGTGAAATAGATCGTGCCATCGTCGCCAGTCACGGCGAGATTTTGGTTGCGCAAAGGCGTCGTCAGGCTGCTATTGGCCGACAGGCTAAGCCATAACTGGCAGACTGAAGGCTCATTCAATTTGCGCTCGATGGTCATCGGTCGCGCAGCATCGAACGCCGCGGTGTAGTCCTGCCCTTGGATCGTAATCTTCATCGTGACTCTCTGACTTATTTCCTCGCTGACCTGTTGAACTTGTTACACCAGCGCGTTAGCCGCCGGCAGAAAGCTTCGATAGCACAGCACGCGTTCCCCATCCATTGGGTCAGTTACCGGAAGCGCCAGAAACTGCGCTTTCAGCAATACTCTCGCCTGCCCGCCTGGATTCTTGTTGCTCAGCGGAATAGACGCCTCCTCCGCGCTGGCCATGGACTGCAATCGCGGATAGTGAAAGAAAACTCTCTCTCCCTGGCTCCCCTGCAATACAAACAGCGCCGACCATTCCTGATAGAAGCTGCCGCCCTCGCGGTCGACAAATCCGGTCAAAGCCTGCAGCTTTGCGCCCGCTGCCGGCGCGCCGCCCGGCAAGGGTTCGGCGAGCGTCAGCCCTGTGGAGTTAACCTGCGACACCAACGCAACATTGAAAGTTACGCGGCGGATATAGTCGATATCCGTAAGCGCTTGTCGCACATACGCGCCGGAAATGGGCGCGCCAACAAAACCTGTCTGTCCGGTGTAATCGGCATCTAGCGCAATGATCGATCCGGGCTCGAATTTTGCCGCATCGGTTGAGGCCAGCAATACGGAGCTAGCTGTCGATCCACTTTGCACAGTAACCGCGGCGGCCGCCTGCGCTCCGTCCGCGGCAGCTGGTGCGCCACTCGCTGGAGCAAGCAGATTCATATGCTGCGCCCCTGTCGCCAATGCCATGGTCAGCTTTGTCCAACTCAAAAACCGCAGGCTCACCTGCGCCTGCAGCGTCTCACGCACCTGCTCCAGCGTTGCGGCTGGTATGCCGGACAAAATCGGAGAAGTCTTACTTCCCGGCTTGCGAGAGAAATCCTGAATCCAACCAAGGCTGATCCACGGGGGCGGCGGAGCGTCCAAGTTGAATCCGCCTTGCTCCGTCGGGTCGAACACCGTCGGAGTCGTTGTCGCACGATTCACCGGTCCAAAATATGCCCGAACTCGCCGTGCGATCGGCGCGGGAGCTGAAAACCAAGTCGCCATTTACTCCCCCTGCTCCTGGTAGCTGTAAATCATTATTCTTGCCAATCGGCTCAACAAGTCTCGTTGTGTCATGATCGGTGCGAATCCAGGTTCGTCCCAAAACACTTGGGTGAGCATCGCTGCCGGGGGCGTTGCAGTGTAGTTCAGTTTCGGCGTGCAGAAGGGTTGCAGCATGGCCACCAGTTCTTCGTCCATCTCACTTATTGACCGGCCGCGATCCAACCCGCCAAAGCTCTGCGTCCCGCACGTCTGATACAGAATCTCGCATTCCTCGGCAGCCATCGTGGAAGCGAGATCCATATCCACGCCCAGACCCAGCCAGCGAAGCACGAACACGTCGCTCGGAAGCTGACTGAAGGGGGCCTCGGCCTCTTCCACCAGAATTCCCGGACGCACAGTCCCGCGCAGCAGGATCGTCCTCTCCGGATTGATCGCCACCAGCCGTGTCCGCAGCGCCATATAGAACGAATCTTTCGCATTCTGCATGCAGTACAACTCCCTTCAGCTGAAAGCAAACAGCTGACAGTACCTGCCGAATAACTCACCGCTAATAGCCGGCAGCTGAATAACTGTTAGTGAATGGCAGTGCGCTGTGCGCTAACTCACACAGCTTGTTGGCGAGCCTCTCGCAACAGCAGCCGGTAGAGATACACCTGGCCAAAGGCCTCATTGGAAGCGATAGATTCGATCAGGTAGTCCTGCCCCGCCACCGTAACCGCCAGAGTCAGTGCGAACAAGGATTGTGCCGATGCCAGGTCCAGCGCATTCACCTGCTGTTGCACCCCAGTCGCCGAGACCAGCAATTCCCACTTCGACTCGCCGCCCTCCTGCCAGGTTGGCCGCAGCTTGCGCATCACCACCGGGCTAACTACCACATCGGCGAAAGTAGTTGCCACTAGGCCAACTTCGGACTGACTCGTATCCGTGTTCGTACCCGTTACCCGCAAAAGGGCCGTTGTCCCTGCCACGCTTCGCAGCAGTGCATCGGCCAGCATCTGCGGCGCACTCACTGGGTTCCGCGGCGCCGTATCGCTCATCGGTCACCCCAACCTGTTCGCAACGTAAGGACTCAGCCAGGCCTGCACCGTCTGGTCCACAAGCGAACTCGAGAAATACTGCATTTGCATCGTGTCGATCCTGGTCTTGCTTGCATTCAGCGCCGGCGTCGACTGGGCGTTGCGCACAATCTGCGCGCACGCTGTCTTCACGTCGTCCCCGATTGTCGTAAGTCCCGCCGTATAAGTCACTGCCACTTCGTTGTAGGGCAGTCCCAGCACATTCCACGGCAGCGTCAACTCCCCTGTGTTAGGGTCAAAGTCCACCGAGTTTGGATCGATCGCAGTCCACTGGCCGGGCAGCGAGAACGCCCACGCAATCTCGCACATCGGTTCGGCCAGCATCTCTCCGCGCCGAGGCTTCGCGTATCTGCCCTCAATGCCCACCATCGGCGTTGTGGCCGTCCCCAGAGGCGCAAGGGGGAGATAACTCAGCAACACCGTTTGCGATCCGCTGGTCAGCCGCAGGCGTTCTGTGTACTGGATTACATTCAGATTTGGCCGCCCGCAGTAGCTGTTGATTAATGCCGTCGCCGCTGTGATCCAGTCCGCTGTAGTTCCAGCCGGCAATCCATAGTTCGGGTAATCCGCTGGCTGCAGATATGCCATACCCCACCTTTCCCTTCGCTGATTCAGCTTGGCGAACGGGAGACATCGATTGATGACTTCCGCCCGCTGATTCGCTGACTTGCCATCTTGTTAACTACCGGTCAACCAGGACCTGGTAATGCGCATAGGAGGCGCCCTTCACTACCGGGGCCCCAAACTTTACCGCCACGTACTGGTAAGTCATCGAGTTAGGCAGTCCCAGTTGGAAGATGCGTGGAGTGGGATCACCGAGCCAGTGGTACTCGATTAGATCCTCGGTCACAATATAGGCCGGCAGTACCGCGGTCCCCGATCCTGGCGTGCCCGTGTAACTCAGGCTCCAGTCCGGAATCAATGGCAGATCGCCCGCCTGCGTGGAAAGCATCTTCACCCGGATTCCACCTGTGATGTTATCGGTATTCAACACCACGTTGAACTCCGTCTTCATCTCGCGGTCGATCAGGTCCAGCAGCACGGGGTTGGCATAAATCGCCGTGGGCCGCACATAGTAGCCGTTGATGGCCACCATCTGCGCCACCGCCGACTTGATCCCATCCACAATCGATGCCGTGGCGCCGATAGTTGTGGTGAGCCCGCCGGCCACAATCTGCGCGGTCACTCCCATGTACTGCGTCGTCGTCGGTGTGCTCAGGCTGGTGTCGTTGCCGTTCCAGAGCGCTACATCGTGAGCCACCATTACGCCGCTCACCGTGTCCACCAGGTCTTTTGCCTGGAGATAGGCAAACTGCTTCTGTTGGTCTCCCAACTCGATGTCGAACAGGTTGTAGTTGATCTGCGAAACGAGCGCCTTCAGCGGCACGCTCCGCTCGACTCGCGTCGGACTTACGACGGTTGGCACGATGCTGCGCGGGTTAACGAAGCCGGCCGCGCCCGGATTCGGAATTGCCGTCTCCTCAAAGAAACGTGATGGATGCCCGGTTGCCGGAACCTGCTTGATGCGTTGCCCGAAGGGGCTCGAACGCCGGCAGATGTCGAAGATTTCGGTTTGATACAGCGGAACTTCGATTGCGCCCGGCCCAATATAGTCTGCTGCCGCGTGAATGTCTGCAAAGGTTGCGTTCATAGGCTCTTTCCGCCCCCTCCATGGGGCCAGTCCTTGTTCATACCTGTCCAGCTGACAGCGGACATTCGTCAGTCGTCAGTCGTTAGTGGCCAACTGATACTTGTCAGCCGTTTGTTGTTCGCTGTCAGCTGCATTCAGGCAATCGCGCCGGCTCGCAGCAGTTGGGTCTTCACCGCAATGCGTTGTTCCAGGCTCAACCCGGACAAGGCCGCGTCAAGTGCCCGCACGTCGACTGGACCGTCCGCGATTCCGTGTTTGGCCAGCATCGCTGAGGTTGACGAAGGCACCGTTCTGCGCAGAGGATTCGCGATCGCCGCCGCCGCCGATGCTTTCAACTCGCCCAACTCCCTCTCTGCCGCTGTCAGCTTCTCCGCCAGTTCCAGTTCCCTGCGGCTCTGCTCCACAGTGGCCGAGATCCTCTCCACCTCGCCGGGTAAAACGGCCGTCGCGGCGACCCGCTCTTCCAGCCGGTTTAGCGTCCTCTCCAGCAGGTTCGTCGCAGCTTCCAACCGCTCCGCAATCTCTTTCTGTTCCGTTTCCATGCCAATCCTCTCTTGTTTGCCGTGATTGTTGTGCACGTTTCTTGTTAGCTCGCCAACAAAAAGGCTCCGCGCAAACGGAGCCCCTTTGCTGACTTACTAACTCATTCGCCGAGGCGCTCTAACTCGCCATGCGAAAGCTGGTCGCCCGGTAAGCCGCCTTTTCTCTCAGCAGAATCGCTGCACCTGTAAAAGTAACGCGGGTCAGCTTCCACACCTCGGCCCGCAAATCCTCCACCCGCGCATCGGCCAACTCATAACTCATTCCCATCGTCTCCGGCGCCTGCGCCTGGATCGCATTGGCCACCTCGGGAAAGTCCCGTGCATAAATGTATCCGCGAACCACCAGGCGCTGGCCGATCAGATCCGCTTCCGTCAGCAGCCCAATCTTGCGGCGTGCATCGTGCCCATCCCACCCTGGCCGGTAGTCGACCGCCATCCCCAGCAACGATGGCAACGCCGCTTCCGCCGCTGCCCGCGTCAACATTACGCGATGACCGCGCGCCCCTGCCGGCGCCTTGTCGCTGGCTGCATTCACCACCGTTAATACCCCCTCGAACGGAACCCTGTTGGGATGCCCGTCTACATGGGGAAACTTCACCGCCATTGCTTCCAATCGCATGCGCTCTCCGCTCTTCGAGTGCCTGAGGGACGTAGGGACATACGGACTAGGGATGTAAGGAGAAAGGGACTAAGGGACGTAGGGACTAGGGACTAACTTATATCTGCGACTCCAGACTCGCTGACCCGGCGCGATACTTATGGCCGAAGCTTCTCTCATTCGCACCGGAGCATCTTCCCGCAGCCCTTGCTTCCCGATTTCGCGTCCCTATCCACTTATGCCCTTAGTCCCTATGTCCCTGGTCCCTCAGTCCCTTAGTCCCTGTTCCTCGTTCTCGCCCGTTAACTGCACTGCCCCATCCTGCCCCAGCGGGCCCAGCCCTCGCATCGCTCGCACCTCATTCACTGTGAGCACGCCGGCCTGCAGAAGTTGCACTTGCACCGCCAGTTCTGTCTCCTCGTCCCTCGCGTTCAGTTCGTTAAAGACAAATTCAAACTCCCGCCAGCCTATGCACTTGCCAAACAGATCGCGCGTGATGTGACCGGCCAAAAGCATCGCCAGCGGCGAGATTGCCCCGCGGAATGCCTCGTCGGTCATCTCCGCTGCGGTCGACTGATTTACATCCGCCTCCAGCCCCAGCATCAGCGGCGGCAGGCCGAATGCGTTGGCCACCATCCGAATCAGAAACTCCTGCCACGCCAACCGCAAATCGGCATCCGTCCCCTGTGCAAAGCGCAGAACTTCGGGCTTCTGCTGGGTTGAAATCAAGGGCACCCTGCCAGTGCCTTCAATCTCGTCCTGCCACCAGCGAATCAGCCGGTCATGCTGCGTAGGCGTAGCCTCGTTCAGCCACAGCGCATACTGCGCCACGGCGTTGGCCGCCAGTTTGCCCGCAAATCTGTGCGCGCTCAAGAACTGGTTCACCGTCTCAAACGCCACCTCCAGCGGTCCAAGGCCGAAAGGCGTAAAACTACGAGGATTCATGCGAATGTACATCAACTGGTCGTCGCGCAAATCCACCGCACTCGATTCCAGTTGCCCCGGCAGCGCCTGCGCATAGCGCGGAGAATCCACCTGCCCGTCCCATCGCGCGTTAATTCGAATGGACGCCCCGTCCACCGGCCACAGCATCGCCGGCCGGTCAATGTCGCCGGTCGGCTCCATCTCGATGGCCCCGAAGCCGCCCGTCAACGCATCCTCGATCGCTTGTTCAATCAGGGTGCGAAAGCTGTCCACCGCATTCGGTTCTTCGAGCGTCCGCCGCAGCGCCCGCAGTTTTCTCTCCGTAAAGGCCACGTCCCCCGCCCGCACCCCGCGCCGCACGCGAATCTGCCAGTCCATGGCGGCAATGCGATCCTTGATCACGTTGATCGCCCGCCGCACTATCGGCGTCTCCGCAAACCTGCGCAGGTTCATCGGTGTCGGCTTGGGCAACAGCCGGCCTGGAAAATTGACCGGACTCAGGATGGAAGGCAGCGCCAGCGTCTTGCGCTCGGCCTCCGGAGCCTCTTTGCCAGCGCCTGCCGAAAGGCCGTTCCTCTCCGCCGTGCCGCCAGTCTGCCCGCCGGCGCGGGTTGCCTGTCGCCAGATCTCCCGCAACTGTTCTGCTACCGTCACGCGTACCTTCCTTTTTCCGCAAAAAGCAAAAGGCGCATCCCCTTCGGGGCGCGCCTTTTGTTCTTAGCTTCTAGCCGCTGGTTACTAACCTCCAGCTGCTTGTTTCCTGACCACGAAACTCATCCTATCACGAAGTTCAATAACTATCTGCAAACTCCCGGAACTAACTTTGCCGCAAAACAACGCATAACTCGAAGCTGGCATTACGACCCAGTGATTTTGTAATTCAACCTCACACTGTGAGTGCCCCAGGTCTCGTCCGCCGCGGCGGAAGACCTGGGAGATTATCGATCCGCGCGGTCGTGGCATTATTAGTCAGAGGCTGGAAGCCGCCTCTAAATTCTTATCTCTCGCCGCGCCGTATCGGCCACCCGGTCCAGGTCCGACGTCGTCAGCACACGGATCTGGTGCTCTTCCATCGTCTCCACGCCAAAGCGGTACATCTCCAGCCGATCAGGTTCCTCGATCGTCGCCCGCAGCTGCGCAGCCGGCTCAATCACCGCGGTCAGCTCCAGTTGCGCCTTCTCCACGCGCTCCACGCCGGCCCGCAATCCGGCAGCCGAAAACGCCAGCACCTTGGCCATCTCCACGCCCGGCTCCAGGCTCACCGCATGAAACATGCGGATCATCCCATTCGGCCTGTACCCCACATCGATCTTCAGCGGATCTCCCAGCCGCGTATATTCCGAGGCCGCAATCTTCTTCCTCATCAGGTCCCACACACCGGCGCGTTCAAACTCCGCACGCATCCGCGCCTGGATTGCCGCCCGCCCACTGAGCCGCGGCACGCGCTCACGGGGCGGCGGTTCCACATACAGCCGCATCAGCTCATCCATGCCCGCCGCAAGGCTTTCCGCCAGGTAAGCCTTGGCCTCGGTCATCTGCACGCTCAACGAAAGCGATTCCTTGAGGAGTTGCATCAAGCTTCCATCCGGCTCGGCTTGAAAGCGCCTGCGCAACTCGCTCTCCATGCCTTCCAGCAGCGCGGTATCGGCTTCCGGATCGAGGCAGCGCACGCGGCGCCAGTCATGAGTGAACCGAAGCGATGGAGGCTCCGGGCTGCCCTGCTCGCGCAGAATCACCCCGATATGCACGTACTCGTTCCGAACCGAATCCGGCACATACCGTAGCAGGTGAAACTCGCACTCACGCCGCTCGCTCCCGTTACTCATTTACACTCATTTCCCTATCCACCATTGGCCCGCATCTCGATCGCACTGTCGATGATTCCCCCTTTTATCCGCCGAGCGTTGCAGGTCTTCGCGCAATGCTCCGTGCCCCCCTACATCATCCTCCCCGCAATGTTAGACTCCCACCGCGCATCCTTCCAACCATCATTCTCACTTTCCGCACCCCCGCTACCCCATTTAGGAAATGGCTTCCTGTCCGATCTCCCGAATCCTTCAATCAACTCCCGAATCAGGCCTTGCCGGGCAAGCAGCTTCTCCACCAGCGCCTCCATTTCACTCAAGTCGCCGCCATACCACTCCGGAGGCACCTCGCTTGCCGCCGCCCAAACCGTTTCCGCGGCCAGGGTCTCGAGGCGCGTGAGCCAGGGTTCGAATGAGTCCCAGCCCGACACCTCCCGGTACACGTCGTTGCGGTAGTAGACCCCGCGCAGCGGAATATCCTCAAACCTCCACTCCCCGGCGTGAAAGCAATACCCGAAGTCGATGAAGACCGCCCGGTATCTGTGCTCGCGCTGCTTCCGTGCAAAAACCGCCTGCCGTCCGTTCGAGTTCCCGGTCCACTTGTCCAGCGCCAGAATGCCGGCAAACTCGCCCAGGTTTCTTACCTCGGCCAATTGTTCTTCCGGAAGGTAGTCCACCACCTGGCCCGGCATCAGTCCGCCTACAAACCGCGATCCAAACTGCAGCCCCGGCTGGCATCTCACCCGCGTCCGGCCCAGATCGATATCAAGCTCCGGCGTATTCTCAACCAGCCAGCTTGAAACCTCCACCAGCACCGCCTCCGGCGCCGCAAGGCCGGCCGCTGACGCAAGCCGTGAAGCCAGAAATTCGTTAGCCAGAACCCTCATGTGTTGCGGGTTGTTCTGAAACTTCACCACGTACACGTGGCCGTCTGCACCGAGCATCATCTGGCCCTGTGCACCGCCCCGCATCCGCCGGATATGCTGCACCGCCAGAACCGCCAAGCCCGCTCCCTGTCTTTTCCGGATTCTGAATCGCATTCTAAGCGCTTTGCCGGAAATGTTCTGCAAAATGCGGAACACAGATCAGAGATCAGGTTTCAGAGATCAGAGCCAGAGTCCTGAAGCCAACGTTTGAGCACTAAGAACCTGTTTGAAAACTCGGCCACGTGCTGGATTCATGTGCTTTGAAAGGGCACAGCTTTAGCCGTGCCGCCCAATGACAGATTGAGTTTCGGGCTTTAGCCTCCGAGGAAAGGTTCTTCAATCCTTCGTATTCCCTCAGCGGCTAAAGCCGGGTCCCATTTGCCGCTTCCTCGGCACGGCTAAAGCCGTGCCCTTTCAGAGCCGTGAGTTCTTATACAGCTTCTAAGAACTGAGAACTAACCACTAAAGCACCTAACGCCTCCCATTCGACAGCAGCTCCGCCCGCGCTCCCAGTCCCACCGCCATGGCCATCACCAGGTCGTCATGCATCCCGCCTCGCGCCCCGGTCGTGCCGTCTGCAAGCCGAACAAAACTCCTGCATTCAGCCAGCAACCTGCGGCTCATGAACCGGTCCGGATGCTCCACCAGCGCCGCGCCCAGCTGTCCCAGCACCGCCGGCCGGCTCAAGGACGTGGTCAACCACCCTGGCTGTCCTGACTGCCTATATATCCGCCGGTACCCACACGCCGTTTCAACCAGGGCCAACACCCCGCTGCCGTGGTTGTTTCTCTCCACCACCAGCCACGCCCCGTTATATTCCACCGCGAGCTCCGTCACCAGCCGCGCCAGTTCCAACCCGGCTACATGGCCCGCAAACTCCGCGCACTGCATCCCTGTTTCCATGTCCAGCACCTGCGCGGCCGAGTAGTCACCCTCGCTGCCGCCGCCTGCCGGATCCACCGCAACCAGATACTCCTTGGCCATCAATGGTGGCAGCCATACTTGCAGTTCCCCGTTTCTCCGTCCCTCCTGTGGCTCAGGCGCGTCCGCAAGACGCTCCTCAATCACGGCAAGCTCAAACACTGAATTGCCGCTGGCCAGAAAGCAGCTCTCTTCGCTCTCCGCATATTCCTGCTTTGCCAGCCCGCGAAAGTCCGCCCGGATGCGCCGCCGGTAGCCGATCTGTTCGCGGTCAAGGTTGTGCCGGGCCATCAGCTCCCGTTCCTCTTCCGTCAAGCCCGCCGCATCAACCGCCTCCGCCCTATAGCGACGCTCCATCCACCACGGAAAGAAATGCCGCACCATCCCCGTTTCGCCGGCCTTTTGCCACTCCTCATGGAAACAGCCGCCAACTCCGTCCGGTGTCGACTCCAGGATCAGCTCCGCTCCGGGCGACATTGCAGCCCGCAACCCGGCCAGAATCTCTCCCGGTTCGCCCGGCCACCGCGCCAGTTCCGGGCAGTGAAGATTCTGCACAGTCAACCCGCGCCCTGCATTGCGATCCCCAGCGGAGACCACCCTGTACTGCGCATCGATCTCCGGAAACACGATCTGCCGCACGTTGGCCCGCGACGTCTTCAATGGACCCTCGCGCAGTTCTTCAGGCAGCCAATCGAGAAATCTGTGCACGATGCGAAAAATCTCTTCGGCCGACTCCTGGGAGTGCGCCACCTGAAGCGTGAGAGTACCCGGCTGCGTAATAGTCCTCAGAAAGAATCGCGCCGCCGCCCACGTCGTCAGCCCCATCTGCCGCGCCTTCAGCACAATGTTCCGCTGGCCCCGCCGCCTCTCAAACGCCCGCTGCGCGGCATTGGCCCGCAGCGGGGCCGGACGTCCATCGCGAGTCCGAACCAGCAGCAGGTGCGCGGCCAGTGCCATCCCCACAGTCCGGCCACGCAGGGCTCCAGGCCGCTCGTCCAGAATGCTCCCGAATCGCTGTAACTCTTCCCTGTCCAGATTCCCCGGGAGCAGGTTCCATTCCCGCACCGCATCCGCGCGCCCTGCGCCTGTTTCTGCCACGGGATTCAATTTCCCCCGCACCAGTACCGCACCTGGTACGCGGTGCTTGCCGTCAAAGCCGTGTTGGCGGTGAGCGTCAGCGCCGTTGTGCTCTCGCTCCAGCCGATCGTGGTTACCAGTCCCGTCCCGCTGAGCGTGGGCGTTAGTACGCAGTTGGCATAATTCGTATGCGTATTCGGAAAACTCAGTGTCGCCAGCGTTCCTGTCGCCGTGCTCGTTCCCGTGGTCAGCGTCACCGTTCCGCTCACCCCGTCGCACACATGGCTGCTCGCGCATGCAATCGAAGGCCCCGTTCCCGCTGCCCCGCCCGTCGCCAAAGACATGGTTCCCGATCCCATCATGAACTTCGCCGACACAAATCCCGTTGCGGTGGTATTCCCGCTCCCGGAAACCGTAAGCACCGCCGCCGGGCTTGAACCGCCGCTCTCCACTATCATTCCGCTTGTACCACTGCCGGTTGAACCGTTCACCACAGCCGGATTTGCTCCTGCGCCGGCGTTGATCACCGTCTGGCCGTTCTGATAAAGAACCAACCGGTCTAGCGAGTTCACCACATCCGTCAGGCGCAGGTAATTGCTTGCGTCCTTCTTAAGCTTCCACTGCGAAGCGCCGGAGTAGCTGTTCCACCCCAACGCGCCAATCTGATCCGCGGTCGATCCGGGTTGAATTACCACATCCTGTTCCGCCGCCGCCCCATTTGCAAACGTCGTTGCATTGCCCGTGAAAGTCGGCCCGCTCGCCAGCACCACGCTGCCCGAGCCCGTTGTCGCGGATATCTGCGCGGGCGCGATCTGGCCGCTGCTGTTGCCCAATGGAATCCCGGCCCACGTTCCCGGTGTGCCTCCGGCCACATTGACCCAGGCCGCGACCCCGTTCGCCGCGGCGCCGGAGTTTTGCTGCGTGTCCCCTTGCGACCACGCCAGAGAAGATGGCGCAGAGGAGGATTTGGTGGGCAGTTGTATCTCCGGGCCTAATACGGGCGCGGAGAAGGCCAAAGCTGTCGGAGTCGATATGGTGCCGACGCCGGATGTGGTCCAAACCAGGACGCTGGTCGGATTGGTCGCGTCCACGAATTGGATTTGCTTTTGGGCTGCAGCGCCCACTGTGATGATCTGCCCGGCGCTCAGATCGGTCGCGCTGGTGCATACAAATTGGTTTGCGGTTGCAGTTGTTTCGCAGGTGGTTGCTCCGCTGTTCGGAGTCCCGGTCGTGCCTGTCTGGTAAACCACGTCGATGGCGTACCGCTTGCCATTCACCCCGCTCCAGTAAGCCGGCGGAGCCAGAATCTGTCCCGCAAAAAGAGTAGTGGCATTCGGAAGCGCGGCGTAAGCGGTGTCTGAATAAAGAAAGGCGAAGGATTTGACCCCGTATTGCCACAGCTGGCTGAGACTGACGTCGCCAGTAAGTTGCGTGGGGGCAAGTGAGGCCAGTTCGCCCGTGTTGTAGTTGGATGTGCCGATGCTATTGATGGAGGGCGAGTAACTGAGCAGCGAAAACCATCCATTCTGTCCCGCCATGTCGCTGCGCGCGAGCGCCGGAATCCCAACCCACCTGTTGGCCGCGCTGCCGCCATTGATTGACGAATTTATGACCGTCAGTTGCAGCGCGAGGTCATTCGCCGGCGACATCAACACCCCAGGATTTGTCACCGGGCTGGTTTCACTCTGCGTTACTCCGTCGAAGTTCAGGGCAAACTGGGTGAGATTTGATGCGTTCGGGCAATCGTAGAGGGTGACGATCCCTAACCCCGAGAGAATATTCAGCGGATCCGATTCCATGTCCACATGCGATAACGTACCCTCTACAGTCCCTAAGTCGCATGAGCCTGCGTCCAGCATCAGCGCGGCGCCATAGTTGTTTACGCCTACGTTTGCGGTCCCGTTTGCGATTCTGAAGTTGTCGCTGCCGCTTACTCTCCAATAGATTGCGGCTAGACCGGCTCCATCCGCCCTCCAGCCTTTGTCGAACTCCACATTGATTCCACCCACCGATAGGTAGTAATCGAAGAAAAGGGCAGCATCCAACCAGGTATTCAGCAATCGGGTGCCCGTATCTACGCGTGAGCCAAAGTAGATGTACACGCCCGCGTCCCGATTCAGCGGCAATCCCGGCTGCGCCGCCATGCGGAGATTGCTTATCTCTTGCTGGTATCTCGACCACGAGTCGAAAGCCAGGGCAACGTTGATTGAGGTCGCCGTTCCGCTGTCGGTGAATGTCCCCAGAAGAGTCGTGGTGCCCGATAGAGGAACCAGAGGAGTGAATGGGATCACGACAGTGAATGAGCTGCTTGTGGCCACCGCTACCTGGGCCACCACCCGGTTCATGACGATTCCACTCGCGGTGAACCCCTGGAGGATCACCCAGTTCCCCGCACTTAGACTATTCGTGACCGGAAACGTGACTGAATAGGGCTGGGCTGGGGCCCTGCCGCCGCTTGGAGAGCTGGGTATGGAAAGCGCAAGCGCAGCATGGATTGCCGTCGGATCGCTGGTGGAAAATGTCTCCCAATATCCCGAGGCTTGATAAGCAAAATCTACAGTGCCCGCGCTCGGATTGGTGTAGGGCTGGCTCTTGCTCAGATTGGTGTCGCTTGACGCATTCAGCATCGAGTAAAGAGCGGTAGCAGTAGCGGCGGCGCTGGCTCCGATGCTTACTTCATTGCCGGTTGCCCCGGAAGTCACGAACGTCACAACCGTCCCATTGATAGTTACCGTGTCGTTATTGGCCGGATTGGCAGCAAGCGTGATGGAGGATGTGTTGGCTGCGACGGCAAAACTTGAAAGACCATAAACGGCTCCCGCTACCGGGCCGTTCCAGTTGATCCCTGTTGGCTGTTGCGCGCCTGTTTGGACTGACGCGCTTCCGACGCCTTCAATCCTGCATGTATCGTATGCGTTGATGGTGGCGCTGATGACATAGGTGTGATTCCCGGGGATTTCCACCGTGCCCCCGTAGGGTTGTACGCCATTGCTCCAGCAGGCATTGAACGCCGCCTGTATTGCAGCTGTGTCGTCTGTCGTGCCGTCGCCAACGGCGCCGAATTGAGTCACGTCGTAGCGCGGCCCGATGCTGGCAAGGTTCTTTGCCTTTAAAACGGCAGCCACAACGGTACCGCCAAACGTGCCGTTGCCCGTAACCAGAATGCCGTTGGCCCCGTCCGAGCTCAATCCCGGTATCGCAGCCTGTGCTCCAAGGTTAACCAGTGCGGTGGCTGCGCTCGAAGCCCCGGTCCCGCCTGCGGATACGGGCACCTGGCTTATGCCGCCAACGGTTGTTCCGTTGCCCGGGTAATAGGCGATCTGCCCGCGGTTCCTGAGCTCACGGTGCCGCTACCGCTGCCAGAGCCAGTTCCGCATACAGAGCCGGTATTGGTGATGAAACCCGAATTATCGATCTGCAGGCAGTTGTATCCGCTGGAAGCAGCCAGGCCGGGAAACTTGATGGTGTTCGCGGCAGTGAAGGCCGCGATCACAGCTGGCGTCGCGCCGCCGGTGTAGGCGATGAAGCCACCCGTGCCGGCATTGGCGGAGTCGTTGACGGTGAAAGCCGCCGTGCCCTGGCTATCGACATTCGTGCCGGCGTTCGAGTAGGCCTGGAAGACATCCAGCGGGGTGCTCGCGGCGGTGTTGCGAATCCTGAAATTATTGCTGGCGTCCTTGCGTATCTCCCACTGCGACACGCCGGCGTAGTTGGCGAATTCGAACGCTCCAATCTGGTCGGTGGGAGACGTGCCCGGCTGGAGAACGATGTAATCGGAGTTGGCGCTGCTGTTGGCGAATGTGGTTATATTGCCGGTGAATGTGGGCGATGCCACAGTCACATACTGAGGCAGCGCTGGAATGTCTCCTGCGACCAGAGCCCTCCATCCAGGCGTTGCGGCGCTCCCGCTGCCCGGCCCGGCAAAGACGAGGTTGGCGGCTTGATTGGCGAACACCGCCGTGAGCGTGCCCGAACCAGTTACTGGCGATCCGCTCACGGTGAATGTGCCTGACGGCAGGCTCAAGCCCACGCTGCTTACCGGTCCGCTTCCCCCTCCCGCCCCGCAATCGCTGCCTGTATTCGTCATATAGCCTGAACTGTTGATGTGCAGGCAACTGTAACCGGAACTGCTGGCCAGGCCGGGAAACTGAATCGTGGATGTGCCCGTGAACGCTGCGTAAAGGCTCGAACTGGAGCCGCCGTAAACCTTGAACTGAGTCCCCGCGCCGGTTTCGTAATTGATGCGCACCACGCCGCTGGAGTTTGACGTGTCTATGTATGTGTCTCCACTGTTGGTGCTCTGGTAGGCCTTGAAGCTATCCAGGCCGCCGATGTTGGAATTGATGGCGTAGTCATCCGTAGTGTTCATTAGCGCAAACCACTGGCTCAGGCCGGTGTAGTCCTTGTAAACCAGGCTCTCTTTCTGTGCCGCGGTGAGCCCGCTCCAGAGGATGAAGTCATTCTCCTGGTCCGCGTTGTTCTTGATCTCCGCGTTCGCGCCAAAAGTTGCCTCGCCGTCGACCAAAAGAGTGCCTGTAAATTGGGCATTGCCTTCGCTGTCGATGGTGGCCACGGTAGATTCCGTAGAACCGCCCGATCCGAAGACCACACCGCCCGTGCCGGAATTGTTTGAACCGTTGAATATGACCGCGCCCGTCCCTGCGGCGTTGAGCACCGTCTGGTCATTAACGCCGTTAGTGGCGGAGATTGTTGCGTATGCCGCGGCGGCAGTGGTCTGGTTCGACCCGGAGAACCTCACCGAGGGAGCTGCCGTGTAGCCAGAGCCTCCGGCCGTCAGGGTCACACCCGTGACGCTGTACGTGGCGGCGGTGCTGGACGCAACGAGCGTGTCGGAGTCTACATAGACCGTGCAGCTTTCAGCCGCGCCAGCGGTGTGGCAATCTGTTTGCCACTGAGTGCCAAGTTCATCGGGCCAGGTGTTTGTAGAAGACGGCGTGGTGTAGCCCTGCGAGGCCCAGTTGTAAGTTACGGCGGAGCCGCCGGCGGTTGCGTCCTGGATTGTGAAGCTATCCCAGTATTGGCAAGGCGTTCCACTGCACGCAACACTCGTCGAAGGGTCGCGATGCATGTTCAGGGTGAATGCGTAGACGTGCCCCGAAGTCAGGCTGCATGGGGCGTTGGTGTCTTTCCACGAGCCGACGCGGCCGTCGTATTGAAAGAGATTTGTGCCGCTCTGGTTATTGCACTGGAAGCCGAGCATGAACTCCTGCCCGTTAGCCAGCGATTGATAAGTATCGAATTCCAGGTTGCCCATGTAAGTTGCATCGGGAACTTCAAACCACCCTGAACGGACAAAGGTCGTAGCCGCGTCGTACGCGCCGGAGAACCCTGATGGCCAAAGCTCTTCGGTCCAGCCACTCACCGCGGGAGTAGTCTCAGAGAACTCCGCCACGGCGTTCGAGACGCAGTTAGTCCCGCCGTGCGTGGCGCAAAGGCTCGGAGTTGAACCACCGTAACTTTGCGAGTGGGAGGCAGGGTCGTAGGTGCCTCCGATGTCGCAGGCGGAATTATCGCAGGCCTTCACCGAGGTGTGCGCGCCTGGTGTGATCGAAAGGTATTGAGTAGTGACGGTGCTGGAGTTGGCGGACATGGTGGCAGTAGCCGTGGCGCCCGCGCCGCCCGCGCCGCTGATAGTGATCGCAGGTGGAGTCGACGAGGTGTAGACGCCGCCGGAGGTGAGCGTCACGCCGGTTGCCGTGTTCGTGTTGGTGCCGGCGAGGTATTGCCCAATGGACAGACGCATCACGTTCGCCACAAGATCCTGGACGAAGTAATTCTGTACCCCGGTTGTCCCGTCCGAGAATCCGGTTAGCCATCGGTAGCCATAGTCGGTTTGAATTTCGGTTGTCCTGCCGCGCTCGTTGCCTACGCCGATGCCGAGCCGTTGATGGTCCGTCACCGTAGCATCCTGTTGGCTGGCGTACCAATCTCCATTCATGCCGTTCACCGTGCGGTGGAAGGCGTCCCAAAAGGAGTTGTGTTCGCCATTGTCCGTTAGCTGGCCCGTAAACATCGTACCGCCGGTCATCCAGTTGTTATACGAGCTGCCCGCGTCCGCCACGACTTGAAGGTTCGAGTTCTCATTCCTCAATCCGACGATAGTATTGTTCTGCGCATTCACACCCAGGTGTAGCGCGGTATTGCAACCCTCCACGTCTCCACCGGTGAACGTGTTTCCATCGCCCTGCTGAAGGTTGATCCCGTAGGTCCCGCTGATCGGGCTGCCCCCGCTTGTGGGGCAATCGATGTGCAGCCGCACAAAGGTGCTGGCATTCATCCAGTCTGTTGTCGCCGCATTCAGAACCTGGTGCCCGATCGCATTTACAGCCGTCTGGAATCCGCTGAATTGGTCGCTGATAAAGCTTCCGCCCGTATAGTTTCCCGTCCCGTCGAGCGTCATTCCCGTCTGATTCGGGTTGCCCAGAAAATACAGCCCCTCCAGGTTCATCTCCTGGGTACGGAAAGCCGCCAGGCCCTCCGCCGTCGAACTCGTCGCCGCGGTTGTGTTGATCACCACGTTGTCCAGGTGAAAGCCCGCCGTATCCACCGCATACGTGGAATCGCCCACCTGCACCATCGCGCCCGTCCCCGAATACTGGAAAGCCGTTCCCCCCTCGCTCCCGCTTGCCGAGCTTCCACCTCTCAGCGCGCAGCCGCGCAGCGATACGTTCCTGGTTCCCGCCGACACAATCACCTGCTTGGCCGTCGCAATTGTCGCGCACGGCAACAGCACCGCCGTATTGTTCGTTGATATCGTGAGGTTCGAGCCCATTGAAAGGCTGCCGGTAAAATTGCGCGCATCGCACGTTCCCCCGTAAGTCGTACTCACCACGCTCAGGCATGCCTGCACCTTGGCTCCAAAATCCACTCCGGGAAACTGGTCCACCGGAAGCGCGGCGCCAATTGAGTTATTGGCCACCAGTGCCGTGTAGGTTCCCCCGCCTGGCAGATTTCCGCCGCCGCCATCCAGCTGCGTTCCATTGCTTTGCGAATCGGCCGCGTTCCACACCGTATACCCGCCGTTGCCTTTCAGAAGATTCCCGGCAAAAAACGTCATATCCTGGCCGGAAATCAGGTTCACCGGCGCGGCGGTATCCCACGTGCTCGCCACATTCACGCTCGCCGTCGTCGTCCCCGAGCAGCCCACCCCGCCCAGCGTCACACTGACGATCCCGATTGCCCCGTTGCTGCCCACCGTAGCAACTGCATGCGCCGTGCAACTGCCGCTGAACGCGAGCGGAACCTGCGTCCCATACGGGTCGAATCCCAATCCGTGTTCGGAGCCCACCGTCACACCGGTCACCGCGCCGCCAGAGGCCGTCACTGTCAGTTGCGGCTGCACAGCATTCCACACCGGCAACACCACCGCATTGCGCACTGTCCAGCCCTGCTGCAAACCGGCAAAATCCAGCACCAGCCCGGTTGGCGGCTCGGCGGTCGCAGCCGAATTGCCTGCCATCGCAACCACGTTGTCCAGAACGTTATTTGAACCCGCCGCCGCCGTAAACGCATGCGTCGCTTGAATCGTAATGTTCTGCCAGCGGTTCGAATCGGAATTCAATCCCGCCGGAGCAGTTACCGGCAAAGCTGGAATCGCAATGCCCGTATTCAGTCCGCGAATATCTATATTTCGGAATTCGCTCCACTGCGGCCATTGCGCCAGATACAACCCGCAAGTGTGCGTCGAGTGCGCGCCGGGATACTGCGCCGCCATGGGGTCAACGCCAGTGGTCGCAATCTCAACATTTTCGATCTCGGCAACTCGTAGACCATTACCACCCGCGCCCGTTGCCGCCGGCATGGCAATCGCGCAATTGCCCACAGCCCAGCCCGCACCCGTTCCCGCGGTCCCAGTCAGTCCGTTGCCTCCTGGCGAAAAAATCGAGTTCTTTTCCATCAGCCTGCCCACTGCGCAGGTTCCCGCGGGCGCGCGTCCCTCCGCGGACGAGCAGGAAATATCGACACTCTGATCGACGTAGATCGTCAGGTCGTGAATCCGCGTGTACGACAGAAGATTCACGCTGTCTGACGACGTCGCCAGCACGTCCTGGCCTGGAAATCCCACCAGCGCGGAAACCTGTTTGCCCAGCCCGCCAATTGACTCCCCATGCCAGTTCAGCGATTGCGTCTTGCATTTCCCCTGCGGAATCGTCAGAGCCACCCCGTGCGTCTTGGCGTAGTTCAACGCAGCCTGCAATGCATTTGTGTCGTCGGTCACTCCATCGCACACGGCGCCGAATTCCTTTACGCTGCGCTCTTGCTGCTGCGCGGGTGCCGACCGCAGATCGTTCACATACACGCCGTTGGGATTCGTAAACCCGTCTGTCCCCGTGTATGTTGGCGGAATCTGCATTGCACCGCTGGTCCCTGCCGCATTCATCGCCGCCTGCAGCGTGGTCTGCGAACTGCCCGCCAGAGGAAACTCCACACCGTTGATCTCCGGTGTCAGCAAAGGCCCCGTCATGTTCCCGCCAGCCAAAGGAACAGCTTCCGCGAAGGTCTCATCCACATAATGCTTGTCCGCCGCCTGCAGCGGCACTGTGGGATCGCCGCTCAAATACAACGGCCCGGTCAGCGTCCCGCCCGATGATGAGAACTGGCTCAGCGAAGCTTCTGCAATAGCCTGGTCCACATAGGTCTTGCTCACCGCCTGCGTAGCCTGCGCCGCAGGCATCAACTGCACCTGCACCTGCCCGAGCGTTGCCGTCGTCGCCGCCGGCACCATCCAAAACTGTGTGCTCGTTGTACCGTCGCTCAGGTAGTAAACGGCCGTGTAATAGAGCCCCGCCGGCGTCGCTCCCACATTCGGCGCAAGATTCACGCTCAACAATCCATTCGTCCCAATCGTCACCGTGATGCTGTCCGCGGCTACCGACTGCCCGCTTGCCGTAGTAAACCCCGGCCAGCTCAGCACTACCGTCCCCGAGGCGGCCTGCCCGTTGGCCAGGTACACAGTCCCTTGAACGGTGGTTGTGCTCGGCGCCTGCGCGCCCCCGGCAATGCACAAGATGAGCCAAACCAGGCTAAGGCCCAGCCCGATTCGCAATTCCATCCGCCTGCATGCGCCGAAAAATTCGTCCATCGAGAGGTTCATCCGCGTCTCTGCTTTCTCAAAGGAAATGCGGCGGAAACACACGGGAATCGTCCCGTGCACTTCCGCCGCATTTCGTGCCAATTCGAAGTTCAATCCTCTACGGTTGGCAGCTAGTCGGTTTCCACGTCCGCATCCGCCAATTCGCGAGGCCATTTCGGCTCCGCCGCCAGATCCATTGCCAGGCTGCGAAAAGGCCCCTTCAACAAGGCCTTCTTCAACTCCGGGTTCCCTCGTGCCAGCTCAACCAGCAACTGGGTACTCATTGCATGGCCCTCCAGGGTCCTTTTCATCAGTTCCTGAGCAATCCTGTCGGAATTTGCATCCACAATCTTGGAGGCCGCTTCGTTGAGCCGTGTCCCTGTTCCATCGCTGGACTTCTTAACTTCCGTCCGTTTCTTTGCTTTCATTTGCCCGCCATTCCCGGGCCCGCATTTCACGGTATTTCTCACTACCGCAGAAGGGAATAAACGCCGACTCCGTACTAGCCGGTCTGACGCTCGGTCAAAGATGCCGCACTCTCTTCTTCTTTCAGGGTGTGAACGCGCTGCGTTGGCCCGAAGAAGATCAGGAAAGCCGCATGCCCTCTCACCTGTCGACTCATTTCACTTAGTATGCTTTCAGGTTAGCGGATACTCATCAAATTGAGTGCAAACTTTATGAGCTATCTATCTATCTTGTTTTCATTTGTTTAACGCGAACTATGTACTCGCGGAACTTTGACAATCATCCGCCGGGCCGTCCACTGTTCTACCCCGCTGTTCTACCATTGTTCGCGTGACCACTCCAGCCACGCACGATCCCACCCTGCTGGTCCACGGCGGCGCGTGGGCCATTCCCGCCGACGCCGCATCAGCCCATGAAACCGGCGTCCGCACAGCGCTTGAAGCTGGCTACAGGATTCTAGCCCTCGGCGGTTCCGCCCTCGACGCTGTTCAAGCCGCCGTAACGGTCCTTGAAGACGACCCCACCTTCGACGCCGGCCGCGGCAGTTTCCTCACCTCCGCCGGTCGCGTCCAGCTCGACGCGCTGCTGATGGATGGCGGGCGCATGAAGGCCGGCGGCGTGGCCTGCGTCGAGCGTCTTCGCAACCCCATCCAGGCCGCCCGCCTGGTGCTCGAAAAAAGCCAGCACGTCTACTTTGTCGGCCCCGGCGCAGAGCAATTTGCCGCAGCGCATGGTATGACGCTTATTGATAACTCCGAGCTGGTGCTGGACCGCGAACGTGAGCGCCTCACCCATGCTCAGGCACGCCAGGCCGCAGGCCTGGAAGACGAAACTTTCTCGGGCCAGATCCTCCGCGACGACAAAGACCCGGAGACCGCCTTCAACGCCGACTTGGGCAGCGATGACACTCTGGGTGCCCCAGGTCTGGATTCTCAGACCTGGGAGAGCACGAACCAGGAGCCCGGCCCCGGCATGGACAGTCACGATACGGTCGGCGCCGTCGCTCTTGACGGCCATGGCAACCTCGCTGCCGCCACCTCCACCGGCGGAACCCTCAACAAGACTCCCGGCCGTGTCGGCGATTCCTCTTTGATTGGCTGCGGCTGCTACGCCGACAACCTGGCCGCCGCTGTCTCGCTTACCGGTTGGGGCGAACCCATCATGAAGCTGGTTCTCGGCAAATGGGCCACCGACCGCGTCGCGGGTGGAACGCCGCCTGAGCTTGCTGCCCGTGAAGCCATCTCTTACCTTTACAACCGTCTCGGCGGCCACGGCGGCATCATCCTGCTCGGCCCCGACGGCCGCTTCGGCCTGGCCCACAACACACCAGCCATGGCCTGGGGGCTTGCAACGCCGGGCGGCCTGCAGACCGGCCTGACGGTTTAGCCTCGCATGGTTCCCGAATTGTGAGAAACTAGAAATGAGAGGACGCGATGAACCCTTCTTTGCCCATCTGGCAACTTCTCACCGTGATCGCCGTTCCAACCTTGATGGTATTGATCGGCATCCTGCTCAATGAGCGGGGAATCGGTCGGGTTGAACGCCGGCTCGAACGCCTCGAAGACCGCGTTGGCAATCTGGAGGGGCTACATCACGAGGAGATTCGCGACCTGCTTTCGCTCCTCGGCGATCATGCGTAGCGCCTTGTCCGCCTCGAGGAACGTTCCCGCTCCGGACTGGTCATCACTGTCTAACCGCCCAGCCGCCACTTCAGCCGCGTATACGCCACGCGAAACCCCTTCCGCTCCGCATTCCGCTGCGAACTGCTTCCCGCCTCGGCCACCATCATCGCCAGATCGCATCCCTGTTCAAAGGCATACTGCATTCGCCCGTCCAGCAACGCCGCCTGCAATCCACGCCGTCGCAGTTCCGGAACCGAGGTCGATCCGCCGAACAGCGCCACGCCCTCATGAATGATCAACACTCCAGCCGCACCCACCTCTCCATCGACCTCCGCCAGAAAGCACGGGCTCCGCTCACGCGCCAAGCAAATCTCCCCCATCTGCTGCACAAACGGCTCCAGCTCGGGATGCTCGTGTGTCCAGCCTCTGATGCTCACGCTGCGCCACCGGGGCACGTCTTCAGGCTCAACCGCGCGAATCCGGATATTCGAAGCATGCCCCTCGGAAGGCTGCTTCACGGCTCGAAAGAGCACGCTGCTCACCTCGAACGGCCTATACTTGCGAGCGCACAGAAGGTCGAGCGTGGACGCGCCGGCCATTGGGCACACCTCATGCATCACTTGAGCGCCGCGGGTTTTGAAAAACTCCTCCATTTCATCCAAATCCCCCGCCGCCAACTCTTCATGCAATCCCAGCCCAAAGCTTTGCGTGGTTGGTGCATCGATGCCGTCGAAGACCAGTGTGGTGCCGGCGCGTTTTGTCCATGTTGACCCGCATTCCGGGAACAAGCGTCTGCGCGCCTCGGCAAACTGGGCGCAAGCATACGCCTCCGTGCTTTCCAATCGCCGCGCAAGTGCCAAATCGGAGAAGATCATAGTGTCTTCGATGTTACACAGTGCAGGCACACTTCTCCAGGCCGCACACGAGCCTGACACAGTCCAAGACGATACCCTAGGAAAAGCCAAGATGCTCAACCTTGTCCTCGCCTCCGCATCCCCCCGCCGCCGCGAACTCCTCGCCCAGGCCGGCTTCACGTTTGCGGTGCATCCCGCCCACATCCCCGAGGACCCCAAACCAAACGAGGATCCCATCGCCTACGTAGTCCGCCTCGCCCGTGAAAAGGCCGCAGACATCTTCTCCCGGCTCACAAAGCCGGGTGCCCCAGGTCTCGATTCTGAGACCTGGGAAAGTACGAACATTGACCGCCAGTCTTTAGCCGTCCTCGGCGCCGACACCACTGTCACTCTCGACGGCCACATCCTAGGCAAGCCGGCAGACCCCGCCGACGCCGCACGCATGTTGCGTATGCTCTCCGGCCGCACGCATCGCGTCATCACCGGAGTCGCCGTCGTCACCGCCGCGCGCACTGAGGTAGCAGCCGAAGTCACCGGCGTCAAATTCCTCACCCTGTCCGACGAAGAGATCGCCGCCTACGTAGCCACCGGCGAGCCCATGGACAAAGCCGGCGCCTACGCCATTCAAGGCCGCGCCGCCCGCTGGATTCCCCGCATCGAAGGGGACTACTTCAACGTAGTCGGCCTGCCAATCGCCCTGGTCTCCACGCTGCTCGAATCCTGCTAACCCGCCATGGCCCCTGCTGACTTGCTAACCCGCTGACTCGCCAGTTACGGCCGCACCGCCATCTTCTCGCCCTTGTAAACCACCGTCGCCTCCACCGCTTCGCTCTCTTGAATCCCACCGCCATGCCCTTTGCCCACCACAACAAGCCGGAAGGTATGCTCCGCGAGCATTCCAGCAAAGCTGCCCTCGCGCGCGCCAATCGTCAGTGTCTTCGCCCCATCGTCCCAATGCAGCGCGATCGTCGCATGAGCGCCTTTCTCATAACGGTAGCTGTCGTTTTCATCCTCATAGAATGTGAAATCCCCATCCGCACCGGGATAGATCCGCAACTCGATCGGGTCCGCCGGCTTCTCTGTTGCCCACTCCATCTTCGGTCCCATCGGCACAATCGATCCCGCCCTCACAAACAGTGGAATCCTTTCGAGCGGAGCATCCGCCTGAATGCGCTTGCCACCCTCCAGCCTCTCACCCGTCCAGAAGTCGTACCACGTGGCTCGCGGCAAATACACCGTTCGACTTGTTGCGCCCTCGTTATACACCGGGCTCACCAGGATCGCCGGTCCAAACAGGTACTCGTCGCCTGTGTTCTGCGCCTCCACATCTTCGCGCCAATCCATCACCAGCGGCCGCATCAGCGTCCCATGATTGCTCGTCACCTGCCACGCTTCCGAATAGATGTAAGGCATTAGCCGGTAGCGCAGCGCGTCGTAGTCTACAAGAATCTTCTCCGCCTCCGGCCCATAGGACCACAGCTCGTTCTCATCCGGATTGCGCGTCCCATGCACCCTGAAGATCGGCGAAAATGCTCCGAACTGAAACCACCGCACAAACAGCTCGCGAAACTTCGGATCGTTCAGATTCCCGCCTGATATAAATCCTCCGATATCCGTCGTCCAATACGGCATTCCCGACATCGAGTAATTCAACCCCGCCGGAATCTGCCGCTGAAACGTGACCCAGTCGCTCAGCACATCCCCAGACCACGCAGTCACTCCATACCTTTGCGAACCCGCATACGCCGACCGCGACAGGATGAATACCCGCTTCTCATCCGAAGCCGCCCGCTGTCCATCCGATACACCTTGTGAATGAAACAGCGGATACACATTCGCATATCGCGCCCCCGATCCCAAGAACGTTTTGTTCATAATCAGAAGGTTATCTTCCCGCCCCTCAGTTTCCGGCTCATCCGTATCCAGCCACCACGCGTCCACACCCTTTTGAAACAATGCCGTGTTCGCGTTAGCCCAATATTGCTTGCGCGCCTCCGGATTCGTCGCGTCATAGAGCGCCTGCCCCGCCGGATGAAAGCTCGGCGAAACAGTCTTGGCAATGAACCAGCCTTTCTTTTCAAATTCGTCGTATACCGCGCTCCCCGGCCGGAAGTAAGGCCAGATCGAAACCATCAGGTGAAAGTGCTCCTTGTGCAGCGTGTCGATCAGCCCTTGCGGGTCGGGGTAGTTGGGGTTCCACTTCATCTCGCCCATCGTTACCCACCAGAACCAGTCCTGCACAATGTTGTCCACAGGAATGTGCTCTGCCCTGTACTTCGCCGCCACGATCTCCAGCTCCTGCTGCGACTGGTACTTGTTCTTGCATTGCCAGAACCCATAAGCCCAGCGCCCAAAAAGCGGAACCTCACCGGTGAGCTCACGATACCGCCCAACAATCTGGTCCGGCTCCGGCCCATAGATGAAGTAGTAATCCACGCGATCCGCAACTTCGGCGCTCAGGTAAAGCGCATGAACAAACCGGTTGTTCATCCGGCTGCGCGAGGCGTTATTCCAGAAGATCCCATATCCATTGGTAGAAACCAGCAGCGGAATCGCAATATTCGTATTCTCTTGCGAAAGGTCCACCGTCTCGCCGCGATAGTTCCAAACCCCTGCCTGGTGCTGTCCCAGCCCGTAGAACCCTTCATGGCTGCCATAAATCGAAAAAGAGACTTCAGCATGAAATGCCTTCTCTCCGTTCACCTCCACCGGCCGCAACGACCGGTAGCCATCGGTGGTCAGCAGCTCTCCCCACATCGAGTGAGCCGTCGATCCCGGCCCGGTGGCCACCACCCCCTGTGAACCCGTCGCCATTCCACCTTTCGCAGCAATGTAGTGTACCGCCCCGCTCTCCCGCTCCACCTGTACCTTGACCTTCGCCGTCGAAAGCGTGATCGTCTTCTCATGCGAAACCACCTCGAACGCCGCCCCCGCCCAATCTTTCTTCACTACCACTTCATCTGAAGCACGTTCCGCAGCAGCTGGCCCAAGGGGCGCATAGGTCACATGCAGCAAGTCTTCAGCCTTCACCTCCAGCCGCAGTACACCGTCCTTCTGCCGTACCTCCAGGCCATCCGCCCGTTTGTTAAAACTCACCACCGGATTCGGCGTAGTCCATTGCCCCAGCGCTGCGGGCCCAGTCCATGCTCCAACAAACGCCCAGCCCAAAACTGCAAAGATTCCAACCCACTTCATCGCCAAAGCCCCCTTGTCAATCGCTTCGTTTGACCGCTAAAGCATTGTAAATCTCCCTCACCACGCGTCCATTGCATCCCCATCCGCATCGCCTCATCCAATGAGCCATGGGTCATCCTCTTTTCTCTCCCTTTCAACTCCGTTCCGTCACCTTCTCCAATCGCATCGGAGTCTCTCCCATGTGCGAGTACTCCTCGCAAGACGGATTCGCCAACGACTGGCATCTCGTCCACCTCGGCGCACGCGCTCAAGGTGGCGCCGGCCTCGTCACCCTTGAGGCGTCCGCAGTCACACCGCAAGGCCGCATCACCCCTGCCGATCTCGGCATCTGGAAGGACGGCCACATTCCCGCGCTCCAGCGCATAGCCCAGTTCATCCACTCGCAGGGTGCGCGCGCCGGCATTCAACTAGCCCATGCGGGACGCAAGGCCAGCATGACGCCTCCGTTTCCGTCTTCATACGGAACAGCGGAGCGCCTGCTCCTGCCTGCCGACGGCGGCTGGCAGCCGGTTGCGCCCAGCGTCACCGCTTTCTCGTCTACCTACGCCGTTCCCCAGGCCCTCGACCAGGCCGGCATCGACGCCGTCATCGAGGCCTTTCGCCAGGCCGCAGGCCGCGCCCTCACCGCCCGATTCGACTTCATCGAAATCCACGCCGCTCATGGCTACCTGCTCCACGAGTTTCTCTCTCCGCTCGCCAACCACCGCACCGATGTCTACGGCGGCAGCTTTGAGAACCGTACCCGCCTGGTCCTGGAAGTCGTCAAAGCTGTCCGCGCCGAATGGCCAGCTCACTTGCCCGTCTTTGTCCGCATCTCCGCGACCGACTGGGCTGAGGGAGGCTGGAACATTGATGAATCCGTTCAGCTTGCCCATCGACTCCGCGATTGTGGCGTCGACCTGATCGATGTTTCCTCCGGTGGCCAGGTCCCCAACGCGCAGATTCCCGTCGGCCCTGGGTTCCAGGTTCAGTTTGCCGCCAGAATCCGGCGAGAAGCCAACATTCCCACGGCCGCCGTCGGCCTCATCACCGACCCCATTCAGGCCAACGGCATCGTGGCCAACGGGGAGGCCGATCTCGTCTTCCTCGCCCGTCAAATGCTCCGCGATCCCTATTGGCCGCTCCACGCCGCTGCCGCCCTTGGGGAGGCTGCAAGCTGGCCCGCGCAATACCTGCGCGCATCGCCCCACGAATCTCCAACGCGCTCTCCAATCACACGGCCCCCATCCGTATGAAATTGAAGCCGGACGGGTTGCGCCCGGCGCACTGACACTGGCCTTGTTGCACAACCATAGTCCATGGTCTCCGATTTTGCTTCACAAGGAGCGAGAGCAGTGGCCTATACTGCTGTAGAGAGAGATTTTCGCATTCTCTCGGTTGTCCCAATCCATGGCCACACAGCTCTCCCACAAGCGCGCCTTCGAAACACCTGTAATCCCCGACCGCCTCTACTTCAAAATTGGCGACGTCGCCCGTATCTGCGGCCTGGAAACCTATGTCCTGCGCTTTTGGGAGTCGCAATTTCCCCAGCTCAAGCCCAACAAGAGTGGAACTGGCCAGCGCCTCTACCGTCGCCGCGAAGTCGAATTGGTTCTGGAAATCAAGCGCCTTGTCCATGCAGAGGGCTACACCCTGTCGGGCGCCCGGCAGGTCCTGGAACAGCACAACCGCCGAACCGCCCAAAAGGAATCCAAGCTTGAATCCAAGCCGGAGCCCCAGCAGAGTTCGTCCTCTCGACTCACCCCGGTAGCTGCCGTCTCAACTTCGCGCCCCGATGCCGTGGCCGCAACCATTGGCCACGCCCGCGCAGAGCTGCGAGAAATTGCCGCCATTTTGGGCTCCTCGGCGCCTCGCCCAGTGCGGCGCCGCCCACGCCTGGCCACGCTGCTCAACCCTTCCGATTCGCTGTTTCCCTCCTAGCTTTTCCGGCAATCAGCCATCCTCGCGCCCACGGCAAGGTGAGGATCGATCCGGTAGCTTTGCTTCCCAGCGGCGATGGCCTCAGTGTATTCGCCAAGTTGCGTGTACAAAGCCGTCCGCCGACAGCTCCGGATGCGCATGGGCCCATCTATTTGCCGATGTAGGAAACGTGCCAGACGCTGCGCGTGCCGTCGTCGGTGACGAACATGCTGCCGTCATTGGCGATCGCAACCCCTACGGGCCGGCCCCAGACTTGTCCGTCTTGGGTGACGAAGCCAGTCAGGAAGTCTTCGTAGGTTCCGTCGGCGCGGCCGTTATGCATCGGAATGCGGATAACCTCGTATCCGGCTCGATTCTTGCGGTTCCATGAGCCGTGCTCAGCGGCGAAAGCGTCGCCCTCGTAGGTAGAGGGAAACTCTTTCTTCTCGCTCGGATAGAAGACCATCTCAAGCGAGGCCATGTGGGGCTGAACCAGCACGTCGGGAGTGATGACCTTCGAGGCAAGATCGACACGCTTGCAGTCCTTCGCCTGGTCGGAGGTAAGCGCAGGGGCCTGCAGATTGGGGCCGGTCCCATTGGCGCATGGTTTGGGCAGACTCGGGTCCTCATGGCCCCCCATGTAATACCAGGGCCATCCGTAGAAACCGCCTTCCTTGATTGAGGTCACGTAGTCGGGGACAAGATGATTGCCCAGGTTGTCTCGCTCGTTGGTAGAGCGCCATAGCTGACCGGTCTTTGGATTGATTGCCTCGCCGACGCAGTTTCGGATGCCGGACGCGTAAACCTGGACGAATTTGCCCGCAGGCGTGTACTCGAGAACGTCGGCGCGATGGAATTCCCTGGGATGAGTGTCGGGGTCATCGACATTGGAGCCGGATCCAACTGAGACAAGCATGTGCTGGCCGTCTTTACTGAAAACAACGTCGCGCGTCCAGTGGCCCCCGCCCTTGAGTTGCGCGTAGCCCGGTATGTCGGGAACGATGGTCTCAGCGGGACCCGTGGCGTGAAGGTCGCCGGAGTGGTATGGAAGTCGTTGTATCGTTGTGGCGTTGCCGACATAGACATATTTGGGGTTTTCGGCGGGATAGAAGGCAATGCCGAAGGGATGGTCAAGCCCAGTGGCAAACTTTTCGATTTGTGCGGCCTTGCCGTCGGGTCCGATTCCACGGAGGACGAATAACGTTCCGGCACCCGAGTCGGCGAGGAAAAGATCTCCATTAGGCGCGGTGCGGATGAGACGCGGCATGGTGAAGGTCCCGCCGCTGAGAGTCATGACCTGCTTGTTGTCTGCGCGCTGCATGGGAGCGGCGTCCCCACCGGCATAGAGGGTGACTTTGAAGCCGGCAGGCGCACTCGGCCAAGCATCGGCAGGACGGGGGATGACAAGGGGCGTGTTGTCAACGGCCTCGTCTGGCTTGGGCTCCGGAAGGTCGGCGAGAGTGATCTTGCGGCGAACGCCGGGCTCCTGCTGATTCCAGTCTGCGAAGGCGGCCTGGCCGGTGATCGTCTGCTGGGCGTGGAGCGCCGAAGGAAGAAACATGGCAACGACCAGAGTGGCCAATGCCTGGAACTTTGCGAAAGGTGAAAGTCTCATAATTCTCATCTCCTGATCCCTGATTTGGCGGGACAGCTAATCTTGCCTAGGTTTGCATAAGAAGCAATGATACAAAGTGTGGCGCCAGGTTTAACCGCGCAGGCTTGCAGGTGGATGTTGCACCGTGGACAGACGGTCATACGCGGCCTGAGTGAGCTTAAGGCCTGCAGCAGCTATATTCTCCTCCAGGTGTTTGACCGAAGACGTCCCGGGAATAGGCAGGATAACTTTGGAACGCTTGAGTAGCCACGCCAATGCAACCTGCAGGGGAGTCGCATCAAGATCGTTTGCTACCTTCTTGATGGCGTCATGAGCTTCCTTCGCCTGTCCGAGCGGAGCCCACGGAAGGAAAGCGATGTTGTTCTGCTCACAGTAGTCGACGATGAAGTCTGATTCCCGGTCTGCGAAACTGAAGCGATTCTGCACAGAGACAATTGGCACGATCTTGCGTGCCCGCACAATGTGTTCGCGAGTCACATTCGAAAGCGCGACATGACGAATCTTACCCTGATTGCGCAGATTGGCCAGCACTTCTACCGACGCTTCGAATGAGACCGCATTATCGGGAGCATGCAGCTGATAAACGTCGATGCGGCCCAGGCGCAGGCGTCTCAGACTTCCTTCGAGCGCCTCAGTCAAATGCTTCGGGCTGGCATTATGCGTCCATTGGCCTGGGCCCGGGCGCTCCCATCCACCCTTCGTCGCGATCAGCAATCCCGCCGGGTATGGGTAGAGCGCTTCTGCGATCAACTCTTCAGATATGCCAGGGCCGTAGGAGTCAGCCGTATCAATGAGATTCACGCCGAGTTCAACCGCATGCCTCAGGGTCGCAAGCGCAGCGGTCTTGTCCGCAGGAGGCCCCCACACGCCTGGACCTGTGATGCGCATGGCGCCATATCCCATCCGGTTGACCGTGAGATCACCACCGATTGTGAAAGTGCCGGCGGCTGCCGCTGAAATTGACCGGGGGCTATTCATAAGACTTCTCCTCTTCATGTTCAGGAATTGCGAACGTGAGGTCGATGATCGATCAACACCACGATACAATTGCACGGGGTAGCGAAGCTACTCCGGAGAGCTACACCCTCGGAAGTTGCTGGTCGGTCCACCCGCCGTCGAGGGCCTTGATCATTTGCCTCTGGATGGGATTTTTGCGAGGCACAGGGATAAAATGCAATGCAAACTGAGGAGGGTCTCGGGAACATCTGCAAAGCCCTCTGCGGGCCGGCCTTTTCTGAAATGAAAATCGAGTGGAAGAGGAGAACGCCAAAGCCATGGAAGACAGCAATAAAATTTCCCGGCGGCGGTTTCTCTCCGCTGCCGCCACTACCGCCGCAACCACCTGCATCCCTGCCGCCGGAGCGATGATTCTTTCCGGCGATGCGGCCGAGGCGTCTGCCCAGTATACCCACGTGGATAGTTCCCACGAGGCCGCCACGCCGGTTCCGGTGGTGGTGGAGAATCCAGGCTACAGGCTGATGATCGATTCCAGTAAAGGTTCGATCATTTCTTTTCGATCAAGCCATGGCGCCGGCCGCGAATTACTGATTCCCAACCAAGTGAGTTTGCCGCTCTTCAAAATCGAGTTCATGGACGACCATTTCGCGTTCAGGACCGTCACCTCCGCTGAGGCGAATCACGTGTCGGTCAAAAAGGTGAACAACAGCGGCGAGAATATCGTCACAATAGACTTTGCCGGCATTGCCGATCTGCCCCTCGATGCGCGGGCCACGATTCGCTGTCCCGCCCATGAGTCGCTGACGTATTGGAATCTGGAACTCGACCATCGCAATCCGGAATGGATCGGGCACATCCAGTTTCCCGTGATTAAGGTGCCATTCGATCCGCCCGGCGGCGACGATCCGGGGTTCATCCTCATCTCCAATCAGGACGGCCAGCTGGCCACTCCGGTGAGTCCGGCCATGGCCATGTCCACCTGGGGAGGAAACGAGCGCAATAACCCTGAAGTATGGCGCTTCAACAACTATCCGGGCCAATGGATCTCGACCCAGTTAATGGCCTATTACAACCGTGCTGGCGGGCTCTACATTGCGTGCGACGACCCCTCGGGATTGCCGAAGTTTCTCAGTCCCTTGTTGGAGGACGAAGGCGTCACCATGGGACTGGGCCATTATCCCGGCACGCGCGGCCCCTCCCGCACCCGCATGTCCTATAACGTTGTGCTCGGCGCCTTTCAAGGGGATTGGTATGTGGCCGCAGAGCTCTACCGGAAGTGGACAGCCGAGCAGCCATTCTGCAGCACCAAGATGGCCGAGCGCAGCGACATCCCCAAGTGGATTGCCCAGTCACCCGTGGCCATCGCCTTTCCCCTGCAGGGACATGGCGACTGGGATGGCCCCGCCACCCCCAATCCAGACTACGTCCCGGTGACCAATGCGCTTCCGTTTCTTGACAAGCTGGCCATGGAATTCGAAAGCCCGCTGATACCCATCGTCTTCAACTGGGAGAAGAGCGGGCCGTGGGTGCAGCCCGACGCATTTCCGCCGGTTGGCGGCGATGCGTCCATGCGCGAGTTTATGGCCGCTGCAAAGGAGAAGGGCTGGCACCCCATGATCTATGGGGACGGCTTGTGCTGGGTCACATGGCAGAAGAACACCGGCTACGATGGCATGGCCTATTTCCACGATCACCAGGGCGAACAGGTATCAGCCCGTTCATGGGACGGAAAGTTGATTGAAGACGTCTGGGCGTGGCGCAAGAACTACGTGGTGTGCGTCGCTTCGGAAAAGGGCCGTCAGGCAATCCTCGGCATGACCCGCGGTATGGCGGAGCTTCATCCGGATATCGTCCAGCAATTCGACCAGGGTCCCGGACCACGTGCCTGTTACGCAACTGGCCATGGGCATCCTCCCGTTCCAGGACCGTGGATGGTCTCGCAATTCAAAAGCATGCTCAAGGCCGACCGGGACGAAGCTTTCTCCGCGAGCCCCGGCGTGGCCATGTCCTGTGAAGGTGCGCCGCCGGAGATCGGTCTGCAGGATTTTCAAATCTGGGATGCGCGTGTCAGCTTATGCCCCTTGTATTCCTTCCTGTTTCACGAGTTCGCCAACGGGATTCAGGGTTTCTACACCAATCGCGTAAGCGATGAAGCACTGCGCGCTTCGCTGGCCAGGGCCATCGTCACCGGGTACATGATGAACATGACTCTGCGCGACAAGGGGCTGATTGAATACGACTGGGACCAGACCTGGAGCCGCGCCATTCCGGACCAGCAGGCCATCTACGACTGGACCAGGAGGCTCAACCAGTTTCGCGCCGGGGTGGCGCGCGATTATCTGATCTACGGGCGCATGCTGCGGCCGTGGGCCGTCATCAACGTGACCCAGCGAGACTTGGGATGGGGCAGGGAACCCCTGGTGCCTTCCGCGACATGGCAGGCGCAGGATAGGCGAATAGCCGTGGTGCTGACCAATTTTGCCGACCTGGGCGAGACACCGCGAGTGGAGTTGCAAGGCGAAGGCGAGAAGCACGTAACCCTCTATCTCGACGGAGAGAAGACAGAGCGTACCCTGCACCTGCCCACCTTCATGGACCTCGAGATGGAGCCGCGCTCGATTGCACTGATTGAAGTGAAGTAGCTGCCTAAGCCGGAATGGGTCGCGTGCCCCAGAGCATGCGCCTCGGAATAAATGCGGAAAGGATTGCCGGCGGAGGCAAACAGAAATATATCGGTCGGCAGTCGAAAGGCAAAATGGGAATTCCGGATAAGAAGGATGCTGAGAGCCCAATGGCCGCTGAAGAGGGGAAGCCGAGATCCACAGAAGAACTCACGCGGCGTGAATTGAACACGGCCATGCTCTCAGGAGCAATCGGCCTTCTTTCTGCGAACCCTTTGCGCGCGCTTAGTGCGATAGCCTCGCAGCCGATCGAAACTTCTGGCGCGCCCAATGTCCGTCTTGTCCATCAGCGCGCCTGGAAAATTGGAGACGCCGACGAGAGCACCCACGTGCTCGGCAACGGACGCATGATGGTGCATGAGTGTGGACCGAATATCGTGTATCTACGCGGGCCTTGGATCAGCACTCCCAATCTCATGACTATGACTCTCGTCGATCCCGCCAGCATCTCCACCGTCTCATCGCGTGAGCGGGGAACCACCATCTGGCATCATCAACTCTTTGTGGGTCCCGATCGCGCCGGTGAAATCATCGATGTCCTTGAGAACGACAAACCCTGTCTTCGCCGCATCCTCTCTTCGAAGACGGCGCTGATCCTTTCGATCCGCGGGCCGCGCATGGTCAGACACGATGGCCGCACTTCCGATCGCGCAGCGCTCGTGGGCCAGTGGCCATTCGGCACCAGCATCTTCGCCGACTTCAAATCGTCTCACGCATTTACTGTCCAAGTTGACTTTCCTGACCAGGCGCGCGTGGAGATGCGCAACGTGGTTCTCGGTTCCGGCGCGCGGCAAAGCACATTTCAGAATGATCTTCCGCATGAAACGTTGCTCCACCTGCCGGCCGGCGAATTCGAGGTGCTGATCGCAGCGGGCAGCGATCTCGATGAATGCTTCCGCGCGGCCGACTCAGCCGGTGCAATACAGAAGGAGCATTCTCTGTCGCAGTCGCGCCTCTCCTGGCGGTCGCGCCTTGCCCAGGTCAAGTGGACGAGCGAAACGCATGAGGAAGATCTTCCGGTCGAAGCCGTCGTCGACGACGTAACGACCTTGCTGCTTGGCCATCAGTCGATTGCCGGTAGCGTATGCGCCGGGCAGTTTTATCCACTGTTCTATGTGCGCGATCAATACGGGGTTTCGCGCGCGCTGCTGGCCGCGAATCTTAAAACCGAAGCGAAGGCGATTCTCACTTATTACTTCGCTATCTGGCAGAAATACGGGCGAATTCACAACGCGCAGAGCGACGGTCCGCGCCACTTCTTTCACCGCGCGGAGAACGACGACGTTGAACTAACGGGATATTGCATCGTTCAAGCCTTCGACTATCTACGCGCAACCGGCGACGAAGAATTCATCGCCGCAATCTTCCCAATGCTTTTGTGGGCACTTGAGGTCCAGCAGGCGCAGTTGTTCGCGCACATGCTGCCCTTTAATGGCGACGAGACGTATGTCGCCGGCGGCATATTCCCTCGGACTCATCTTACCGATGGCTCATCCGAGGCGACGCTTCTCTATCTGGCAGCGGCTGATCGAATCCTCAACTGGCCGACCGCACAGAAGCTGATTCCGTCCGGAAAGTTGCAGCAGCACCGTCAGACCGCCGAAGCCGTGAGGTCTGGTTATGCGGGCAACTTCATCGTGAACGGCAGAGTGACGGTCAACCGGCCAAGAGTGCCCGATCGAAGCCTTCTGCCGCGCTTTCGTTACGGAGTCTGCCTGGGCCAGTACGATAGCAATTGCCTGTTCCTCGCCGATACTGAGATTGCCGAAGACGGGCGCTATTTCTGCTACAGTTGCTATGCACAGCGCACGCGGGAAATGTATGAGGCGAAGAATTACTTCATTCCGTCTGCGGCCCTGACATCTTTCCTGGTGCATTACGATGTTTTGTCCGATACCGTGAGCACAGCCACCGTCTCCGATGCGCTTGGCGTGTTCACCAACAATGGGAAATTTGAATGGCCCCGGACCACGCTGCCGGGGTATGAGACGGCGGTGGTTTCCCTGGCTCTGGCGCAGCTTCGCCATCCGCGCTCAGTCGAGTTCATCCGCCGCACGCTCGATCTCCGCGACTCAACCGGCGCCTGGGCCGAATATTACACTGAAGGCAAACCGCAAGGTTGCCGCGCAAGACCATGGGAATCGGCCCTTAGCCTGGTCGCACTGCTTCGTTGCGTCGCTAAGTAGTCACACCGCATGCGAGTCCATTTTCAGATGATACTTCCCAACCCTGAATGAATTCTCTGACATCACCCCTCAAAAACCGCAACCCGAAGGAGAACGTTCCGCTTATGCGAATTCAGAATTCAGCCCTTATGCACTTGGTGAGTGCTCTGACATTGTGCTTCGGCGCAACAGTGGCGCAGGCCCAGAACGCCTCTCCAATTCAGGTGAACGTCAACTGGGGTAAGACAGTCATCGTGTCCCGCTCCACACCGACCTTGCAGGTGGTCACCAATCCCATGCTGAACCCGGGAGCGCCTATCCACGATGGATCGTTTGCGGCATTGAAAGCGCTTGGCGCCGACTATGTGCGCTTTGTGCCGTGGCTGCCTTATCCCAAGATTGCAGTGGCCGAACTTGAACCTCCGACCCCGGGCAAGACTTCGTGGGACTTCACTTACATTGACCCGGTGACCAAAGACTTTCTGGCCGCGTCCGAGGGACATAGCACCATCATCAACTTCAGCACAATCCCGGCGTGGATGTTCAAGACCGATCAGCCGGTAAAGTATCCTAACGATCCAAACCAGGTGTTCTGGGACTATACGCAGGGCACGGAACTTCGCGATCCGAGCGGCAAGGAACTCGGTGATTACTTCGGACGCATGGTGAGCTGGTACACGCAAGGTGGATTTACCGATGAGAACGGCAAACGGCACGAATCCGGCTACCACTACACCTTCCCCTATTGGGAAGTGCTGAACGAAGTGGAGGAGGAGCACGATACCACGCCGGAGGACTACACCATGCGTTACGACGCTATGGTCGAAGGCATTCATAAGGTAAGTCCGCAGACGAAGTTCATGGGATTGGCACTAGCGCGCGCCGGGCTCAATCCCAAGTTTTATGAGTACTTCCTCAACCCGAAAAATCACAAACCCGGCATTCCGCTGGATTTCATTTCCTACCATTTTTATGCGCATCCTACGCTGGCGCAGGGCCTGAATGAGTGGCAATACACTTTCTTCGATCAGGCGGATGGATTCCTGGCCACCTCGGGATTCATCCTTATGCTGCGGGATCACCTTTCGCCGGAAACAAAGACGGATGCGGATGAGTTGGGTGTAATTCTGCCCACCGACTACCTGGAGATCGCGGCATCGAAGGCCCTGCCCGACAAAATCCCACATCTTTACTGGAATGCGGCCTCCGCTCTCTACGCCTATCTATTCATCGGCCTCTCCAGGCAGGGAGTGGATGTCGTCGGCGAGTCGCAGCTGGTTGGGTATCCGTCGCAATATCCCAGCGTTTCAATGATCGATTACAACAACGGCAAGCCCAATGCACGCTATTGGGTACTCAAGCTGATCAAGGATAACTTCCATCCCGGCGATACGCTGGTGGCTACGACCAATGTTCCCGGAGCTCCGCCTGATATCACAGCGCAGGGGTTCCTGACACCCGCGGGCAAGAAGATTCTGGTGGTGAATAAGCGGAACTACGAAGTTACGGTCAGGCTGCCGGAGGGCTTCGAACATGCCCGGCTCTCCACAGTGGATGAGCAGACTGGAGACAACGAACCGCGAGCTGGTACGACAAATGGCGCCGAGTTGAAGATGGCTCCTTTTGCGGTAACCGTCGTGCGGGCGCCGTAATATTCCGCTGAATGAACTGAAGTCCGGCAGGAGTGCCGAAGCCGTCAGTTACGCTTGCATGGGTTGCGCAGGCGCTTTCTGGCTACAAGCCTATGGATAGACTCTGCACCAATCATCGAGAGAGTGAAGTCTTCCTGGGTTTCCTTGAATCGATGTGCAAAGCTCCGAGAGCCGTTTTTCAATTCTCCGCGTTTTTTTGGCCAAAGCTGCTATGTCCAGCTAATAACCTTTGCGAGGTACTCGTCTGGGTTTTCCTGGGGTACCTCCTCATCGCGAAGAATGTCCCCGAAGTCCAAGTTACTCACATGCTTGTTTGACACTTCCTTCCACGCAGCGACGAGATCAATGGGAGCAGGGTTCTCTTTCACTTGCTCTTCTTCAGGGGCCCGCTGGGTGACTCCTTCTCGCTCATGTCGCTAGCTTGCTTATCCGTCATTAACGGGTCAGTAATCAATGAGATGATCCGCCGCTCCTGTTTAGCTGGTCAGTCATCACTAGGTAGAGCTTGACGCGCTCATAGTAGGCCTCGCAGGAGTAGATCCTCTTCACCGCCGAGCGATAGCCCTCCACGAGCCTGGCAGCATCCATCTTGGGAAGAAAGTTGAGCTTGTCACCGGTGTTGTCTCCATCGCCGGTGTCGAGAAGTTGAGCGTTCGCACTCCGTGAACGCCGCTAGCAAGCCGTAGATCATCTGCGCAGCTCGGCCGGAGAAACCTGTCGGGCCATAACACCCCGCGGCAATTAGCACAAACTCATGCGGAGACGCCATGCGCTGCGATGACCCTTCTCCACTGGAAGATTTGCGAAGTTCACTTTTGTGACCGATTGAGTTCTTCTCATGGTGAATGGTCGCTAACCTGAGCTGCGATGCTGAATTTGGCGACTTGTTACTCGGAAACCCCGTTTAGGCGCTGCTAACCTGCCTACAAATCGGAAAGTCTATGCACAATCGGTTGGTCTGCTTCAGATACTTGTAACTAACCACATAACTTGGCGGACCGTTGGAGGCGCGACATGCTTGGTGGATGCCATAACAGGCGGTTTTATGCAGCTGAGATAGCCTTCCTGCTCGCGACGTGTCCTGGGTGTGAATACTTTGCCGTCGCATCGCCTGTGGACGAACCAAATATTTCCAAGATTCAAGAGGCTGCGGAGAAGGGCCAAGCCAAATCGGAAATTGCACTCGGGGATGCTTATTTGACCGGTCATGGTGTCAATCAGGATCTAAGACTGGCCGCTTCCTGGTACGAAAAGGCTGCAGGGTTTGGTGATCCGGTTGCTCAAAATCAAATTGGGTACTTCTACCAGACTGGGATGGGCGTGTTGCCCGATGCGGTTCGGGCGGTGCATTGGTATCAGTTGTCAGCGTCAAGTGGACTCACAATTGCGAAGGTAAATCTGGGAATCGCATACATCTGGGGACTTGGTGCGGAGAGGAATCCGAAGATGGCGGAGCAGCTTTTTATTGAGGCGGCGAACAAGGGAAATAGCCTGGCGCTGACATACCTCGGCGACATGTACTTCTTCGGAGATGGCGTTCCCCAAGACAAGGCTGCCGGTGAGAGATGGTACGAAAGAGCGGTCAAGATGCACAATTACTTAGCGGCCTATCGATTGGGTAAGATCCTTTCGGAGCCACGCGAACATCCGAGAGACATTGCGCGTGCACTTTCGCTCTTTCGTGAGTCGGCAGCGGCAGGGTTTGTGCTTTCAATGCATTCCGCAGGCCTTCTGCTTGTGATCCATCCTGAAGTTTGTACTTCTCATGAAGAAGCATTGTCGCTTCTCAATGAGGCCGCGAGTGCGGGTATGTGGAAGTCTTCTGTCGTCTTAGGCGCACTGGCTCGTGATGGAAAGTGGGTACCACAGGATTCCCGGAAAGCATACTTTCATTTCCGTGTCGGAGTTCTACAAGGGGACGAGGCTGTGAAAGCTGTCGTTAAGAATGACCTCCAAGCCCTCTCTGTGAAATTCAGCCCCGAGGAACTGGCTAAGATCGATGAAGAAGCAAATGCCTGGGCTGGAAAGCACAATCGTCCGCTTGAAATCTTGTACAAGGACAGAAGAGATGGGGCAAGCATAGCCGCATTCGCGCTGGCGGCTCCCCAATCCGGGGACCACGCGGGGCCGCTCATTCCGGTAGCTCCATTCTGAGCGGACCAATTTCACGAGATTCGCTGGCTCGGGCGAAAGGGACCGTAGGGGTCTCGAACATGCGCATTTCGGCCACTCGTCACCCAGGCTCGTCGGATCGTCCCAATCGTCTCGAATATGGACGCGGCAGCAGATGCACTGAGCCTTCAATTCATGGCGCTCGCGATTCGAACGTGTATGCCCTCGATCCCGCAACGGACCAGAAACGCTGGGTCTATTCCAACGAGGGATCGTGGGTAATCGCGTCGCCCATTGTGCAGGCGGGCAAAGTCTACTTCGCCGCATCGGATTCGGCACTGTTCGATGTGCTCGACGCCCGGACAGGCGCACGCCTCGATTCAATCAAGTTCCAGTGGCCGATCTTTGCGTCGCCCGCCATCGCAGGAAACTTGCTCTATCTCACCGGTCAGGACGGCAAGCTGGTCGCCATCGATCTTAGAACCTGTCCAAAAACTAGGTGTATCGGCGCAAGAGTTGGTGGGCGAAGGCGATATGGATCATGGTTTCGACAGATTCATGGCGTACTTCGTAGTCTTTGGATAACCGTCGCGACCAGTTCAGCCAGGAGAAGGTGCGTTCGACGATCCAGCGTTTGGGCAGCACTTGAAACAGATGCTGCTCAGTACGTTTGACCACTTCCACGGTGTAGCCGAACATTTGCTTTGCCCAGTCGATCAGCGAACCCGTATAGCCGCCGTCGGCATAGACCTTGGTGATGGTGTCGAAGCGGCAGAACAGCCGCATCAGCACCGCGCGGGCCGCGACGCGGTCTTGGATGCCAGCCGAGTGTACGATCACCGCCAACAGATTGCCCTGGGTGTCTACCGCGATGTGTCGCTTGCGCCCCTTGATCTTCTTGCCCGCGTCATAGCCGCGCCGCCCCCTTTTAGCGCCGTTTTGGCCGACTGCGAATCGACGATCGCCACGCTGGGCGTGGCATTTCGTCCCTGTGCCTTGCGGCCCTGTTCGCGCAATGCCTTGACCACGCGCTCCCTCACCCCGCTGGCCCGCCAAGCGCGGAATTGCTCATGGACCGACTTCCAAGGCGGAAAATCCGTGGGCAACTGCCGCCATTGGCAACCGGTCTTCACCACATATAACATCGCGTCCACTACCCGCCGCAACGCGTACTTGCGCGGCCGGCCTCCGCCATGCCGTTCGCCCCGCGCCGGCTGCAACAACGGCTCAAGCTTCGACCACTGAACACCCGTCAAATCACTCGGATACATGCTCCAAAACTAGCCATCGAAATCCCCTGCGCATATTCCTTCGTGGGTTCCTCGCGCAGTTTTTGGACAGATTCTTAGCTCCAAGAAGCCTGTCTGGGTCTTCCAGTCGCAGAACTCCCGCAAGAATCTCGCCGCGTTCTAAAAGTCCGATGGCAGCCCTGACGATAGAACCGCATTCACCTCAAGTTTTTACGATGACCTGATCGTTGGTGTCGGCAAGCTCCACGCCGTTGGCATGACCCTTTCGTCGCCCGTAGTCTCAGGGAGCACAGTCTATTTCGGAAGTACCGACGGCAATGTCTACGCCCTTCACCAAGAAAAATCGGCCGCGCACAGCGGCAGTCGAAAATGCAAAGCACAAGGGGCAATACTATCGCCTCTTGCGAGACCTAGTCTTCTTCTTCACCAGCAATGTGAAATGCTGGCGCAGCTGAGCGACGGCAAGGTCGAACGGTTCAACGGAGCGGTAGGATCTTGAAAGCATGACACCGCCCTCCATGACCGATAGGACAAAGGTCGCCAGAGCTTCCGGGTCGGTCCCTTTGTAGAGGCGCTTGGAAAATTGCACGACACATTCTCGAATCGCCTCGATCCATGCGGCGAAGTTTTCCGCAATCAATTTGTGTGCTGGACGATTCTCAGGATCGATCTCGAGCGCCAGACGGCCAAGAGGACATCCGTACTGACACTCGGTTTGGAGAATGCGGTCGCGATAACCGGCGAGGACGGCAAAGATGCGCTCCAGTGGATCGGCCGTTTGAGCATATGCAGGATCAATCACCATGGGCCGCAACGCGGGCAGGTATTGGTTCAAGACTTCCCGAAGCAACGCCTCCTTGCTCTCAAAGAAGTGATAGAAACTGCCCGAGTTAACTTCGGCGTGCGCTAGCAGGTCTGCCATGCTCGTTCCGGCGAATCCGCGCTCCCAAAAGAGATAGCGGGCGGAGTTGATTAAGCGTTCTCGAGTGTCGGAGATTTTCGGCATCGGAAAAAATTCCTTGACAATTTTCAAGCATACAGTTTATTTACTTGAACAATCAATCAAGAAACGGAGATCCCTCGATGCGTTCTCTCAATCTGATCCTCATTGCTACTCTCGCAGCGTTTGCTATCCAGGCTCACTCGCAGGATTCGGTCAAGGTGATCCGCCAGTCGGAGCCGGAAAAGGCCCTCATCCTTGAGCTCAGCGTTCCTGCTACTCAGGCCGAGGTTTGGAAGGCGTTTACCACCAGCGACGGACTGAGCACATGGCTCACCCCCGGGGCCGTTGTCGACCTGCAAAGCGGCGGCGAATGGACCGCGCACTATCCCGGTGGACACACCGGAGGAGGCACTATCCTCAGCTTCACGCCGCAGCAGGAAATCACTCTCGCTGCAATGGCGCCGGAGCAGTTCCCGCATGTTCGCGCCGAGCGAACTAACGCGAGGTTCGAATTCATCTCTGCAGGCCCATCCACTCTTGTCCGCCTCACGCAGACGGGCTGGAAGACCGGCGAAGAGTGGGACAGGGCCTATGACTACTTGGCCAAAGGGAACGCGCAACTGCTCTGGACACTCCATCGGCGATTCGTCAGCGGACCCATCGATTGGCAAAAGGAATGGGGCGATGCGGGGAAGGCAGAAAGCAAATGAGAATGCACGATTTAAACGTATTGGCCATATTGGCGGCAACGGTTTCGGCATTCGTGCTGGGCGGCCTCTGGTATTCCCCGCTACTTTTCGTCAAGGCGTGGCAGAAGGCAAACGGCTTTGCTGAAGGAGAGTCTTCAGGGTCCGCGGGCCGGGTATTCGGCATCAGCTTCATTTTCTGCGCAGTGATGGCCATCAACCTCGCGATGTTCCTGAATGATCCAAAGACCGATTTCATTTGGGGCGCTACTGCGGTGGTCCCGGTTGTTCGGACAGTTTTCGCCGATCTTTAAGTGGAAGTTCTGTTTTTCGGTTTAGGCTGCCAGAGGTTCTGGCAGGCGGTTGAAGTTGACCGTGGAGACGATGTTGCCATTGTCGCCGTATCGATTGACCGACAGAACCACTTTATCGCATTCTGAAGCCGGTCGGTGAAGCAGAGGCGGCCCT
>Ga0182024_10002699_pt1 | contig 43588 bp, 29 predicted proteins | sample P32metaG_FD_120480 | JGI IMG/M metagenome (GOLD analysis project Ga0182024, IMG submission 120480) | Permafrost microbial communities from Stordalen Mire, Sweden - P3-2 metaG (Illumina Assembly) | ecosystem: Environmental > Terrestrial > Soil > Wetlands > Permafrost | place: Sweden: Stordalen... | reverse complement strand
TGCACAAGGGGGTCTCGCTGCAAGGGACCTATACCTACTCGCACTCGATCGACGACGCGTCGTCGGTGGGGGGCACCGGCGGCTCAATCGCGCAGAACGACCAGGACCTGGGCGCGGAGGAGAGCAACTCGAGCTTCGACCGGCGGCACCAGTTGAGCGGCAACTTCATCATCGAGCCGCCCTTTGGGCCGAACCGCGCATTCCTGAACAAGGGCGGAGTGATGTCGCACGTGCTGGACGGGTTCTCGATCTCAGGCACTTTCGCCTTCGCGTCGGGCAGCTTTGCGACGCCGTCGTATTCGCTGACGGCGCAGGAGATCGCATCGGGCGCGGCCAGCTCGCTGCGGCCGAACCGGGTCTTCAGCCAGTCGGTCCACGGGGCGCAGACGCATGTGGAGTGGTTCAACACTGCGGCGTTCAGCTCACCGGCCGACGGGACTTACGGGAATGCGTCGCGCAACTCGATCGAGCTGCCGGGGACGGTCTCGCTCAGCGGATCGCTCTCGCGGACGATCTCCTTTGGCGAGACGCGCAGCCTGGAGATGCGCATGACGGCGAGCAATGCGCTGAACACAGTGCAGTACTACGGCGTGAGCACGCAGATCAACTCGCCGACCTATGGGCAGGTGACCTCGGCGGCGGGGATGCGGTCGTTCACCTACGTCCTGCGCTACAGGTTCTAGGAACAAGTAACAAGTGCTTGGCAAATGTTCAGCTAAGGCAGTGAAGGAGATTTCGATGCGGCAACTGATAGCGGCAGTTCTGACAGCAGCGATGGCGTTCTCGCCGGCGGGGATGCCGCTCGCGGCCATGGCGCAGCAGCAGGGCGGCAGCGGGACGAAGACCATTAAAAGCAACGTCGTCCGTGTGCTGACCAATGTGACGGTGCGCGACAAGAAGACCGGCGAGGTGATCAAGGGGTTGAAGCAAAGCGACTTCCAGATCTCCGAGGACAAGAAGCCGCAGAAGATTACCACCTTCGACTTTCAAAATGTCGATGAGGCGGTGACACTGCAGGAGGCGCAGACGGTCTCCGGCACCTCATCCACCAAGAAGAAATCGATTGCCGACCTGGTGAACAACGACTTCGCCGCCAAGCCGGAGGAGCTGAAGGACCGGCGTCTGATGATCCTGTTCTTCGACCTGAGCAGCATGCAGCCGGAGGACATCGAGCGCGCGGTGGACGCGGCCAAGGATTACATCAACAAACAGATGGCGCCAGCCGATATGGTGGCGTTGGTAAGCCTGGTCTCCGGGTTGACCATGGACCAGGATTTCACGAACGACAAGCAGGTGCTGCTGTCGGCGGTAGCGAAATACGACCCGACGGCGGGCAGCGGCTATGCATCGGGCAGCGAGGGCGGCGGAGCGGACGGCAGCTCGGACGACTCGTCCAGCTTTGTAGCCGACGATAGTGAGTTCAACGCGCTGAACACCGACCGGCAGATCTACGCGCTGCGCACGATTTGCAAGGCGGTGGAGCGGGTGGAGCAGAAGAAGAGCATTCTGTATTTCTCGGGCGGGCTGACGCGGCAGGGCATCGAGAACCAGGCGAGCATCCGCGCGGCCGGCAACGAGTGCGTGAAGGCGGACACGACGATCAATGCGGTGGATACACGCGGGCTGGAGGCGCTGAACGCTGTTGGCGATGCCTCGCAGGGCAGCAAGCGCGGGACTGGCGCCTACAGCGGGGCTTCCATGCAGAGCCAGCTGAACTCCAACTTCAGCTCGCAGGAGACGCTGGGCACGCTGGCCGAGGACACGGGGGGCAAGCTGTTTACCGACTCCAACGACTTTGGGCCGGCCTTCACGCAGGTGCAGAAAGACACGGAGGCGTACTACATCATCGGCTTCGAGCCGACCAACACTCGGCAGGACGGAAGCTACCGGCATTTGACCATCAACCTGCTGAACCATCCGGAGGCGAAGCTGGATTACCGCGAGGGCTATTACGCGCAGGCGGACTTCCAGCACGCCAAGGGCGAGGACCGGGAGCTGGCGCTGATGGAGCAGATGCGCAGCGACGTTCCGGCCACCGACGTGCAAATCTACTTGCAGGCGCTTTACTTCCGCCTGTCGGACGGCAAGTTCTACATCCCCATCTCGGTGGTGGTGCCGGGATCGCAGATCAATCCGGTGACGGCCAAGGACAAGGATAAGGCGAACATCGACTTCCTGGGCCAGGTGAAGGACGCGGCGGGCCTCCTGGTGGGCCAGGTGCGGCAGACCATCAACCTGACCCTGGACGCCAACCAGCAGGTGCAGAAGAAGAACGTGCAGTACTCCACCGGGTTCACGCTGGCGCCGGGCAAATACCACGTGAAGTTTGTGGTGCGCGAGAACCAGAGCGGCAACATGGGCAGCTTCGAGACCGACGTCCAGGTGCCGGACATGAAGAAGACCCCGTTGAAGCTGAGTTCGGTGGTGATGTCCAGCCAGCGCCAGCCGGATAAGGAGAAGAAGCCCATCGATCCCCTGGTGCGCGATGGGGAGGAGTGGGTGCCGAATGTGGCGCACGTCTTCCGCCAGGACCAGCACCTGTACTTCCTGTATGAGGTGTACAGCCCGACCAAGGATACGGGTGCGCCCGCACCGGGGCAGACACCGGCCGCCGCGCCCGCTGCCGCGCCTGCCAAGGGAGCGCCACCGGCTCCAGTGCACGTGCTCACCAGCATCGAGTTCCTGCTGGGTGGGGTGAAGGTGTATGAGACGCCCACGGTGGAGGCGACAGCGATCAACATCCCGGAGCGGGACGCGGTCGGGTTCCAGTTCGACGTGCCGCTGGCGGGACTGAAGGCGGGGACCTACATCTGCCAGGTCAACGTGATCGACGACGCGGGCGGCAGCTTTAGCTTCCCGCGCATGGCGATGCGTGTGACAGCGGCTGCTGCGCCTGCGGCCGCCACGCCGGTGGCTGCTGCGGCAACGGTGAAGAGCGGGCCCGGGCTATAGGGCTAGCGCTGGGCTATCTCTGGACTAACGCGCTGTGCTATCTCTGGGCGATGGGGATGTAGGGCGAGGGGTAGGGCGGGCCGACGTAATCCGCGCGCGGGCGGATGAGGCGGTTGTCGTCGTGCTGCTCGATGACGTGGGCGGCCCAGCCTGCGATGCGGCTGACGGCGAAGATGGGTGTGAAGAGGTCGATGTCGATGCCCAGGGTGGTGTAGGTGGAGGCGGAGTAAAAGTCGACGTTGGCGTTGAGCTTCTTCTCCTCTTTGACGAAGAGCTCGATCTTGCGCGACATGTCGAACCACGTAGTATCACCGGCGGATTTGCCCAGGTCCTCGGACATCTTGCGCAGGTGCGTGGCCCGCGGGTCTTCGGTGTGATAGACGCGATGGCCGAATCCGGAGATCTTCTTCTTCTCGGCGAACATCTGCTTGACGTATTCGACCGGGTCGGCGCCGGCGGCCTGGATGGCGTAGAGCAGCTTCATGGTGGCCTCATTGGCGCCGCCGTGCAGCGGGCCCTTGAGCGCGCCGATGGCGCCGGTGATGGCGGAGTGCATGTCCGATAGCGTGGCGGCGATGACACGCGCGGCGAAGGTGCTGGCGTTCAGCTCATGGTCGGCATGCAGGATGAGGGCGATGTCAAAGGCGCGGGTTGCGGTCTCGGAGGGCTTCTGGCCGTTGAGCATCCAGAGAAAGTTGGCGGCGTGGGAGAGGCCCTTGTCGGCCTCGACCAGCGGCTTGCCCTTGCGGATGCGGTCGAAGAGGGCCACGATCATCGCGATCTGGGAGGTGAGCCGGAAGCTCTTGCGCACGTTGGCGTCGTGGGTGGACTCTTTCTCGTCGGCGTCGTAGAGGGAGAGCAGGCTGACGGCGGTGCGCAGCACCTCCATCGGCGTGGCGGACGCGGGGACGCTGCGCAGGAGATCGAGGATGTGCGGGTCCAGGGTGCGCGCGGCGGCCAGGCTGGCGGTGAACTCAGCGAGCTGGGAGGTGGTAGGCAGCGTGCCGAACCAGAGCAGGTAGGTGGTCTCCTCGAAGGTGGAGCGGTCGGCGAGCTCGTGGATGTCGATGCCGCGATAGGAGAGGACGCCGGCATCCCCGTCGATCCAGCAGATCGACGACTTCGTGGCGACTACGCCTTCCAAACCCCTGCTTGGCGGAACTGCGGACATATCAGGAACCCTTTATCTTTCGCGTGGGATCGTATCTATATATCGGTTATAGCGCAGCGGCGAAAGGGTTGTCACGGCAGGGCGGCGAAGATCGCACACTCTGGCCGGACATGCCTGGCGGGCGGGGGCACGGCCGCGGCGGATTCAGTCTCAGTTCGGTGGATTTCCCTGCGAAGTGCGGCATCCATTGAGCTATAGTCGTTTCTAGTGCGTCCCGGTGCGGGCGCGGAGCGGGTGTGCGCAGAGGCGATTGCGCGGCCCAGAGAGAGGAAGACGAACATGAGCGATAGCGAACCAGTAGTGGCCGAGCGGTCCGCCTCGGGAGCATTTATTGCGGCGGTGGTCGTCGCAGTCGTAGTGGGGATCGGCGCGCTGGCGTGGTGCTACAGCTTGCAGAGCCACCTAGCCGCAGCCGACCAGAGGCTCGCCGACACCGACAAGAAGAACGCTGACCTGTCCGAGCAACTGGAGGCGACCAACGCCCGGATGGCGGCGACTACTGAGACGCTGAGCCAGAACGTGGGCGCCACGCAGAAGCAAATTGATGCGCGCGCCGCGGCCATTATGGCAGCACAGAAGGCGGAGAACGCCGAGACTGCCAAGCTGGCGCAGGAGCAATCGGCCACGGAGAAACAGGTGGGCGCGGTCTCGACCGATCTGGGCACAGTGAAGACCGACGTGGGAGGGGTGAAGACCGATGTGGCCACCACGAAGAGCGATCTGGAGACGACCAAGTCGCAGCTGCAGCGCGTGATGGGCGATGCGGGGGTGATGAGCGGCCTGATCGCGACGAACCACTCGGAGCTGGAGGAGCTGAAGCACAAGGGCGACCGCAACTACCTCGAGTTCACCCTGCAGAAGGGGGCGCAGCCGACGCTGCTCTCCACGGTGAAGCTGCAGCTGAAGAAGGTGGATGAGAAGCGCTCCAAGTACACGCTGACGGTGAGCGCGGACGACCGCAACATCGAGAAGAAGGACAAGAACCTGGACGAGCCGGTGCAGTTCTACTCCGGCAAGGACCCGGCGCTGTTTGAGCTCGTGGTGAACAACATCGAGAAGAACAAGGTCTCCGGGTATCTCTCCACGCCCAAGAACGGGGCGAGCGCAGCACAGTAAAACCCGCGCCGCAGGCGGCGATTTGCAAGCAGACGCAGAACGGGGGACGCTCAATTGCGTCCCCCGTTCTGCTTTGCCTTGGGTTGGATTACTTCTTTTTTGCGGTCTTCTTTGCTGCCTTCTTGGCTGCTTTCTTGGTTGCCATTTGCCTATTCTCCCTGTCGATTGGACATCGATGCTGCGAACCGTAAAGTTGCAGCTAACGAAGGTATAGTTTTCAGGAAATTCAGTGTCAAGAAAAATCGATGCATTTGGAGAATTTTTTTTGCGACGGGGGATACCGGATGCGCGGCCGGAGAGCGCTGAACTCCGCATGCGAAGAGAGTCTGAGGCGCTTGCGAGCATTCGAGCGACGATGCGAGAGGCGCTCCTCGTCACCCGAAAGGTGTAGAGCTTCGGCGGCGCGAGCGCTACATTTTCAGCGCGGCGCGCGGTCTGTGTGCTGCACGATAACATTTCATCAGTCATGAGCGACAACACTGGACGCTTTACCGGACGCGCCGAAGACTACGACCGCTATCGCCAGCGCTATCCCTCCGAAGAGATTCTTGCGCGGCTGGGCGAGTGGTGCGGCCTTCGGCCGGAGTGGCTGGTGGCCGACGTAGGCGCGGGCACCGGGATGCTCACGGAGGTCTTCCTTGTGAACGGCAACCGCGTCCTCGCCATTGAGCCCAACGCCGACATGCGCGAACTGATGCGCACGGTCTGCGCGCCGCCGCAAGCGAATGCGGCGCAGCTGGAGATTCTGGATGCGACCGCGGAGGCGACCACGTTGAGCGATGCGTCGGTCGACCTGATCGCCGTCGGCCGCGCCTTCCATTGGTTCGACAAGGAGCACGCGCTGGCGGAGTTCCGCCGCATCCTCGCGCCGGGCGGCTGGGTGACGCTGGTGGCTATCGATCGCGCGCGCGAGTCGGACGACCCGGCAGCTGCGGAGCAGATCGAGGTCTTTGAGGGTCTGCTGGCTGTGCGCGGAACGGACTACACGCGCGTCCGCAGCGGCTATCGCACCTACGACAAAATGGATACGTTCTTCGATGGCGAACTGTACCAGGCGCAGCTGCACGGCCTGCGGCAACTCGACTGGCCGGCGATGCTCGGCCATGCCCGTTCGCTCTCGGTGACTCCGCAGCCCGGGCAGGCCGGCTACGAGGCCTTCGAGCGCGAGTTGCACAGCTACTTCGAGAGATTTGCGCGCGATGGGGTACTGACGATTCCTACAATTTGCTGGATCACGGCCGCGCGTTTCGCGCCGCGGTGACTGGAAGCGGCCATTTCAGGCCGCTCTCCTCTGCTCGTCTCCAGCGGTGGCCAAGGAGCGACCGAGCGCCGCAGCGTCAGTCAGCGAGTAGCGCCGGTAGAACTTACGGGCGCATGTGAGGCAGCGCACCGGCCGCAACCCGAGCAGAGAGATCGACCAGTCCAGTCTCTTGCGATGGAGAGGATAGCAGGCCCCGACCTTGCAGCGAGGGCATTTGATGGTGGCTGGGAACAAGTTCAACTCCTTCTGCCGTGATGGTGCATCCACCGCCGGCGGCAAACGGCTAGGTTGCGGCGTGTTCGCACACAAATACTTATTTTGTTGGATGCAATTTTTTGCCGAACCGTTTCCTGCTAGCCGGGCGGCATGATCGTATGGATTTTCCCGATTCGGGCGGGCGGCGCGACGGCCTATTTTGTGGTCTTGGCACGCGCGACGAGGTCCTGCGCGGCCTCGGGCCATGTGGGGAAGGCGAAGGCAAACCCGTGCTTCAGCAGAACCGCGGGGGACGACGCCGCGGCGGCCGCCAGGGAGGGCGATCTTCATCGCCGGCTATTCCTTAACGCTGACGCCGAGGGTCTTCATCTTGCGGTAGAGGTGGGAACGTTCGAGGCCGAGGGCCTCGGCGGCGCGGCTGACGTTGCCGCCGCACTCATCCAACTTCTTGAGGATAAAGTCGCGCTCATAGGCGTCGCGCGCCTCGGTGAGGGTAGAGAACTCCTCGCCGCGCCGGGCACCATCGCGTGTGTTGTCGCGCGAGACCAGCACGGGCAGGTGACGGCGCTCAATGCGCTGGGCCTTGGGGTTGAGGATAAGCACGCGCTCGACCAGATTGCGCAGTTCGCGCACGTTGCCCGGCCAGTGGTACTGGCGCAGCGCGTCGAGCGCGTCGGAGTGCATCTCCACGTGCGGGCGGCCGTACTGCTGGCCGAACTCCTGCAAGAACTCCTTGACCAGCAGAGGGATGTCTTCTCTGCGCTCGCGCAGCGGCGGCACGAAGAAGGGGATGACGTTGAGCCGATAGAAGAGGTCCTCGCGGAAGTTGCCGCGCGCGATCTCCTCTTCGAGGTCTTTGTTGGTGGCGGCGATAACGCGTACATCGACGTGGACGGGATGGGTGGCGCCGACGGGCAGGAAGCGCTGCTCGTCCAGCGCGCGCAGCACGCGGGCCTGAGTTTTGAGGCTCATGTCGCCGACCTCGTCGAGGAAGAGAGTGCCTCCGTCCGCGCGCTCGAAGGTGCCGCGCTTCTCTGCTGGCGCGCCCGCAGGACCGGCAGGCATGGCTCCGCGGCGATAGCCGAAGAGCTCAGTCTCGATATGGTCCTCGGGGATGGCGGCGCAGTTGAGCTCGACGAATACGCGGTCTTTGCGCAGGCTTTCGGCGTGCATGGCGCGGCCGATGAGCTCCTTGCCGGTGCCCGACTCACCGTAGATGAGGACGCGGCCGTTGGTGGGCGCCATCAGCCGGATCTGCTGGCGCAGCGCCTTGATGGGCACGCTCTCGCCGGTAACGCTAGCGCGGTAGCTGAGCTGGCGGACGAACTCGCGGTTGTCCTCGCGCAGGCGGCGTGCGCTCATCGCATTCTTGAGCACGATGAGGGTGCGGTCGAGCGAGAGCGGCTTCTCCAGGAAGTCATACGCGCCCAGCTTGGTTGCGCGCACCGCGGATTCGATGGTGCCGTGGCCGCTGACGATGATGACCTCAGGCAGGTGCGTGGGATCAAGCTGGCGGATGTCCGCGAGCGCGTCCAGGCCGTCGCGGTCGGGCAGCCAGATGTCGAGCAGGACGACATCGTAACTGGCGTCGGCGAGTAGAGTGAGCGCCTCGCCCGCGGTGGCGGCAGTGGTGACGAGGTAGCCTTCCTCTTTGAGGATGCTCTCGAGCGAGTCGCGAATTTCGGCTTCGTCGTCGACGATGAGGACGTGGTTCATGCGGATGCCTTGGGGCTGGAAGCGGCGAACTCGCGGCCGGATTCGACGGCGGACGATTCGGCCTCAGTGTTGGATGCAGGTTGGAGTTCGAGGATGAACTTCGCGCCGGCGGGCGAGTTCTTCTCTGCACGGATGGTGCCCTGGTGCTCCTGGACGATCTTGGCGGCGATGGCGAGGCCGAGGCCGGTGCCGCGCTGCTTGGTGGAGAAGTAGGGCAGGAAGAGGCGCTCGCGCATCTCGTCGGTGAGGCCGGTGCCGGTGTCCGAGATTGTGAGCTCGACCATGCCACTGGGCAGCAGTGCTGTGGCGATGCGCAGCTCGCGCAGCAGGGATTGCTGCATGGCCTCGGCTGCGTTGTCGACGAGGTTGCCGAGTGCGCGCTTCATGGCTTCGGGGTCGGCGAGCACCAGGGGAAGATCGGGCGCGAGACGGCGTACCAGGCGGATCGACTGCAGGCGGCCGGCGAAGATGGCCAGCGAGTTCTCGACGATGGTATTGAGGTCGGCGGGACGGGGCTGCGCGGTGGGGAACTCGGCGAGCGCGGCAAACTGATCGACCAGGGAGCGCATGCTCTCGACCGATGCGGTGATGACCTCGCTCGATTTGCGGATGACGGCGACGGAGGGCGATTCGAGCTGGGAGGCGACGAGGGTCGCGTCGATACGGGCGATATGGCGGTGGATCTGTTCGGCTGAAAGAGAGATGGGTGTGAGCGGATTCTTGATCTCATGCGCCACGCGGCGGGCGACCTCCTTCCACGCGGACTGTTTCTGCGCACGCAGCAGTTCGGTGGCATTCTCCAGCACCAGCACATAGCCATGATGGGTGCGCTCGGCGCCGCTGCCGGTCTCAAGCAGGGCGACCGTGGCGAGCAGGTACATCGTCGCGCCGCCTCCTCCGCCGCGTGCCAGCTTCATCTCCATCTCGCCGGAGGCCGAACCCATGCGATGGCTGCGGCGCAGCAGATGGTCGAGCTGCTCCATGGCATCGATCGGGAAGATGGAGTCGATGGGCGCGCCGATGAAGGGCGTCTGGCCGCCGGGATCGAGCATCTCGGTCAGCGCGCGGTTAGCCAATACGATGCAGCGGCGGGAGTCCAGTGTGGCCACACCATTCGGGATGGTCTGGAGCATGGTTTCGAGCTCGCCGCGGCGCGCCTCCAGCGTGGCGTTGGCGGCGGAGAGTTGCAGGTTGGAGGTCTCCGCCGCGCGGCGGCTGCCCTCCAGGTCCGCAGCCATGTGGTTGAAGCTGCGCACCAACTCGCCAAGCTCCTCTGTAGCGCTGCCGGCCACGCGGTGCGCGTAGTTGCCCTGGGCGATCGACTCCATCGCGTCGGCCAGCGCCTCCACCGGGCGCGTCACCTGCTTGGCCAGATGCAGCGCCAGCCAGGTGCAGGCGAAGAGCGCGAGGCTGGTCATCATCAGCAGAAGAGACAGATAGAGTCCACGCACCTGGCGACGCTGGCGGTAGGCGTTCGCGTAGTCGTCGACGGCGCTCTGGAAGCGGGCGACGGTGGCCGCCATGCCGTAGGGCATGGGCAGTCCGACGACGACGGTGCCGCCCTGCTTGATGGCCGCGGCGCCGAGGGCATAATCGGTGTCGCCCAGGGAGAAGATGGGCAGATCGTTGCGCTGGGCCGCGGCGAGGATGGTTGCGTCGGTGTCACCAGAGGCGTGGTGTATCTCCGGAGGGCGTCTTGTCGCGGCCGGGATCGTATCGCCGTCTTCGTCCACGCTGGGCGTCTCGGGAAGCCACGGTCTGACCTGCGCAGGCGCGCCGGACCGCTGGGGCATGTGGAACGAGGTAATGGAGTGGCCCTCGCTGTAGATGATGGCGAAGCCGTTTTGCAGCGTGATCTCATGCTGCCGCAGGATGGCGTTGGCCTGCTGGATGGGACCTGGGGCGGCGGCTTTGCGGCTCGGCGAGGCATTCAGCGCTAGCAACGACGCGGCGATCGACTCAGCCTCGGCGCGCGCGTTGGACGAGGTGTATTGCGCCAGCTCCAGTGCCAGGCCTTTGGAGTCGTCGCGCATCTCGTTAGGGTCCTGGGAGAACCAGCGGTCCACGGCGCGGTTCATCAGGCCATAGCTGAAGAGGAACATGAAGACCAGAGGGATGAGTGAGACCAGCACGGCGCCCCACAGCATCCGCCGGCGCAGACGCGTGCCCATGAAGCTCGAGCGCTGGTCGGCGTATAACTTGAGCACGTTGCGCACCAGCAGCACCAGCACGGCGACGAAGAGCACAAACGCTACCGCCGAGAGTCCACTGAAGACGACCCTCTCGCCCGTGGTGGCGGGGTTGAGGAACTTCAGGTTGAAGGCGTTGAGTGCGGTGAAGGTCGCCAGCAGCACCACCAGCACTGCGCCGAGGCCGGCAATGCTGACGATCTTCCTGCGGCTTGCGCTTGCGGCCATTCGCGGGGCAGACCTCCGTCAGTGACCCGATTATAGGCGGAGGGCCGCCTCATTTCTTCAGCATGGCGCCAGCTGCGTGGTTTATCATCGGCCAAGCAGTGGGGCAGCGGAAGAGTGGCCGAGTGGTTGATGGCTCCGGTCTTGAAAACCGGCGTACCCGAAAGGGTATCGGGGGTTCGAATCCCTCCTCTTCCGCCATTCAGTCTTCTCTGGGGCGGCACTTTCTGGCTAGCTATATATAGTGGCGAGATCGGCGGGGAAATGCCGGGGTCGGGTGAAAAAGGGAACTCCAGAGAATGTTAGGCTGGCCTCGGGCTGCTTGTGAGCCGTCGGTGTTCTCTAGGGCCGAGAAGAGGCTCGAAGCTTTTCGCGGCGGCAAGGGCGCCATCTACATGAAGACTCCACCAAAATCGGCAAAGTCTCCGCCATCGACCTCGTCGACGACACCACCGAGATGATGCTCATCAACCAGTTCGGCAAGATCATCCGCATCGACACCAAGACCCAAGGAGGGATTAAAGAGCTGGGAGATCGAAGCGCTAGAGGCGTTCACGAAGCTGATCACGAATCCTTTCTGGGCAAAGCTGTGCGGCCCATGTCCTCAGTGCGAGGACTACTTCTTGCGTAAGACAGACCGGAAGAGGGTTTATTGCTCTCAGCGCTGTAGTTCCAGACATACGGCGATCTCTGCAACGGCAGAAAGGCGCCTCCAGACGTCGAAAGAGAAGATACTGAAGGCCCAGCATGAGATTGATGAGTGGAAGAAAGCGAGGCCCAAAAGCAACTGGAAAATATGGGTCGCGGCTAGAACGTCTCACTCCAGGATCTCGCTAACGGTTCACTGGCTTTCCAGAGCGGTGAACGCAGGGTTGATCTGGCCGCCATAAGCCCACACTCCCAAAGGCTTGGCGACCTCCACTGTTTAATAGGACTTTGCCGCTTGGTGCCGATCAGACGCGAATAGTGTAGGACCAGAAAAAGAACAGGGTGTGAATCCGGCCTGCGGATGGCGCGGGAGCATACCGGTTAGTCTTCGGACTTCCTGCCGCCCTGGAGGATCAGATACTGCTTGACGAGAATCGTGGCGTTCGGCTTGCCCCGGGAATCAAGAAGCGATTCTTCTCCGAAATCACTGTCTACAGGAGGTTAGAAGGGCGCGATGTGATGTACCGGCTAATCTACAGTCCACAGATCGCGCGAAATCAGCGGTCGGCCTCGGGGCATCATCAAAGCTAGCGCGTTCACGAAGATTCGCTTCATATAGGATAAACACGTCACTCCTTCCTCTTTGTTTTGGATGTGCTCGTGATCCTCAAGCTGTTCATGGTCGAATCGCGTCTGGACATGCTTGTTTGCGGCCCTGCGCAGGACGCACGTGACCCATGCCTTTGGCCGACGGCACCCGAACAATCGCAGAGATCGCCGCGAGAGCAAGCGAGGAGATGGACGCGGAGACAAGCGAAGAGTTGGTACGGCTCGCGCTGGATGAGTTGCGCGGAAGCGGATTGCTCGAAGTAACGGAGGGTGATGTGACCGCAGGATCACAGTTGGCAGCGGCTAATGCGGAGCGTTCTGTAATCTCGCGGCGTGCAATGTTGGGCCGCCTCGGCGTGGTGCCGCGGCATTACTGCCGGCTATTGCCTCCATCATTGCGCCAACGGCTGCGCAAGCTTACGAGCCGTCGCAACCTTGGCGCCTGTGAAGTGTTTCTGATATGGCGCGAATAGGTATGGCCGCTGACAAAAGTGGAGCCGGTTAAGGCTCCGCTCTTTGCCGGACAGAAAGGAAGTGCGGTTGTTTAGAACCTCAGGTAGCCGGAGATGTTGATCCAACGCGAGTTGGGTTGGCTGTCGCCAGTAATTCTCCCAAAATTGGCATTCGTCGGGGACGTATTTGAACCGCCCAGACCCAGGTGGTTGAAGACGTTGTAGGCTTCAACGCGAGTTTGCAGATTGAGTCTGTCCTTTACGATTGCGAAATTTCTCTGGAGGTTCATATTGAACTGATCCCAGGCAATATTCCGCACTCCCTTAACTGTCGTCGGAAAGACTCGAAGATTGTAGCTTGTGGGTTGGCACTGTGAGTTGGTGATAAAACCTGTGCCGGAATAAGTGCAGGTGCCCAGGAAGTTATTGCTGCTATCTACATTCGGAGTTGCCGTTGCGTTCCCAGGGTTAAGCCATTGGATGTAATTCGATCCGCCTGAAGCCTGACCATTCACATAAATGGGTTTCTTGAGCTTGATGTTGCTCGCCTGTATTGGTCCTACGTAGAACGTGTTGCCAAATTTGATGTACTGTCCTGTTTCAGCCTCCCAGGTCGTACCGAACTGGAATCCGCCCACAAGAGCGGATGCAAATCCCGAGTCGGCAAACCTCTTGCCGCGGCCAAAAGGCAGCTGGTAAGCACCCTCCGCAGTGGCCCGGACTGGCACGGAAGTATTCGTGGCCTCCCAGCTGGGGATGGTATCGAATCCATTCAGGTAATAGTCACGGTTCTGGTCCTTCGTGAGTTGAAGCGAACCCATGAGTGTCAGCCCTTGGTAAAATCTGTGATTCACAGTGAACTGAACAAGTTGGTACTTAGTCTCTCCGATGGGCTCGTTGATGTTGAATTGCCCCATCTGCGGGTTGGGATGAGCGAGGCTGGCGATGGTTGTAAGCGAGGATGTGAAGAAGCTGTTGAGCGACCACAGATTGTAGAGCGCCGGATTCGAGCTTTGCACGCTGCTGAAATTCGAGAGCGCAAAGGGGTTGGGAATATTTTGGGTGGTCAGCAGGCCCAATTGTGGATTCGTCACCTTAGTGTTCGGCTGGTTCCCTCCCGCCCAATACGATCCTGAGGATGGCGACTGCGGCTGACCCATGGTGATGTTTGTCGTCAGTCCGCCCAGCCATGACACTTCAAGCGAGGTGGCGCTGCCGAACTGGTGCTGCACAGCAAAGGATCCGCGATACTGCCGCGCCGGCGTCAGGTTGTGGTCGGAGAGACTTCCCGGCGCCTGCCCCACGTAGTAGAGGGATCCTGCTCCGTTGCCAATTGGCGCAACGAAATGCGATCCGGTTGACCCAGCAGGAAAGGGATTTGAAATCGGCGTAGCAGCGGTGGTGAAATTCGTCCCGGTTCCGTTGGGGGACGAAGCGGCGCTTGTGTTTGCGTTGAACCCGTCCTGATCGAAGTTTGAATCCTGCGCGTTCAGAGTATCGAAGAAAAGCCCCAAGCCGCCGCGAATCACGGTTTTGGGCTTGACCAGATAAGCGACGGCAAGCCGCGGCATGACGCGATAGCTGTTATTCCACTCGTTTGTCGGGGCTCCGTTCACTCCTGCGTACATCGGACCGCCCTGGATCGTAAGAGAGGGTGGCAGCAACGCTTGCTGAGCGTCAGTTAGGCCGCCTCTAGTCGCTTGATAGGCGGTATTCGCAGCTCCGGCGATGGATAACGGCGCATTCGGATTCCAGCCTACAATCTGATTGTTGTGCTTCTCCACCGGACCGGCTTCCCATTCGAACCGAATGCCGGGGATGATGGTCAGTTTGCTGGTTGCGCGCCATGTATCGCCGGCATACAGAGCGTAATAGGGAGTATGGAACGAGTAGGCCGTCGTTTGCGAAGCTGACGCACTGGTTTGCACACCCATCAGGAACGCCGCGTAGCTCAGCCCTGTGTTCGACTGTGAATACGTTGGATCGCTTCCGTTGTTTTCCTGCGTATATTGGTCATTGAAGGTGTAGGTTCCGGAAGTATTTCCTCCCTGAAGTTCAGAGTAATTCTGGAACCTGAATTCCCCGCCGGCGCGGATGGTATGGCGCCCCTGCACATGCGTGAGCTCCGCACGGAATGCCAGGTCACGCGACCAATGTTCGGTAGTGTTCGTCTGTCCAATCTGCGAATAGGTCGAGACGCTGAAATTCGGCAGGGTGGTTTTGGCGGTGGCCGCATAGGTTTGGGCATAGCCCGGCAGCCCTACGCTGTTGGGGCTGAAGTTCTCATATCCTGGATAGAAGCAGCACTGGTCGGCATAGTTGTTAAAGCCCGCGGTAACGTCGAGGTTGGTACGCGCGCTGAACATGTGGTTCCAGCCTATCGCGGCGGTGTCGATCGAGCGGGGACCCGCATTTAAATCCACGTCGCCGACAGTAAATCCGCTGCTGTCGTTCGTGTAGTTATCCCTCGAATACCGGAAGTAAGCATGATCGCTCTGTGTCACCGCCCAGTCGACACGTCCGGTGTAGCCGCGGTAGGTCTGTGGCCGAACCTGGCTGTACGTATAATTGGTTCCGGTCGGGTTGTTTTGAGTTGGGGTCGGCAATAGGCTGTTGTAAAAATTCGCCATCGTGCCATTCAGGAGCAGGTTAGCCGGCAGGATGTTCCCGCAAATTGGCGCGCGCCGGGGAGTGCCCGTCGAGTCGATGGTAACCGAATATGGATTGTAGATTTGATATTGGCCATAGTACGGCGTGGTCGCGCCGCATGCCGCGGTGAATGCAGCCGGCACGTTGGTCGTTTGCACGGGAAGATCGCTAAAGTTTCCGCTCCTCTCCTGAACGGTCGGGATAGTGGCACTGCCGTTACCGGTGCCCGAATAAACGTCGTCGAGAACCGACGCGAAGAAGAAAAGCCTGTCCCGTCCGCTAAACAACTTCGGAATTGAGATGGGGCCGCCGACGGAGAAGTCGAGATTGTTTTCATGGGTTCCCGGCCAGCCATAAGTGTCCATAACGAGCAGGCAGGCTGGAGTGGAGTGGGAGCCGTCGCAGCCGCTTTTCTGCTCCTCATACCTGTAGTTCAAACCCTGGAAGTGGGCCATCGCCGACCAGCGCTTGTCCTCATAGTTCGCACGAATCGTTCCATGGAGCTGGTTCGTCCCGGACTTGGTGCTTTGCGTGATGCTCGCTCCGAGGCCATGCCCAATGCTTGCATCAAACCCCGTGACGTCCAATTTCATATCGCCAAGCTCGTCTTCGGTTGGGTTGATGCCGTTATTTCGACCCTGCATATTGGGAGCGCCGTCCAAGCTGTATTCGCTCCGTTGCTCTTGCCCGAATGTTGAGAAGTTTGAGACTCCGTTCCAGTTCAATGTGCCATCGGTCGAGGAGGTTTGCGAGTTCGGGGTCTGGACACCCGGAGCGAGATCGATGAACCAAGCGGGGTTTGAACCGGATGCCGGATACGATTCCAGTTGCCGGGCTGTGAGCGTCTGACCAAATGAGCCGTCTTCCGTGTTAAGAAGGGAGACGTCCGCGGTAACCGTCACGGTTTCGGCGACGCTTCCTGGTTTCAGTTGAAGAGCGACGCTATCCTTGGCTCCCGCTTCCAGCGTTATGCCTTCTCTCAGAAGAGTGTTGAAGCCGGACGCCGTCGCGGTGACTTTATAGGCTCCGGGAACCAGATCATCGACTTCGAAGTAGCCGGAACCGTTGGTGACCGAGTTTTCGGTAACGCCGGTTGCGACGTTGGTGACTTCCAGCTTCGCTCCCACGACAACGGCACTCGATGGATCTGTTACCGTCCCCGTGATCGACCCAAGCCCATTGGCCTGAGCGTTTGCAGAGCCGACGGCCAGCAATACGCACACACAGAGAGCGACGATTCGGCACGCGACGAATCCGGAAACTCCTGTTGCATCTGTCTTTGTGCGGTGAAATCTAAATAGAATTGGCGTCATTCCTGTCCCGCAAGTCATTGACCTTCTCCTCGTAAAGCGTGATTTCTCGACAAATTCCCGAAATGCAAGGAAAAATGGGATTTCGGAGTCCCGAGGAAGCTAGGCCCCCGAGTCGAGGAAATGCAACGTTGCAACGATGCCGTAACGGTCGAGACCTTTGTCTTAACAGTAGGACCGCTTACCCAGCCGTTGAAGCCCATGTTGCTGCAAAAAATAGGCTTGCCCTCACCAAAAAATATGGAAAGGCTTTCAACAATCTTTAAATTATGACAAAATGGCGGATGATTAGATTACAGGTGAGGTGCGCCAAGTCCCCACCGGATAACCTGGCGTTGCGGAAATGGTGGATCTCGAAGCCGATCCGCTGAAGCCTCAGCATAAAATTCAGCGGCGAGTCCCCAGAGATAGCCCGTCACTGGCGTTGGGAGTCACGGCTATGAACGGAAGCAGAGGCCGGCATGGACGGTGCTGCCAATCGGGTCGAGGCAAGTCGCGCGCGACAGTCAACCAAAGCATCTGGTCGGATTTAGCAAGATCGCATAATCTGCGGCTGGGTCAAGATTTGTGAGGAGAATTGCCCGGCAGAACGTGGCAGGCCTCCACATCGATATGACTTGGAGAACCGGCGAAGGAATCCAGGTGCAATAGCAACTCGAAATGCTGAACAGGGCCTGATAGATTGATACCGCATTTCTGCAATACGGGAAGCAGCCGCGTCTTGTCGGTAACAAGTTTTCCGGCAGCGACTGTGCCCTCGGCGGTTGCCCCCGCCAGAAGGAGAACCTGTCCGTCTTGGTCAGGATTCTGAACGAGGGCAATGATGGCGAATGTGTCTCCAGCAAGCGAACCCCGAGCGGTTGGGGTGTATGCCGGCCACTCATTTGCGCGTGGATTAACATTAAGGATAAATTCCGATTGAGTGGCTTTGTCGAAAACGAACCTGAAGTCTAACTGGTCGCTGAACAAGTCGGTCCACGGGTCCGACCGCGGGCTCCCCAGAAAGATGAAGTTGTCATCGGTTCTCAGGTCGTCAAGCTGAATTTGCCGTGCGGCATGTACATCGACCTTTCTTGAACTGGCCTGGGCTAATTGCGCAATATTCGCGATGATCTGTACGTCGTCCGAGGACGCTTTGCTTCCATTCAGGACGATGCGGCAGAACAACATTTCTTCGGAGTTCAGCTTGTTCGGCCCGGAAAGATAATTGTGACTCGCATAATCGGAGACAGTGATTTGGCCGCCAGTGAACCGCTCGATTTCGGGCATGTTAGGATCGCTGGTGATTAGCTGCACGGAATGCGGAGAATTGAAGATTGCCGACAAGGGGAGGGTAGGAATGGGTCGGGCTTCTGTACGTGACGGACGGCTCCAATAGAAGGCCCAAAGCGCGAGGTTCAATGCAACGAGTAGAATTCCGGCTAACGGTAGTAGAAGCCAACCGCGCCGTGGGGGAGGCGTCATTGCCGGTTGGGGAACAGAAGGTGAAGCGATAGCTAACTCTTGTAGCGCTGAAGCGGAATCCTGATGGGAAGCCGCCAGAACTTGCGCCGCCGCCAGCTGCCCACCGCCCTCCGCTGCATCGGTCACGCCAGTTCCGTTGCCCCTAGCCCGCACGATTGCAGGCACATACGACCCTAATGGAATGCAGATACGGAACTCGGACGTGGCTCTATGTATGTCGTAGTAATGCAGCAGACGCTTGCGCACATCGCTTGCCGTGACACGAACAATCGCATCTTCGCCTGTCTCGTAAGCCGGAGGGCGCCCAAACAGCTCCGCACCAATCACCCGCTCCTTCAACGACCCGAAATCGCCAGCAATCGCCTGCTCCACAACATAGCAGAGAAATTTTCGGCTACGAGGGCTTCCCCTAAATTCTTTCCCTTCAACTATTTCCGCAACATGCTTGCGGATCGCAGCGGTATCTTCAACGGATCGAGCAATTTCTGCAAGCGTCTTTGTATCTTCGATGCGATCCATGGATTGCATGTAGTTTTTGGCGACCTCGGGCCGCGTGAATACCCTTTCCCGGGGATTCTAGCACCTGACTGCCGAGTGATGCTTCATGGAATTTGAAGTGCCCAAGAACTCGGCCAACCCCGGGCGCGGACTGTTTTTGCCGTCCGCTGCAGCGCAAAATTTGAAGCGATTGAGAAGGTCTCCGACCACATCGAATCCGTTCGATCGGCCTTGATCGCGATTCCGCTTCGATACCCGCTGAGGTTCGCAAAGCAAGCGAGAGATTGACGGCCAGACAAGCGTGTCTGCAATACGACTTTTCACTCTTGGGAATATCCATGAGGGCATACCTCTCGAAACGCTGCAAACCGATATCGGCAGTTCGATTCAGGATCGACAACAAAGGGCGATTCGAACTCTCGATAGAAGAAAAGTTCTATCGGAGATTCGAATGTCTGTCTGGCCGCCATACAGTATAAGCCATTTATAATATGTAACTTATAAGACTCGATTAGGGCCGATTTGCCCGGCAAATCGGGCATTTCGGTTTTCTTCGGAGAATCTCTACCAACGGACAAGAGAGGCAAAACCTATGCCTGTCTACAGATCCGGAGAGAGCCAGGATCCCTCCTGATATCCCACTTCTCTCTCCAGGGGGCCGAGCCGAGGTCAGGATTTGACCCCTGCGGTCTGTCCGATTTATTGTCGACTGAATAATACGTATCGTACTGGAACAACGGTGAGAATTTCAGTCACATCGGCAGCTCGATAGCCCAGGATTTCGGGAATGCTCAATGCCAACTTTTTCAGCATGCGGTCATTGTTAGCGTCCGCTTTGCAGATTTTGCCAAGAGCAATGTAAATTGAATCAATGAATTTCCGAAATACAATCCGGGCTTTTTCCTCCCTTAGCTGCATCGCGATTCTGGCAAGCGTGGCGGCTTATGGGCAAACCGAAGTAAAGGGGAAGGTGATTTTCAAAGGCACACCCCCGAGATTAAGGGCCATCTCGATGGAGGCCGATCCGGCCTGTGTTGCCAAGCACTCAGGGCCAGTCTATCCCGAGACGGTCACGATGAAGGCGGATGGCTCGCTGAAGGACGTCTTCGTCTATGTGAGTAAAGGACTGCAAGGCAAGACGTTTCCCGTGCCTTCCACGCCCGTCGCTCTCGATCAGGACGGATGTATGTACAGTCCGCATGTGTTCGGTATTATGGCGGGCCAGGTCCTGAAGGTTGTTAACAGCGACTCGACCACGCATAACGTTCATGCGTTGGCTGAAGTCAATCCGGAGTTTAATGTGGGCCAGCGAGCGGGACAGCCACCCATCGAAAAAACCTTCGCCAAGCCCGAAGTGACGGTTCCGATAGTCTGCAATCAGCATCCCTGGATGAAGGCTGTCGCGCACGTCATTTCCAATCCCTATTATGCGGTGTCGGATGCGGATGGATCCTTCGATATAAAGGGGCTGCCTCCAGGGACTTATACGATTACCGCGGTGCATGAGAAGTTCGGGACGATCAGTCAGACCGTGACTGTGGCGAGCGGAAAGCCGGTTCCGCCGGTTAAGTTCACTTTCCAGGCAGGGCAGACCAGTGAGGCCAGCCCACTGAAGAATATGCCTGCGGAGATGATCGACGACGTGGCGGCCAATGAAATGCGGCGTTAACAGGTTCCTGTGGCCGGAACAGTTCGGACTTGATAGTTTGGCTTGCTGTCGAGGATCAAAGCAATCGGCTTCGGCGTACGGTTCCCGTTTGCTGACTTGCTTCGTCAGCATGACGATAGTGGCGCCACTGGCGATCGCGCAGTCACCGCCCGCCAAGCCGCCAGACCCCACCGTTTCGACCGTGGTCACGGTTACGGCCCAGCCGATGCCGTTATCGGTCGTTCCCGGTTCCGTCACGGTTCTATCTCGCGATTACATCGAAAGCAGTAAGGCGGATAATGCCGCGGATCTGTTGCGCAGCGCCCCATTCCTGGATTTCGCTCAGACTGGCGCCAGCGGAGGATTCGCGACCATCACCATACGCGGCGGCAAGCCCAACTTCACGCTGGTCATGATCGATGGCATCCCGGTCAACGACATCACAAACCTGCTGGGCGGCTCTTTCGATCTTTCCAGTCTGCCGATCGACGATATTGAGCGGGTTGAAATCGTGCGCGGACCGCTCTCGTCCGTGTACGGATCCGATGCTATCGCCGGAGTCATCAATTTCATCTCGCGCAAAGGTGAAGACAAGCCGACGGTCGAAGTCTCTGGAGAATTGGGAAATTTTCTGCGCCGCCAGATCAAAGCCGGCACCGCTGGGTCATGGAAGGCGCTTCGCTATGCTGCCAGCGGCTCGCGTCTCGACGTTGGACAGCAGGTGTTGGATGATGGCTTCTCAGTCGCTTCGCTGACATTGAACGGAAACCTTCGACTCGGCACAAATGAGGGCCTCGATTTTTCCGTGCGCTGGTGGGACGACAAGAACTCCGGCTTTCCAACCGGCAGTGGCGGTCCGGAGCTTGCGCTGGATCGGCAACCAGAGAGCGATCACTCCAAGGAGCTGCTCCTCGGCGCGGCCTTTAAGGGGCAGGCGCGTCCCTGGTGGACTTATGGGGTCAACCTGGATCGCATCGAGCGTTGGGACAACAACGCCACACCGACGATCTACGACACCATCCCACCTGGTTTTAGCACGCAACCCTCTTCCACCAGCACTACGGACTTCGCCAGAACGAGATTCGGCGCCAACAGCCTCTTCATTCTGCCCGAGCACCTAGTCTTTGCGCTCAATGCCGGTCTTCGTTATGAGAGCGGCAGTACCGTCGGGTTTCTGGAGCAAACTATCCCCCAGTCGTTTAGCCTGGACCGCACTACCTTTCTGGGCAGTTCGGAGTTGGAGTACTCCACAGATCGTCTGACCGCCACGGCCGGAGCTAGTTTTGACAAGACAAAGGGATATGGCGAGGTCACGTCACCCCGTTTAGGGGTGAACTGGCTTTCCACCAAAGGCGGACCGCGCCTGAAGGCTAGCTGGGCAAAGGGCTTCAAGCTCCCCTCGTTTTACTCGTTGGCAAATCCCAGCGTCGGCAATCCATCCTTGCGTCCTGAGCGCGCCATCTCGTTCGACGCCGGGATAGAGCAGCCCATTGCTTCTGCCCGGGCCACTGTCTCCGCCACCTATTTTCGCAACGATTTCAAAGACCTGGTGGACTTCAGTTCGCAAATCTTCCGCCTCGTCAACCTCAGCGCGGCTATTGTTCAGGGCGCCGAAGTCGCCGCCGATTATGCCGTCACCGAAAAAGTCCGGGTCGGCCTCAACTTCACTTACATGACCTGGAGCGTGCAAAATGCGACGCAGCCATTGCGCGACATCCCGCATGGCGATGGAGGTGGCTACCTGGATTGGAGATTCTCGGCCCGTCTTCGCGCTCGTGCCGAAACCCAATGGATGGGACGGCGATACGATTTTGAGGTCCCCGTGCCCAACATTCCGAGTGTCGGTGGGTATTCCAATACGAACCTGTCCGCTAACTACACCGTCAATCCGAAGTTCTCAGTCTATTTGCGAGGGGATAATCTGCTCAATAGCAAATACCATGAGTACATTGGCTTTCCCAGCCCGGGCACCTCGATACGGTTCGGAGTCCAATTTCACTCACGGCAGTAAAACCGGAAGCAATACTCAAAAATGGGAAAACTGGCAGCGATCTTCTTCTGGCTCTTGGCAGTCGTAACGGCAGTCGCCTTCATCGTTCATCCGATCTGGCTTCCTGAACTCGTCTCTGTCTACGGAGTCGATGTTGATCGCCAGATGAATGTCACGTTCGAGATAGCTGGAGTCGCCTTCGTTTCGGCCCATATTCTGCTGGGCTTTTTCCTGTGGCGTTTCGGGAGCAACCGTCCTGGGCCTGCTCTCTACTGGCATGAGAGCCACCGCATGGAAATCACATGGACCCTGGTTACGGCGGTAGTCTTCGTAGGCCTCGGCCTTCAAGGCAGCCGCATCTGGGCCCGCCAATATCTCACTCCTGCTCCCGCCGATGCGCTGACCATCGAAGTCGTTGGCCAGCAGTTTGCCTGGAACTTCCGGTATCCGGGGCCGGACGGCAAGTTCGGCCGCACTGCCCCCAATTTGGTGAGCGATTCCGAAGGCAACTACATCGGCCTCGATGACGGTGATCCAGCGGGCGCCGATGATATCATGACCCAGAATATTGTCGCCGTTCCAGTGAACCGCCCGGTCAAATTGTTGTTGCGATCACGAGATGTTTTGCACAGCTTCTTCGTTCCCGTGCTTCGGTTCAAGCAGGATGCCGTGCCTGGCATGATCATTCCGGTGTACTTCACAGCCACGAAAACTGGAGAGTATGAAGTGGCTTGCTCACAGCTTTGCGGCATGCAGCACTATAAAATGCGGGCACGCCTTCTGGTCATGTCGGATGCGGACTTCGCCGCCTGGCTTAGTAAGAGGGCCCAATAATGGCACAGCATGCTTCCTTGCTGCATCAGCCTGTTCATTCGGCGCCGCGAAGCTTTATCCGCAGGTACATCTTTAGCACCGACCATAAGGTCATTGGCATTCAGTACATTTTTTTGGGCCTTTTTTCGGCGGTCCTGGGTACGGCGATGTCGTTGCTCATGCGTCTGCATCTGGCATGGCCCACCACTCAATTTCCGCTGCTCGAGCGTCTGTTTCCCAACAGCTTCCCCGGCAGCATCATGTCGCCTGAATCCTATCTTGCGGTGCTCACGATCCACGGCACCATCATGGTCTTTTTCCTGCTTACCACGGTGCCTCTGTCTGGGTTCGGCAATTTCATTATGCCGCTTCAGATTGGCGCGCGCGACATGGCTTTTCCCGTGCTCAATATGCTGTCCTACTGGACGACCTTCGTCGCGCTATTGGTCCTGATTGCTTCCATGCTCGTCGAGGGCGGCGCGCCCATCTCCGGCTGGACCGCCTATCCTCCATTGAGTGCGCTGGGCAAGATCGCGGGTCCGGGACTGGGCGCTGGACAAACTTTATGGATCGCCAGCATCTCGATCTTTTGCCTCGCCTCTCTGCTGACCGCGCTCAACTTTATTACCACCACGTTGAATATGCGGGCCCAGGGCATGAGCCTGATGCGGATGCCCCTGACCGTGTGGGCCTGGTTCACCGCGGCCACGGTGGCGCTGCTGGCCTTCCCGGTGCTGCTGGCCGGCGGCATACTGCTGATGCTCGATCGTCTCGCCGGGACCAGCTTTTTCCTTCCTTCGGGAATGGTCGTCAGCGGGGAGGTCGTGTCGCATTTTGGCGGTTCGCCCATTCTGTGGCAGCATCTTTTCTGGTTCTTCGGTCATCCCGAGGTGTACATCGTCATCCTTCCCGGGATGGGCATCACCTCGCACATACTGTCCACTTTTTCGCGCAAACCCATCTTCGGCTACAGGGCCATGGTCATCGCTACCTTTGCCATCGGCCTGATCGGCTTTCTGGTGTGGGGACATCACATGTTCGCAAGTGGCATGAGCCCATTTGCAGGAATGGTCTTTTCAGTCCTCACCCTCACCGTTGGTGTTCCTTCCGCCATTAAAGTATTCAACTGGCTCGCGACCCTTTGGGGGGCGCGCATTCGCTTCACAGCGTCCATGCTCTACTCGCTTGGCTTCGTCTCCTTCTTCGTAACTGGAGGCATCACCGGGCTTTTGCTGGCGCAACCGGCCATTGATGTCTACCTGCACGATACCTATTTTGTTGTAGCCCACTTTCACATCATCATGGGTTTGGCCGCGGTGTTTTCCAGCTTTGCCGCGCTCCAGTTCTGGTTTCCCAAGATGTTTGGCAGATATATGAGCGAGGCGCTCGGCAAGCTCCATTTCTGGATTACCATCATTGGCGTCTATGCCATCTTCATCCCCATGCACTTCCTCGGCATGGCAGGAGTCCCCCGCCGTTACGCGCAGTTTACGGAGTTCGCCTACCTCAGCAGATTGCAGCCGCTCACGGTATATATCTCCATAGCGGCCTTAATCACGGGGGCTGCCCAGCTCATCTTGTTATTCAACATCTTTTGGAGTCTCTTTCGCGGAGAGAAGGCCCCCGCAAATCCATGGGAAGCAACCACCCTGGAGTGGACGATTTCTTCGCCACCTCCGCATGATAATTTTGGCGACGCCGACCCGATCGTTTATCGCGGCCCCTATGAGTTCAGCGTTCCCGGCGCGCCTACGGATTTCACCCTCCAGACCGTTCCCGATCCGGTCGCCGCCTCGAGTGGGAGTCACGAGTAATGGCCACTCTGAATTACGTGCCCCCGTATGTTCCCGTCCCGCCAAGCGACGGTGGAGACGAAGGCCCCCGTCGGCTTCCGCCCGGTACCGAGCGGATTGGAATGCTTCTGCTTCTCGCCGCCATTTCGATGATGTTTATCGGACTGACCAGCGCGTACATCGTGAGTGAGGCCTTTGGCCCGGTATGGGACCAGCTGACGGTCTATCCATTGGTCTGGGTCAACACCGCTGTTCTGCTATTCAGCAGTTGCTCGATGGAATTGGCGCGCCGCAGAAACTCCCTGCCATGGCTGCTTGCGACGCTAGTCTCAGGACTCATATTTTTGGCCGGACAGATTGCCGTCTTTGGCCTGCTGGCCCGGCACGGGTTTTACCTGAGCAGCGGCCGCCAGGCGTCCTTCTACTATGTGCTGACCGCTTTGCATGGCGTCCATCTTTTGGGTGGCATCGCCGCGCTCGCGTGGGCGGTATTTCGGAGGAGGACGGCCAAACTCGGCGTCATCGCTATCTATTGGCACTTTATGGATGCGCTCTGGCTTTATCTGCTCCTGGTGATTTTTCTATGAATAGCCTGCTGACATCCGCCGATTGGAACGGCGGCGAATCGCCCTATGCCGTCGGGGACAACAAGCTTGGGATGTGGCTCTTCCTGGTCTCCGATTCCATCACCTTCGGGACTCTCCTGATTAGTTGCATGTATGCCAGGACGGCCAGCGACAACTGGCCTGCGCCCTTTCATATGTCGCCGTCCATCGTCTTTGCCAGCATCATGACGTTTTGTCTGCTCACCTCCAGCCTTACCATGGCGTTGGCGGTTTCGGCATCGAAACACGGGGACCGGGCCGGCACGGTGCGGTACATGCTTCTCACGATGCTGGGGGGCGTGGCGTTTGTCGTCCTCCATGCCAGGGAGTGGATGCATTTAATCGGCGAAGGCGTCCGGCCGTGGTCGAACCCCTGGGGATCGCCCTTGTTCGGAGCCTCTTTCTTCGCGCTCACCGGGTTGCATATGCTGCATGTGATCACCGGCGTCATCTACCTGGGGGTCGTCGCGAGAGGCGCGCGAAAGGGTACACGGACCCACGAGGATATAGAGATCTGCGGCCTTTACTGGCATTTCGTCGATCTGGTATGGATGTTCATCTTCCCTCTCATCTACCTGATGTCCGTGGCCCCCAAATGACAACTCAAAGTCGCACCTACACCTGGATATGGGCTTACCTGCTCGGACTCACGGGCATCGAATTGATATTGGCGTATCGGCACGTTTTCACGCCCAGAGCCATGCTGTTGGTCCTGATGCTGCTCTCTGTCGCGAAGGCGGGTATGATTATGAACTGGTTCATGCATCTCGGAAGCGAAAGAGTGACGCTCGTACTGACCCTGCTGCCCCCGCTCATTCTCGTCTTGTCGTTGATGTTCAGCATCTTCCCGGACGCGTTCCGGCTGCTCCATATGGGCGCTCACGGATGAAACGCATACAACTGCTCATCGCGTTGATGTTGATGTTGACGCCGGCTGCATCTCCCGCATGGGCGCAGTGTTCCCTTTGCCAAGTGCCGGTCGACCAAAACCAATCCCTGGGCCTTGCGTTTAACAAGGGGATATTTCTTATGGTGGTGCCGGCGATGGCTATATTTGCCGGTATATTCTTTTTCGCAATTCGGCGTACATCGAAGCCAGAGTATAGCTCCCACCCCGACAGCCTGCGCGTAGACACTATTCCAGCGCCCCTCAACGCCATGAAAGACGCCATGAAGTCGACCAGCGCAAACAATTGAGATGAGGTTGGCCTGGCTCGACGGCCGCCTCCCGCCCGAAAGCAGCTCAGCCGTCTTTACCAGCCGTCCATCCGTGAAAAGCCATGTCAGCGAAGGTGGTAGTCCGCGATCTGCGAAAACACTACGGCGACGTCCAGGCTGTGTGCGGAGTCAGCTTTGAGGTTCAGCAGGGGGAAATCTTTGGTCTATTAGGACCCAACGGCGGCGGCAAGACAACCCTCGTCGAATGTATCGTTGGTTTGCGCGAACCGGATGAGGGCAGCATAGAACTCTTCGGGATGGAAACCCGCCGGGAGGGCGGCGACGCAAAGCAGAGGATTGGGGCGGTGCTGCAGACCACATCGCTGCAGGAAAAAATTACCCCCCGTGAAGCGCTCCGGGCATTCGGGTCCTTTTATCGCGAGAGATTCACTCCCGAGGAGGTGCTGGACCGGTTCTCCCTCGCGGACAAAGGCGACGCCCCTTTCGACACCCTCTCCGGCGGCCAACGGCAACGGCTGGCCCTGGCCCTGGCCTTCGTGAACAATCCAGAATTGATTCTGCTCGATGAGCCGACCGCCGGTCTCGATCCTCAGTTTCGCCGCGAGTTCCATGACGAAATTCTGCAGATGAAAAAGGACGGCCGCACCGTTCTGCTGACCACGCACTACGTTAGTGAGGCAGAGCAACTTTGCGATCGTATTGCAATCCTCGACCATGGACGCATCGTTGCGATGGGTGAGCCATCCCTGCTCATCGCACGGTCGATGGCTGCTCCTTCGGTCTTCCTCTCGACCGTGCAGCCGGTAGATTTCGAACTGTTGCGTCAGCTCCCAGGAATTCAGAGCCTCGAACGTGAAAGATCGGGATTCCGCTTTTCGACAGACCATACCGCCCGCACCATCGGCGAACTCATGAATTACCTCGATGCCCAGCACATTGAAATCTCCGAACTCCATATTCAGAAAGCCACTCTTGAGGATGTTCTGATCGAATTGATCGGAGACAGCCAATATGGATAGCACTCCGGGAAGGGGATGGTGGGAGCAGTTACTTGTCAATCTGCGTCTCTATTTCCGTAACAGGATGGGGATGTTTTATGGGTACCTATTTCCAGTCATCTTCCTCATCTCATTCCGGGTGTTGTATCGGTATGAGACGGTCCCGATGGTGCGGCATCTCGGACAGCTGCTCACGGTCACCATCCTCGGAGGTGCATGTCTCGGGATGCCGACCACCATGGTCAGTGAACGGGAGCGCGGAGTCTGGCGCCGTTTCCGGTTGACCCCCATCTCCACTTCCTCCCTCGTGGCCAGCGCGATTCTCGCCCGTTACCTCATCCTTATCACCGCCGGGCTGTTGCAAATTGTGCTCGCGATGGGCATCGGAATGCCGTTGCCTAGGCATTCCCTCTCCCTCTGCCTTGCATTTACATTGGTGGCTTTCGCATTCCTGGGATTGGGCCTGGTGATCGCCGCAATCGCTGACAATGTGCCCTCGGTCCAGGCGCTGGGACAATGCATCTTTCTTCCCATGCTGATCATTGGCGGGGTCGCGGTGCCTCTTGCGAGCCTTCCCGGCTGGGCGGTTACACTATCCAGTTTTTTCCCGGGCAGATACGCCGTGCAAAGCCTCCAGGCATGCATCGATGGAGTCGGCACAGGATCTTCCCGGTTCGATCTCTTCGCTCTATTCCTGATCGGCGCCTCAGGTCTGATCGCCGGAGCCAAAATGTTTCGCTGGGATACGCAACAGCGGTTCGCCACTCTGGGCAGAAGCAAGTGGCTCGTTGTCGTAATCGCCACATGGGCCGCGGTGGGTGTGGCTGCCCAGATCGAGGCCCGGCGGCCTGATCTAGCTGCCCAAACCGCCGTGCCCGGGAGATCGGCGCTTCCCGTCGTGACCCCGGCCACCTCTGTCCCGCCTAGCGCGTCCGATGACGCGCTGTCTGCGATCGCCCCACCGGAGAACACCCCAGCATCGCCGCCGGAAGAAAGTCCGCCCCGCTCCACTGCCTGGCAGCAAGTCACCGTGGAAGAGATCGTGAGCAATGTCGATTTTCGCAAACTTCCCCCGGATAGCGGAGTTGTTTCGCCCATCGCCCCGCCCGGCGTTAACCCTTCGGCCGACGTACTCGATCAAATTAATACAATCATCGAGACACTTCCAAATTGGCCGCCCGGCAACGTGGCTGACCCCGTTCAGCGTGTCCGAAACCTGATGTACGTCGCGGCTGTGCCGGATGTCCTCGAGTCCGAGGACATTGAAAGCTTTGTGCCGTTGATCGTCTTCGACCGCCTCAAACAGGATATTCCGAAGCAGGATTTAATCCGGATTCTCTATTGGGTTGCCATTCACCCCTCGGAAGGCGACGACACCGCCGCCAATCAACTCCAGGCCCTCGGTCTCGGAAACCCTCCTCCGGATAGCGATGTCGTACGCGAGCGCGTCACCTTTTACAGTCTAAAATTGCTTGGCAGGTTGATCGGCAAAATCTCTCCAGGATGACCCTCCCTCGCGCGCGAAGCCAGATTGTGTGCCTCCGATCTAAAATTCAGGTAACCGGCAGGCGGCGTGCAGAGGAGACGTGGCAAAACGACATTTACGACGTTGAGTATTATTCAATGGTTGAGATAAAGGCAAGATCGGGCAGGTTTAACTAAAGGGGAGTTGTGATGAAGAGATCGTCTGGAATCGCGTGCGTGACGTTGCTGGTTGTGACGGCGCCAGTTCTATTGCGGGTCGTTACGGGTCGCGCTCAACAACAGAGCCAGCCTCCAGCCACTGGAGCCACTCCAGCCGCCGGAGCCGCCCAGGGTCCCTTTGGGGGCGCGGACTTATCGCCTAAACCTCCCGTGAAAGCTCAGTCTGTCGAAGAGGAGCAGAAGAGTTTCCTGCTTCAGCCGGGTTACCATATGACGCCGGTGTTGACCGAGCCGGCCATCAAAGAGCCCATGATGATCTCTTTCGACGGCAACGGTCGCATGTTTGTGTTGGAGATGCGCTCGTACATGCAGGACGCCGACGCGAAAGACGAACTGGCGCCGACCAGCCTGATCTCCCTCCACGAAGACACCAAAGGCACCGGGACCTATGACAAGCACACGGTATTCATCGATCATTTGGTAGCGCCGCGGTTCGTTATGCCGTTTGGCCCCAACGCTGTTTTGGTCATGGAGTCCAACTCCGACGAGGTCTATAAGTACACCGATACCAATGGTGACGGCGTCGCGGATAAGAAGGAATTGTTTACCAGCGACTTCGGCCGTTCCGCCAACATTGAACACCAGCAAAGCACATTGTTCTGGGGCATGGACAACTGGCTCTATAGCACTGTCAATGCGTTCCGCGTACGCTGGACGCCCCATGGCGTAATTCGTGAGTCGACTGCCGGCAATGGGGCTCAATGGGGAGTGACCCAGGACAATTACGGCAAGATTTACTTTCAAGGCGGCGCCAGCGGGCTTCCGGCTTATTTCCAGTACCCCGTCCACTATGGCAACTTCGCCATGCGTGACGAACAGCAAGCGGGACTCGATGTGCCGTATGGCGTCGCCGGCACCGGCGACTACCAGGGCGGCCCCGGAATGATCCGCAAGGGAACCCTGGAGCTGGGCAGCGTCACCGCCGGTGGGGCAAACACTATCTATCGGGGCGACAGGCTCCCGAAGGACCTGGTTGGGGATTACTTTTACGGTGAAGTGACGGCGCGCATCGTACGGCGTTTGCGGCAGGTCGATACCGAAGGCCTCAATCAATTGCAGAATGTATACCAGCCGGAAAAATCTGAGTTTATCCGTTCCACCGACAATCTCTTCCGTCCTGTCTTCACCACGAATGCCCCTGACGGCACTATGTACATCGATGACGTGTATCGAGGCATTATTCAGGAAGGAAACTGGACACTGCCTGGAAGCTATCTGCGCGCGAAGGTTGACCAGTACCAGTACGACAAAGTTACAAACCACGGCCGGATCTGGCGGTTGACCTACGATGGCATGGAGCCGGACAGGACTATGCCGCACATGAATAATGAGACGGCGGCCCAATTGGTCACTCATCTCACCAGTCCAAACGGCTGGTGGCGCGACACCGCCCAGCATCTTCTGGTGCTGAAGCAGGACAAGTCGGTTGTGCCGGTGCTCCTCACCATGGCCAGGACGTCAGATAATCAACTGGCAAGAATTCATGCGCTTTGGACCCTGGAAGGTTTGGACTCTCTGGACCCGGCCCTGCTGCGGCAGTTGATGAAGGATCCGGATAAGCAGATCAGGATTCAGGCAGTACGTGCCAGCGAGACCCTCTATAAGGCCGGCAATAAATCCTTTGAAGCAGACTACCGGGCCATGACCAAGGACGCCGATCCCGATGTGGCAATTCAGGCTCTACTGACTTTGAATCTCTTCAAAGTTCCGGACATGCCGCAGATCGTCAAAGAAGCCCAGGAAGCGAATAAAGCCCGCGGCGTTCAGGTCGTTGGCAATATGATCGTCAACCGGCCGCCTGTCGTCTCGCGCGGAGCGGGGAGGTTTACTCCCGCTCAGCAGGAGACGCTGGCCAGAGGCAAGGCAGTCTTCCAGGAGCTTTGCTTTACCTGCCACGGCGACGATGGCCGAGGCGAACCGGTCCCGGGAAAGCCAGGGTTTACCAAAGCTCCGCCGCTGGCTGGGTCGCCACGCGTCAATGGTCACCGCGACTATGCGTTGAAGGCAGTGATGTATGGCTTGCAGGGCCCCATTGACGGCAAGACATACCCCGAAGAAATGGTGCCGAATGGCGGTAACAAGGACGACTGGATCGCGTCCGTTGTCTCTTACATCCGAAACGATTTCGGCAACAGTGGTGGATTCGCCACCGTGGACGATGTTGCCAGATTGCGCGCCGCGAATCCGACTCGGTCCGTGGCCCAGTCCCGGTCCGGAATCTCAAAGACACGGTTTGCCGTGCCGGAGCTGCAGGCATCTCTGCCCCAACCTTTACTCTCCCAGTCATCCTGGGTAGCCACCGCCAGCGTAGATGAGGATACTGCGGCGAGCGGGCTCAGTTTCCTGGGATGGACAAGTGGCGCAAACCAGGAATCTGGCATGTGGTACCAGGTTGAATTGCCCCAGGTTACGAGGCTCACCGAGATTCAGTTCGATTCTCCGGCGACCAGGGCAGAGCCGGCAACTGGTGCAATCGCGATGGCCAACCGCCCTGCTCCTCGGGCTCCGGGCGGCGCTAATGGACCTGGGCAGGGCGGCCCACGTGGCCCGAATCCCGGCTTCCCGCGGGGTTACAAGGTTCAAGTGTCTCTGGATGGAAAAACCTGGAGCGCGCCCGTCGCCGAAGGTGCCGGTGACTCAACCACGACCTACATCGACTTCAAGCCAGTAAGGGCGAAGTTCGTGCGCATGACCCTCACCCAAACCCCGGATGCAGCCCCGGGCTGGGCCATTCAGAATCTCCGCCTGTTTGAGCCTTCAACCGGGATCATGTCGCCGGCAAAATCCTCGGTTCCTAAGACTGTCGCGTCAAAATAAGCAGGCCAGCCGATGAATCAGCAACCAGCAGTGAGGCACGATAGTAAATCGCGCCTCACTCACCATTTGTAGGCAAATCGTCTGCGAGGTTCGCCAAGAGGCGTTCCGAAATGTATAACGGCGCGAGCCAAATTTCGAAGCGAATCATGCCGAAGTGTGCTGGGTGTCAAGGGCGGAGTAAAGCCAGACCAGTGGGGCGGAGTAAAAGTAGGCCAGTAGTTGGCAGTCAGGTTGTTGAGTATTCGGGGGAGAAGGGGCGCTGGAGCATAGCGGAAGCGCCCCTTCTCTCCCGAGGCGCGTTGGGGGGGGAGAGTTCAGCGTTCGGAGGATGGGGGACGTTTACGGCGGCTCTGCTTGAGGCGGTAGCTGTCGCCGTTCATCTCCAGGATGTGGACGTGGTGGGTGAGGCGGTCGAGCAAGGCTCCGGCCAGCCGTTCCGAGCCGAGGACTTCGGTCCATTCCTGGAAGGGCAGGTTGCTGGTCACCAGGGGGATCCGCGCTCATAGCGCTGGCTGATCATCTCGAATAGCAACTCGGCGCCGGTCTTGGACAGGGGCACGAAGCCCAGCTCGCCGCGCTGCCGAGTCATAGTGCTCGACCACCTGAAGGGATGATAACGTGGTCGGTGCGCGCCGACATCCGGCGGCGCAGTAATATGGATGCGGCCGGTGCATACGGCCATGAAGACAGGCGCGGCATAGAAACACCAGACGAAGGAGATGATATGAAGAAGTTCGCTCTCGCAATGGCAGGTGGTTTGTTGTGGCTCTCTTCCGTGTCCGCGCTGGCTGCGGGCCCTATACCTGTTCTCATTCTGGATGGCGAGAGCGGCGGCGCATACCACAATTGGGCAGCCATAACGCCGGTGCTGAAGAAGGAACTCGAAGAGGTCGGACTCTTCGACGTGGAAGTGCTGACGGCGCCTCCGAAGGGCTCGGATTTCAGCAACTTTCATCCTGACTGGAGTAAGTACCGCGTCATTGTGTTCAATTACGACGCTCCGGATGAACGCTGGCCGGACAGCGTGAAGCAGAGCTTCGAGGATTACATGAAAGCCGGTGGTGGATTGGTCACGGTGCATGCCGCAGACAACGCCTTCGCGCACTGGGTCGCCTTCAACGAAATGATCGGTGTAGGGGGATGGCGTGGCCGCGATGAGACGTCCGGACCGCACTGGATCTGGCAAAATGGCAAGCTCACGGCCGACGAAAAGCCCGGCAGCGCGGGCTCACATGGCCAGCGTCTCCCATTCCTGGCTACCGCGCGCGACTCCACGCACCCCATCATGCGCGGCCTGCCAAAGACGTGGATGCACCAGGGCGACGAACTCTATGCCAACCTTCGCGGTCCCGGCAAGATGACTGTACTGGTGACTGCCTATTCGGATCCTGCCAATCACGGCACAGGATACGACGAGCCGATGGTAATGGTCTCGCAGTTCGGCAAGGGCCGTGTCTTTCATGCGGCCTGGGGACACGATGTGATGGCGCTCAGTTCCACGGATGCTGTTGTTCTGTTCCAACGCGGCGTAGAGTGGGCCGCAACCGGCAAGGTCACGCAGGCTGCGCCAACCGGCTTTCCCACCGCCAACACGGTGAGCTATCGCGCGGACCTGGCTTCCATGGATCCCAATGCGAAGAAGGGCCTGAATGCGTTCGACGTTCAGAGTCGTCCGGCAACCCCGCGGCCGGTAATTGTCCAACCGGTGGCGCCACCGCAATAATCAGGTCTGCCGGGCTGGTCCGCCGGTAGACCGGCGAGTTCGTAGCACTTCTTCGATCTGACGCAGCAGGTGCACCACCTGCTCAGGATTATGCTTCTTCCCTCGTGCCATCTCCAGCTCCTTTTAAGACCAGTTTCTCTCATCACAACTGGTACAGAAAAGTCCGGGCACTCCACCCAAGTAGCGGTCAAGGTGGAAGGGTTCAACCGCGATGTAGGTTTCCCTTCAATCCGCGCTTGAGCAGTGACCAGAAGGTATCGATTCCCTGAGTGTGCACGTTGCCGCGAACATACTCTTTTGATATGGTTCACGGTTTCGAACTCTTGCGCCTTGAGCCCATCATATCCGGGCCAGCCATCGGTGTAGATCGTCGCCTTCCGTTCGATGCCATCGAGAATCTGGTTCTGTAGTGTTTCGCGCTTCACATTGGGAATAACCTTTGCGCGAACCTACCATTGCAACTGGTACAAAATTCGCCGGACAGTCCAAACCGGCAGGGCCTACGCCGGTGGCTCATCCTCTCATAGTATTCAATGTAACCTCTACAGAAACTGTTATGCGGGGTGTCGAAACCTTGACGTTAGGCGCATATAGCGCCTACTGTGACCGGCACTTTGCAACTACTTTGATGGGCGGATCCCAAAACCAGGCGTTTTTTAGTCGAAGGGGATCGCATTGATACTAAAGGGATTGCATTGACAGCCGATTGTGCTTTCTATGCAAGATACGCGGAATTCTTTAAAAAAGGTGGCCTATGGTGACGAAATTCAATCTGTTAGTGCAGGAAACTGAGACGAGCCGGGCAGAAAGGCCTAAGAATCGTCGGGGAATGCTGGTCATCGCAGCAGGCATATTATTGTTTGCCTGGGTCGGAATGGCGGGTCTGTCCGCAAGTGCCCAGGGAACAGGCCGCGGCGGCATCACCGGAATAGTGACAGACCCCGCGGGAGCTGTCATTCCCGGCGCACATGTGACGGTAACGAATGTGGCCCAAAATGTATCTCAGGATTCGGTAACCAACTCGACCGGCTACTTCGAAGTGGACAGCTTGGATCCGGCTGTTTACAAGATTACGGTTACGGCTGCCGGGTTTGAGCAGCTGGTACGTAGCGGGGTGACGCTAACAGCCAGCGCAATGCTCAACATTCCCTTACAACTAAGCATTGGACGGCAGGACCAGACCGTGGTCGTGACCGCCGACGCCTCTCTCCTGAATACCGAGACCGGTCTGAACGGACAGGTGCTAACAACCAGGCAGCTCGAATCCATTCCGGCATCGGGCAACAATACGATGCAATTCGCGGAACTGGCGCCCGGCGTGCAATCCCCTAATTCGCAGACTTATTCCATGGATGGCACCCTGGGCTGGAATGGTGTTTCGAAGTTCGGGACCGCAGGTGTAGCCAATGCTAACGAATTCGATCTGGACGGTGCGCCCAATGAAGGCAACCAGCGAGGCAATGCCATCAGCATGTCGCCTGACGAAACCGGCGAAATGAAGCTGGATACCAGCGGTTTCGATGCTTCGCTGGGTCATACGTACGGCGTTACAGTGACGCAAGTCACAAAATCTGGAACCAACGATATTCATGGAAGCGCTACAGAGCTATATCAGGATCGCCGCTGGGCTGCGATGCAGCGGTTTCAGGGCCTGAACTACCGTTATCAACAGTCTCTGAACGGCTGCGCCGACGGTCCGTCCACATCCACTCAGTGCTTTATCGATGAGAACCGATATGGTCAGCCCGGCGTCCATGAAAACAACATTACCTTTGGCATTGGCGGTCCGGTCTTCATCCCAAAGATTTATGACGGACGAAACAAATTTTTCTGGTTTGTCTCTGGAGTCAATGATATCTTCACCGACGCGAATTCAAACTCCGATACTCTGCCTACTACCTTGGAGCGCGGCGGAAATTTTAGTGATCTCCCGGTTTCGACGACCGTTCCCGCGGCGTTTACTGCCGCGTGCCCAGGGAGTGCCTATTACGGTCAGTACCAGATCTACAATCCCTTCTCTGTCCAGCTCGATTCCAACGGGATTCCCCGGCGAACACCCTTCTGCGGCAATATTATTCCTTCGAACTTGTTGACGGCAAACGCCAAAATGACAGGCGTTTACAACTCACTGCTTCCGACACCCAACCAGGCTGTTGCGACCGGAGGTGATTACGTTTATGTGAATCCTCAGCCGCAGACCTTCCGCCAGTTCGATACCCGAGAAGATTACGCCCTTTCCGACAAGGACCATATCTTTGTCCGCTTTACTCGGGCGCACTACACCAAGGCCGGCACTGGCTTTACCGTCGGAGATGTCGACCTCCAGCAGGGTCCTCGATGGGTTGAGTCGGGATCTCTGGGCTACAATCACGTGTTTACCCCCAGAACGAACCTGGATGTCACGCTCGGCGCGACCAACTACGAGACCTTTTGCTGCTACTATCCCTCCTATCAAGCATACTCACCCAGTTCGGTAGGCCTGCCCTCTTATGCCGACGCCTACACGGGGGCTGCGCATACCCTTCCCATTTTTAGCGTGAGCAGCTATCAGCAGGTGGGACAGATGAACAATGCGCCCGGTTTCTACCGCACGATTGCCTCACGTGTAAACCTGACGCACGTGCAGGGCAAGCACACGATTCGTGCCGGAGGCGAGTGGAGGCAGCAGAACTACGCGCGTGGGATCCAAGGCACCACGTCTGGAACCTACTCGTTCGACGACACCTATGATCAGCAGAACAACGGAACGGACTCTACCTACTCGCAAACGAACCTTGGCCTTTCCTATGCGGCATTTCTGATGGGCGTTCAAACGACTGCTTCCGTGACCCAGCAAGCTCCGTTTTCTGTTGCCACTCCGTATTTTGCTGGATATGCCGGCGATACCTGGCGTGTTACGCCGAGACTGACCATCATTCCCGGCATTCGCTATGAGTTTGAGTTCGGACCGAAGGAGAAGCACGATGCGCAGATTGTGGGCTTCGATGCGAATGCCGCTTTGCCGATCGCTCCAGCGGCGATGGCAGCATACCAGGCATCTCGAAACGCAGCAACCGCTGCCGAGCAGGCAGCTCTTCCCGCCGCCATCGCCGTTCAAGGTGGCCCGATCTATGCCGGCGTCAATGGCGCATCCGTTCGTCAGTGGGGGAGCAACTATCGCTTCCTTCCGAGAATCGCCATTGCCTACCAGATCGCACCGAAGACCGTAATTCGCGGTGGATATGGTCTCTTCTTCGACACGCTTAATGCGCTGGAGCAACCCGGAACGACAGATCAGACCAACTTCACAGCGTCAACCTCGGTCAGTTCTTCAACGAACTTTGGTACCAATTTCGTCCCGGGCACGGCCCCTGTTCTGAATCCTTTCCCGGTCGGAGCGAACGGAACCCAATTCAATCCTGCCGTGGGATCGGGGGCGGGAGCCTTCTCCTATGCCGGAACTAGCCCAACCATCTACGACCACAACCTCGTACCGGCGCGCGCTGAACGGTTCTACGTGGGTGTTCAGCATCAATTGGCCGGCTCACTCATGGTGGAAGTGGCCTATGTCCTCGCATATAATTCAAAACTTACGCTAGGTCAGAATATCGATCCCGTTCCCGCGTCCTTTTACGCGGGTGGAACGCAGCCGAACCTTGCCACTAACACTCTGCTATCGAGCAATATCACAAACCCATTCAACATTAATAACTTCAGTTCGCTGCAAGCCAGCAACCCAACGCAATATAACCAGATTGTGCATAGCAGCTATTACACGTCTTCCATCATCTCGGTCGCCAGCCTGCTCAAGCCCTATCCGACTTTGACGGGCCTGACATTTGATCACGCGGTCGGGCAGTCGCATTTTCAGGAACTGCAGATCAATGTGAGTAAGCGGATGAGCCATGGTCTTAGTCTGATGGTTGCATATCAGAAAAACGATCAGCATGACCGTGATTATTATGCCAACGCGATCGATACGACTCCAAGTTGGGAGCCTTCTAATAACAGTGCGCCGTATCGGTTGACCACGGAAGGTGTCTATGAACTGCCCTTTGGACGAGGTAAGAGGTGGGCGAGCTCCGGGTGGACGTCGGCAATCTTCGGCGGCCTCCACGTCAACGGTTCCTATGAGATCCAGCCGGGCACTCTCATCGGGTTCAGCAATCTGTTCTACATCGGAAATGTCAATGCCAGCAACATTCTGATGAAGCCACCGTTAGAACATACTGATCTAGTCGGCGGACATTTTTGGACTCAGTGGTTGAATCCGGGGAACGTCACTACAACTTACTCTGGAGGCGTCTGCACTTATACCGGGACGACCGGTTTTGTCACTAACCCAAGTTGCCAACCGAATAGCTATAATCTCAGGGTGTTTCCGACACGCGTCAATGGCGTTCGTGCGGAGGGTCCCAATACGATTCAGGCAAACGTCCAGAGGAACTTCCATATATGGGAGAGAGTTAACCTGGAGACGCGCTTCGACGTCTACAACCTTCTGAATCGTCAGGTAATCGGTTCTCCCCAAACGAGCGTTACAAACGCCCAGTTCGGCGAGGTAACCTCTGACGGTGGCGCAAATGGCTCCGGCAATGCGCGGTGGCTCGACATCCAGGGGCATCTACGCTTCTAGAAGTGGATCGGGATACGCAATCGAAAACAATGGGTGCGGCCCTATGTATCTAGGGCCGCATCAAATTGTAAGTGCCGCTTTTTAACTGCCCGCAACGAGTTAGGCTGCGGTTTAGGGTGAAGGAGAGTGCAAGGTATGTTTCGTCCTCGTGTCCACGCGAATTGCCGAACGTTGTCATGCAGGTGGTACGGGTACACAACTGCTCTGATAGCGGCGCTTCTGGTTTCGCCCGCCGCTCACGCTCAGGGACGCGGCGCCTCTGCGACGGCGTCTCTTACTCCGAAGACCCGCGAAGTGGTTGAGGCGTTGGGGAAGTTGCGTATGCTGGATGCGACCGGCTGGAAGTATCATCTGGGCGATCTCCCGCATGGGGAAGACCCGAGTCTGGATGACAGCTCGTGGCCGGTTGTAGACCGTCGCACTACTGCGCCTACCGGAGCGGTCTGGTGCAGGCGATGGTTTGAGATGCCGAAGGACCTTGACGGCTATGACCTTTCCGCCACGCGAATCTGGGTTCAGTTTCACGCGGATGCGCAAGGTCCGGTGACGGAAATCATCTATTTCAATGGGCGGCGCGTGGCGCTTGGAGAGGGATTGGAGCCGGTCGTCCTCTTCGACCATGCCAAGCCCGGGGAACGAATTCTTGTCGCGGTCAAGCTGCTGGAAACCGTGCATGAAAAAACATTCGGGGGGAGCACAATCATCTCGTATCCCCCGAGTCGCCCCGATCCAACTCGGGTTTATCAGGAACTGCTTGCGATCGACACCCTTGCTCCGAGTCTTGGCTCCGATGCAGATAACGGGAGAAAGACGGTCGATACTGCCGCCGCGGCGGTGGACCTGACCGCGCTTGCGAAAACCGATTCCGGAGCTTTCGATGCTTCGCTTCGTGCGGCAGAGGCAGCGCTGGCTCCGCTGAAGCCCGTGCTGCAGCGCGAGTCGGTGGTTCTCACGGGTCAGTCGCATATCGATGCGGCGTGGCTCTGGCCGTGGACCGAGACGGTCGATGTCGTGCGGCGCACGTTTGCCACTTCGCTTCAGCTCATGAATGAGTATCCGCAGTTTACCTTCAGCCAATCCGCCTCGGCATACAGCGAATGGATGGATGAGAAGTATCCCGCGATGCACGACGCCATCCAGAAGCGCGTGCAGGAGGGACGATGGGAGATGGTCGGCGGCATGTGGGTCGAACCGGACCTGAACATCCCGGATGGCGAGTCGCAGGTCCGTCAACTGCTGCTGGGCAAGCGTTACATCCAGCAACACTATGGGGTCGACGTCCGCATAGGATGGAACCCGGATTCTTTCGGCTTCAACTGGCAGCTTCCGCAGATCTACAAGAAGAGCGGCGTCGATTACTTCATGACTACGAAGCTGAATGGGAATGAGACCCACAAGTTGCCGCTTAAGCTCTTCTGGTGGCAGGCGCCGGACGGCAGCCGGGTCCTCAGCTATTTTCCAAATGGGCTTGGCGGCACGATCGAGCCGGTAGGAATTGCGGGCGAGCTCAACGCCGCACTTCGCCTTAACCCGGGCAATGACGAAATCATGCACCTGTACGGGGTTGGCGACCATGGAGGAGGCCCGACGAGGGTATCGCTGGACGCAGCCATTCCATGGACGAAGCCGGATATAGCCTTCCCTAAAACCAGCTTCGGCACAGCCCAGACATTTTTCTCCGATATGGAGACTAAGCTGGATACGGCCCATGCGCCGGTCTGGAACTATGATGTTCTGACTGCCGGCACCAACAAGCTGCCTGAACCACCTGCCGGCAAGATGAGTCTCCCCGTCTGGAACGATGAGCTTTATTTTGAGTATCACCGCGGCACGTATACAACGCAGGCCAACTTGAAGCGGAACATCCGCACCAGCGAAGAGGGGCTGCTCGACGCTGAAAAGTACTCCTCACTGGCCTGGCTGCGGGGCAGCAGTTATCCGCAGAACCGTCTGACGGAAGCATGGAAGAAGTTGCTCTTCAATGAATTTCACGATCTGGCCGCCGGGTCGGGTATCGGCGTTATCTATAAAGATGCTCAGCAGGATTTCGACCTGGTGCACGTAACCGCCAGCCAGGCGGAAGCCAGCGCTCTGAAGGACGTGCTGGCCGATGTGAATACCCTGGGTCAGAGAGGCGGCGAAAACACAGCATCGGTAGTGGTGTTCAACTCCCTCGGATGGGCACGCGACGGCAGTGTCGAAGCAGATGTCGAGCTACCCGATGCCGCCACGGCGGTGAGTGTCACGGATGCGGCAGGACATCCGCTGGACTCGCAGGTACTGGATCATGCTGCGGGAAGCAACCGCTTTCACATCCTGATCCAGGCCCAGGATGTACCCGCGGTCGGGTATGAGGTATTGCACGTCAGCGGCGCTCGTTCCGCAGTCCGGGCGACGACCGGTCCTGGGCCTGTGCATGTCACGGGAACCACGCTTGAGAACCAGTATCTTCGCGTAGTGCTCGATGCGGGTACTGGCTGCATAACGAGTCTCTATGACAAGAGCACGCATTTTGAGGCGATCGCTCCCGGAGGCTGTGGCAACCAACTCCAGACATTCCACGATCTGCCGAAGGCGTGGGATGCATGGAACATCGATGCCGATTTCGACAAGGTAACAACTCCGATCAGCAGCGTGGACTCCATGCAGACGGTATCCAGCGGCCCGGAGCGGGGGGACATCCGCGTCACGCGACACTGGCAGGATTCGAAGTTCGTTCAGGAGGTCGTTCTGGATTCCGGTTCGCATGAGGTCCAGGTGGTCAACGATATCGACTGGCACGAGACGCATGTTCTCCTCAAGGTGGCATTCCCGCTGGCAGCTACGAGCAATAAGGCCACGTTCGAGATTCCTTACGGGTCCATCGAACGCCCGGCGACTCGGAACAATAGTTGGGACAGCGCTTTCTTCGAGGTACCCGCGATCCGGTGGGGAGATCTGGGCGACGGCCAGCACGGCTTCAGTCTGATCAATGAATCGAAGTACGGCTACGACGCCAAAGGCAACACGCTGCGCCTATCGCTGCTGCGCTCCCCCGTCTGGCCCGACCCGGATGCCGATCGCGGACACCACCACTTCAGCTTCTGGCTCTATCCTCACGCGGGCGATTGGAAGACGGCGCTTGTTGTTCATCATGGATATGAGGACAACTATCGGCTGATGGCGATGCAGGTCGAGCGCCATGAAGGTGCGTTGCCAGGGCGGAATTCCTTCATCTCAGTTTCTCCAGCCAATGTAGTGCTTACTGCGGTGAAGAAGGCAGAGGACACAAATGCACTGATCTTCCGGATGTACGAATCCGCGGGGAAGCAGTCGGATGTCACGCTGCATGTGCCGAGCGGCGGAACTTCGGCTACGGCCGCCAACCTGATGGAGCATCCGCAATCGCAGGATAAGGTGACTTTGAGCAGCGATCATGTCTCTTTTACGATTCACCCGTATGAGATCCAAACCATCCAGATAAACTACTCGCCGGCGCAAATATCGCAAATGCCGTAGCTGATATTGGACCTAAATCTTCGGTCGTGGCCCGTGAGGGTGTCCCGCTTCGGGCTGCTACATAGAGGTATGTTCCCGTTCGGCTGGCGGGCAACCCCTACGGCTTACGAGGCTTACCAGTCGAAGGCGCAGCCTGCAGAGTGAACTGCCGCTGAGTGTAGCGCTGGAGCTGCCACCTGCCCACAATGTGAAGGCGCCGAGCCGCCGCGTACTGGCGGACAATCTCGAGCTGGTTCTCGGGCGAGTACTGCTGATGTTCGGTTGACATACGGACGTATTGAGCCGCGCGAGACGGCGCCCGCGCGGTCACTGATGCTACAGGAAGGTTCACGCTGATCCACCAATCCAGCCTTCAGTTCGCACGAGGCTATGGCTTAAAAAACTGCCTACTATGTAGTGGGAATTTGGGTCGTTTTTCACGACAGGCATGCAGAAGAATTAACAAAACTTTTCGCTGCTCCGACCCATAACAGGGAATTTCAATTCCCTGATGTCTCGAGAAAATCCCCTGTTCTTTTCAGGGGTTGATGGTCCGCCAGATCGGCTTAAGCGCAGTGAATTGTGCAGCATGCCGCCCGTGGCCAACGGCAAAAGAGGCCCGGAATCCCGAGATTTCCCTGTTAAATTCCCTGTTAGCAGGGAAATGCAGCGAGAGAGCGGTTCGCTCGAGACTGCCCGCACCGCCATACAGTCCTCTTCGGGGCCGCATATTCCGCGTAACTACCTAAACAGCGATATTGGCGGGGAAATCGATAACTAATCCGGTTTATGTCTTGACCGTACACAAGACAGCTGGTCGCGGAAAACCACGCCTTCGTCAAAGTACGCTCCTTCCGTGCCTGTTCATGTCCCCGTATTTCTGAAGAAGGGTTCGTGCCGAAAGTATCGTCGGGCAGCCTTCTACGACTCTGTCGCACTTCCCATGAAGAGCTTGTAGTCGATACGACCGGGCCACAGCAGCGCAAGAGGCAGCACGTCCACGTCATTTGCATTGGGCATACCGTAGGCATGTCCTCGGGTCGGTCGCCGGCATCACTGGCAACTTCGACGCGGCTCCCGGTCCAAGTTGTGAAGGACTTTCTGCTGATCTTGACTCAAATGCATTTGAAGGGCTACAAGGGATGGCGGTGCTGCGCGGAATATTGCACTCTCGGTATGCGCACGGTTGATATCCCTGCAATTCTTAAGATGGTGGAGTAAAGGCCCTCAGACCGGGGTCATGGTCAAATTGGATCCGTCGAAAGACGGACCCATGACACGGCTTGAAACGGCAAAAGTCTGTAACGCCTATCCCAACGAGATGGGCTACGAGTTCTGCTCGCGGCGGTGTTGCGGCCCGCAAATCGAAATGGAGGTACCGAATTGAACAAGATCGCGTGTTTCTCCGCTGTTGTTGCTATGGCGCTAAGCTCGGCCCGAGTCGTGAACGGAGCTCCCCCTGCTCCTCCTGCCGCCGGTCACGGAGTTCAGTCTGTGAGGCCGACCGCAGGGACCGTTCGCATTGCAGTGAATATGCTGTTGGGTTGGCGGGTTGGTATTGACACGAATGTCTTTCCGGACCTGACATTCTCGGAGTCGGCGACGCATGCAGATGCATTGGGCCTGGGAAGTCTTGGCGGCGACAGCGATCAGAGAGTAAGCCCGCAGATCGATCAGAACCTTGATTTCAATCTCTCTGCCGACGGTATTGCCTTTGTCAAACAAAGGCTCAATTCACTTGCGCTTAAGA
>Ga0182024_10002698_pt1 | contig 43594 bp, 36 predicted proteins | sample P32metaG_FD_120480 | JGI IMG/M metagenome (GOLD analysis project Ga0182024, IMG submission 120480) | Permafrost microbial communities from Stordalen Mire, Sweden - P3-2 metaG (Illumina Assembly) | ecosystem: Environmental > Terrestrial > Soil > Wetlands > Permafrost | place: Sweden: Stordalen... | reverse complement strand
GAATGGCGGTGAGGATGAAGTAGAAGCACATGAAGAGCTCTTCGTGCTCAGTGCGGCGTGATTTTTCGCCCGGGTTCGGCACGACGGGGCTCATCCATGCCTCGAATTGACCGAGGTGCCGGGTCAACGCACTCTCCTCGGAAGGGGCCGGCTCTTCATATCGGAACGTCTTTCCCGGGAGAAGGCCTTCGTCATATTCCACGTAATATTCGACGAACTTGATACCGACAAACGTGATCGCCAGGGCCATCGTGAGCAGCAGGTAGCGGATGATCCGATGGTTATCACCTTTCTGAGAGGCGCGGACGGTCAACACCATCGTGAAGCTGCTGAGCAGCAGGACCGCCGTGTTGAACCCGCCGAAATACCATTTCAGGTCGAGGCTGCCGTGGCGGAAGTCCTCGGGCCAGCGAATGCGATAGACGGCGTAAGCGACCAGCAGCCCGCCGAAGAAGAGGACTTCGGTGGCGAGGAAGGTCCACATGCCCAGCGTGGCCGCTTCCCGCTGCTGGTCGGGGTTGCGGAACTGCTCCTCGAGGTGCGGAACGTCAAGATGTTCTGCGATTGAGCTCATGTAACAACCGGTGTTGGAGGCGGATTGCCGGCGACGAGCGGCGCGCCGTTCTGGGCGACCAGGCGGTGATAGGCATATGGCTCCTCGGTCACCACCGGGACTTCATCGAAGTTCTCCGTGGGAGGCGGGGACTCGGTCTGCCACTCCAGGCCCGTCGCGCGCCACGGGTTGCGCCCGGCCGCCTTGCCCCAGCGCAACGACCACGGCAGATAAAGCAGCGGCAAGATGTAGCCGACGGCAAGGATCGACGCCCCGGCCGATGAGAGCACGTTGTAGACCTGGAACTCCGCCGGATAGGAATGGTAGCGCCGCGGCATGCCCAGGTAGCCGAGCACGAACTGCGGGAAGAACGTCAGGTTGAATCCGAGGAAGATGATGCAGGCGGTGATCCGGCCCCACGACTCGGGGTACATTTTACCGCTCATCTTCGGCCACCAGAAGTGCAGCCCGCCGAAGTACGCCATCACCGTCCCCCCGACCATGATGTAATGGAAGTGGGCGATGACGAAATAGGTGTCGTGCATGTGCACGTCCATGCCGAGCGTGGCCAGCATGACACCGGTCAGGCCGCCGACGGTAAACAGCCCGATGAACCCGATGGCGCAGAGCATCGGCGTGTCGAGCTTGATCGACCCCTTGTACATCGTCGCCGTCCAGTTGAAGACCTTGATTGCCGACGGCACGGCGACGATAAAACTGAGCATGGAGAAGATCGATGCGCTGTAGACGCTGATCCCGGTGACGAACATGTGATGCGCCCAGACGAGGAACCCGACAAATGCGATCGCCAGGCTCGCGAAGGCGACGAATGCGTAGCCGAACACGCTCTTGCGGGAGAAGCAGGTGACCAATTCGCTGATGACGCCCATTCCGGGGAGGATCATGATGTAGACGGCCGGGTGCGAATAGAACCAGAACATATGCTGGAAGAGGATCGGGTCGCCGCCCAGCGCCGGGTCGAATATGCCGACGCCGAAGAAGTGCTCGATCCCCACCAGCAGGAGCGTGATGGCCAGGATCGGCGTGGCCAGCACCATGACCACGCTCGTTGCATACATGCTCCAGCAGAACAGCGGCATGCGGAACCAGGTCATGCCCGGGCAGCGCATTTTGTGGATGGTGACGATGAAATTCAGCCCGGTGAGGATCGAGCTGAACCCGTTGACGAAAACGGCGCACACCGCCAGCGTGACATGGGTGTTGGAGAAGGCGGCGCTGTACGGCGTGTAAAACGTCCAGCCGGTGTCGGCCCCGCCCAGCGAGATCATAGTCGCGGCAAAAATCCCCGAGATGAGGAAGAGGTAGTAGCTAAGAAGGTTGAGGCGCGGAAAGGCCAGGTCTTTGGCGCCGATCATCAGCGGAAGGAGGAAGTTCCCCAGCGTCGCGGGGATCGACGGGATCAGGAAAAACCACACCATGATCACGCCGTGGATGGTGAAGAGCTTATTGTAGTCGGTTTCACTGACCAGCACGCCGCGGGGCGTGAGCAGGTTGATGCGGATCAGCGTGGCGGCGGTGCCGCCGATGAAGAAAAAGACGGTGATGGTGAAGAGAAAGAGCAGCCCGATGCGCTTATGGTCGCGGGTGAGCAACCAGGAGCGCAGGGTGTGGCTGATATTGAGGTAGGTTTCCGGCGTTTCGTAGGCCGGGACCAGCGGAAGATGTCCAGATAGGGTTGCCATGTCAGCGGCCTCACGGTCCTTTCTCATTGCGATCGGGACGGATATCCGGCGGTTGCCGGGCGGGCGGGAAGTCGGGGAGGAACTGCGGGCCCTGCCCGTTCACAGGTTGGGTGGCCGGCGTCGCGCGGACCCCCGACGGCCCGGCCGCCGCGCCCAGCGACTTGATGTACGCCACCAGCGACATGATCTGCTCCTCGGAAAGTTGCCCGCGGTAGCTGGGCATGATCGGAGGAAAGCCGGCCACTACCTTGGCCGACGGCTCAATGATCGATTCGCGCAGGTAGTCGTCGTCGGCGATGACCGTGCTGCCGTCGTCCAGCGGGACTTTCGTCAGGTAAAGGCCCGCCAATGTCGGGGCGCGTTGCCCGTGGCAGGCGCTGCATCCCCAGGTCTCGAAGAGCCGCGCTCCGGCGGCGGCCGGGGACTCATCGTGCGGCGCGCCCCCGAGCCATGCCTGGTACTGCGCCGGTTCCATCACCACCACCTCCCCGATCATCTTCGCGTGCTCCGCGCCGCAGTATTGGGCGCAGAATATGTGGTAGCGCCCCGGCGTGGTTGCAATGAACCATTCCGTTGAAAAGCTGCCCGGCACCACGTCCTGCTTGATGCGGAACGCCGGAATGAAAAACGAATGGATTACGTCCTCCGATCCCATCATGAGCTTGATGCGCTGGCCCGCGGGGACGTGCAGGGCATTGATCTCGCGCACACCCTCGGGGTGCTGCACCTTCCACATCCATTGCTTGCCGATGACGTTGATCGTGATCGCGTTCTCGGCGGGGCGTTTGATCCTGGCGTACAGGTCGGTGCCCCAGAAGAACATCACCAGCATCAGGACAAACGGGACCATGCACCAGGTGATTTCCAGCTTCATGTTCTGCACGTCCACGCGCGGGAACTCTTCATCGGCCCGGCGGCGGTAGCGGAACGCGAAGTAGATGATCAGGGCAAAAATCAACACGGTGAAAAAGACCGACACAGCCAGCAGGTAAAAAAACAGGTAGTCGATTTCGCCGGCGGTCGTCGAGGCCTGCTGCGGGAACAAACGGAAACTATCGATGCTGGGGTCCATGACGTTACGGGTTCTTTTTGTCTGCGTCGGCCGGTTCGACGGCGCACGAGGCGACGCGGGCTCTTCGGCGCCGATCGCGGCGCGTGGTAAGCCAGAACGACCCGCCGAGCAGCAGCATGGTGATCACCCCGCCGACCTGCACGAGGCGCATCACCATCAGGCCGTAGCGGCCTGTCGAGGGGTCGTAATGGAAGCAATAGAGAAGGATGCGCGTCGCCGGCGGCGGGGTGGTTTTCCTCGCGCCCGCTTCGGCGATCGCCAGCCGCAAGTCCGTTGGCGCGTAATCGATGCCATAAAAATAGCGTGCGATCCGGCCGTCCGGCGTCAGCACCACCAGGCCGCTGCAATGGGCCCATTGTTGATTTTTGGCGTCCCACGCGTAGCGGAAACCGACCGCCGCCGTCAGGCGCGAAATAGACTCCTGCGGGCCGGTGAGAAAATGCCAACCCTCTTCGGCGTGCGGGCGGCGATAGGCCTGGATGTATTGCCGTTTCTTAGCGGCGGCGAGCTCGGGCGTCTCGGCAGGATCGAAGCTGACGGCGAGCACGTCGAATTGCTCGCCGGCGTTTTCGCTCAGGCTGTTGAGCGAACGTGTCAGGTCATTGAGCACCATCGTGCAGAGCATCGGGCAGCGGTAGTAGACCAGGGCAAGAATGATCGGACGGTGGCCGAAGTATTGGCTCAAGCGGACCGGCCGGCCGGCGTCGTCGCGGAAAGCGAGTTCGGGCGGAATGGCGTCGCCTTCGTGATTGTCGATCCCCACGTCATGCAGGATCGGCGGCCCGCCGGTCGGGCCAGGCCGGACCGGCGCTCGAACTTGCGCGCCAACGGGTGACGTCACGACAATCGCCAGCGACAGGACCGCAATGATTCGCTTGAGGTTCATCGTTCTGGCCCTCCCTCGATACCGGGATGAGTGTCGTAAGCGGGGACCGTGGTGGGAATGATGGAGTTGGAGTCTCTGCCGGTGGTGGTCGGCGGGACGAACGCCGCCGCGGCGCGGGCGCGCTGCTCGTCGGCGACCTTCTGTACGATGTCCGGAGGGATCTGGGCGTCCTTGGCACCGGCAGGGACGGCCCAGCCGAGCTTGGTGAACATCTCATTCTCCCGGTGCCGCAGCGCCGCCAGGTCCTGGTAGTCCAACGCGTCGTGGCCGACGCTCGGCTGCAACTGCGGCGGCGGAGGCGTCTGGTCCTCGCTCAGCACGGAACGCGGCGTTTCCGTCCGGGCATTGTGCGAGTCGATTCTTTGCATCAGCCACCAGATCAATGCGTGCAGAATCACCACTGCTGCCACGACAAGGACGATGAAAACAAGCAATCCACGGACCGGCGCGGCCTCGGGCTGGTAACCCAGCTCCATCGCTTCCGACGAGACGGGATTATGTTGTGGGCTGTGCCCCATGGTCGGAAACTCCATGTCCGGACGCGTCGCCCGGCAACACCAGGGCAACCGGCAAGATATCCCCCATGGGCATCAAAGGCGGCCCGTCGAGCAGCCGCACGAAAATGGCGACCCACAGGCCGCCGATGCCCATCACGGCAACAACGGTCACGATTACGTTCAGCCAACTCACTTCGGGGTACGGCTCATTTCCGCTGGGGGCGATCATCCAGTAGATATTCAGCAGTTGCATGACCAGCAACCCGCAGCAGACCCACAGCATCGCCTTGCCGCGCTTCTTGATCCGTCGCTGCAGCAGCAGCACGAACGGGGCCAGGAACCCGGCGAACATGAGAATCCCGGCCATGACCCGCCACGGGCCGTAGCTCCGCTTCACATACCAACTGATCTCCCCCTGGATGTTCCCCATCCAGGTGACCAGCAACTGCGAGAATGCGTGATAGGCCCAGAGGATGACCGCCGTGATAAGGAGAGTGGCCAGATCGTTGAAATGCCTGGGCTGCACGCGCCCCGCGAAGGGCGCCCTGCCCGACATCAGCTCGAGCACGATGATGAGCATCGACGTTCCGACCACGGCCTGGCCGACGCAGATGAGCAGGCCGAATATGGTGGAATACCATTGCGGCTCAAGCGACATGATCCAATCGACGGCCGCCAGGCTCATCGTGCTGACATAGGCGGGCAGCCCCGCGGCGCTCACATTTCGCAGCAAACGGCTGGTACGGAGACTTGGTGACCGATCGTGCCGTATTGAGAGCGTCCGCAGGGCCCAGGCCGTCCCGATCCACACCGCGAAGTAGACGATGTACCTCACGATGAACAGGGCCGGGTTCAGATACCCGCGCTTGTGGGCGACAAAGGCGTCGTGGTTGTCGCCATCAGCCCAGGGATAAATCCGCGACATCCCCACGAGGACCGGTACGAACAGAATGAAAAGCAGCGGAAGGACGCTAGCGGCGGCCTCGCCGAACCTGCGGACGTAATGGCCCCATTCGCCGCCGACGAGATGGTGGACCATGACCGCCGCCATGGCGCCCAGCGACATGCCGAGAAAGAACAACCAGGCGACGAAATACCCCTTATAGAATTCGGCCGCGGCGTCGGGACAGCGGCTATGGATTGACAGCACGATGATCCAGATCACCGCGCATGCGGCGATCGCACAGGTCCCCGCCAGCCCTGCCAGACGCCCGGCACGGCGTGCGCCGCTCGGCAGGGGTGAGGATGTAGTGTCTTGTTGCGTCACGGCCGGTTCCCTTGCAGTGTTCGGCGGTCCTCGTCGCTCAGCTTGGCCGACTGGTTCCGGGAATCGGTGGCGGCCTGCAGGGCCCGGATGTAGGCGACGATCATCCAGCGGTCTTCAGGGCCGACGCGGTCGTTGTAGCTGAACATCTGGCCGTACCCGTTGCTGATGACGTTGTAGATGTGCCCGTCGGACACCTGCCGCAGCCGCTCGATGTGAAAGGACGGGGGCGGCGTAAGGCCGCGCTGGACGATCATTCCGTTGCCGTCGCCGAGCCGGCCATGGCAGACCGAGCAATAGATCCGGAACCGCTCCTGGCCGCGGAGCAGCACTTCCCGCGTAATCGGAAATGGGACCACGTCCGTTTCCGCGGCCGATCCGGTCATCGCAGGGAGCAATTCGCGCACGTCGGCATAGGGGAAGCCCGGTGAATCCGCCGCCGCGCGGGGCACGGTGCCGTAAGGCACTGGACGGGCGGTGGTGCCGTCGGGGAATGCCTCGCTCGGCTTGTAAGCCGGGTGGGCGCTGGGTTGCTCCTCCATATCGTGATCGGGCTTGAACTTGCAGCCGGTCAGGGTAATTGCGGTCGCTGCCATTACGATGGACACAGCATGGAGTGTGATGGCCTTAAGGAACCGGTTCAGAATAGGATGACCGCTGACCAATGCCGTATGGGTGCCATGGGCAAGCGTACTCGCTTGCCCGTGGAACCGGATGAATGCGCCGGTCCTGACCGTCATGGGGCCACCTCCGTCACCGACAGAGGTTTGAGCCCCTCCAACAACGCCCGGGTCTTGGCCAGATCGAATTGCGGGTCGGTTGATTCGATCAGGAGGAAGAACTTGTCCCGGCTGGCGAGGCTGAAAGTCGGCACGTTGAACATCGGATGATAGGGCATCGGCAACTTGTTGAGGGCGAGCATGCCGATAACCGCCGCCAGGCTGGCGCAGAGAACGGCGAGCTCAAACGTGATCGGGATGAAGGCCGGCCAACTGTGAGCCGGGCGTCCGCCAATGTTCCACCGATAGTGGATCACGTTGGCGAACCAGAGCATGAAGTACCCGCCGATGGCCCCGAAGAGTGCCCCAATGCCGGTGATGGCGGCCATTCCCGTCCGCTCGAAGCCCAGAGCCTCGGACAAGCCCTCAACAGGCTGCGGGCTGAAGGCATCGGTACGGCGGTAGCCGGCGGCATGGACCCGCCTGGCCGCCTCCAGCAGGGCCTCACCGGTGTCGAACTCGGCGGCCAGGCCGAAAATGGTTTGCTTTTTGGTTTCGCTCATGGCCGAATTTCACTTCACGTAACTTGGCGAAAACGACTCGGACGCATGCTTCCCGCCGCCGGTGCTGTGCACCAATTCGCGCATTTCCGATATGGAAATCACCGGCACCAACTTGGCGAAGAGCAGGAAGCACAGGAGGAAGAAACCGATCGTCCCGAAGAGGGTCGCGTAGTCCCAGACGGTCGGGTAATACATGCCCCAGGCCGACGGCATAAAATCGCGATGAAGGCTGGTGATGACGATGACGAACCGCTCGGTCCACATGCCGATCTGGATCAGAGCGGCAACCAGGAACATCAGCCAGACGTTCTGCCGCACCTGGCGGAACCAGAGAATCTGGGGCACCACGACGTTGCAGAACACGATCGTCCACCACGACCAGGCATAGGGGCCGAAGGCGCGGTTGAGGTTGATGTACGATTCGTAGACATCGCCGCTGTACCAACCCATGAACAGTTCCGATCCGTAGCCATAGGCTACGATCAGCCCGGTCACCAGCAGCAATTTGGCGCAATTGTCGATGTGCCGGATGGTGATGAAATCCTGGAGGCCGAAGGCCCAGCGCATGGGGATGCCCAGGGTGAGCACCATGGCAAAGCCGGAAAAAATTGCGCCGGCGACAAAGTAGGGGGGGAAGATGGTGGTATGCCAGCCCGGCACGACGCCGGCGGCGAAGTCCATGGAGACGACGCTATGAACCGAGACGACCAGTGGGGCCGCCAATCCGCCCAGCAGCAGGTAGGCGGACTGATAGCGTTGCCAGTGGCGTGCCGAGCCGCGCCACCCCATCGCCATGACGCCATAGGTGAGCTTGACCAGGCGGTTGGAGGCCTTGTCGCGCAGGGTGCCGAGGTCCGGCAGCAAGCCCACGTACCAGAAGACCAGCGAGACGGTGAAATAGGTGCTGACCGCGAACACGTCCCACACCAGCGGGCTGCGGAACTGCGGCCAGAGCAACATGGTATTCGGATATGGCAGGATGTACCAGAACCGCCAGGGCCGGCCAAGGTGCAGCAGAGGGAACATCCCGGCACAGGCGACGGCGAAAAGCGTCATGGCCTCGGCAAAGCGGTTGATGCTGGTGCGCCAATCCTGCCGCATCAGCAGCAGCATGGCCGAGATGAACGTCCCGGCGTGACCGATACCGATCCACCAGACGAAGTTCACAATGGCGAACCCCCACGCCACCGGGATATCGATTCCCCAGATCCCGACGCCCTTCACGATGAGGTAGGCCACGGCGGCCGTCAGCAGGCTCACCAGGCCCATCGCGATGACGACGCCGAGCCACCACAGCCGTCCCGGAGGCCGGCGCAGAACGACGTCGGAGATCTGGTCCGTCACCGACCCATACGTATGTCCCACCGCAAGCACGGGGTATTCATCAGGGTCGGCGAGGTTGACCGAAACGTCAGTCATAGAGGCGGGCCTGACTTCGGAGTCTCTTCACGTCTTCACGTCTTCACGTTTCACGTTTTCACGTTTCACGTTTTCACGTTTCACGTTTTCACGTCTTCACGTTTCCCGTCCCAGCATCAGTCCAGCACCGGGTTCGGGTTGCTGAGCCGGGCCAGATAGCTGGTGCGCGGCACCGTCGTCAAGTCGGCGAGCAGCGTGTAATCGAGCTTGTCCGCCTTCAGCTTCGCGACCCTGCTTTGCGGGTCGTTCTTGTTCCCAAAGACGATCGCCTCGGTCGGACATGCCTCCTGGCAGGCGGTTTGGAGCTGGTCCATCAATTCCTGTTGCCGTTTCGGGAGCGAGTCGCGCAGGGCCGCGGCCTTTTCCGGCGAGTCCTGCTCGACGAGTTTTGCCCGCTCTTCCAGGCGCAGGGTCAGCTTTTCGATTTCCATCCGCGTGCGGTTGAGCCGCTGCACGCAATAGGTGCACTTTTCCATGACGCCGCGGCTGCGGACAGTCACGTCCGGGTTGTATTGCAAGGCGCGGGTCTGATCGTAATCCGAGAACAGCAGGAAATTGAAACGGCGGACTTTGTAGGGGCAGTTGTTCGAGCAGTAGCGCGTGCCGATGCAGCGGTTGTAGGTCATCTCGTTGAGGCCCTCGGCGCTGTGCGTCGTCGCGCCGACGGGACAGACCAGTTCGCACGGTGCGTTTTCGCACTGCTGGCACGGCACCGGCATATGGACCACTTGCGGATCGTCCAGGGCATCGGATTGCGTTCCGCCGGGCTGGGTGCCGAACCAGTCATCGATTCGGACCCAGTGCATTTCGCGCTGTCTGCGGCATTCGTCTTTCCCCACCACCGGGCTGTTGTTCTCGGCCTGACAGGCGACCACGCAGGCGTTGCAGCCGATGCACGCGCTCTGGTCGATGCTCATACCCCACTGGAACCCTTTGGAATAGTCCCACCCGCCGTCGGCGGCGTTGGCGGGGTAGATGGTCAAGCGGATTTTTCGGCCGGGCAATTCCTCGGAAAGCCCCTTGGCGCGCATCTCGGTTTCACCGCCGAGCCGGGTCACCCAGTCCTGGTCTTTGCGGAACTCGGCAATCGTCGCGCTACGCACGAGCTTCCGGCTGCGGAGCTCAATCTCATCGTCGCTCATCCCGGGGTGCTCGATGGCACTCGGCTTGAGCGTTTCCTCCACCCCGCCGACATGGGGTGCCGGGAGGGCCGACATCGCATGATGCGAACGCGTCATGACCAGTTGACGGCTGGCGCCGGCAACGAGCGCCACCTCGACACCGGCGGCCATGCCCGTGGCGGCGGTCGTACGCATCGCAAACGCGTTGAATCCGCGGACGGCGCCGTCGTCCGTCATCACATGCCCGCCGCGGGACCGGCCGTAGCCGAGCGTCAGCGTGAGCGTCTCATCCGGCAGCCCCGGGACAACCACGACCGGCGCGTCGAGCGATCGGCCGTCAAACGTGATGCGAACAACTTGGCCGTCTTTGGCCCCGAGTTTTTCTGCCGAGCGATAGCTGATCAGCGCCGCGTTGTCCCAAACCAGCTTGGTAAACGGCTTGGGCAGTTCCTGGAGCCAGCCATTGTTGGCCTGGGTGCCGTCCCAGACGGTCGGATCGGGGCGGAAGACAATCTGCCAGCCCGCGGCACTACCGATCGCCGGCTCGCTCGGCTCGGTGGCCGGTGACTGGCCGGAGTTCTGCACTGGCTTGAACGCCGAATCCTCGATCAGCCCCTTGCGGAGGACCAACTGCCACCATTCCTCGAACGTCGCGGCGTCACGTTGATGCGTCGCGGCAGGGGCGTTCCTGGCCGGCTGTGTAGCCGGCTCAGTACTGGCTGGCTGACTACTAGTGGCCGGCTCAGTTGTGGCAGGCTGCGTGGCGGGTTGGGTGCCGGTGGGTGGCTGCCACTTCGCCTGCCAGAAGGCGCGGACGGCCTCGTACCCGCCGCGGTCGGGCCGGCCGAGGATCGCCTCCATCATTTCCCAAATGGACTTGCTCGCCTGGCTGAAGGGGACTAGAAGGGGCTGGATGACCGACGCGGTCCCATCGAAGGCCCGCGCGTCCCCCCATGCCTCCAGATAGTGCGATTCGGGAACATGCCACTGGCAGAGAAACGAGGTCTCGTCCTCGTGCGACCCGAGCCGCACCGTGAAATGCAGCGGCTTTCCGTCGGCGTTGAGGGCAGTTGTAAGCCGTTCCAGGGCGGTGTTGAACGCAACGTCCGCCGGCGCATCGTAAGCCGGGTTCCCGCCGAAGATCAGCAGAGTATCGACCTTCCCGGCCGACATGTCGGCAACCAGCGACTGGAGCGAGTCAGCGCCGCCGACATCGACGGGTTCGATATAATTGACGGCTTTCCCCACGCCACCCAGCGCCTGGTTCATCGCGTGGGCCAGTGCCTGCAGTGCCGGCGGTTGGTGATCGCCGGCGACCACGACGCCGACGCCAGGCTGTGATGTCGGCGCGCCCGGAGTCGCCGGGTGCCGCAGGTCCTCGGCCACCGCATCGACGAACTTCTCCAGCCCCGCCGGCGCGACGGCGCCGCGGGCTGATTCGACGCCCAAACGTGCCGCCACCGCCCGCGCTACCTCGAGCACCTGGGTCGGCTTCACTGCCCGCCGATGGTCGGCCATCGTGCCGGTCAGTGAGAATGTGCTCTCCACGACATACAGCCGGTTTATAAACTGCATATCTGCTGACAGCCCGGGTTCGCGCCGGCGGCGGTCACTGAATTGCCGGGCATAGGCGAGACTGCCGGTGTCACTGAACAGAAAATCGGCATCCAGGGAAAGGATGACGGCGGCCTGGGAAAAATCGTACACCGCATGCCCGGGCGCTCCTCCCGTGCGAGCGGTGCAACCGGCGTCCAACGCCGGGTCGTGAATGTGCCACCGCGCTTGCGGAAATACTTGCCGGAACTCTGCAAGCTGGGCGGCAAATGTCGGGGACGTAATCGTGCGGGTCAGGAGACGGATGCCGTTGCCCTTGCCGCGTTGAGCGTCGAGCCGTTTGCGCAGCGCCTGGTGAAATGCGCCCCATGACATGGCGACGCCCGCCCGGGTAACCAGCCTCGACCGGTCCGGGTCATAGAGGTCGAGCACGGACGCCTGCATGAATACGTTGGTCGCCCCGAGGCTGGCCGGATGATCGGGGTTCCCCTCGATTTTGGTCGGCCTCCCTTCGTGGCTTTCCGCCAGCGCTCCGATGGCCCGCCCGCAGAAGGGGACTGCCGTGGCATAAAACGACGGCTTGCCGGGAACGACCGATTCGGGCGGGTTGACGTACGGGACGATCTTCTCATCGGGGAAATCGCTGCATCCGGCAAGCCCCGCCAGCGCCAGGGAGGCCCCCATGATGCGGAGGAAATTCCGCCGGGAGACCGGGTCACTCCAGACGCCGGCGTCCGCGGGGAACTCATCGCCGAGCTTTTTGAAGAAGCTCTCGTCGCCCGCCAGCTCGTCCAGGCTGCGCCAGTAGCGCCGTGAAGCGCTTCGCGATGGAGAGATCATGGGATGTTGGGACAGCTCACCCATCGAATCGTTCCCTTTCCCCCGGGGCGACGATCGTCGCCATTTTCTTTCAAAGGCTCATTTCTCCTTCACAGGCTCATTGCCGATCAATTTCTCATCGATGACACGTCGAGCAGTTTTGAAGCAATTCCTTGGGCTGCACGTGGTATTCCTGGATCAGCTCGCTGCCGAGCGATTCCTGCGTAGCCCCGGGATGCGCCGGGTCATGGCGCGGGTCGTAGTGCAGGTTGAACACCTCCAATCGCGGGCGGATGGCGTTCTCCGGGTTGCGGTGACAATCCAGGCACCATTCCATCTGCAGGCTCGCGTTCTTCCACATCAACGGCATCTGGTCGACCTCCCCGTGGCATGTCGCGCAGCCTATGCCCTTGTTCACGTGGATGGAATGGTCGAAAAAGACGAAGCCGGGCAGATTATGAACGCGCGTCCAGACCATGGGCTTGTTTTCCCGCCAACTGTCGCGAACGGGCTGAAGCATTGCCGCGTTCGTCCAGATCTGCGAATGGCAGGTCATGCAGACTTTGGTCGCCGGGAGCCCGGCGAACGACGAGTCTTCCACCGAGGTGTGGCAATACCGGCAGTCAATCCCCAGTCCGCCCACGTGATGCTGATGGCTGAACGGGACGGGCTGCGGTTGAGCGTCGCCTTCCTTGGTCATGTACGGCGATTTCTCGATGTTCCACGCCACCGCCCCCGCCCCGGCAGACAGGATGACCACGCCAAGGATCGTTGCCCTGGCAATCGTGTTGAAGGCGGGATGGAATAGTTGCGCCATGCCGATTTCGCACCTTTTTGGGTGCGGCACGCTTTTATAGGCTTTGTCGTGAATTCAATGCAAGGGGAAAAACCCAAGACAATCGCGCGACAGGCAACTTTGAGGTTTACCACGGTTAATGGTCCGCCTCAGCCGCAGCCTATTCACCGACGAGGCGTGGCAGCATCGCCACGACTGCGCGGGTCACCCTTTCCTCATCGAGTTCGGCGATATTGATCACTGCCGCGAACGTTTCAGGCCCGAGCGGCCGGCCCGGCCAGAATCGAGTAAAGAACGCTTTCCGCCGCTTGTCGAGACGACGCAATCGCTGCGCGGCCTTGTGGGCCGGAAGGTTTAATCGCGCGGCCAGCTTCTCGATCCGGAAGTCCATCGGGGCAATCAGGCGCAAGTGCAAACCCGTTGCCAGGTCATGCGTCATATACGTCGATCCGTGCCCGACCAGTATCACATGCCCAGAGCAGGCCAACTCACGAAATGCCTCCTTGAGGCGGTGGAAGACGATCAGTTCGTCGGGGCGACCCGAGATGCCGCACAAGATGTCATCGACCCATGAGTAAGCGGCGGTGTCCAATGATGCGATTAGTTCGGCGGGGATTTTGCTGTCCGTGGAAACCTTCTCGATCAATTCTTGGTCCCAATGCGACCATTTCGGCGCGCGGGAACCCTCATTAAGGACGTCCGCCAGCCGCTGAGGCAGGGAAACGCACTCTGCACCGACCTGCTGTGCGATGGAAATGAAAGGTCGAATCGGCGTTGAGCCTGAAGCTTCGAAGTCCCGATCCGCGAACGGCATGTTTGCGGTGTGAATTCCATTTGGCTGATATGGCCTTGGCACTGTACGTCCTCCAGCTAGGCGAAATGTCGACACAACATTACCTCGCTGCATCTATACAGGAATCGGCCTTTCTTCGACCAAAACCCGTTCGCCGTCAAGCTTTTTCCAGGTTTCACTCCAAATGGATGAGACCGTCTGCGGCCGCCACAACACGCGGGGGACCTCGACACGTTGAGTTGCGAGCGTAGCTGAGTCGCCATCCACCCTTGATGCTAGGTTGTTCCTCCATCCATCATTTGCGGTACGCGGCACCGATGACGTAATCGTGATGAGCTGCACCGAGCTTCAAGGCCGCCTCCCGACATTCTTCAAAAGCCACCCCGAATACAAGCAGACCGTGAAAATTGAGACAGCGTCGCCATCGTGTGCGGTCAACGCGTCGGCCAATGCCTTTCGCCTTTGTACCACGTCCATGTCAAGTCCAATCGAAAATGGGGACGCGCTTATGATTCTAGGGCGGTCGGCTATGATCGTTCCACCGCCAATAGGGGAAAGACAGGAGAGGCTCAGCCGGCCGGGGGCAGGACCTCGAAGCAACAGCGCGGCGATTCCCCTTTCTCGCATTGTTCTTTCACCGGCTCACCGAGCAGGGCGCTCAGCAATTCTTCCGCGAAGTGGCAGGCTTCGGGATGCGATGCGACGATAGAGGCCAGGGGGCAACTGTAGCCGCGGATGAACACGCGGCCGTCCCGTTCCTCCACGTCCGCAAGACCGCCGAGGTCCTTCAAGAATTGCACGGCCCCTTCGGCGCGATCCCGAAGGCCCGTGCGCCTCTGACCCTTCGCCAGGTCTCCGCCCAGGCTGCGACCGGCCTCCCTAAGTAACGCTTCGACTTTAGCCCGCGGAAGTCGGTCGCCCAAGACGTCGAGCAACCGGATGAGGACCGGCCCGTACGCCTTGGGGAATAGCGCCTCCCCCGCTGACGTCAACGCGTAGGTCGCATGTGGTCTGCGAACGCCGGGCACTTCGCCCGACTGTTGGACGAAGCCTTGGCGTTCCAGGGCGGCTAAGTGCGACCGCACCGCGTTGTCGGTAAGTTCCAATGCTGCCGCCAGTTCGTTGACGGTACTGACGCCGCGACGAAGAAGCTCCAAGACCTGATTTCGCGTGTTTTCGGCCATCCGATTATTCCACCCGTATTCTCAATCGCGCGGGTTCCCCGCCGGGGCCCGATGATCCGACAGACTCATCCGGGGACGGAACCCTTAGCCCAAAAAGTCAAAACATGCGTTGACTTATTTGTCAATCTCGTCCTACAATTATTACGAATCATACGTCACCGAGCGACCGCGCGACCGAGCAATTTCCGGTTGAGGTGAACCTGACCAAGTCGGACAAGACCTTGCTAGCGACAGCTCACGGCACGCTCAATGGAGACGAGATATCCGGAGAACGTATGCCAGAGAACCTAGACCAATCGAGAACTTCGTCGGACATGACGGCAAAGGAAAAAGAGGAGACCGCCGCTATAACGGGCGCCACGGCTTTGGGTTGCCTGGGGGTGATGACGTTGCCTTTCAGCGCCATTGCCGTCATCATCCTGGTTCTTGTCATCGTATGTGCCTTCATCCGCATCGTGCATCACCTTTGAGCGATCGCAGGAGGGCAGGCGCATTTGATGAATTATGAACGCTTTTTTCAATTGCTCCAGAGCAACGTCTGGGTCATCGCCACAGACTAACTGAAATAACCCTGGAGGCCAGCATGTTCCAATTCGCTCTACATCCTATTCTGGCCGATTCCGTCTATTCGACGCTGCACCAATTCGTGACCCACTACAAGGTCCACCCGATCCTTGTCAACTTCACGGCCGCACTGATCCCGGTTTCCGTCGGCAGCGACATCCTCGGAAGGACCTTCGGCAAGCCGACGCTCCGCGACACCGGCTGGTGGACGATGTGTTTTGCCGCTTGCATCACGCCCTTCACCGCGATCGCCGGCTGGTTGTTTTGGATGAAAGACGACGTTGGCGTCACCAATATGACAATCCACAAGTGGCTCGGCACCAGTGCAGCCGTGTTGCTCATCGGATTCGTTCTGTGGCGATGGGGGTTCTTCAAAAGTGAGCGCTGGCCGAGCATCCTCTATTTGTTGATCGGGCTGGCGATCGTCGGGACGATCATTTACCAGGGATACCTCGGCGGCGACCAGAGTTTTATGTCGATGTGATGTTTTCCAAGGAGCGAATGGAAAAGTTGCTCCCGAAATCCGGCATTGAGTAAGTACATCTGCCGGGGTTGGCGAAACGCGGGCAGCCGCGAAGGCCCATGAGGGAGGCATTCCATGAGACGGACATTGGCTGTTGGCGATCATGTTGAGTGGAACTCCGAAGCAGGTCGAGTTCGAGGGACGATCGAGAAAAAGATCACCTCCAAGATCAAATTCAAGGGCTACACGGTCCGCGCCTCGAAGGAGGAGCCGCAGTATCAGATTAAGAGCGACAAGACCGACCACGTGGCCATGCACAAAGGTTCGGCACTCAAAAAGCTTCCGAAGAGCAGACGGTCAAAAGCCTGACAACTGGAGAACCCATGCCGAGCTACACGTACTTAATCATCGGAGGCGGAATGACGGCCGCCGCAGCTATCGCCGGCATCCGCGAGGTGGACGGCGGTGGCTCGATCGGCGTAATCGCCGCCGAGTCGCATCCTCCGTATGACCGTCCGCCGCTGTCAAAGGGGCTTTGGAAGGACAAGCCCCTGGAGAGTATCTGACGGAAGACAGACGGGCATTGTCTATTATCTGCGGCAGGGCCGTGTACGAGGCGTGCTATTGTGGAACGTTTTCGGGCAGGTGGACGGCGCGCGCCGGCTGATCGCATCGCACGGCCCGTTCCATCCAGCCGATCTCGGAGGCCGGTTGCCCGCCTGAAATAACCAAACGAGCCCATCATGTTTGCCGTCGAGAATCGCGAAGGAGTCAGCGAACGTTATTCACCGTGGGGCATTCCACGCGATCGTGGGCGGGATTTGTCGCACTGTTGCAGGCGTGGAGGATTGAGGACCTGGTGGACGTGAGGACGGTTCCAGGGTCCGGCGCTTTTCCATGGTTTTCCAAGGGGCGGATGGGAAAGTTGCTCCCGAAATCCGGCGTTGACTACGCACATCTGCCGGAGTTGGGTGGATTCCGGCATTCGCGCAAGGATTCAGTGAATAGGGGTTGGCAGAACGCCCGCTTCCGAGCGTACGCGGATTACATGCAGACGAAGGAGTTTGAGCAAGGACTTACGACCTTGAGCCGGCGTCGGAAAAAGCGGCGTGTATGTGTGATGTGCTCGGAGGCGGTGTGGTGGCGCTGCCATCGCCGGATGATCGCGGATGCAGAGGTCGCGCGCGGGATTCCCGTGAAACACCTGATGAGCGATAAGGTCGCGAAGCGGCATGAACTGACCGAGTTCGCGGTGGTCAAAAAGAGTAGAGGTCGAACGCCGGTGATCACCTATCCAGGCCCGCATCCGCGTGTTGCCGGAGCAGCGCGCTCCCGTCCGCTTTACGTTCTTCTGGACGGCCGTTGAGCGATGAGAAGGGCGGGACTTCCAGGTCGGCATCGACACGGGAGCAAGCGGCGAAACCAGTTCAACCCGGCCAAAGTAGCAGTTGTACAAGGGCGAGATCGAGGAATGAGCAGCTGAAGCAAAAGATCAAAGAGCATATCGTCACTCTGGTGTATGGTGCGCGGGATGAGGAGCACAACGAGGCGCTGGTCCTGAAAAGGATCCTCGAAGGCCGCAAAACGAAGGTTGAAGAATGACCATGCACATTCGATTCAAGACCCTCCTGCTGCTCGTCTCGCCGCTACTGCTCCTGGTTGCCGCGGCTTACATTCAGTGGGGGACGCTCGGTCTCCCGGCGCTACCGGCCAGCCTCGCAATGACCCCAGTAACGGTCGCGGAGCCTTACGGCTTCCCGGCTTGGCTGCGAATCACCCACTATATCACCTTCCTCTTCATGGTCCTGCTCATCCGCAGTGGCTTGCAGATCCTCATGGATCACCCCCGGTTGTACTGGAACGTCCACTGCACCCCCGGCACCGAGTGGCTCCGGCTCACGCCGATCATAGTGCCCATGGACCGCGTCTGGACTTCAAAAGATGACTCCCGCCGCCTCTCTCCCTGGATTGGCCTGCCCGGCTACCGACACACGGTCGGCATGGCCCGGCACTGGCATTTCCTCAGCGCCTTGTTCTGGGTGGGCAACGGCGTGATCTTCATGGTGCTGTTGTTAGGTACCGGACAGTGGAAGCGCTTGGCGCCGACCTCCTGGCATATCGTGCCCGACGCCTGGGCGGTCTTCGTCCGCTACGCCACCTTGCACCTGCCGCCCGAGCCGGACGGCTTCTACCGCTACAACGCGCTCCAGCAACTGGCGTACTTCGGCGCGGTGTTCGTCCTGGCGCCCCTGGCGATGCTGACTGGGCCCGCGATGTCGCCCGCCTTCACCAATCGGTTCGAGTGGTATCCGAAGTTGCCCGCCAACCGGCAGACCGGCCGCTCGATCCACTTCCTCATCATGTGCGCCTTCGCCGTCTTTATCCTTGCCCATGTGACCATGGTGGTGATAACCGGGTTCGCCCGGAACATGAACCACATCGTCATGGGCACGGACGACGCCAACCCGATCGGGTTGGTCCTCGGCCTGCTGGGGATCGGCTCCGTAGTGGCGTTGAACGCCTTGGCCAACTGGGCCGCGTGGAGGCACCCCCGGGCCGTTCAGCACGCCGCCAAGGCGATCGTCAGCCCGGTCATGGGCTACCTTCTCGACCGCCCCGCTCCGGTGGCTGAGTTCGACCGCAAGGACATCTCGCCCTTCTTCTGGCCCAACGGCAAAATGCCGACCAGCGACGAGTGGAAGACGCTGGCCGACCGGGATTTCAAGGGCTACCGGCTCAAGGTATACGGCCAGGTGGAGAACCCCCTCGAGCTGTCGCTGGACGACCTCCGGGCGCTGGGCCGCAAGACGCAGATTACGCTGCACCACTGTATCCAAGGCTGGTCGGGCATTGCCGCGTGGGGCGGACTGCCGCTGGCGGAACTGATGAAGTTGGTCCGGCCGGGGCCCGACGTCAAGGCGGTCGTCTTCTACTCGTTTGGCGAGGGCGTCGAGTTCAGCACGGGCGTCGTGGGCGGCCAGTATTACGACAGCCTCTCGATCGAGAACGCTCGGGACCCGCAAACATTGCTGGCTTACGAAATGAACTACCAGCCGCTCGATCATCTGCACGGGGCGCCGTTGCGGCTGCGCGTCGAGAATCAGCTCGGCTTCAAGATGGTCAAGTGGATCCAGGCGATCGAGTTCGTCGCCGATGTCCATTCGATCAACGAGGGCGAAGGCGGCTACGCCGAGGACCACGAGTACTTCGGCGCGCTGGCCAACATCTGACGCCTGCGAGGCGCGGGCGTTACGGTCTCCCAAGAGAAAGGAAAACCACATTCGCCGTGGGTTTGACCCGCCAAGCTAAAGTCCCTCTTCGAATTGGCGATAGTGTAGTAGATGTAGCCATCGCCACCGACTCGGGGAGTCGGCCCGGGAGGCAATGGCAGCGAACTGATCCTTCCTATGCACCTTATGCGAAGCCCCATCCGCGGAAATGGATTATTTCGCCGAGCTCGCCGCGGCAACGTGATGGTCTACACTATCATCACCATGACCGCCCTGGTCGGCATCTGTTCGCTCGGCGTTGACGTGGGGCACGTCCAGGAAGTCAAAACCGACATGCAGTCGTGTGCCGACGCCACCGCGCGCGGCTACATGGAATACTACATCGTTTACGGGAAGACTTATGCCAACAACAATGGCCCCAGCATTTATTCCGCGGCGAATAACTCCGTCGACAGCAATTCCGGGGTCGCCCCGACGGTCACCGTGACGTGGGGTCATTGGAACACGGCAACCAATTCCTTCAACACCAGTAGCGGGACCTACACGGCGGTCCAGGCGACCGTTTCGCGGACCAAGGCCAATAATAACGCCATCTCCCTCACCTGGGGCACCGTGATCGGGCAGCCCACTTGCGATGTCACCGTCACCTCCGTCGCCGCGCGCATCGGCACCGGCCAAACCACCAGCTTCACCGTCAGCGCCACAGCCAGCCCCTACCTGGCCGGGATGCCTAACGGATCAACCGCCTGGGAAGGCGACACGACTTCCAACTCCACGCCTTACCAGGTCCCGAGCATTACCGTGACGCCCGGGTCAATCATTACCGTCACTTCCGTCACCGGACTTACCAACTACAACAACGAGACCCCGAACGACGGGCCCAAGGGAGAAAGCGGGTTTATCACCAGCCACACACCCGCCGGCGGCGAAAACGGGATCGGCGACGCCAACGCACCCATCGACTCGCTGATGGGCCTGTTCCTGGGGCCCAACGCCCCGAACACCAATGCAACGCCGCCTTACATCGACTGGACCAGCCCTAGCAACTCGAACCAGAATCAGTACAACAACCTGCTGATCCAGCAGCCGTTCTACATCGGCACCGGCATGACCAGCAGCGGCGTCGTCCAGCAGTTCGTAGTTCCTCCCGGCGCCACGCGCATGTACTTGGCAAACTGGGACGGATACCAATGGAACAACGACACCGGTTCATTCTCGGGAAGCGTCACCGTGACGCCGACCGTGCAGATGATGCAGTGACGGTGCCTCGGACTCTCAACTCAGCCAATGGCTATGGGCTGGGGCCGATCGCCGGGTGGCGTGACGACGGTTTGGCCCTCATCGTGGTTCATGACCGGGCCCTGGGCAAGCTCATGCACCGGGATCATATATCGCCCTGTGAGCCGGCGGATCACCACAAAGAACACCGGCGTCAAGACCAGCCCGAAAAACGTCACGCCCAGCATCCCGAAGAAAACCACGGTGCCGAGCGCCTGGCGCATCTCCGCACCGGCGCCGGTGGCGATGATCAGCGGGACCACGCCCAGAATAAACGCGAAGCTGGTCATCAGGATGGGCCGCAGCCGCAGGCGGGCCGCCTCGACGGCAGCCTCGAACGCGTTCCTTCCCTGCTCCTGCTGCTGCTTGGCAAACTCCACGATCAGCACCGCGTTCTTAGCCGACAGCCCGGCCAGCACGACAAAGCCGATCTGCGTGAAGATGTTGTTGTCCATGTGCCGCAGCCAAACCCCGCCGATCCCGCACAGCAGGCACATCGGGACGATGAGGATGATGGCCGATGAAAGCGGGAAACTCTCATACTCGGCCGAGTGGGTCATCCACACGAAGAAGATGCATAGCGGAAAAATAAACAGCGCGGTGTTCCCCGCGGCCTTCTCCTGGTAAGCCAGGTCAGTCCATTCGTAGCCATACCCCAGCGGCAGGTTCGCTTCGGTGATTTGCTCCATCGCTTCGATCGCCTGGCCGGTGCTGATGCCCGGCGCCGCCGCCCCGTTGATCTCGGCGGACTGGTAGAGGTTGTAGCGGTTGATCCGGTCCGGACCGATCACATCCTTGATCGTGGCCAGCGCCCCGATGGGCACCATCTGCCCGGTGCGGTTGCGCGTCTTGAGCTCGTTGATGTCCTCCGGCCGGCTGCGGAAATTCGCGTCGGCCTGTGCCATCACGCGATAGGTGCGGCCCAGGAAGTTGAAGTCGTTGATGTAGAGCGACCCCAGATAGACCTGGAGGGTCAGGAAGACGTCGCTCAACTGAACGTTCTTCGATTTCACATTGGTCCGATCGACATCCACATAGAGCTGGGGGACGTTGGCGCGATAGCCCGAGAAAATCCCAGTCAGCCTGCGGTCCTTCCGTGCCGCGGCGATGATCCGGTCGTTGACGGCCTGGACGTCCTGCGGCGTATGTTTCCCGCTGCGGTCCTGGATCTGCATCTTGAACCCGCCGGCCGTGCCGATGCCGCGCACCGGCGGCGGGGGGATCACCAGCGCGAATCCATCCTGGACCTGGCTGTATGCCCCTTGCAGCTTCTTGACGATCGCATCAGCCGACCGCTCGGGATGGCCATTGCGCTCCTCGAACGGGTCGAACACGACGAACATGGCAGCGGAATTAGGCTGATTGGTGCCGGTTAGAAGGGCATAGCCGGTGATCGCAAACGTATCTTTCACGCCGGGCGTGTTGTTGGCTATTGACGCCAGATGTTTGATGGTGGCATCGGTCCGGTCGAAGGAAGCGGCATCCGGCATTTGCAGGTTGACGATCACATATCCCGAATCCTGTGGGGGTATGAAGCCCGAGGGCACCACCTTGAAGCCCCTATAGGTGAGGAAAAGCAGCCCCACGTACAACAGGAGCGCCACCATGCTGAACCGGAGGACCCGCCTGGCAACGGCAACATAGCCGAACGTCAAGCCTTCCAGGCCGCGGTTGAAGAGCCGGAAAAACCATCCCAGCAGCAGATCGAGCACCCGGGCGAACCAGTCCTGCCGGCCTGTGCGCGGACGCAGCAGCAGCCCCCCGAGCGCCGGGCTCAGGGTGAGCGAGTTGAATGCCGACAGTAACGTCGAGACGGCGATGGTAAGGGCGAACTGCCTGTAGAACTGCCCCGTGATGCCGCTGACAAACGCCACCGGCACGAAGACCGCGGTCAGGCCGCAGGCGATGGCGACCACCGCGCCGGTCACTTCGTTCATGGCTTTGTAGGCGGCCTGCCTGGGCGGATAGCCCTGCTCGATCCATCGTTCGATGTTTTCCACGACCACGATCGCGTCATCGACGACGATCCCGATGGCCAGCACGATGCCGAACAGCGACAGGTTGTTCAGTGAGAACCCCAGCGCCTTCATGACGGCAAAAGTGCCGATCAGCGAGACCGGGATGGCCAGCAGCGGGATAAGCGTGGCGCGCCAGCTTTGCAGGAAGACGAGCACGACCAGGACCACCAGCCCGATCGCCTCGAAGAGCGTTTTCTTCACATCGTGCACGCTCTCGCGGACGAAGACGGTGGTGTCGTAGGGGATGCGGTATTCCAGCCCTTTGGGCCAGTTCGGGTCCTTGTGCAACTCCTCCATCTTGGCGTAGACGGTGTCGGCGGTCTCGATGGCGTTGGAGCCCGGCAGTTGGAAAATGGGGATGGCCACGGCCGGCTGGCCGTTGAGGTAGGCGCTGACGCTGTAGTCGGCCGCCCCAAGCTCGATGCGGGCGATGTCGCGCATGTAGGTCTTGTTCCCGGCGGCATCGGTCTTGACGATCATCTCGCGGAACTGGTCGGGCTCGACGAGCCGCCCCTGGGCATTGACAGTGAGCTGGAAATCGGTCGTTCCCGGCGGGAGGGGCTGGGCGCCCACGATGCCCGCCGCCACCTGGACGTTCTGCTCCTGCACGGCGGTGACGACGTCCCCGACGGTAATGTTCCTGGCGGCCAGCTTCTGCGGGTCGAGCCAGATGCGCATCGAGTAGTCGCGGGCGCCGAAGAGGAAGATGTCCCCCACGCCGGGCAACCGCGCCAGCGGGTCGCGCACCTGCTGCAGGGCGTAGTTGCTGATGTAGAGCTGCGAGTAGCGGTTGTCCGGGGAAAAGAGCTGCACCACCAGCGTAATGTCCGGCGAGCTCTTTTTGACCGTCACGCCCAGCGCATTCACTTCCGGCGGCAATTGCGACTGGGCGATCGCCACCCGGTTCTGCACCTGGACCTCGGCAATGTCCAGGTTGGTGCCCAGCTTGAAAGTCACCGTCAGCCGCATGTTCCCGTCATTGGTGCATTGGCTGGACATGTACAACATGTTCTCCACGCCATTGATCTGCTGCTCGATGGGCGTGGAAACGGTGTCGGCGACGACCTGCGCGTTAGCGCCGGGATAACTGGCGGTGACAACCACGGTAGGCGGGGCAATTTCCGGGTACTGGGCGATCGGCAGCGTGGAATAGGCAATGGCCCCGACCAGCAGGGTCACAATGGAAATGACGATCGCGAAGACCGGCCGGTCAATGAAAAAACGAGGGAAGTTCATCGGCCCACCCCCATGCTGGACGCCTGCGGTTGAGCGTCGGCCGGTTCAGTCGCGGGCAAATCCCGGGCGGCGGGCGATGCCTGCGTCGTTGGGGGGATAGGCAGGACCAGCCGAAACGCCTCGGCGGGAATGGTTTTCTCCGTGGCGGCAACTTTCGACCCTGGCCGGGCCAGTTGCATCCCTTTGACGATCACCCGGTCATGTTCGGTGACGCCGTCCTCGACGGCCCGCAATTCGCCGAACAACGCTCCCAGCTTGACGGGGCGCACTTCCACCGTTTCATCGGACTTGACGACCAGCAGGAACTTGCTGTCCTGGTCGGTCCCGACGGCCGCATCCGGAACGAGCAGAGCTTCGTACTTGCCGCTGCCGGGTATCAGTACGCGGGCGAAGAACCCGGGGGTCAGCGACCTGTCGGGGTTGGGGAAGACGCCGCGTCCCACCAGCGTTCCAGTGCCCGTGGTCACCTTGTTGTCCACGAAGTCGACGACCCCGGCATGGGGAAAATCGTCGTCGTTGGCAAGGCCCATGAACGTGGGGATGCGCGCATCGCGGGCGCTAACCCGCTTCTTTTCCCGCGCCAGCCGCTGGTATTTGAGGATCGCCTGCTCGTTCACATCCACGTAGCAGTACATCGGGTCGATGGACTGGATGCTGGTGAGGACCGTCGCCTGCCCCGACACGCCAATCACCTGGTTGCCGACGGTGATGTTCTTGCGGCCCACCCGGCCGGCGATCGGGGCGATGACCCTCGTCCACTCCACATTCAGCGCCGCGGTTTTCACTGCCGCCCGGGCGCTCAGCACTACCGCCCGCGCCTGTTTCAGGTTCGCTAGGGCATTGTCATAATCCTGGTCGGAGACCGACTTGATCTTGTGCAACTGGTCGGAGCGGAGGAACTGCACATTGGCCAGCGCCTCCTGCGCTTCGGCCTTGGCCACGTCCGCCTCGCGGGCCTCCAGCTCAGCCTTGAACGGCCGGTCGTCGATCACAAAGAGGACCCTCCCCTTTTCAACGATGCTCCCTTCATCGAAGGGCGTATCCACGAGCGCGCCGCTGACTTGTGCCTGCAAGTTGACCGACTGCGGCGATTCCAGATGGCCGGAGTATTGGTCCCACTCGATGACTTGCTTCCGTACCGGATAGTTCACCGTCACCCCGGGCGGCGCCGCCGAAGCCTGCGCGTCCGGCGGCGAACAACCGGTCAGGCTCGACACCGCCAGGCAAGCGAAGCATGTAATCAATCCCAAGCGCGCCAGGTCCGTCAAGCGGGGGACCGCATTCGCCAAAAGGCGCGCCAGCAATGTCACCCCAGAAATCCCGAAATCCCGGGCCGACGTGAGAGGTTGTTCGTCCATGCAGAATCCCGTGCATTCCCTCGGACCATCGCCCCCTGTCGCGCAACTACTGGCCAACCGTCGCCGGACCAGCCTCGGACGCCTCTGCCGCGTAAGTGTAGGCAGGCCGCTGGCGCGAGGCGATGGTTTCACAACCTCATGCTCGCTGCAACTTGCCGAATGGGTGCCATGGGCAAGTGTACTCACTTGCCCGTGCTTTCCCGGTCAGGAGCGGTGCTCCACGGGCAAGCGAGTACGCTTGCCCATGGCACCCGGCCGCGTTTGGAAATCGGTTCTTTGTGGCCCCGCTTGCGGGCCTGGACCGCCCGCGCTTCGCAAGCGAGGCCGCGAAACAAAACTACATTGCTCCCCACCAACTGATTTCACCTAAGCATCCCTCTACTTTCCCCCATCCGCAGCGACAGGCCGAGTGGACGGCCCCGCCCCCTGCTTCAGATGCTTGTCCAGGAAATCGATCGCAGCGGCGTCGGCTTTTTTTGCATCGTCGCCCTTGAACCCGTGGCCGGCGCCTTCGAGCGAAATGAGCTCCACCTCTACATCGGCGGCCTTCAGGCGGTCGTGCATCCAGACGGCCTGCTCGTGGTTGACGTACTTGTCCTCCGTCCCCTGCAAGAGCAGCGTCGGCGGCGCCTCGGGCGTCACCCAGTTGAGCGGGCTGGCAAGGATGTGGCGGTGCCGTTCGTGCTCCAGGTCGCCCCCGAGGAACAGCGGCAGCACTTCGGCGGCGTCCACGCTCTTGCCGTAGGACTTGGTGAAGTCGCTGGGGCCGTAGTAGCTGACGACGCACTGCACGCGCGTTGACAGTGTCTGGGTATCGGGGCTTCCCGCGGCGCCTTTGAGCGCTTCGTCCGCCGGCGGGTCGAACTGCTTCACGTCGCCGGTGACGCCAAGGAACAGCGCCAGGTGCCCGCCGGCGGAGCCGCCCAGCGCGGCGATGCGTTCGGGGTCTGCGTGGTATTGCCGGGCATTGGCGCGGAGCCACCGGACGGCTTCCTTCACATCATACACCGCCGCGGGGAATGGGTACTTCGGCGCCAGGCGATAGGTGACGGTGACGGCCACGTAGCCCTGCTCGGCCAGTCGCTTGCAAAGCCCATCGTACGACTTGCGGTCGCCGGCGCGGAACCCGCCGCCGTGGATGCAGACGACGGCCGGCAGCCGATCGCCCTCCTTGACCTCCTTCGGACGGGCGAGGTTGAGCTTCAAGTGCTGCCCGTCGGGGTTGGCGTATTCAAGCCCCTCCTCGAAGACCACCTCAGCCGCCCGCACGGAGGCGGAGGAGAGAAAGGCAACGCTGGCAAGAAAAACGATGGCAAGCTTGATTGGCACGAAGCCTCCTGGAATGGCCGTGCACGATCACAGGTGTTCGGCCAATTGGAAAAATTCCCTGTGCGCGCGGGCTACTGCGCCGCGGCTCAACGCAACTCGACAATCCGCTGGCCGGATCTAAACGCTCCTTCTACCGTCGGCCAAGCCGCGGCGAAGCGGGCGAGCAGTATCGGCGTCCGGCAGTTGCCAACGCGCACCCAAAGCAGGCGCCCCGTGTCGCGCGGCCGGTTGGCCAGCAGGAGAACGCCCATATCTCGGTATCCCTTGCTCCCTGCAGCCGGAAGTCCAAAACGTGATCACACTGCAGGCCGATCCCGGCAAGCCAACGGGCGAGTGCGACGGGCAGTTGGTTGTCGACGAGGAACCTCATGCGGCAGGCACCACGGGGTGGTCCGCCAATTGCGCGGCGTAGAGTAGGGCGGCATGAATGTCCGGCAGTTCGAGGAAGGCGTAATCCGCGAGGATTTCCTCGTACGATGCGCCGGCGGCAAGCAACTCCAACAGGTCGACAACACGGAATCGCATCCCGCGAATGCACGGGCGGCCACCGCACTGGTTTGCATCGATTGTAATGCGCTCAAGTAATTCCACGCACAGATCATACCAGCCTGGATCAGGCACTTCCAGCAGTTGGGGTCTCAACTTTCATCCATTCCCGGCCCCAGCCGGTATACTGCGCACATGCCCCGATTCGTTTTCCGATGGTTTAACTATGAATGACCCCGGCCCGCGGGACATCCCGCAAGACAGCTCGGCTCGCAGCCCGGCCGCCATGGAAACGGCATTCCCACTTGTGTTCACGATTGCTGCCACCACAGCCCACGTCTATCGGCAGGACCCGGCGGTCGTCAAACTGATCGCGTTCTTCGAGGCTAAGGGCCTGGCCGCGCTGAAGGAGGAAGACCGGCTCGAGAAGTGGTACGACGACTGGATCGCTTATCAGGCACAACACCGCCTCTACGCGCAGCTCTTGTCGCCGGCAAAATACTCCTCAACTGGCGGAAAACTCGATCTGCTGCGCTACGCCCGGTTCCTGGAGGTGTTCGGGTATTTCAGCGCGGGGCACGGCTACAGCCTTCAGGTGACGTTCCTCGGACTCGGTTCGATCCTGATGGGCACGAACGAGGCCCTCAAGCGGGAGGCCGTGGCGATCCTGGAAGCAGGGGGCTTGCTGGCCTTCGGGGTCTCCGAAAAATCACACGGTGCCGACCTGCTGGCCAACGAATTCGTGCTGCGCGAGGCCGGCCCCGGGCGGTTCGTGGCCAACGGCTCTAAATACTACATCGGCAACGCCGACGCCGCGAGCATGATCGCGATCCTGGCGCGGCAGGAGAACGATCGTTCCGCCGGGCGTGCCCGGCGGGCGCCGCCCGTCTTGTTCGCGTTGCGCCCGAAACAGGCCGCGGGGTTTGGGAAAGTGCGAAAAATTCGCACGCTTGGCGTGCGCGCCGGCGACGTCGGCGCGTTTGCTGTGACCGGCCACGAGCTGCCCGAAACCGATCTGATCGCACAGGGCCGCTCGGCGTGGGATGCCGTCATCGGCACCGTCACCCTCGGCAAGTTCTTCCTCGGCTTCGGCTCCGTTGGGATCTGCGAGCACGCCCTGGCGGAAGCCGCCGCTCATCTGGGCGGGCGGGTCCTCTATGGCAAGCCGGCACTCGACATGCCGCACATCCGGTCCCTGATGGCACAGGCCTATGCCCGCCTGTCGGCCATGAAGCTGTACGCTTACCGGGCGCTGGATTATGTCCACGGCTCCAGTGCCGCCGACCGGCGATACCTTCTTTACACCGCGGTGCAGAAGGCCAAGGTCAGCACCGAAGGCGTCAAGGTCGTCGCCATGCTTTCCGAGTGCGTCGGCGCCAAGGCATTCGAGTCTGATACATACCTTGAAATGGCCCTGCGCGACGTGCAGCTCATCCCCAGCCTCGAAGGGAGCACGCACATCAACCTGGAGTTCACGGCCCAGTTCATCGCCCGGTATTTCGCTGAACCGGACAACAGCCTGCCCGACCCGGCAGCGCTGACCTTGCGCGAGCAGAGCGTGGACGAGAACCCCTACTTGATGGAAGCCGCCGCCAGCGCTGCCAAAAGCATCGTGTTTCCCCCGTTCCTGAGGTCATATAAGCCGTTGGCGGGAGTGCCGAACGTCAGAGTGTTTGTCAGACAGGCCATCGCCTTCAGGCGGTTCATCAAGAGCAGCAGTGCCGCCCGCGAGCTGTCCACTGACCTGGAAGGGGCGATCGCCTTGGGGAAATGTCTGGCGACGATTTGCTACGGGCAGCTTGTCGCCGAGAACGCGGCACGGCTCGGCGTCCCGCCGCAGGCAGTGTCGGCGATGTTCCACGGTATCGTGGAAGATCTAAGCACCGTAGCATTGGCACTGGCATCGCTGGCGAGCCTGGGCCGCAACGACCGCGTCATGATACGGCGGATGATCGCCATCCCGAAAACGCGTAGCAGCGAATGGGATTTCGTGGCGGAGCGGGTGAAGGGCCGAAGACCTGAAACGTGAAAACGTGAAAGGAGGACCGCTCTTCTCACGTTTTCACGTTTTCACGTTTTCACGCTTCCGCTTCAACCGGCCGCGGCGACCGGCCGGCCCATCTCCACCAGCAGCTTGAAGTGCGATGCCACCGCACTGAAGAAGGTGCGGTGCGCCGAGTAGGTGACGCCGAACTCGCGGCATGTCTCCTCGACCACCTTCGACAGGGCGGGGTAGTGAATGTGACAGATCTTGTGGAACAGATGGTGTTCAATCTGGAAATTGAGCCCGCCCAGGAACCAGCAGAGAACCGGGTTCTTTCGGGAGAAGTCCACGGTCGTCTGCACTTGGTGGACCGACCACTCGGTCGAAATCTGTTCCCCACCGTTGGCCATGGTGGTCGGCACGGGGAAGTCTGCTTCCTGCACGCAGTGGGCGAGTTGGAAGACGACGCTCAGCACCACGCCGCTGACGAAGGCGGCCAGTGCGTAGACGGTCAGGACCGCCCAGATAGGATGGAGCAGCATGGGGATGACGAACGCCATCGAGAAGAAAACGACCTTCCCGGCAATGAAGACCACCAAGTCCTTTCCCTTGGGGCGGGCGATCTTATGGCCTCCGATGCGGCCGGTGGAGATTTGGTAGAAATCGTCATAGAGGTGCCACTTGATCGCCAGGAACCCATACAGGAGCCAGAGATACACGCCCTGCAGGCGGTGGAACCAGTATCTTGGCTGCTCGGGGGCGAGCCGGCCGAGGAAACCGATGTTGATGTCGTCGTCGTGGCCGGCGATGTTGGTATAGGTGTGGTGGATGGCATTGTGTTTCCAGTCCCACATGAAAGAACTGCCGCCGATCATGTCCAGCGTCATGGCAAACATCTTGTTGACCCATTTGCGGCTGGAGTAACCCTTGTGAGCGGCGTCATGCTGGATGTTGAAGCCGATGGCCGCGATCGACAGCCCCAGCACCACTGCCAGCGGCACAATCGTCCACCAGCTCGTAAATACAAACAGCAGCAGGAAATAGGCGGCAAAGAACCACGCCAGGATGGTGGCGGTCTTGAAATACATTTTCGGGCAGTCGCGGCGGGACTTGCCGGTGCGCTCGAAGTAGGCGTCCACGCGACGCCGCAGCTCTTTGATGAACCGGTCACTGCCCGTGAACTTGAGCTTGGGCAGGTGGGCCTGCCCTGAGCTTGTCGAATGGGCAGAAGCGGCCGCAGTTGCCGTTGCCGGTGCAGCTTCTGCTATCGCGGGTTCAACTGGTTGTGGCATCAGAAGATGTTGGAGTGCTGGAATCGCCGATGTTGGTTGGGTCATGGGAACCTCCTCAGATCCGTCTACGGAAGTCCAAGCTGCCGTCAGTCACGCCGCCGTTTGGTTCGAAAGGCCAAAGAACGCGCCGGGAAGGAAGGGGCTGGGCACATTTGCCGACAAACCTGAGAATCATTCTAGGGGTTTTCGGAAGCCGGGTATAGGGGATAATGAAAAATTAACCTGCTCCGATTGGCGTAAGCACAAAATTCGCCGCTGTTTGGACCGAATCCCTCGGTGAGCCCGCTCGCGGGCGTTCCATCATGCCGAAGGAAATAACTCCACCTGGCATCATGTTGGCATCACGGCAAGCGGACGCATGGGTACTGGCAGTACGCTCGATGGCCAAAAAGGTTTAGGCCCTGTCCGAAAAGTGCCTTATGAAATAGATCGGGTCAGGACGCCCCCTAAGTGGAGGTCCACCTAAGGGGATTCACGTTGCCGCCTGCAGCGCCAGCTCCCGCTTGAGCACTTTTCCCGTCGGTGAGCGCGGGAAATCCTCCACGACGCGGATCTCCCGCGGCACTTTCCATTGCGATAAACCCTTCTGCCGGCAGAACTCCCGCAGCTCTTCGGGCTTGGGCGCCTCGCCCGGGCGAGGGATGACGAACGCCACCACCACCTCCCCGCGTGTCGCGTCCTTCCTGCCCACCACCGCCGCCTCGGCCACCGCCGGGTGGGCCATCAGCGTCTCTTCGATCTCGCGAGGGGCGGCCTTCTCCCCGGCGACGATAATCAGGTCTTTCTTACGTCCGGTAATAAAGAGGAACGCCTCGCTATCGATCCGGCCCAGGTCCCCGGTCTTGAAATACCCGTTGGCGGTCAGCGCCGCAGCGGTCTCCTCAGGCAGGTTGTTGTACCCCTTCATCACCATGGGGCCCCTCACCCAAATCTCCCCTTCCTGCCCTGCAGGGACCGGGTTGCCCGCTTCGTCCACGATGGAGATCTCGATACCGGGGATCGCCGTCCCGACGCTGCCCGGCTTGTGCTTCTGCGGCGTATTGGCCGCGATTGCCAGGCTGGTTTCAGTCATGCCGTAGGCTTCCAGCAACTCAATCCCGAAGCGGGCGTGGAACGCCTCGCGCAACGCCGACGGCAACGGCTCGGCGCCGCAGATCAAAGCATAGATCGTCTTGAAATCGTCCGCCGAGGCTTCCTTGAGCCGGAGCATCGCGCCAAACATGCTCGGCATCCCCCCCATCAGCGAGATGCCGTGTTCGCGGATGGCTTTCAACGTCCCCACGGGGCTGAAGCGCCCCAGGTACACGATGCTCGACCCCAACTGGATCGGCGCCAGCATCATCGCCGTCATCCCGAACGCGTGGAACAGCGGGATGATGCCGAGGAACTTGTGCCGGCTCTCGAATTGGACGTGCGCGATCGCCGCATCCACATCGCTCTGGAGGTTGCCGAAACTGAGCAGCACTCCCTTGGGCAAGCCGCTCGTTCCGCTGGTGTACATCAGCACCGCCACGTCATCCGCGGAAGGCGACGGGACAGGACCGCCGGCCGCGATCCCCGCAGGGCCCTGCATGATCTGCGTCAGGTCGACCACCTTCAACGACGTCCCCGCGACGCGCCCGGCCAGCGGCGGCGCCGTCACCACCGTATCGATGCCGCTGTCGGCGACGCAGTGGGCGATTTCCCGGTCCCCCAGGAGGTAATTCAGCGGCACGACGGTTTTGCCGGCCGACAGCGCCCCGTAAAAGCTGGCCACGAACCCCGCCCCCGCCGGCAGCAAAAGCCCCAGCCGCGGGTTGGGCGTGAGCGTGGCGAATTGACTCCCCAACCCCGCCGCCATCCCGGCTAGCTGCTCATACGTGTACCGCCCCCGGTCGTCGATGATCGCCAGTTCCGCCGGCTGACGCCGCGCCTGCTCGAAAAGCGGTTCAAAAAGCATGGGTCTGGTCCTTCGTTCAAGCCACCCGCCTGCAAGCGCCAGATTAGCCGAACCGGCGTCGATGCGACATGGGACGCGAACGGCAAACACTCGATAACGCGTGATTCCGCCTGACTCGCTCCCCTCCGCCGCGTCGTGTGATGACGAAGTTGCAGAAGCTGAAGAACTTCCATTTCCGGGTCCGTCGGCTCGTGCGAGATGATCCGCTCGATGCGGAAGCTGCCTGTGGTCAGGAGGGTCTGGAACAGTTCCTCCGGCAAATCGGCAGGCAAATCGGCGAGTAGGTTCGAGGGCGAAGACATGAGCGTTACCTTTCATGACACGCGCCTTCCCGACTGGGGATTCATGCTGCCGAAGCCAAATCCCCGGCCGCCGTTAGCGGGCCGACTTCCAAGCTGTCTCTTACGGAATCGCTGGCAAAGGGAGGCCCAGAAGCTGGCAGGCGCTGGGCGCCCAGGGTCGGGGGCCGGGAATGGCATGCACCACCGCCTTCGACGTGATGCCGGCGAGAGCGGGGCAATGGCCTTCGCCACGCTCTACCGCACGAACGGCTGCCCAGATCACACCGGATTCGACCCCGGCCATCACGCCGAGCTTTATCTCCAGAAGGTTGCTTCGCAGATCAGGGCCAAGGTGGCGGGCGTGAAGGAAGCGAAATACGCCTCCTTAATCACCGGCATTTGGGGGTGGCAGGTGACCGGGTTCATGCTCATCCTTCCCTTTTCCTACGCAGGGACGACAGGGCGGCGTCTCCCCGTCAAGAAGATGAGGATGATGCCGCCGACGAAACCAACGGGATAGCTGGCATCGTGGGCCAACAAGTCAACCAGAGACGGCATGTGCTTCTCGATTGGATGCGACTACGGCCGGAAGGAGCCGAGCCGCTTCACCTCGTCGGTCGCCGCCTGCTCATTCCCACGGCCGACCAGAAGAAACGAGCCGTCTTTGTTGCCTGATTCCGTGATCTTGAAGCCGAGCCGAAGTTCAGCCGCCCTCAACTCGGTCCCCTCCATCCAATTCGCCAATGGAATCCTCGCAAGCTGCGCGTCGGCCCATTGGGTCACCGTCGCCATAACGCAGATGGCCAGAAACAGCGCCACCACCGTTGCTACCCCGGAGCGGCGGAACACGAACCAGACGACAAACACTAAGGCGGCCATGATAAGGTGCATGACACGGAAGGCGTGCGGGTACGGGACGCCCAGATAGTCGAGCGGGCGCATAGCGAGCGGGACGACATCAGCGCCGAGGGCGACCAGCACGACCAAAAGGCCGAGCATGAGGATGAAGCTGATCGGCCGCCGCTCACTGCGGGGCGGCGGCGGCGACGCGATGTTCTCGTGAGCGATCATAGCCGGCTTATTTGCTCGACGTTGGCTTTCCTTGGGGCTGTTGAAGCTGACTCGGTGCCGTCGTCGGCAGGTTGTAGCCCTTAGACTGCGCGTACGCCAGCAACTCATCATCCTGCCGCCACCCCTGCTTCACGACCCACTGGCCGGTTGCGTCCGTTTCAATGAAGAAGCCGGAAAGAAAATCAACGCTCGTGGGTAGGCCTTGATTAGCGTTGGTCGAGGCAATGTAGCTGGCCACGTCTTCAAGCATCAGTCGGGCCAGTTGCGGGTCTTGTGCCGCCCAGTAGCACGCCTTGTAGTACCAGCCCCTACACATCCCATCCTCGTTGTTAGAACTGCGTAGCGGGAAAGTGGCACATTTGCACCACTCGGGCCGAAGCACGTTCGAGTTGGCGGCAAGGGCCAGCAGTTGTGACCGCGCCGGCTCAGGCATGCGCTCGTGGACCAGCGGGATGCCGAGGAAGCATTCGGGCAGGTCGCCGCTGGCTTGCAGGCGCGAGACGGTCAGCAGCACAGGCGTCAGCGGCGTGCGCAGCTCGTGGCTCAGGACCGCGAGGAACTGGTCCTTGATTCGACCGGCCCGCTCAGCTTCCTGGCGGGCCAGGCGTTCGGCGGCCAGCAGCCGCTCGCGTTCCTCTTCAGCCTTGCGGCGGGCCGACTCGTCGATCACCAGCACGGCATAGCCATTGACGACGCCGTCGGCGGCAATGTCGGGCGAGTAGGTCACGTCCGCGTCGCGGGTTACGCCGTCCGGATAGGTGACGCGCACCTGGAAATGGACCGGCCTGCCCGCAAGAGCCGCCTCGACGTAAGGCCGCAGCCCTTCATAGCTCTCGGCCACGTCGGCAACCCTCTTGCCGCGGATCTCATCGAGCGGCCTGTTGAGCCATTTCTCATACGCCTTGCTCACGAACTGGTATCTGGCGTCGCGGTCCACGTAAGCAATGAGGGCGGGCAGGGCGTCGGTGATAAGCCGCATCTGTTGTTCGCTGCGCCGCACCGCCTGTTCGGCGCGCTTCCGGTCCGACACGTTCCGGTTGATCCACCCGCTGATGCCGGCCAGCACGATCCCGGCGCCGGCGAAAAACAGGAGGCCCGCGAGCGGGCTGCGCGTGTTCACCAAGTTCGTCGGCTCAAGCGACAATGCTCCGACCGCCACGAAGCCCGCCAGGCTGAGCAGCGCTGAGCGGCCGCCCGTGACGATGCCCGCCGCCACGATCCAGGGAAAGAACGCCAAGTAGGGCGCACGAATTCCCAGCGCCGCCAGCAGCGCGCGGCTTGCGATGCCCATCGCCAGGGCTGCACTCGCGCCCAGTACGATGAGCCAGGCTTTCCGCCTCGCCGGCTCGAATTCCGCGCCGTTGGAATATGCGGTGCTCGTGAAGATCTGTCGAACCCTGCCCATGGCTTTCCCGGAGCTTAATGCTTTTTCTCAAGATCGTTAATTCCCATTCGGCCCAGTTTTCCGGTGCGAGGGCTTGACTGCGGGCCGCGCCGATGGGCGCCTTGCGGTCGTCTTAATCGGCACCACTTTCATATCCGCGCTGGCGGTCCGGACTGGTCAGCCGTAGTATCGGTTGCGAGATGAGGTTCTGGATTGTACCCGGAGTCAAGAAACACCAAGGAGTGATCGTGAAGAAGATTCTCGCATGTGCGGTGGGGGCATTATTGGCTGTTCCTTTTGCCGCCACTTGTCGCGCCGCCGAGGAGGCAGGCAAGCTGCACGACGGCGACTACGTCGCCATCGTCGGCGATTCCATCACCGAGCAGAAGCAGTATTCGGTGCTGATTGAAGATTACCTGCTGATGTGCAAGCCGGCCCAGGACCTGCGGGCCACGCAGTTCGGGTGGGGCGGGGAGACGAGCTGGGGGTTTGCCGGCCGGATGGCAAACGACATGCTCCGCTTCCACTGCACCGCCGCCACCATCAACTTCGGCATGAACGACGGCGGGTACAGCCCGGAAAACCCGGAAAAGGAGAAGCACTATCATGACTCGTACACGTCCGTCGTCGAGCAGATGAAAAAGGGCGGCGTGCGCTTCATCGTGGTCGGCTCGCCCGGATGCGTCGACAGCGACGCCTTCCACAAGAAGCCGGCGGATGCCGAGATGTACAACAAGACCCTGGCCACCGAACGCGACATCGCGAAGAAGGTGGCCGAGGAGCAGGGCGTCGCTTTTGCCGACGTATTCGACCCGATGGTCGATGTGATGGCCAAGGCCAAGGCGAAATACGGCCATGGCTACAACCTGGCCGGCGGCGACGGCGTCCATCCGGACGCCAACGGGCACCTGGTGATGGCATACGCCTATTTGAAGGGCCTGGGCTGCAGCGGCGACATCGGAACGATCACCGTCGATCTGGCCGGCAACAAGGCCGAGGCCAGCGACGGGCACAAGATTAAAAGCGTCAAGGATGGGCAGGTCGAGGTGGAGAGCAGCCGGTATCCCTTCTGCTTTTTCGGCGGCGACCTCAAGTCAACAGGCTCGACGCGCGGCGTGCTGGAGTTCCTGCCGTTCAACGAAGAACTTAACCGTTTCAAGCTGGTGGTGAATGGAATTCCGGGCGACAAGACGGCGAAGGTGACATGGGGCAAGGAATCCAAGGAATTCTCCGCCGAGCAGCTTGCCAAGGGGATCAACCTGGCGGCCGAGTTCCTGGACAACCCGTTCAGCGAGCCGTTCCAGAAGGTGAACGGTGCTGTCAGCCAGCAGCAGAGTTTTGAGACGCCGCTGGTGAAGCAGTTGATCCACGACCTGCCGGCCTACCAGCAGGCCGCCCCGGAAGAAGCCGCGTCGCTGGAGCGAATCGCCAGCGGACTATTGAAAAAGGACAAGCAGGCGGTGGATGCGTCGGCGGCCGCGGTGGTGCCGGTCACGCACACGATCGGGATCGAAGTGGAGAAGTGAGCCGGACAAAGGTGGTTGTGATGGCCAGGGCTGACCGCGGGGGGCGAAGAGACGTATCGAGCACGCGGGACAAGCCGCCGCGCACCGAATCGCCCGAGGCGTTCGGCCGCGGCGGGCCCAAGGGCGGTGACGGTTCCCGGAAACATGAAGCCGAACGCCCCGAGGCGGGCAACGGCGGGGCCGAAGCCGGCACCGGCGGACAGGACAATCGCGACGACAACGGCGGAAAGCCCCTTCGACAAGCTCAGGACAGGCCCGTTCGACAAGCTCAGGACAGGCCGGCCGCGCCAAGCAAGAAGCCTTTCTTCAAACGGCCTGTGGTCGTGTTCTTCCTCGCGCTCTTGGTGATTGGTGGCCTTATCGGAGGCATCTGGTATTGGACATACTCACGGCAGTTCGAGACGAGCGACGACGCGTTCGTCGATGCCCACATTACCGCGATCAGCCCGAAGGTCGCGGGGATCGTGATCGACATCCCGCCGGACGTCGATGACAACCGCCTGGTGGCCGAAGGGCAGAAACTGCTTCAGATCGACCCGCGCGACTTCGAGGTCCAGGTACAGTCCAACCAGGCCGCGCTGCTCGCGGCCCAGGGCAAGCTGGCCCAGGCCGAGGCCCAGGTCACGGTGGCCCAGGCCAACGCGGCATCGGCCCGGGCGGACATCCTCACGGCCGATGCCAATGCGAGCATGACCGCCAGCGACCTCAAACGGTATACGTCCCTGGACCCGCGGGCCGTCTCCAAGCAGCAGTTGGACAGTTCGACGGCTGCGGCGGCCAGCACCGCGGCGATCGTCGAAGCGGACCGGAAGAAGGCCGACGCGGCCGACGCCCAGGTGAAGCTGGCAAGCACGCAGGTCGAAACCGCCAAGGCGGACGTCGAAACCGCTAAGGCGAATCTTGAGAATGCCAGGCTGCAGTTATCATACGCGACGATCGTGGCACCGGTGGCGGGGCGGGTCACCCGCAAGGACGTTCAAAAGGGCATGTACGTGCAGGTCGGCCAGGCCTTGCTGTCGCTCGTGCCGCAGGAAGTCTTCGTGACGGCCAATTTCAAGGAGACGCAACTGGCCCACATGCGTCCGGGTGATCGCGTCGATATCGACGTGGATGCGATGCCTGGCCGCACGTACCACGGGCGCGTAGACAGCATCCAATCCGGCAGCGGCGCCCGCTTCAGTCTGCTGCCGCCGGAAAACGCCACGGGGAATTATGTGAAGGTCGTGCAGCGCGTCCCGGTGAAGATCGTCTTTGACGAGAAAGCGCAAGACCTCCAGGGGCTCGGGCCGGGAATGTCGGTGGAACCGAAGGTGTGGATAGCGAAATGAGTGTTTTTCTGATTGGTTACCGTGGGTGCGGCAAGACGACGATCGGCCGGAAGCTGGCCGACCGGCTCTGGCAGTCGTTCGTTGACGTGGACGAGCGGATCGTCAAGCGGGCGGGCAAGACGATCCGGGAGATCTTCGAGCTGGACGGCGAGCCCGCCTTCCGCGAGCTGGAGGCAGCCGTCGTCCGGGAATGCGGCGTCCTCCAGGACCACGTGATCGCCCTGGGCGGCGGGACACTGCAGCGGAAGGAGAACCACCAGGTCGTCACCCAGCCCGGCCACAAGGTGATCTACCTGAAATGCGACCCGGCGGCGCTGCTGGCGCGCGTCCAGGCCGACCCCGCCACCGCCGCGACCCGGCCTGACCTGACGGCGCTGGGTGGGGGGTTGGAGGAAATCCAGGCGATGCTTGCCGTTCGCGAGCCGGTCTATCGCTCGGCCATGACGTCAGAACTGGATGTCACGAACCTGACGCCGGAAGAGGCGGTCGTTTACATCGCCCGGATGATATAACCCAAGTTCCAATAATGCCCGACGCCATCTATATCGCTTTTTTGTTCGCACTGGGCGCCTGCGTTGGGAGTTTCCTGAACGTGGTGGTCTGGCGGCTGCCGCAGGGCGAATCGCTCATCACGCCGCCGTCGCATTGCCCCAGGTGCGGTAAGTTGCTGCTCTGGTGGGACAACATCCCCATCCTGGGATGGATCAAGCTTGGGGGCAAGTGCCGGTTCTGCAAGCAGCCGATCTCGATCCGTTACCCGATCGTGGAAGCCGTCACGGCGCTGTTGTTCGTGTTTTATTATGTGATGATCTACATGGTCCACGTCGGCCCGCCCACGCCGCAGCAAATGGCGCAGCTTTCCAACCCCGAGCCGAGCCTGGCCATGCTCCATGCGATGAGACCGGCAATAGTGCCGTGGCCGATCTTCCTGCTCTACATCGTTTTCGTATCCGCGCTGCTGGCGGCGAGCCTGATTGATGCGGAGTTTTTTATCATCCCACCCGGCATTCCCTGGCTCGTGGCGGTGCTGGGCCTGACCGTTCATACCCTGGTCGATCATCCGTGGTTAGCCGGAGCGTTGAACCTGGAGGTGACCGCGCACGGGATGGCGCCCACGCAGCCAATCAGCTCGTCATTGGCCGCCGGCGGCACGGTGGGGTTCCTCCTCAGCGTCTTGCTGCACTGGCGGGGGCTGTTTTCCCCCAGCTTTCCCGATGGCGAGCCGATGCTCGAGGTGGAGCGGGAGGATCGAGCCGCGGAGATCAAGCAGGCGAAGCGGGAAGGTCGCGAGCCGCCGAAAATGCCGCCCGAATACACCCCGCGGCAAATCCGCGCCGAAATGCGCAAGGAGATGCTGTTCCTCCTTCCGCCCATGGCCCTGGCGATCGCCTGGGCCGTCCTGACCACGCGCGTCCCGGCATTGGCGAGCCTATGGCACCGGGCCACCGCCCACGATTGGGTGACCGCTCTGCTCGGGTCCCTGCTGGGAGGCTTGATCGGCGGGTTCGTCGTCTGGATCACCCGCATCCTCGGCACCCTCGTTTGGGGCCGACTGGCAATGGGGCTGGGTGATGCCGACCTGATGTTTGCCGTCGGCACGGTGTTGGGCGCGGGGCCGGCTACGGTGGCCTTTTTCGTCGCTCCCTTCTTCGGGTGTTTAATCGCGCTCTACATGATCCTGACCAAAACCCGTCGCGAGGTCCCCTACGGCCCCTATTTGAGCCTGGCCTCGGCATTTGTCATACTCTTTTACACCCCCATCGCGGCATACTTGGCCCCCGGCGTGTCGGTGGTGGCGTATTACCTGCTCTCACCCCTGTCCGGCGGAGGGTAGGCGTCTTGTAGTCGGTGAATGAATCTCGGCGGTGAAACTCGAAATCCGAAATCCGAAGCACGAAATAAATTAAAAAGCATAAAGAGAAAACTCAAAAGCAAATGGGAAATCTTTGGGTGAAAATCAAGGTCTGGACCAAGGTCGCGGTCTTCGCGATGCTGTTCTTGTACGTCACCCTCTTTGTCATCAACAACAGCGAGGAGTCAGTCAGTTTCTGGTTCTGGATCCATCACAAGGCGGATACGACTGTCCTGGTACTGGTCCTCTGGGCATTTGTCACCGGCATGGTGGGGACGATTCTGGTCCGCACGACGTTCAAGACGCTCCGTCAGATCCGCGAGATGCAGGAGCGCGGCCGGGCTGAAAAGATGCATCGAGAACTGCAAGACATGAAAGCCAAGGCCGGCATGCTCCGGTCTAAGCGGGACGGGTCGTCCGCCGAAGATTCTCAAGACGAAACCGTGGAATAATGGAGGACTACATAGAGCCCCCACAATCCGGGCACGCCCGATTTAAGATTTTCTCGGTCACCAGCCTTGACGTGCGAACAATTTCGTTTAAGATCGTCCCCCAAATCCGTTGCAGGACGCACCAAAGGATTGGGCCGGATCGCACGATCCGATTTTGAAAGGAGTCAAGAATGGGCACGAAGGGCATCTGCGGCATTTCCTCACACCGTCTCACCGCACTTCTGGCGACTTCAGCACTGGCGATTTTTTCGCTGCTGGGGACTGGCTGCCAGAACAAAATGTACGACGAGAACACGTCGCTTCGCGAGCAGAATCGCGAGTTGCAGGCAAAGCTGGACGAGCGGAACCAGATCATGCAGTCGGCCCTTCCCGTTTCCAACATTGCGACGCCAGAGGCGCGGCCAGTGGTTACTCCGCCGCCGGCGCCGGTTGTCACGCCGCCTGCGGCTCCGGTTGCCGCGCCGGTTTCGCCGGTCTCCGTCCAAGCCGATGCTCCGATCGGCAACAGCGATCTGAGCAAGCTCGATACCACCGAAGACAAAGTCACCGGCACCATGACGATCAAGTTCCTGGGTGACGAGCTGTTCGATCCAGGCTTGGCGACACTGAAAGAGTCGAGCAAAAAGGACCTGAACAAGGTCGCAGCCGCACTGAAGAAGCAATACGCGGCCAAGCCCGTTCACATCGAAGGCCATACCGACAGCGACCCGATCAAGCACAGCAAGTGGAGCAGCAACATGGAGCTCTCCAAGGCCCGTGCCGACGAGGTCCGCCGCTACCTGGTCAGCAAAGGCGTCAACGCCTCCCTGGTCTCCACGCAGGGCTTCGGCGACACCAAACCAAAATCCACCAACCCCGGCCAGAAGGCACAGAACCGCCGCGTCGAGATCGTCGTGCTGGCGCGGTGAGTGCAAAACCGCTCTGAAGATGCGATCGACGGTTTGGGGCCGTCAACCTGAGAGCGTGTGGGTTTTTAGTGGCACGGCCGTCCCGGCTGTGGCTTTCTGCTCCAAAACACAGGCGGGACGCCCGTGCCACGAATTAAATCACAGGCTCTGAGCGCAGCGATAGGTCTCTTCTGTTCCCCCGGGGCGGAAGAGACCCTTTGCTGCAATCAAGCCGCTAATCATCTAGCATGTCGGCCACTGCTATTCTTTCGCGCCGGCGGTGACGGCGGTGCGATGGACCTCGATCGCCACCAATTCGACACGCGGAACTTGATTGAGATTCAACTCCAGTGACCGAACGAGCGTAATCCGCTGCAAGTCCACGATGAACACGTAAACCATATTGAGTTTTTCGTCATCGGCTTTCAGCAGGACGGGCTGGGGTGGTTCGTTATTGATTCGCAATGTTGTGCCGTCGAGCCAATTCAGCGCGTTGCGACTGTATGCCCGCACGAAGAGCAGAACGTAGCGGCCGGCGGGCGGCCTGGGCCAGCTTGCGGTGAACGTGGCCTTGCTGGTGCCCGGAAACCAGCCGAGAGTGGTGCGCTGCTTTGAAAACACAAGCGACGGTGGCCGCCTCGAGTCCCCCACTGGGCTCGCCGACGCCGTGCCGCTGGCGGCGAGGTTCTGCGCCTCGGGAAACATCGTCATATAGGTCTTGCCAAACTCGCTGGGGGTGACCAGGGTGATTTTCGCGGTGGCGGCGCCCGCGGCAATCGCGACAACGGCCCGTGCGGCGGTCAGGTCGTCGTTGGCTTTCTGGGCCGCGAGCTTGTTTTTCGATTTCTCCCCGTCCTCCGGAGCATGCAGAGACAGGTATCGCCCATAGCTTGCGGCCGCCCTTTCCAGGGCAATGACGTTCCCAAAGTCGGTGCGGTGTTCCGCCTGAGAGGAGTACCAGTCCCCCAACGTCAGGCAGTCGCGCTCGGTCAGGGTTTGCAGGTCCGCCGACGCCAGGGTGAGCATCGCCGCTGTTTCCCCGGCCACCATCGGGAGCTTTACCGCTTCGCGCGGGCGATTGAGTTCGATGGTCAGTTCCAGGGCCAACTCGGTGTTCGCCTTGGCCTCAGGAGACTTTTGCAGCTTTGGCTCATCGCTGTCAATCTTTCGCAGCATCGCCAGTCTCCCCACCACCGTGTGCTGCGCCTTGGGGCCGATCGCCGCTGCCGGGCCGACTGCCTGCGAGTAGGTCTTGATGGCGTCGGCAAGCTCGCCGCGCTGCGCCTGGTCCTCGCCGATATCGCAAAGCTCCGCCACGTAGGAGGCGGCTGCGGCTGCCTTGGTATTGCCCGCCGCCGATTGATACTCCTTGCGAAGCACGGAGAGCAACTTCTCAGTAGCCTGCGGCTTCTTGTCGGGCTGGGCAAGCGCCAGCGCCTCCATCGCCTGTTGGCCGATGATGTACGCATCGGGCGCCATCATCGCCAGGTCATAGGCGCGAAAATAGAGTTGCGCCTGCAGGTCGGGCTGACCGCGCATGCCGTCGGCGGCATCAACGAGTTTCTCGGCGCACTTTGCGATGGTCTTGGGATCGCGCGACGACCTGGCAGCCGCGAACTCCTTGCCGAACAGACGATCGAAGTCGTCGGACTCTGCCCGCGCCGGCAGGACCAGGGACGCGACTGCAAGTGCCAGAACGATTGGGGGCAGGCAGCGCATTGCATCACCGTTTCCGAGAGAGAGTGACTCAAACTCGCCGCGGCGGGAAAGACGCGCCGCCGTGTCACTTCGCGCCGTATGGGTACCACGGCCTGAGCTTTTCGGGGGTCGGGAAGTCGGGCGGCGCCGGCTGCGTCACGCGCCCCGTCGCCGCCCACTCCGCGCCGCGGCAAAGCGTGACGACGAAGCCCAAGTCCTTCATCGACTCCTCATTGTACCCAAGCATCGTATGGAATACGCGCCCGCCGCCATAGGTGACCGCGAGCATAACTGGCTCATTTTCATACGTGTGGTCCGACAGCGCCGTTGCCAGGATGGTGGCATTCTCGGCCGGGCCGCACAGCTTCGTGCAGAGTTCGTCTTTGGCATGCAGCCAGCGCGTCGGAAGGCCATCGGTGATCGGATGCGGTTCCCGCGCCTCGACCACGAATGAACGGGGCGGGTCCATGGCTCCTCCGCCCCCCTTTTTGTCCCTCTCGACTTTCCCGTCCCGCCAGCGAAGCATGGGGCCGAACGTTTCATCGCGCCCGCCCCATCCTCCCACCGCGATCATCTTGTTGTATTCGGTCCATTTGGGGAACGCGTTGTCGGCCGCGCGGACGCAGACGAAGCCGCGGCCGTTCGTTACAAAATCCTGGAATGCTTTGCGCGTCGATTCGGGCCAGTCGTAACCGTTGTAGTTGGAAACGATGACGTCGTAATTGGCAAATTCGGGCCTGAAACCATCCATTTTGGCCCCGCGGGGCGGGCTGGTGGCGATGTCCACCGTGAACAAGCCGCAGCTTTCCAATGCCGCCTTGAGCAGGGGCGTGGTGGCGCGCCAGTTGTCGGTGTTCTGTCCATCGATGATCAAGGCCCGGATTTTCTGGCCGACGGCGGGCAGCGAGGCAATGGGTCGTGTTGCGGGCGTCGGTGCGGGGGCTGGACTGGTTTCGACCTTCGGCGTGTTCGCAACCAATGCCGGGCGGGACGTG
>Ga0182024_10002697_pt1 | contig 43606 bp, 43 predicted proteins | sample P32metaG_FD_120480 | JGI IMG/M metagenome (GOLD analysis project Ga0182024, IMG submission 120480) | Permafrost microbial communities from Stordalen Mire, Sweden - P3-2 metaG (Illumina Assembly) | ecosystem: Environmental > Terrestrial > Soil > Wetlands > Permafrost | place: Sweden: Stordalen... | reverse complement strand
TTGAAAAGAGGATCGTGGAAAGCGTGCTCCAGTGGATCCTTAATCGTATGGGGTTCAGTATGAAATGGCATATTCCAGATGATCAGGTCAAAAGGCTGTTTTGGTACATTTTCGAAAATATCGCTCTGGTAGACCGTCATCTCTGCATCTGTAAATCGATGCATTTTTTTATTCATCTGGGCATTTTCCACAGCAATCGGATTGATATCGGCCTGGACTACCTTTTTAGCTCCATGTCGTAACGCAAATTGTCCTACAATTCCCAATCCGCATCCCATATCGCAGACAGTTTTATCCTTAAAAAGCGCCTGCAAATTCTCTAGGACAAAATTGGTTGTACGAAACTTGTCTGAAGGATAAACATGTGGATAGACGAAAAGATCAATTCCTTTGATGTTTATCCGCTCTTCTTTTTGAGATGCTGAAATATCATCAACAATCTTATCTGCATCAAGTTTAAAATATTCTTTTGTTGCCATATCATTGCCTCTATTGTTTAACACTTCTCTCTTGTTTTCTTGATTTGATCTGAGTGCTGCTAAATAATTCTTGGACTATCTCCCGCTGATCTTCAGGATCAAGAGAGATAAAGCCTTTATCTGAACCCCTGTAATCGACTCCCTGTAGTACCCCTGTCAGCAGTAAAGATCGGGTCAGCTGAAATTCAGAAGTGTCAATAATGTCATAAGATGTATCAAAAATGACGGGGAATCCACAATTCATCAGATAAATATTATCAACCAATAAATGCTGATGACAGTCTGTGAGTGTACCCTTAAATTTTCGTCTAAGGTACACCGCATCGAATTCACGGTCTGATGAGGAGACACTTGCAAGAACAGCATTTTTTTTCAGGTATTTATACTGATTAGAGCTAATGGTTCTTTTTCCAGTAGCACCAATGATTAGATCGAATTGAGATAAAGAATCTTCAAAATCCTTATTTGATATGCTCGATTTCGAAGGAATTACATCGAAAGTTGAGATGTTAAAATCATCCTTTAAAATTGAGCAAATTTGTGCCCCTACTGAACCATTTCCAATGACTAAGATTTTTTTTGGATGGATATTCAAGGCGTTGAGACTAAGAAACAACCTCTCGACAGTCAGGCGAGCAATAAAAGGTGATTCATGTCTTAACTTTGTATCGGATCGAGCTACATTGATAATTGGAAATTGAAGCTTTTTAGACTTTAAGTTCTCATATCCAGATGTAGTCTGCTCAACCCCTACAATTTTGCTAAGGTCGTTCAAAGGTAGAGTGTTGGCGATCTCTTGAAGAGCACCTCCATCAGACATGATGATCACTTTCTTAATTTTTTTTAAATTCAATCTTGGAAGGGCGCGTTTATAAAGATTTAGGACATATTTTCGATATTGAGCATCAAAGTCTTCATTGGGATCAAAGGCCAGGCTGGCGATAGAAACATCAATCCCGGCTTGTACCATCTGGGCATAAATATAGGGATTAGTAGAGTAGCATTTTCCTATTAGCAACAGATTCTGAGGTCGAAGGCCTTTTTTAAAGAGGGCCTTAATTAACTCAAAAGTGCTTGAAACGATGTGCTGTTCTCCGATGATGTAGACGTCCTCTAAACTTACATCAGGATGCAAATTGGCAGTAAATTTTAAGAGGGGCAGTTTAGGCGCTTTTGAATATGTCATATTTTCAAAAATTGTTATGTTTTGACGTCTTCATAAAAATATTATAAGGATTTTCCGATTTAAATTGGGGATTTAAAATACTATGTCCCTTTGGGGATTCTATAGTGGTTTTTTCTTCAATAGTTAAAGATTCAATTAAGAATCAAGCTGATATGAGAACTTTTTCTCAACTGATTTACAAAAACTCATATTCAAAAATTAAATTACCAGTCATTCGGTGGCCTCCCAGGAGGTCTTTAAAATAAATATTTTACACGGAAATCACTTTTTTATTGCTTAGGTCTATGGATTAAAAACCAAACTAGATGGTCCTGTCTAAATGGGGAGCATTCTAACTGAGGAGCAAAAAATTGCCCATGGCCTGACAGACGAGTTTTTATATTGAATCAGTTTCTGCTTTAACGACAAGACGGTATTTCATGAAGTGGATGGTTGCGAAAAAGCATAGAAGAGATCCCAGGAGCATCACTACACTTGAATTAGTTAAAGCATAAAGAAGAGTGCCTATTAGAGGGACAAGACATCCTCTAATTCCGACGGTTAAAACATTTGTACCGCTGAATAGCGTACTCTCTTTTTCTTGGGCGAAGACGGGGCCAGACATATGCCAGCTCAGGTCGCTGCCGGCTTGCATAATTCCATACAGCCCATAAGCAATGTAGAGCAACGAAATGTGGAATTGAGCTCCAAGCATTAAGAAGGGGAATAAAGCAGCTAACACAGTCACAACCCCGCTAAAGTGAAAAATGTTCAACTTGCGAAAAAGTTTGACGCAAAGAGGCGTTGCTATTGCAAATCCGAGACCCTTGCATACGGTTAAAGCAATCAACATTTTGGTGTACGAAAGCTTTAAAATATCCACATAAAACATAGGAAGAACAGGCTGTATTATCATTAAACCTGCACCTCCCAGCATAAATCCAATTTGAAAATTTAGAAAATTGACATCACTTTTAACCAATCGCCAGGACTCTTTCCAAGGTTTTAAAACACTTACTTTAAAGAAACTCAATATACTACTGGGTGTTGAGGCAAGTTGATTAGTTGTTGTAGATATCGGAATACGGTAAAGAAAAACTGTAGAGATAAGCCCTAGAAGACCTGTCCCTAGAAATAGCCAGCGCCAAGAATGCTCATATTTATCCAGCACAAGACCTAAAATTAGAGGGAGTAAAGCCGTTCCGCAATAATCAATAGCTGATCCAAAGGCTATAAGACGTTCTCGAGATAAGGCAGGCAAGTTATTCTTGATCGTTTCCATCCAAGCTGGCATGACTCCTCGATAAAACATCATGTATAATCCAAAGGCAGCTATGATGATCCAGGAAGAATCTATCCAGGGAAAAAACAAAAACGGGAGATAACGTAGTATATTTGCCCAGACAAGATTAGAAATTATCCTGTCCGGGCGCTGATAAATAATCTGGCTCCAGTAGGGAGCAAAAAGTGCTGACATTGGTTTGAGAGTAATAATGAAAGTAATCTGTAATGGGCTGATGTGCATATCTTTATAAAGAATCACTGAAAGAAGATACACCATACCCCAAAAAGGAACTCCCAACAGCCTTGTCCATATGAATGCTGATCGTGTCCGTTGTATTATTTGCTCTGGAGTGTAGCTCATATTACGATCTTAAAAAATATTTTGCGTTGAATGTCATTCTCAACAAACCCTGGAAGGCCAGTATACATGAGTCCTGGTATTAATGAAGTTTCTTAAATTTATCTCAGGGCAATTTTTATGAGCACTCTTGTCATGGGTAATTTTGTTAAAGTTTTTTGAAATCTAACAATCAAAATCTTGACTTTACATCTCAAAAAATGGGATATTCATTTTTGCTCTTTTAACACTTAGAGGTTTTATTTTATGAAAAAAAATGCCCTTTTAAAAGTTTTTTTGGTTCTAGCCATGCTAGCTATGCCTACCTTAGCCTTCTCAAAAGAGAATAAAAGCAAATCTTCTGACAAGTCTAATCAAGACAAATCCAAGAAAAATAAAGATGCAGATAAAGAAACTGCCTCGGAAGATAAAAAATCTGACAAGTCGAATAAGGATAAATCCGATACATCAGAACAAAAAAAAGCCGATCTAGAAGAAAGAATCGACCTTATTCTTAAAGCCGGAATGGAGAGGGGCGTAATGTAATAAAATGACGTTTGCATAACTCCATGACAAGGCACCCTAAAATGTTTAGGGTGCATCTTGGAGTGCTCCCCGTTGAAACAGGATCTGGTTTGCTCTTAAGACATAGGAGTAAAACTAGTCGTACAGTATCCAGTCTCTAAACGGGGATCTCTCAGGCTTGTCAGCTGTTATGAGGAAATAGTCTATGAAACCCTTTTGATAACATTTATACCAATTCCTGGTCCAACTCTTGCTGAGATCTCCTTGAGCTACCCATTGATCAAATCCATGCCAAACATTCTTCCCAATGTTTTCAGTTTTTATGTTTGTGAACCCATTTCTTTTTAAGATCTCTTCAAATTCATAAATAGGCCTAGCCCTGTCTATTCCATCTCTGATCGTTGGAATTGTAGTAGAGAGTAATGCATGAGACTCGTTTGAAGTCCCAAAGAAAGTAGCAATAGCCAGACTTCCTCCTGGCTTTAGAACACGGTTAACTTCTTCGACAAACCTCTCTAAATTCTCAAAATGCTGGGCGGCTTCTATGGAAAAGATCTTTTCAAAGCTTTCCGGACAATAGGGAATAGCTTCAGCTGCTCCAACATTTAAAAAGATTCTAGTTGGATATTTTTGGAGCATTTCGGAGTTTATTTTTTTAGCTCTTGAAATTTGCGCTTGAGAAATATCTATCCCGTGTATTTCTTTGGGATTGAATTCTGTCATAACCAGAGAACTTCCAACTCCTAGGCCACAAGAGACTTCAAGAAGCTTATCTGCTTCAGTCACCTGTAACTTTTTGATAACCAAACGGTATAAGTTCTTTTGACTTTCTATTCGTTGGTCAATGCTAATCGTTCCTGTCTGCACTGGATGTTCCCAAAACCCAAAATTGATGAAATTACCAGCGAAAAGGCAGTAAGCACCAAGATTATTCTGATTGTACATTTCCGCAACGCTGCGATGTTCTCCCTGCTGAGGAGCTGATTGGAAAGAAGACAAGGGTATAATTAGGGCTAATGATTTAACTATTGCAGCATAAGTTTTTAGAGGTCTTTGGTCAGTCATAGGAGCGCATCCCGTTTTTTCAGCGTTTCCAAGTAATTTCCGTAGTTGCCTCAGAACTCTCAACCAAGCCTTTTTCTGGATCCAATTTTCGTGTCTCGACGTATTCTCGATGAGTCGTATACTCAGTAGCTGGCTGGCATCCAAATGTGCATAATAGACATAGAATCATCGTGAGTGTTTTAAGCATAAAGATCGCACAATTGTATGAACTTCTAGATTTTACCTACATTTGAAAGAATGTTTGGGCAGTTGGTGAGTATAAAAGTAGCTTATGAGTTTTTTGTGGGAATGTTATCATTGATAACATTCATGTATGAAGAACGACCATCTTTTTGAAATCGCTAGTTGTTTAAGAAAGGGAGGATTAAAAATGGAAAAAAACAAAAGTATTGGTTTAGACTTTGAAGATTGGCTCGAAGAAGAAGGCATCCTTGGAGAGGTTGAAATTGCTGCCACTAAAAAAGCATTCGTTATTCAACTCCAAGCTGAAATGAAGAAAAAAAAGATCGGTAAATCTCGTCTTGCGAAGATCATGAGAACTAGCAGAACCGCCATAGAGAGATTACTGGATCCGTGCCAACCTTCAAATTTGGCTACCTTGATAGAGGCAGCTTTGGCTATGGGGAAAAGATTAAGTCTTTCCATGGTTTAAAAAATTGTAATGGGATTCTCGAGATCACTGGACGTTCGCTTATTGTCCTGTACGCAATGTTGCCCTGAACCTTCTTTTTTGATGGGTTCTGGAATCGGTTTTCCATTCTCTAAATATAGAATTATGGTGGCTTCAATGGCTTCTAAGATATTTTTCATCCCTTCTTCTATAGTCTTTGCATCAGTGCAAATTCCAGGTAATTCATTCACTCTTATGATGTAAAAGTGTTTTCCTTTTCCTGTTTCTTGCTCGATCGTATAAGACCAATTGAGATTCACATAGTGATTAATTTCTTTTTTAGTAGCCATGATCTCTTAATATCTCCACAGCTCTTAAGCGGCTGCCACTCTAACTATTCCCCGATTCTGCTTAGTTCGGAGAATCTCACCGTTTTTAAGAATTGGTTTAACGGGAATATGTCCATGTTCTCCAACCCAGAGATCATAATTGATTTGCAAGTTGAGCCAGAGCTGAGGGGTGGTATCGAAAGCCTCGGCTAGAGAAAGGGCAATAGAAGGGGTAACGCTCGCCTCCCCTGCCCTGATCTTAAACAGAGTGTTTCGGGCAATGCCGAGCCTGTCAGCAAGCTTCTGCAAATTGAGCTTAAGAGGCTTGATGTAATGCTCGTCAAGGATCTCTCCCGGATGAGTCGGCTTTCTTTTCTTTCCCATAAGTTCACTCCCTAGTGATAGTCTATTAAATCCACGTCCTTAGCTTCCCCGTTTTCAAAGCGAAAGATGATCGTCCAATTTCCGTTAACATGAACTGAGTAAAACCCTTTTAGATCCCCCTTCAATGGATGAAAGTCGGATCCAGGGAAGTTCATGTCTTTAGCTTCCGAGACAGCATTAAGACGGTCTAAAATGCCCTCAATCTTCTTCGCATGAGCCGGCTGTATGCCTGCTTTGCTTCCGGTGTCAAAAAACTTCTTCAGGCCCTTGTGTTTAAACGTCTTAATCGCCACTGGATTCTCATTTATCTATATAGTAACCAATTAGGTTACATCATGTCAAGGGATGGGTGGTCTATCATAATGATTACGTCTTTATTGACGAAAGGCTCTCCCTAGATGTATGTAGGGTATAAGTGAGGGATTATGCGGTCGATTTGGAGAGGAGCGATTAGTTTTGGGTTAATCCATATCCCGGTGAGGTTGTATAGCGCCAGCAAGGATAGGGAGCTGAAGTTCAAGCTGCTGCATAAGCAGGACTTGTCGGAGATTAGGTACGCCAGGATCTGCAAGGCGGATGGGAAGGAAATCCCCTGGGAAGATATCGTGAAGGGATATGAATACCGGGAGGGGGATTATGTGGTTCTGACAGAAGAGGATTTTGAGAAGGCCAATCCGAAGAAGACCAAGACAATTGAGATCATCGATTTCACGCAGGAAGATCAGATCGACTCGATGTACTATGAGACGCCGTATTACTTGGAACCGGAGAAGGGATCTGCCAAGGCTTATAATCTATTGAGAGAGGCCCTGAAGAGGTCGAAGAAAGTCGCGGTGGGCAATTATGTGCTAAGGCAGCATGAGCATCTGGGTGTGATTAAGCCGCATGGGGACATTTTGGTCTTGAACCAACTCAGATATCATAGCGAGCTCAAGAGCCCTAAAGGATTAGAGATTCCGAAAGAGGGGCCAATTGTGAAAAGCGAGGTCGATATCGCACTGAAACTGATCGATGAGCTGACCAAGCCTTTCCGGCCGCAGAATTATTCCGATACGTATGCCAATGAGGTCAAAAAGATCATTGTGCAGAAATCGAAGGGAAAAAAGGTCAAGATTAAGAAGACGGAGAGGCCGCATCGAGTTCATGACATCATGTCGCTATTGAAAGGAAGTCTGGAGCAACATAAGAGAAAAGGAAGAAAAAAAGCGGCGTGAGAAAAATTTTACCGATGCTGGCGACGCTTGTGGAAAAGCCCTTCGATGACGAGGGGTGGATCTTTGAAATTAAATGGGACGGCTATCGAGCGCTGGGTGAGAAAAATCGGGATGTCCAGTTAGTGTCGAGGAATCACAAGGTCTTTCATCAATTTCCGAGCATTATCGAGGAGTTAAAAAAAATTCCGGGGAAATGGATTGTGGACGGAGAGGTGGTCATGCTGGACAAGAAAGGCAGGTCTAATTTCCAACTGCTGCAAAATTATCAACGGAAAAAAGTCGGCCCTCCTGTCTATTACGTTTTTGATATTCTTTTTTATCAGGGCAAGGACTTGAGGCATCTTCCTTTGATGGAGCGGAGAAAGATCTTGAAGGAGCTTTTGAGAAAATCGCGCCTTTCCCATGTCAAATTCAGCGATCATATTCAGGAGAGGGGAAAAGCTTTTTTCCGACTGGCCCGCAAAAAGGGGCTGGAAGGGATCATGGCCAAGAAAAAAGACAGTCTTTATAGATCTACGCGGACAAGAGATTGGCTGAAGATTAAAACGGGGATGCGGCAAGAGGTCGTCATCGGGGGATTCACGAAACCGAAGGGGGGCCGGCCTTACTTGGGAGCACTGCTGGTCGGGGTCTATAAAAAAGGGAAGCTGGTCTATGCGGGCCATGTAGGAGGCGGTTTCGATGAAGAGGGGCTCAAAGAGATGTACCAGAAGCTGAAAAAAATTAAGACGGAGGCATGTCCTTTCGCAGAGGAGCCTGATCCGAATACTCCCGTGACATGGGTGAGGCCTAAGCTGGTCTGTGAAGTTAAGTTTGCCGAATGGACAACAGATGGAATGCTGCGGCAGCCGATTTTTGTAGGGATGAGGATCGACAAGTCTGCAAAACAAGTGGTGAAAGAATGAAACTGTCGAACTTGGATAAGCTTTACTGGCAGAAAGAGAAGATCACCAAGGGAGACTTGCTCCGTTATTATGAGGCGATTGCTCCGAAGATCCTTCCGTATTTAAAAAATAGACCCTTGGTGATGAACCGATTTCCCGATGGGATCAAAGGGGTCCATTTTTATCAAAAAGAAGCGGGACCTAATCTTCCTAAGTTTGTGAAAACGACGCCTATCCAACACGAAGAGAGAAAAATTGATTATTTGGTCGCTCAGAATGTGCAAAGCTTGCTCTACGTGGTGAATTTAGGCTCGATTGAGCTCCATATGTTCAATGCGGCTCTGCCTCACTTGAGCAAGCCTGACTATATGGTCTTCGATCTTGATCCTGAGGCTATCTCCTATGATGCAGTTGTCGATACGGCCCGGGTTATTCATGAAATTCTTGAGGAAATAAATGTCACGAGCTTTTGTAAGACCTCGGGGGCCTCAGGCATGCATATCTACGTTCCGATGCATGGAAAATATACCTATCCGCAGGTGATGGCGTTTGCTAAATTGGTGGCCCATGCGGCTCAGCAAAAGCTGCCGCGGATTGTTTCTTTAGAGAGAAATCCTGCCAAGAGGCAAAAAAAAGTCTACATCGATGTTTTGCAAAACAATCCGACGAAGATGGTGGTCTGCGCCTATTCAGTGCGGGCACGGCCTTACGCGACGGTTTCGACGCCGCTTTTGTGGAAAGAGGTCAAGCACGGGCTCGATCCGACGGACTTTACGATTAAGACAGTGCCTAACCGACTGAAAAAGAGCGATCTGTTCAGAGGGGTCTTGACGAAAGGAACCAATTTACAAGCCGCCTTGAAAAAATTGGATAGAATTGTTTAGGCCTTGAGTAATGGGGGCTCATCGATCTCTTCGATCGAGATCTTGGGCTTGCAGAGGTGGAGATCGCTCAGTGTTTGAGGGCCGTTGGCCAGAGCAAGGCGCGGAGTTGTCAAGAGGGTCTCTTTGATGATTTTTTGCAATTCTTCTGTTGAGATCATTCCCAGAGAGTTGGCGGCAATCAGATGGAATTTGATCGATTTCTGGTTATTGGAATGATTTTGGAGCTTGCCATCGACCTCAACGAGATGTGTTTCCACCTTTCTTTTTAAGGTTGCGATATTCTGGAGGGTTTCAGGATCCTGGCTCTTCTCACGTTCTTCAACGTATTCCTTCAAGAGCCTGAGGGATTGAGCGCCCCGCATGAATGCGGGCGGGAGAGACTCAATCTTATAGAGCTTCAGCTCAGCTTCTCCTTCGGTGATGCGAAGTTTTTTTGTCCGGATGTGATCGAAAAAGCGGGGATTGCGTTGAAAAGCGATTGCATCGTTAAAGGCAAAAGTCTCGCAGCCGGTGTAGGTGCGTTGGCGGCGGATGGTTGAAAAATAGACAGAGGTGTTCTTCATGTCTAAGGAACTATGGTAGATATACCAAAGAAGATAATCGACTCCTTCTATGTCAACGTATTTAAGGTCTTTCGCAGTGGAAAGTACTTTGACGGGAGAAATATCGTCTTCATGGGCTGACATCGGGTCTAAAATGACAATTTTGACTTGGCTGCCGGTTTTTTCGATGCAGACGGCAAGTTTATGGGTGATATCTGCACCGTACTCTCCATCTTTTTTATCGTGTTCATCTTGTACTTCAGGCCAGTCGGTCAAAACCATGGATAGACGAATATTCCCCTCAAGGCGGCCGATCTCATCGAGCTTTTTTTGGAAAGCCTCTAGAGATTTGCAGACGAAGATATTGTCTAATCCCTTTGTTCTCCGTATGTAGGCCGCTAGGATGGCAAGTCCCTGCATGGTCAGCTCATCGTCATCCAGAATCTGTTTAACAAAAGCTTCGGGATGTCTGTCGGAGAGTTTCTCGGAATCGTCGACGAGTTTTTTTTCAACATTCCAGCGAAATTCATCGATTTGAGAATAAGTTTGGGGAGAGATGTACCGATAGGCTTCTTTAGAGATCTTTTCGCGGACGAGCCGATGCCAAGGTTTAGGATCCGTGAGACTCTTTTCATCTTCTCTGGATGGAAGGAGGTCGCTGGCGTCAGGGATGCTTGAAGTTATTTCCATCGTTAAATCTCCATTTTTTGAGGAAGAGTATCTCTTAAAAATGGGATTTAGTTGAATGGGATTTTTTTTGGTGTTTAAAATTTAAAATGAGTTTAACCTTGCAGCTGTTCAAAGGAGAACCTTCATGCAAAATATATACTTAAAAATAACACTGCCGATGATGCTAGCGCTGACATTAATGATCACTGCGAATGAGATCGCACAACCTAAAATAGCAGCCATAGGGAGACACGTTCCTGTTAAAACTAAATGCTCCCCGCCAAAACCTCAATTTTATGAATACCACAATAGGATCGTTATTTTTGACCCGCTTCATCAAGCTTATGAGCGGATTAAGCCCGATGCTTTTTATGTGGGAGTCGAATTATGGGCCACTTATGCCCTAGCTAATGGAGGTTCGCATGCGGATCAGCTGATCGGCGAAGCCGAGCTGAGAATGGGATATAACTACTTTTTTAATGGAAGGGATCATGTGACGCCTTTCGTAGGAATAGGAGTTTTTAAGGATTTTCGCGGGGAACGTGTCAATCATGTGACATATCGGATCGGATCAGTGGTTTTTCACGATCATGACAATATAATCAAACCTGCAGTTGTGTACGGGGTCTTCGGCTTGCTTTATGATCATGAGTTCAATTCCTTCTTCACTCTAGGAGCGAACTTCAAAGGCATGGTGGGCGGAGCCGCCAGCAAGAAGAAGCATTTTAAGTGGGGAAATCCTGTCGGGGGGATCGATGTAGCCCTGCCGATCACGTTCCGGTTTGGGCCAAAAAGGCATTGGGATATTCGTCTGGAGCCGTTTGATATCTTTATGCATGGCACGCATATTTCCCGTAACTATTTTGGTAGCCGCTGCACTATCGGCTATCGTTTCTAATTTAGTCCCGCGTTCGCGGGACTTTTTTTCATTCAGTCATCTTCGCGATTTTTTTTGTAGACATATGTTTAAGTGAATATTAAGATCCTTATAAAGATCAGTTAATGAACACAAAGGGAGGTTAAAAATGAAAAAAGCAATTTTAAAATGGATGCTGCCTGTCGTATTGATGTCTTCCGTAAGTGCGAATTTTTTGGTTAAAGATGAAGCAAAGGTCACAACCTGTGAACCGGTAGTTTATGCGAATCGGATAAACTTTGGACTTTCTAGATTGGGATATGAGCGCATTAAAACCGATGCCGTATATTTCGGGATAGATATGTGGTACGTCTTGAGTTACGGACCTATTCCTTTCGAAAGAACAATCGGTGAAGTGGAAGCCCGGGTGGGCTATAACCTCTTCTTCAATGGTGAAGATAAGTTAACTCCTATCGCCGGCATAGGCTTTTTTAAGGACTATGTCCATCATCAAAAGCAAGGGATAGCTTATGGTACTGTAGGTTTTCTCTACGAACATAAGTTCAGCCATCTTTTTGATCTGGGAGTGAATCTGAAGGTTTTAGCAGGAGGTAATTCAGGAAGACACCGCTGGGGCAATCCTGTCTGGGGATATGATATCAGCACTCCTTTTACGTTCCATTTCGGCGAGAAGAAGAACTGGGACTTTCGTCTAGAGCCATTCTACATCCAGATGTTTGGCCATGATAATACTCACAATTTCGGCGGCGGCCGAAGCGCATTTGGCTACCGTTTTTAAATGATAATAAAAGCAGTCCCAGCATTCGCTGGGACTTTTTTATCATAAAGTGCTGAAAAACGCGGCTATTTAGGTTTGTTAACAAGAATGGAGAGGTAGTATGAGCTCGATTTTTCTAGGTATGCAACCAGAGCAGATCCGTACCATATTAGAAGATGTAGACGCGCAAGCGGAAAAAAAGCTTGAGCAAACTTTGGCCGAAGCACTCGAAAAAGCAAGTAAAACAAAATGCCTGCCTGGCAATAGCGATAATCTGTATTTTGTTGCTGGTCAAATTGCCTTGGCCGCTTTTAAGGATCTTGAAAACTGGGCAGCCCAAACTTTTACTGCCACACCCTCAAAAGAACTTGCTATGGCTTGGGTTAATGGTTCCTTTCATCGTTTTGAAGGGGCTAGGTCAATCCAAAAAGAGATACGTCAGATCTTATTGAAATAGGCATAAAATAAGAGCAAATAACTCTGTTTTAGCAGGTTAGTATTTCGCAAAATGTTAAACTAAATCATCAGCCCGCTTCTGTTTCCATTCATTATACGGTGAGCTCAGCTATCTTATTTTTTCTAAATGAGCAGGAAGTTTAGCGATTTCTTGATAGCCGCGGCCCTGGAAGATGGCTTTGCCTTTGGGATCAAAGGCCATGACGCTGGGAACGACGTTCATTTTAAAGTGAGAGAAGACATCAGGGGCATTATCGATGCTGACTTTGACAAAGAGGGCCTTGTCATAGAACTGAGAGGCCCAGAGATCATAGGTGAAGCTGAAAGACCTGCAGGGAGAGCACGTCTTTGAATAGAAATAGACGACCACTGGTTTTTCAGAAGAAGAGACGATGGAGCGGAGATCATCGAGGGAAGTGAGCTCCTTGATTTCTGCAGCTTTAGGCAGCTCGGATAGAGCCAAGGTCTTACTTCCAAAATGTTTTTGGGCTTGGAGGGCGGCCTTCGTCGCATCGCCTGCGGCAGTCATCGCCTGCTTAAATATCTTGTCGGAGACATCGCCTGCGGCATAGACTCTAGGGACCGAAGTCTCTTGCTGGTTTTTGAGGACAATAAACCCGTCTTGATCCAATTCGAGCTTTCCTTTGAAGAGCGCAGTATTGGGCAATGAGCCGATCGCTAAAAAGGCTCCGTTGACGTTAAGCTGCTCAGATCCTCGGGGAGTTGCCAGGCTGAGGGAGAGTCCTTGATCATTTTTTTGGAAAGCTTCAACAGTGGTGTCATAAAGGACTTCGATATTAGGCCGGGCTAGAATCGAGTCTCTATACTTGGGCTGGATTGTTTTAAACTGATCTTTGCGGATGATGACATAGACTTTTTCTGCGAGGTTGGAGAGATAGTGGGCCTCGGTGAGAGCGCTGTCTCCGCCTCCGATGACGGCGACGGTTTTATCTTTGTAGCGGAGACCATCGCAGGGTGCGCAGGTAAAGATGTTGGAAAAAAGGTTTTCCTGTTCTCCGGGAACTTGAAGGAGCTTTGGAAGGGCTCCCAGAGCGATAATGCAGGTGCGGGCTCTGATTTTTTGGATCTTCGAGGGATCCGCGCTGTTTTGGACTGTGAAGACTAAGGGTTGTCTGGAGATATCGACATTGATGACTTGGCCCGGAAGAAAAATAGTGCCGCAGGCCTTGGCTTGTTTTTGAAGTTTGTCTGCGAGATCTGTTCCTGAGATCTCAATTTCTCCGGGCCAGTTATGGATGCTGTGGGATTGGACAATGATCCCTCCCGGACTGGGACCTGTGATGACGAGAGGCTGAAATCCGGCCTGGCTGACTTGGACAGCAGCGGTCAAAGCGGCAACGCCTCCTCCTAAGATGACGACAGGGTATTCTTCCTCCATCAGAGGAGCGGAGGGGAGTTGCTTAAAACCCAATAAGAATGCCAAAGAGAGAAAAACGAACTTTTTAAAGCGCATACTTACATTGTATCATAATTGTAATATAAAAAATTTTTAAATTGAAGTTATTCAACTTTAAAGACTAAGCCTTTTCGAATCAAACAATTATTGTTCGATAAACAGCTCTTGATTCAAAAAAAGATTCCTCGTATGAGTGGCTTTATCGAGGATCTATGAATCTTAAAGTTGCTTTGGCTCTCAGCTGTTTGACAATCTCTATGTTTGGCAATGAACTGATTAGTGCCAAGGAGCCTCCGAAACCTTCGAAGAATGCTCGGGAGAAGCCTGTTCAACAAAAGGTCACGACCTGCAGCTACGACTGCGATCTTTTTAGCAAAGATACCAAAGTTGAATTCTTCAATATCGAATTCCTCTACTGGACTGTCAATGAAGGCGCTCTCGACTATGCCATTAAAATGAAAAAACCGGCTTGGGGAGCTATGACCGATGCCGTCGGCCATTATAAAAGAGCGGAGTTTGGATGGGATCCCGGCTTCCGTTGCAACGTAGGGTATTTCAATGCACCCCATTATTGGGATGCACAAATTCAATATACCTATTTCCTTTCAGCAGGAAGTGAAACCGCTCATGCTCCTCATGCTCCTCTTTTTCTTAATGGAACCTGGCCTCAGCCTGATCCTTCAGGCACTGTTCCTTTAGCTCGTGCCGACAGTGAAATTAGTTTTAGAATGCATCTGATTGATCTTATCGTGACACGCCGTTTCCATCCTAACCCTCATCTCCGGATCCGGATCAATGGGGGCGCTACAGTCGGCTGGCTTCGGCAGCAATGGGAGATCAACTATCGCGATACGGCTGGTAATAAAAGCCATTTGCATAACCTCTGGCATTTCACCGGAGCGGGTCTTCAATTCGGAGGCATCATCGACTGGTTTCTTGGAAAAGGCGGTTATTATGTGACTGGAGGAACTTCGTTGTCTTTGTTAGGGGGAAGTTTCCACAATACCACCAAGCAGACCTCCAACTTTGCAGGAGCGGGATTTAATCCGGCGCTTCCTTTAAGGAATGCACATTACCAAGATACAAGGTTAGTCCCTCGTTTCCAGGCTTACGTAGGTCCCTCCTGGCAGCAATCATTTAAGAAGTTTCGCACAGAAATTTTCTTCGGCTATGAATTCAATATTTGGGCCAACTTGCATGAGGTAGTCCGTACCTCTTTCGATTCACCCACAGCTCCCAAGCTGACGACTATAGATTCTGGTTGGATCGGCATTCAAGGCGTAACATTCCGCTGGAACTTGGACTTCTAAGTCATTTTTTATTTTCGAGAAGTAGAGCATTGTCTATGAGATAGGCAAGCGCTGCAGTGAGCTGCTGTATTTGCTCTGTGGCCTTTACCAGAGATGTTTGAGTAATGTTAAAAAAGAGAGGAGCAAAGATGCTTGCCAAATTTTTGCTGTCCATTTTATGAGCAGGATTTCCGGCAATGCATCTAAGATGCAAAAGGGTTGCATGGAGGAGCTTTTTTCTATCTGGATTGAGTTTAGAAATTGCTGTGATAAATTTTGTCTCGACAGATTTTTTGGCCTCTTCCAATTTTTTGGAGGCTCTTTCTTTCTTTTTTTGTAATTCTTTGGAATCTTCTAGTTCTTTGAAGTCGTAGAGTGTTTTATCACTTGTAGGTTTTGTGGGGTCTTCGTGTTCCTTGGAAGATTCAACTTTTAAGTCGGATGCCAGTTCTTCGGAGGCTGCTAGTTTTTTGTAGTCTTGTTGTTTGGCTTCCTTTTTTTTGAAGGCTTCCAGCTTCTTGGAGGCCTTCTGAAGCTTATTCATGATCGGCTGCAAAAAAGGAACCTCTAAACGTCCGAAAAGAGCCTTGCAGATCGATGCAGCTCTAGGAATATCAGTTTGTATCCCGAGGTCCCTGAAGAGGTTGTCTGTATTAAAAGTGGGATTTTGAACACCAAATGATAAATCGTCCAGATAGTACAAATTAGCCTCACGAAGATCGTTGTTTCCAGAGGTCCGGTAAATCCCTTCTTCCCGACCCCCGTTTTTAACGATGAATTCCATTAAAGGGATGGCTACTAGTGTGACACTTTTAGTTTCCCAATAGACTTTTTGTCTGTTTGGCGGAGGAGAAGCGGCCGCTAAAATCGCTCCAGCAGAGGGACAATCTTCTTTCCCAGATAGCTCGGGGGGCTGCGCCATAGGAGCTGGCTTTAGAGCTGGCGAAGCTGCAGCGGCATCAGGGGGGGTAGCATGCACAGCAGGCGGCATAGGAGCTGGCGAAGTTGTAACGGCACCAGGAGATTTATGTAGAGAAGAACGGGCGGATGAAACACGGGTTCTTCTGTGGGGCGGGGCTGAGGGCTTTGCACTCCAATAATACTGAGCAGTTTTGTAAGCCAAATATAGGGCAGGGGCTGCGATTTTAAAAGAGGAATGGAGAGGAAGCTGGTGGATCAGAAAGGTATAAGTTGCAACTCCGGCTAAAATTGAGGTTGTCTCGGAGATAGAGGCAAGAACTTTTTTGGGAAAAAGTCGATGGACAAGCTGATCGGCCAGGGCAGGGAGGAATGACAAGCCAACAGCTTGCCAGGAAGATCGAGGATTGAAAGACGAAATGAACGATACCATAATGCTCCTATAATTTATCGCCGTTGTCAATCAGAGACCCCAGCGGCGAGGTCCAAAGGGCTGTTTCGTTTAAAATAACTAGAGGGTGTTGATTTACATTGATGTTGAAAAAGAGCGGGGCGAATGTAAGGGCCAAGCTTTTGCTGTCCGTTGAGCTATTCTGAACGACCTTCTTGAGATGCCTGAGGAAAAGAAGGAAAAGCCTCTGTCTGTCGAGAGAGAGCATGGCAATAACGTTCTGAAAAGCTTCTAATTGATTTTCCCTGAACGCATACGCCTTCTTGAGCTCGGGCCCAATAGACTCTACAAGAGGATTTTCTAAACGTTGGAGAATTCTTTTGATAAGCGTTGTCCAGGTGTGGACCGGTTGCAGAGCGATTTCATCTAAGACATCATCGACATCGAAGGAAAGGGCGGCCGAGCGGGTCGTGGAATAGAGCTCATCCAACTTTTTAAGCGCTTTCTCATTTCCTGTGATCCCATAGAGATTTTTTTCTCCGATCCCTTTTTCTTCGATCATCACAATTAAACGGCTTGCGACTAAAAAGACATGTTGAGTTTCCCAGACGCAGTGGCTGGTTTGAGGCCGGGCGGGTGGGAGTGTTTGAGCCGCGGCGGCAGGTTCGATGAGGTGGGCGAGGATGGCAAGATGAGAAGCTTGTACTTGTTCGACTTCTCGAGAAGACGTCTCCTTGATTTCAAAGAGAATGGGTTCAAAGATCGCCGCTAATTTTTGGCTGGTCAATTTGTTTTGGCCGCTGTTTTGCGCCACTTTTACAAAGTGGTTGAAGATGAGCACGAAAAGTTCTTTTCTCTTGGGCTCCAGTTTTTCAATAGCGGCATTAAATCGTTTCGCTGGATCTGCATGAGCGGAGAGAAGATCTTGGGCGATCGGCTCTAAAAGAGGAATTTTTAGGCAGCGGAGGTAGCCTTTCAGGATGGCTCCTGCTTTACGCGCCCGTTCCACTTCTCTGAAATTAGCGAGCGCACTAAATGCTGTGAGAAAATCGAGATGCGTCCGGATGCTGTCGGCTCCGCCCATGACATAAATTCTTTCATCTCCGATCCCCTGTTCGATATGAGAGATCAGGTTCCATACATTGATGATCACATCTTTGGGATCTAAAGTGCCTAAGTTTGACTCTGACGCCGTATCCACCGGGAGAGTATCCGAGGCGGGTGTCTTATGCTTGAGCTTTGAAAGCTTAACCTCTTCGGAGCCTTCTTCCCAATAAGAATAGAGTTGGTGAGCAATCAACAAAATCGTTCCGCTTCCCAGCGACCAGTGGTTGTTTTTCAAGGTCGGGAGTACGGCCCAGCTCAAAAGACGTGCGCTGGTGTATTCTTTAAAAAAGTTTTTTGCAATGAGATCGACAGCAAGGGGTAGGCAGGCCAGGGCCGCTTGGTAGCAGACATTCCAAGCGGTTGTTGAAGATAGAGCTGGAAATGTGATGCGCATGATCCCCTGTTCTTTTTACACTGGAAAGTTTGAAGAATGGTGACGTTATTGGCAATAGAGATTAATTCTTAGAGTTTTGGTAGACTAAATTCTATGAACGTTGCCGATTTCCATTGCGACCTCCTTTCTTATTTGGCCGATGATCCTGCGCATACCGCCCATGATCCTGCTTCGAGGGCCTCGATTCCTCTCTTGAAAGCCGGAGGAGTTGTTTTGCAGACGCTAGCGATCTATACCAAAACGGAGCCAGGCTCTGCTAAAAAGGGCGTGAAGCAGGCGGAAGTATTTTTTGAACTTTCTCAAAAATATCCTGTCTTTGGAAAAGAAATTAAAACAATTGTTTCGATTGAGAATGCTTCCGGTATCTGCGAGGAAAATGAACCGCTTAAGATAGGATTGGAAAGGTTAGACAGCTGGTTTAAAAAAGCAGGAAGGATCGCCTATATTAGCTTAACTTGGAATGATGAAAACCGTTTTGGCGGAGGCAATGCCTCCGCTATAGGACTGAAAGAGGATGGACGGGAGATCTTGCGGTGGATGGATGGGAAAAAGATCGCGATCGATCTCAGCCATACATCGGATAGGCTGGCAGAAGATATTTTAGAGGCGATTGAAAATCTCGATATTATTCCGGTAGCAAGCCATTCGAATTTCAGGAAAATATCCAATCATCCGAGAAATCTACCTGACCATCTTGCCAAAGAAATCGGCGCAAGGGGTGGCGTGATAGGATTAAACTTCGTAAGAACCTTTTTAGGGCATGATGTTGATGGATTCATCCGGCAAACCGAGCATGCCGATAAGCTGGGGTTGTTAGATCATTTTTGTTTCGGGGCTGATTTTTTTGCCGATAGTGTTTTGCCTCCGGAACGGCAGTATTTACTTCCGATGTTCAATCCGGGATTCGACAGTGCGGCTTGCTACCGTGAAGTGATTGAGCTTTTGGGAAAACATCTTTCTCGTGATATCGTGGAGAAAATTGCGTACAAAAATCTCATTGAGTTTTTAAAATGAAATATCTCTGTTTAGTTGTGCTGTTTTGCGGATCTCTTTTTGCGCAGATTCAATTGGGAGTCGATGTCTTTTTTCAAGAAGAGAGATATCTCGCTTTAAAAGGCAAAAATGTCGCTTTGCTGACGAATCATACAGGTGTCGATGGACAGCAAAGACCGACGTTGGAGCTGTTGCAGCAGGTCGAGAAGAATTTTAAGATCGTCGCTCTTTTTTGCCCTGAACACGGGCTGAAAGGAGTTGCCTATGCAGCGGAAAATGTCGCTAATCAAAAAGAAGGCAAGCTCACGTGTTTCAGTTTGCATGGCAGCCACCGTCGCCCTACTGAGGAGATGCTCAAAGGGATTGATGCCATTATCTGCGACATCCAAGAAATCGGATGCCGCTCTTACACCTATGCGACGACCTTGTATTATGTGATGGAAGAGGCGGCTAAGAGAAATATCGATGTGCTCGTTCTGGATAGGCCTAATCCGCTGGGAGGGATGGTCGTTGATGGTCCGATGCTCGATGACAGCAGCCGTTCTTTTTTAGGGTATATCAATGTCCCGTATTGCCATGGGATGACTATCGGAGAGCTGGCGTGGTTTTTTAACCAAGAATACCAGGTGAAGTGCAAGCTCAAGGTCATTCCGATGAAGGGATGGAAGCGGGACATGACGTATCAGGAGACAGGACTGGTATGGATCCCCACTAGTCCGCAAATTCCCGAGGCCGATACGCCGTTTTTCTATCCCGCGACGGGATTGCTTGGGGAATTGCAGCTTGTGAGCATTGGGATTGGATATACGCTGCCGTTTAAAGTTGTCGGAGCTCCGTGGATCGAAGCCAAAGGGTTTGTCAAAGCCCTCAATGATCAAAATTTAAAAGGCGTGAAGTTTCTTCCCTTCCACTTTAAGCCGTATTTCGGGCCTTACAAAAATGAAGAATGCCATGGTGTCCGCCTCGTCATTACAGATCCGAAACATTTCCGTCCCGCCTCGGTCGCTTACATCATCATGGGCGTGCTCAAGTCGCTCTATCCGAAAGAAGTGCTCCAAAGGCTTAAAAACCTTCCTGTGAAAAAGAGAGCGCTCTTTTGCAAGGCCAATGGCAACACCGTGATTTGGGATCTTCTTCTGAAAGAAAAATATGCCGGCTGGAAAATGGTCTCCGTCGATAAAGAAGAGAGAAAGGCCTTCTTAGAAAAGCGACAAAAGTATCTGCTTTATTAAACGAAATAATTCTTAACGAACTGCTCTAGGTCTGCAACAGCGATCCGGTCTTGCTTCATTGAGTCGCGGTACCGGACGGTGACGGTCTCTTTGTCGCCTTCAAACGTATCAAAGTCCACTGTGATGCAAAGAGGTGTGCCGATCTCGTCATGGCGGCGGTAGGCTTTGCCTACGTTGCCTACGTCTTCGTACTTCATGCGGCCAAGACCCAGTTTTTGAAGAGTGTGTTTGATCTCTTTAGCCTTTCCGACGATTTTTTCATTATTTTTAGCTAGTGGGACGACAGCGACTTTGATCGGAGCCAGATGTTTTTCTAGCTTGAGGACGATGCGCTCGCCGTTTTCAAGTTTTTCGACGGTGTAGGCTTCGGTCAGGATCGCGAGGACACCGCGGTCCAGGCCAGCGGAGGGCTCGATCACAAAAGGAACAACAGCGGTTTTTTTCTCGAGATCTTGGATAACGAGGAAGGCGGTAGAGTCGGGGTTCGGCTTGACTTTGGCAAAGAGTTTTAAGCCTTCTTGCGATTTGGAATGAGAGCCGAGATCGAAGTCGGTCCGGTTGGCAACGCCTTCGAGCTCTTCGAAGCCATGAGGGAACCGGTAGAGGATATCCGTTGTCGCTTTGGAATAGTGGGCAAGCTCGTCTTTTTTCTGCGGCTGGAGTTTTAAGTTTTGCGAGGTGAGGCCTTGCTTTTTCCACCACTCGAGGCGGGTTTGGACCCATTTTTCATGCCACTGTTCATCGGTTCCGGGTTCGACAAAGAACTCGAGCTCCATCTGTTCGAACTCGCGGACGCGGAAGATGAAATTGCGGGGAGTCACTTCGTTGCGGAAGGCTTTTCCGATTTGGGCAATCCCGAAAGGAAGTTTGCGGGAGGTGGAATCGATGACGTTTTTAAAATTGGTGAAGATGCCTTGGGCTGTTTCAGGACGGAGGTAGCCGTAACTGGTGCCGTCGTCGATAGGGCCGAGATTGGTCCGGAGCATGAGGTTGAAGGGACGAGGCTCAGTGAGATTTTTAGAGCCGCAGTTGTCGCACTTGCCATCCACGATATGATCAGCGCGCATCCGGTGTTTGCAGTCGCGGCAGTCAACCATCGGGTCGGAAAAGGTCTCTTCATGGCCGGAATGTTTGAGAGTGAGGCGATGGGTGATGATGGAAGTATCGAGTCCTTCGATGTCGTCCCGCTCATAGACCATCGTTTTCCACCAGGCGGCTTTCAAATTATTTTTGAGCTCGACGCCTAAGGGGCCATAGTCGTAGATCCCTTGCAGTCCGCCATAGATGTCGGAGCTTTGAAAGATGAACCCACGTCTTTTGCAAAGAGAGACGATATCTTCGAGAGAGACTTTATTTTCCATGAAGAAAGCTATTGTCCTGGATCATCCCTTTTTTGTAAATCACGAGAGGGTTATTTTCTGGATCATCATGCCAACATCAGCAGTGGCAGAATCTTGAATGGAAAGAAGGGTCAAATCGCTATTGAGGAGCTTGTGATTGGACCCCAAAGTCTTTATATAAGACTCTTCCCAAAACGATTTTCGTAAGGGCAGTTTGCTGCCGGGTGGAAGGACGATGGGGATCGAGAGGCGCCTCTTTTCGATGGTATTACTGACATTCCCATTCGCTTCCCATTTTTGAACCTGAACAGTTCCTTCTATTTCGAAGCTCAAAATATGAAGGTCTTCAGTTTCATTTTGCATATAGAAATCATGGGAACTAGAAGGTGATCTAAATGTCCTTTCGCCGGAGGAAGCTATAGTGAAAGAGAAAGAAACTCCGAGGAAGTGTAGGCGCGGAAAACGTCTCCCCACTAATTGAGGAAGATCTCTGGTCTCTGTTCGCATGAACCATTTACCATCTTTAAAATAGAAGTCGTAAATAGCGGATCTTTGCTCAACTTCAAAGGCCGGTACTTCTTCTATCGGCGAGCCGCCTCTTGCTACAACGCCAAGTTGGACTCTTCCGCGTAAGGGAAGCCGCACAACAGCTTCCAGCGTATCATTGACACGCGTAGCAGGTTGCATGCTCTGAAGCTTTAAACCGTCCGGTGGTATACAAAGCCAAGAAAAAATCGGGAAAGTAGAGTTGACGAGGCTCTTCTTATCTAGTCCCTCAGTTGAGATGCGGAAAATTCCCAGGGCGGACTCTTCAAAGTTGGGGTCGGCTTTTGCATTGGCAGTGTCGCCACAGAGCTGGGCGAAAAAGGCATCAACAGGTTTTTCCGCGAGGGCGGTGGAAACAGTCTGTGGTATTGGCTGAGAAGGGGCCGCAGCGGGAGTGGTAGCAGTTCGAGTAGGTTCGACAGATGGAGGAGCAGAAGGAGAAGAGGAAGAAGCTGTGGCAGTTGGAGCTTTGAGTGAAGGGCCTTTTCCTGAGGGAGGAGTGGGAGCTTGTCTGAAGAAATGGTAAACAGCAAGCGCAACCAATCCAACTGCGCCGGCTATTCCAATTAAGGCAACGACACGGTTGTTCCAGAGAGAGCTTTGAGGTAAGTAAGAGAGTGCTCGATTGATTGGTGAAGATATAGCAGATATTTGATTGCCCACAACGCCTCCAGGGGATTTAAGCCCGCGATTTTACCATGGAATTTTCATAAAATGCCACTTTTTTCTTAGGAGAAAGTTGTGTTGATACGGAGAAGGTTAAGAGCGGCATTGTCAGGCGGTGGGGTCTTGTTTGCCGATTGGTAAGCATACTCCCAGCTCTTGCGGAGGAAGCCGCAAGGTAATTTTCGAATTGTATACGGAAGGACGCGGATAGGAATCGAATAACTCAAGTCAGGATGGCATCCTATGATTTCAAAAAAAAGAGTACAGATGAGATGGCTTTGATTGATGAGGGAAACATAGCTTTCCGGAGGAGCAGACAATGTCATCGTACCGCTGGGAGTTATCACGAGAAACAACGGCTCATCAACGGGCCGAGGGTCCTCATCTTTTAACTCTTGGACCGGTTGGGGAAGGAGTTGAAAGTGGCGTTCAACGGTCCATTGCGAATCCTTTTTAGTGATTTCGTAAATCCCCATTTCTTGATCAATCTGAAGGTCTATCTTGACGATCTCCACGGCTCCCTGAAGAATCCGCACGGTCATTTTTTCCTGATAAGGCATTTGAGAAACGACAGCTTCATAGAGCGGGCCAGGGGTCATCTGCTGAATGAAAAAAGTCTTGCCTTGATAAGCGCATTCAATCACGAGGCTGTCGTTGGGAATTTTCAACTCCGGAGCATTCACCATGATCACTCCTGCTGCAGAGCGATCAAAAGGGAGTCGTCTTGTGTAGTTAGGAGGAGAGGGGGTCATACGATTTTGAATTTGTTCTTTTCGGAAATAAAGATAAGCAATGGATGCCACTAAGCCGCCTAGCCCCGCTAGCAGAATGAGGTTTTTATGGTTCCAGAAGGAGCCAGGTTCTACTACAGAAAGAGCTGTTGAATGAACAATGCCCATGATGCCTTTTGAGTGAAGTCATTTTAGTCTAAAATAAACCTTAATGTAATGGGAGAACTACCACCTGTATCGAATGGAGCTCAAGCTGCTGCGGATTGGCAGGGAATTTGGTAGGAAGCAATCCGTTGTAGGCCTTCCAGCATTCTGCAGAGGTATCTTTGATGCCGTGAAGTTTTAAGCTCACATCGTTAGGAACAGCTTGATGGCATTTTGTCTCAAGTTAAGGGGATCACTGAATCTTGGATATAATGCAGTTCAAGCTTTGGACTGTCAGGGGTGCTCTTGAAAAGAATAATGGATGTTTCTATCCAGGCGCGGCGGAGAAAACTAGTTGGCAAAAGTTGGTTCCCCGGAGGAATAACAATAGGTACAACTATAGTATCTTTATAGCCAGGACCAACTCCGAACATTTTAAAGAATACAATATGAGTCATCTGGCTAGCATTTTGTAATAAAAGACATCTTTCTACTGATGTGGAAGCCAATGTAAATTTTCCATCGGATTTAATCGATATCGACAACGGCTCATCGGGGTCTGTTTTATTTGTATTCACCAACCCCCCTTTGAATGTAGGAAGCGAACAGGGATCCGATTTGACCTTCCATTCTGCGCCGTTTGGAACGATTTGATATTCTCCCATTGCTTGATTAACTGTAAACGTGGCGCTTGCAAGGGTTCTGTTGATATGAAAAAGGGTTACAGTCATTTCTTCTTGATAAGGCAGCCCGCTAACAAAAACTTTACCAATAGGGCCCGCAGGTAAAGGTTGGGAAAAGAACCGGATGCGGGAATCATCACTCTTATTAGGGTAGTAGCATTGGACAACAATTTCCGAGGAATTCAGGTTTTGAAGATACTTTGTATCAATGCTGATGATTCCGGGGGCACACTGATCAAAGGGTAGTGTCTGCACTGCACACTTATCGAAAGCGACAAAACGTTTCGGATCGGGAGAGAGATGAGGTGGAATTTTCTGTCCCTGTTGGAAGAAATGGCGATAGGCAAGAACAAGAAGCACCGCTAAGCCGGCACTGGCTACTCCTGCAATCAGGAAAACTGTGCGGTTATTCCAGCGGGAAATCTGAGTTGTTAAGTGAGATAGCGTTTTCGAAGCTGCGGTTGCTGAAGGGATTGTCGACATAATGCCTCCGATGTAAGAGGCATTGAGTTTAAGATGAAACTTTAATAAGATGCAAATGCTAAAAACTTTTGTTAATTCGTGCTAGGATTCAACAGGGTCAGACACAGTATCCCGGATCTGAAGAAGCTGGAGAGTCGTATTTTCAGGAGGGGAGGCCTTATTAACAGTCTCATAGGCAATTTCCCAACTTCTTCTAAAAAAGCCGCTAGGTAAATCTTTTGTAGTTCCAGGAAGTACAACGATAGGTAACCCATGAACTTCATTAGGCGGCAGATTCCGATGGATTCCCAGTATTTGAAAGAAAAGTATACGAACGGTGTTGCTCTGGTTTTCAATTGAACAAATGGCTCCTGGACTGCGCGCCTCAGAAAATTTAATCTGTCCATCGGAACTAATCGATATTGACAAGGGAGCCTCGGGGTCTCGTTGGCGCATATCGTACGGGTCCCTCACCGATTTAGGCGTAGCATATTGATGAGGTTCGAACTTCCATTGACGGCCACTAGGAACGAGTTCATAAATACTCATGTCTTGATCGATGCGAAGATCTGCCTCCACTCTATTCAATCCTCGATGAATAATCTTCACAGTCATATTTTCCATATAAGGGATCTCTGGAACATAAGCTTCAAGGGAAGGTCCAGGAGTCATACGCTGGGTGAAGAAGGGCTGACCTTTATAAGAGCACTCGATGAACACTTCTTCAACAGAACTGCCCAATGAATGATGAACTATACGTTCAGCATTAACCCTGAAAATTCCCGCAGCAGAATGATTAAAGGGAAGACTTTGTTTGTTCACAATTGTAGGGTTAAGAGCAGCAAGATGGGACAAATTGATTGCTCCGCTGCCGAATGAGTGCTCGTCTGTTGGAGAAAAACGGCCTCTTCTTTGCGGCGGTTGAGTTGAACCATCATCACGGGTGAAATACCGATAGGCAATGAAAATACCAATGCCGATTATGCCTAGCACGATGACGGTTCTGTTGTTCCAACAAGAGCTGTGAGGTGTTACATGAGTTAATGTTTTAGTAGTAGCTGCGGTAGCTGAATGGACTGTCGACATAATGCCTCCGATGTAAGAGGCATCAAGTTTAAAGTGAATCTTTTATTAGATGCAATGATTAGTTTTTAAAGAAAGACTTCACTTTATCAAAAAAATTCTGCTTGCGAGGCGAGTTGCTTTCGGTCTCGAGCTCGGCAAATTTCTTGAGCATGTCTTTCTGTTTTTCGGAGAGGCGGACGGGGGTCTCGATGGTGATGCGGATGAGGAGATCGCCTTGCCCTTGACCGTGTACATTGGGAGCGCCTTTTCCTTTGACGCGGAGAACTTTGTCGGGTTGGGTGCCTTCGGGAATGTCGATGCGGAGAGAATTGCCGACGACGGAAGGGATTTCTTTTTTGGTGCCGAGCGCAGCTTCGGTGAAGCTGATGGGAAGCTCGATAATGACGTCATCGCCGTCGCGTTGGAAGACAGGGTGCGGATCGACATTGATATAGACGTAGAGGTCGCCGGGAGGGCCTCCGGAAAGGCCTGCATCGCCGTGGCCGCCCATGCGGATGCGCATGCCGTTGTCGATGCCTGCGGGAATTTTAATGGTGACGTTTTGTTTTTTCTTCATCCGGCCTTCGCCATGGCATTCTTTACAAGGATCGGAAATGGTTTTTCCTTGTCCGTGACAGGTGGGGCAGGGAGAGGACATGCTGAAAAATCCACGGTTTTGATGGACCATGCCCGAGCCTTGGCAGCGGGAGCATCTTTTTATAGCGGAAGCAGAAGCTGCTCCCGAACCGTCGCAGCGGGAGCATGAGACGTAGTTGGTCAGGACGACTTCTTTCTCAGCGCCTTTGACGGCTTCTTCAAAAGAAATGGTCAGGTTCATTTTTTTGCTGGCACCTTGCTGGACAGAGCTGCGCTGTTCTTGTTCCTGGCCGCCAAAAATATCGAAAATCGAATCGCCGCCGCCGCCAAAGGCTCCCATGAAAGTGCGCAGAGCCTCTTCCATTGAAGAGAATCCGCCCATGCCTCCCGGGCCTCCGTGGCCTCCCATGCCTGGACCTCCGCCCATGCCTCCGCGAAGAGCATCGGCGCCGTATTGGTCATAGATTTGCCGTTTTTTATCGTCGCTAAGGACTTCGTAGGCTTCAGAAATTTCTTTGAATTTTTTTTCAGCGGCTGCGTCGCCGGGATTTTTGTCGGGATGGTATTTTAGAGCGTTTTTTCGGTAAGCTTTTTTGATCTCGTCGGCGGTTGCGCCTTTAGAAATGCCCAGAGTGTTGTAATAATCAGACATAATCCATCTTTGTGTTATTCAGACAAGTGTAGCGTGAAAAGGAGTTTTTTAGCAATTCCTAAAGTCGAGTGCTAAAAATATCGCTTATAGAATTAATATCTAAAGAAAAATATTAAATTAGATATTAATTTAGAAAGCTTAATATCTATTAAAAGATTTTATTTTTTTATATTTTAAAGCAGCTTTGGCTTTAGCACGACTTTTGACAGACGGCTTATCATAAAAGCGATGGGCTTTCGCAGCTTTTAAGATGCCTTCTTTGTCAATTTTCTTCTTGAGAGCGCGTAGAGCTTTGTCTATCGGCTCACCGGGACGGACCTTGACGCTAGTCATTCAGGAATGCACTCCTTTAAAATTAGAATATCTTTAGAATCTTACGGTGTAGAGGAAATATAGACAAGTTCTATTTGGGGGGATCCCTCTCCTGCGAGGTATTTTTCATAGGAAAGCGCTGCAATGGTATCTAAATCGGGCAGAAGCGTCGAAGAAAAAGAGATGAGGGGAATATTCCAGCCATAGCTTAGACTTTGAGCAACGATGCCTCCGACCCTAGATCCAGTGAAAGAGCCTGGGCCTGTGCCGATTGCAATATAAATTGGTATGCGGGCTTGCAAAATGGATTGGATTGATGATAAAAGAAATTTTGAAAGCTGGCGACCCTCGGAAATGATAATTTTAGACAGGAGCGAGCCGTTCTCGGCCAGTCCGATAAAAGCTTGAGCGCCTGTTGTATCAATAATTAGAGATAACATGGGTCATTAGTATACCTTTCATTGCGATATTTTTGTAGAGCTGATAGATTTTAAAGGTTTAACGTAGAGGAATAATGCATCAATATATGGAAGATGAAAATGTTTTCACGGAAGAAGAAGAAGCCGTTGTCGATGCTGTCAAAGAATCTTTACAAGGCAAGCAGGAAGAACAGCCTTCTCCGTCGGGACCCGACCAAGTTTTTATAGTTCCACTAACCCGCCGTCCGTTTTTTCCGGGGATGGCCGCGCCTGTCGTTATTGAACCGGGACCTTTTTACGAAGTCCTCAAGATCGTGGCGAAGACGGAACATAAATGCATGGGGCTTTTCCTCACGAAGAAAGAGGATGCCAACGTTTATAAAGTAGGATTCGATGATCTCTATAAGGTCGGCGTACTCGCTCGCATCTTACGCATTATTCCAATGGAACAGGGCGGAGCGCAAGTCGTCCTAAATATGGAAAAAAGAATTTCCATCACGAAGCCTGTCAAATCCGCGAAGTATCTTCGTGCGCAAGTGAAATATTTCGAAGACGGCGGAGGAAAACTGACGAAAGAGCTCAAAGCCTATTCGATCAGCATCATCACGACAATCAAAGAACTCCTAAAATTAAATCCTCTTTTTAAGGAAGAGCTTCAAATCTTCTTGTCCCATTCTGATTTTACTGAGCCGGGAAAACTCGCTGACTTTGCTGTGGCGCTGACAACGGCAGGAAGAGAAGAGCTGCAAGAGGTCTTGGAAACATTCGATCTCCATAGCCGCATCGATAAAGCCTTGATGCTCCTGAAAAAAGAGCTCGATTTGAGCAAACTGCAAAATACGATCACGCAGAAGATGGAACAGACCATTTCGAAAACTCAGCGCGACTTCTTTTTGCGAGAGCAGCTCAAGACGATTAAAAAAGAGCTGGGCTTAGAAAAAGAAGATAAGTCGATCGATTTGGAAAAGTTTGAAAGCCGTCTGAAAAAAAGGCAAGTGCCCGACGATGTCATGACGGTGATCCGGGAAGAGATGGAAAAACTTTCTGTCTTGGAAGTGCAGTCTGCAGAATATGCCGTCTGCCGTAATTATCTCGATTGGCTGACAATTCTGCCCTGGGGCATTTACAGCGAAGAGTCGCATGATCTGGGAAAAGCCAAAAAAATCCTCGAAGAAGATCACTACGGCCTGGAAGATATCAAAGAGAGGATCTTGGAATTCATTAGCGTCGGAAAACTTTCCGGCGGAGTCAAAGGAAGCATCATTTGCTTGGTCGGACCTCCAGGCGTGGGCAAAACGAGCATCGGCAAAAGCATCGCCCGCGCGCTCAATCGTCAGTTCTACCGGTTTTCTGTCGGCGGGATGCGCGATGAGGCCGAGATCAAAGGCCACCGCCGCACCTATATAGGAGCGATGCCGGGGAAAATGATCCAGGCGCTCAAGTTCACGCAGACGATGAACCCTGTGATCATGCTCGATGAAGTCGACAAGTTGGGAAATAGCTATCAAGGCGATCCGGCCTCTGCGCTTCTCGAGGTGCTCGATCCGGAACAGAATAAGGACTTTCTGGATCATTATCTCGATGTCCGCTGTAATCTCTCGAATATACTTTTTATCGTGACAGCGAACGTTCTTGATACGATCCCTGAACCTCTGAAAGACCGGATGGACATCCTCCGCCTTTCGGGTTATATCATGGAAGAAAAGATCAAGATCGCTCAAAAATATTTGATCCCAAGAAATCGGAAGACGATGGGATTGAAATCGCAAGATCTCGACTTTTCTGTCAGCGCTCTCAAGGAGATGATCAACGGCTACGCCCGGGAAGCCGGCGTCCGCAGTCTTGAGAACACTGTTAAAAAGATCATGCGTAAAGTCGCTGTCAAAGTCGTCCGTGAAGAGGAAAGCGCAGCGAAGAAAAAGAAGAAACCTAAGCATGAAGAGCACCATCTTACTAACAAGAGCTTGGAAAAATATCTTGGCAAGCCGATTTTCACCAGCGATAGATATTATCCCAGAACTCCGATTGGAGTTTGCATGGGCCTGGCCTGGACGTCTCTTGGCGGAGCGACTCTTTATGTCGAGTCTGTCCGATTCCCTGCAGAAAAAACAGAGATGAAGCTCACCGGTCAAGCCGGCGATGTGATGAAGGAGTCTTCTCAAATCGCGTGGAGTTATTTGCAGAGCACTTATGACAAGTATGCTCCCGGAAAAGCGTTCTTCGAAAAGAGCCAGGTGCATATTCACATTCCTGAAGGCGCCACTCCGAAAGACGGACCTTCTGCTGGTGTGACGATGCTGACCTCGCTCGTCTCTTTGCTCCGCAACCAGCCTATTCTGCAAGATTTAGGCATGACAGGGGAGCTGACGCTGACCGGCAAAGTTCTGCCGATCGGCGGATTGAAAGAGAAAGTGATCGCTGCTCGCCGCTCAGGCGTCAAGGTGCTCATTTTCCCTAAGGAGAATAAACGAGATTTCGATGAGCTTCCTGTTTATATCAAAAAAGGGATACAGGTTCATTTTGTGGACACCTACGATGAGGTCTTTAATGTCGCGTTCTCGCAAAAACTTTGAGGAATATTTTTCTCAAAAGTGGATCGACCCGTCGAAAATTGAAGAGACCGTCGAAGAGCTTAAAAAGAGCGGCAAGACTGTTGCCACTCTCAACGGCTCGTTCGATCTGCTCCACGCCGGCCATCTCCATATGATCTATGAAGCCTCGCTGCAGGCCGATGTGCTCATCCTTGCCTTGAATTCCGACAGCTCGATTAAAAAATATAAGAGTCCTCTGCGGCCGATCATTCCCTTGGAGTTTCGCCTCCGAATGATCGCCGCTTTAGAGTTTGTCGATTATGTCACGACGTTTGAAGAGACCGATCCTCGCGTATTGCTGTCCAAAATCAAACCTCATGTCCACGTCAATGGCGCTGAATATGGAGCAAACTGTATCGAGGCCGATGTCGTTCAGTCTCATGGAGGGCGCCTTCATATTGTAGAGCTTATTCCGGGCCTTTCTACTTCTACGTTGATCAAAAAAATAGTCGATACATGCGCCTAATTGGTGAATTTAAAGACGAACGGCAGGCTTTTGGCTTTCAAGCGTTCCTGACAAAAGAAGGGATCCAGAGCCTCTATGACTCTGGCAAAGATGCCGCCAATCAACCGATTTACCGTCTTTGGATTGTTGAAGAAGACGATTTTGATCGAGCATGGGGCTTCTATCAAGAGTGGCAAAAAAATCCTCAGGATATCCGTTACGAGCCCACCAAAGAAAAAGTAGAGGCTCCTTCTCCCTCTCAAGTTCCAAAATGGAAAGTGAGCATGGTAAGACGGTCCGGGTCGTCCTTTTCACTGAATAATTTTATCATTCTTCTCTGCGCCATGCTTTACATCCTGAACAGCTTTCAAGAAAAAAAGATGATCGTGTCTCAGGGGATAGAAGCTGAACAATTAAAGTTGACTCCTTTAGAAAAAAAGCTTCTTTTTGATTATCCTGCATATTTTATGAACTCTGAAAAGTTTTTACAGCAATATCCGATCCGCACGCCTGAAGAAATCAAAGAACTTTCTGTGGAGGGTCAAGCCGCTTTTGAAACAGTTAAAAACAGTCCGACATGGAAAGGACTGACCGATCTGCTGATGAAACGGAGCTGGAAAGATTATGAAGAACTTCCTCCCGGCACGCTTTTTGGAAAGATCCGCGAGGGGCAAGTGTGGCGTCTATTTACCCCTGTCTTATTGCATGGAGGTTTGCTGCATCTTCTTTTTAATATGGCGTGGGTCTGGTTTTTAGGAAAGCAGATCGAACTGCGCTTAGGGATATTCCGTTATCTTATGTTTTCACTCATTGTCGGTATTATTGCTAACGTCGCCCAGTATATCATGAGCGGGCCTGTGTTTTTAGGTTATTCCGGCATCGTGATGGGCATGGTCGGCTTTATTTGGATGCGGCAAAAGATGGCTCCATGGGAAGGATATCCACTCCATCCGACGGTTGTCCGTTTCATCCTGATCTACGTGGTGGTTTTACTCGCACTTGAAATGCTCTCTTTAGGACTTGATTTTTTCCATGTAACGGAACTTTATGCTAATATTGCCAACACTGCCCATATTGCTGGGGGCGTGACGGGGATTTTGTTGGCCCGTCTTCCTTTCTTTAGCCGGAGTAAGCGATGAGTGTCCGAGATCTTACAATATTAGGATGTTCAAGCCAGCAACCTACCCGCAAACGGAATCACGGCGCCTATCTTTTACGGTGGAACGACGAAGGGCTTCTATTTGATCCGGGCGAGGGGACGCAGCGGCAATTTATCTTTGCCAATGTCGCTCCGACCTGCGTGAACCGGATTTTCGTCAGCCACTTTCACGGTGATCATTGCTTAGGATTGGGATCGATGCTCATGCGGCTCAACCTCGATAAGGTCACCCATCCGATCCACTGCTATTATCCAGCCAGCGGACAAGTCTATTTTGACAGGCTCCGTTACGGAACGATGTACCACGAAAATATCCAGGTCATCCCGCATCCCGTCCATAAACCAGGGCTCGTGGAAGACGATGAAAAATTTCGGATCGAAGCTTTTGCCCTCGATCATGGCGTGGAAAATTTTGCCTGGCGGATCAAAGAGAAAGATACAATCAAGTTCGACAAAGAAAAACTCAAAGAGAAAGGCGTTCAAGGCGAGATGGTGCGTCTTTTAGAAAAAGAAAAAAAGATCACTGTGGGCGGAAAAATCGTTGCCTTGGATGAAGTCAGTCATTTACGCCCCGGCGATATTTTTTCCATTGTGATCGATACGTTGCCTTGCCAAGGCGCTATCGATGCCGCAAAAAATGCGACCCTCTTTTTATGCGAGAGCACCTATCTTGACGAGCATGGACATCTTGCCAAAGAGTACCACCATATGACGGCCAAGCAAGCGGCTGAGATCGCTAAAAAGGCCCATGCCAAAGAACTTATTTTAACGCACTTTTCTGCGCGCTACCAAGATCTAGAACCTTTTGAAACAGAGGCCCGGTCGATCTTTCCTAATACTTTTGCTGCCGACGATCTAAAAGTTTTCCCTTTTCCACGAACTTAGTTATAATCGCTGCAATTTATATTGGAGCGCATGCGATGACTGTAAGATTTGCTCGAGAACCTTTACCTCGTATATTAGCGTTGCCTAATGAAGTGCTCTTCCAAGTATTTGGATATGTTCAGGCTGAAGAACCTGAACGTGTCCTGGAAGATAAACGGGTCTGTAAAGATTTTAAAGGCATTATTGAAGGTAAATTTCCTCGATATAGAGCCGATGTGGATGCCATTCGCCAGCTTGAACTCGATTTGATGAAATTTAATGATCGTCCCACTTGGCAAAAGGTAGCACTCTTTATCGTTGGCTCTCCCGGACTTTTGATTTACTGCGTGAAAAAAATCGTCAGAAAATGCTACCGGTACTTGATCAGGCCTTTGCTCAGAGCGGCATCTCGGGTTCTTTGGCGTCTGATGACGAAAATCCAAAACACCGCTCGCGCAATCTTTATCACGTTTCCGATTCACGTCTATCAAAGTGTTCTGACTCCCATAGGACAATTTTTACTAAGAGCAGTAAGGTTTACTTATAATGAAGTATTGACCCCCATTGGAAGGGCGATCCGTGCAATTGCAGAAGCTGTTTTCATTACATTTCCGATGTCGATTTATAACCGTCTATTAACGCCCCTCTGGAGTTATACTTATGATCATGTCTTGAATCCGTTGGGGCAAACGGTCCAAGCTGTTTCAAGATGGATTTTTGAACATGGCCTGCGGTATCTGTTAACTCAATTAGGCCGCGGGCTTAACCGTCTTTTGCAGTACACGCATGAAAAAGTTTTGACTCCTTTAGCAGAATTTATCTTTGTGACGCTGCCGCAGCACTTTTATCGGTATGTTTTGACGTATGTCGGACGCGGGCTCACGCATCTTTTACGGTATACCTTCACGAGAGCTTTGCCTCCCATCTTCCGAGTGATTGAGGTGGTAGTGCGGGCGTTTTTTGTAACCTTGCCGCAAAAAATGTATCAATATTTGTTCACGCCTCTAGGCCATGGGATTTCACGTCTGTGGACCTATACGTATGACCATGTGTTAATCTATGTGGGGAGAGTTCTTCGCGTGGTAGCCACAGCGCTCTTTATTACGTGGCCCCAAAAAATATACCAACATATTCTGACACCGCTGGGTCATCAAATCGTAAGATTGAGTAATGCAATCTACTCTAGTGTCATTAGTCCAGTAATTAATCTTGCTAGAGTTATTTACACGTTTGTCTTTGTTTATTTGCCTCAAGTTTTTAATAGAATGGTTTTAATTCCTTTAAATCAACGCATCATCGAAGCTCGGCGCATTGCCTATACGACTTACTGTGTTATGCGCAGGAAATTTGGCGGTTGAAACCGACATTGAGCAAATCGGCTGGTAAAGAAACGCAACCTTTTGATTTTCTGCTGCATAAAAAATGCTCGCTATATTTAAAAATATGGCTGTGCTTTTTTATGCAGCAGAAAATTAAAATCTTGCATTTCTTCACTCATCCTATCTGCTCAATATCGGTTCAAAGTCTAAATTAAAAAAATTATTTTACATATTTCCCAAACCTGATAGAGGTGGTTGAAAGGTATTGGAGGGAAATATGAAGATGCGTCCGATGGCTATTTCAGCGGTTGTTTTGTTGCTGTTTGCAACAGGTTGCGGACCATCAAAAGCAACGAAGAGACGTCTGGCAGCTGAGGCCAAAGAAAAAAAAATAAATACGTGCCAGCCCTTAACTTTGGAAGCCGTCAGCGAGCAAAATGTTCATGGAGGATGGGAGGGCAAGAGCGCACCTTATTTAAATACCGGAGGATTTTCCGTTGAAGCTGATTTTATCTATTGGAGGGCAGATGAGGATGGTACAGATTATGTGCTAACCTCCCATTCATCTGATTCGAGATTCCATAAACCGGGGATAAGTTGGGATCCAGGTTTTAAGGTCGGCATTGGTTACACTTGGGCAAATCAAGATTTCTGGGATCTCTTTTTGAGATGGACCTATTTACATACGCACCAAGACGGGAATGAAAAGGCATCATCAACCGATCTGCTCACTCCTATTTGGTCTCCTTCTGTTTTAGGTCAGCAAGCCCTAAGCGCCTCCGTTGATTGGAAGGTCCGTTACAATACATTCGATCTAGAGATGGGGCGGGATTATTTTATCAGTAAAACAATTGCTCTCCGTCCCTGTGTCGGACTCAGAGGCGCTTCGATCAGGCAGCACTATCAGACAAAATATCTAGGAGAAATCACGACAACCAGCCTGCCTGTCCATACTCATATGAAAGCAGAAAATAATTTCTGGGGCCTAGGTGCACGCGTAGGGGCTCAGATGAAATGGCATTTTACACGGCGCTGGTCTTTCATTGGAGCTGTTGACGGTTCCTTATTATATGGCCATTTTGACATTCATCAAAAATTAAAAGGCGTCCAGGTATCTCCCGCGGACTTCGGATTTAAAGACGCCTTCTCTAAAGTTGCTACTAACCTTGAGGCAAGCTTAGGCTTTGCGTGGGAAACATTTTTTTGCAATGACAAATATCGGGTTGCAGTCTCGCTTGCCTATGAATTTTCTGAGTGGTTTTCACAGAATCGGATGAAGCAGTTTAATCTCTTTGATAATATCGCCAATGGCCAAACATCGGGAACCACATCGGTGGGAGATTCCAAAGGCGACCTCGGACTGCAAGGCGGTACTTTGCAAGTGAGATTCGATTTTTAAAGTAATAGAATATTTTTTAAACCTGCCGTTTTTCAATTCAAATTAAAACAAAATTGTTTTATCATATTACCCCTATGAGGGGCATCCTAATGCTCTATACAAAAAAAATTTAGGTTATGAAAAAACTTATTCAAGGGATTGTTGATTTTAGAAAAAACCTGACGGAAGAGAGCCGCGCTCTTTTTGCCAAGCTAGCTCTGGGTCAGAAACCAGACACTCTTTTTATCGCATGCTCCGATAGCCGTGTGGTGCCTAATCTTTTTGCTTCGACAAATCCCGGCGATTTATTCGTTCTGCGAAATATCGGGAATCTGATTCCTCCCTTTTCTAGCTCTTGCCTAGAGAACAGCGCGGCGGCAGTCATTGAATTTTCTATCTCTTCGCTCAATGTTTCCGACATCATCGTCTGCGGCCATTCCGAATGCGCTGCTATGCAGGCTCTTGCTCAGGGAATCGATACTCTTTCATGTCCTCATCTTGAAGCTTGGCTGAAATATGGGAAAGAATCTCTTGAGAAGGTGAGAAATGGATTTACGATCGATCCTTCACTGTCGGAGCAGAATCAAATTTCTCAAGTCAATGTCCTGCAGCAAATGCACCATATTAAAAGCTTTCCGTTTATTCGTGAGCGGCTGAAGGAAAAGCAGGTACGGGTGCATGGATGGTGGTTCGATATCGCCCAGGCCGATGTTTATTGCTATGAGCAAGATGTAAATAAATTCGTGCTGATCGATGACAAAGAAGCTAAGCGCATTTTAGAAGCTGTTTCAAAGCCCACGCACTAGCGGAGATCTTGAGAGAGAAGTTTAAATTCTTGCAGCATGATTTCTAAAGCGGCAGGATGGTGCAGGAAAGTTTCAAGCATTTTCTTCAGCTCAGGTGAAGAAGAATCTGCGAGGTAATGTTGAGAAGCTTCGAGAAGCGACACATTTTTTGGCAGTCCGGGAATCGAAAGCGGCTGGGTTAAAATCGTTTCGACAATTTCACCTGCATCGTAAAGTTTTTCTCTTAACATGATTTATGCTCCTGCTGCGACTAATGCTTGTTGCGCTTGTGCACTAAGATCTATAACGATTTGTGCAATTTTAGATAATTTTGGCTCAATAGGAGCCTTGGGATTCAAAGCTGAAATTTCACCTATTGCTTCATTAAGACTTTTTTCTAATAACTTTGCAGCAGATATCACATGATGAGAATCTCCTGATGGAGATGGAGAAGCAGATCCGGTTGGATTAATTCTTGATATCATTTGAGTCACCCTGCGCTAAGTATATCAAGTTGCCAAGTATTCTTCCAGTGGTCCTTTAAAATTATCGATCCCGTCCTCTTCAAATGCGATAATTTTGGTGGCTACTTCATCGAGAAGTCCACGGTCGTGCGATGCCATAATAACCGTTCCTTTAAAGTCTTCAAGGGCCCAGGCTAACGCCGCAACAGCTTCAAGATCGAGGTGGTTGTTAGGCTCGTCCATAATTAAAAAATTATAGTTGCATAGCATCATGCCGGCCATGATAAGACGGGCGGTCTCACCTCCGGAAAGATGGGCCACCGGTTTAAAAGCATCATCTCCGCTAAAGAGCATTTTGCCCAGGACGCTGCGAACGTCTTGGTCGTAGACGTTTTCCTTTTTAGCTTTCAGCCAATCAAAAATTGTCTGAGATCCTTTTTTATTGATAATGTCGGAATGGTTTTGAGGGAAATATCCAATTTGGACTTGGTGTCCTAATTCGATTTTACCGCTATCTTGTTGCAAAACCCCTGCTAACATCTTAAGAAGCGTACTTTTTCCCCGGCCGTTATTTCCGATCACGCCGATTTTTTCTCCGCGTAGAATTTCGCAGCTATAGTTTTTAATCACAGGATGGGCATCGTACGATTTAGAGATGTTTTCGACCTTCATGACGATTTCACCGGACGGTTTTTCAGGAGGGTAAAATCTAATATAAGGACGCTGAATATTCGATTTTTTCAGTTCTAAAGGCTGGAGCCGGTTGATTTCGCGGATGCGCGATTGCACTTGGCTGGCGCGAGTTCCTGCGCCGAAGCGGGAAACGAAATCTTGGAGCTGAGAAATTTTCTTTTCTTTCGATTTATTTTCATCCTCAGTCCGCGAGCGTACGGCCGTTTTTGCCACGACCATTTGGTCGTAGTTGCCGGGATAGATGATCACGGTCTCATAGTCGATGTCGGCAATCTGCGTCGTGACCGTATTGAGAAAATGGCGGTCATGGCTGATGACGATGAGCACACCTTTATAGTTGGCAAGGAACTGCTCGAGCCATCCGATCGATTCCATATCGAGGTGGTTGGTCGGTTCATCTAAAAGTAAAGCTTCGGGCTCACCGAAGAGGGCTTGGCATAGAAGGACGCGGAATTGAGAATCGAGCGGGATCTGATGCATTTTTTTGGAGTGCAACTTTTGGGGGATGCCCATACCGATCAAAAGCTCTTCCGCTTCAGACTCTGCGCTGTACCCATTTTCTTCCGCAATAATTTCTTCCAGCTCTCCTAAGTGGATACCGATCTCGTTGGTGATTTCTTGTGTATATAGGTGGTCCCGTTCTTGCAGCGCGGCCCATAAACGTCTATTGCCCATGATGACAACAGCAATCACATCTTGATCTTTAAAGTCTTCAATGTTCTGCTTAAGGAAACCGACTTTGCGCGGCAGTGTGATAGTGCCCTCGTTAGACTCTTCTAGCCCCATCATGATTTTCATGAGGGTCGATTTGCCCGAGCCGTTAGGCCCGGTAAGTCCATAACGGTTGCCTGCATTGAAGGAGGCATTGATATTTTCGAAGAGAAGGCGCGGTCCGACTTTTTTAGAAATTTTGGTTAAAGTAATCATAGGGAAATACTAATACTCATATGGGTTAAAAATTCCTGTTTGGGCTAGCGCGAAAGCTCCCGCGCTTACACGATCTTAAATGGGTCCATATTGACTAATATGGACCCATTTAAGATCGTTTAATCCCGGGGCTTTGGCGCCGCCCAAACGGGAGTTTTTAGCTCATATGAGTATATCAAATGGGAAGTTTATGAAGGAATGGAAAGAAAAGTTTTTAGGCTATCTGCAGGCTATCAAAAACGCCTCCGTCCATACACTGAGAAATTATGGGATGGATCTAGCGGATTTTCAGAGATTTGCTGAAGTAGAAGAGATTAAGGCTATCGATAAAAGAATAATTAGGGGATACCTAGCCCACCTTAATCAGAAGCAGGCGACGAAGAGGACCATTCTAAGACGGCTATCGGCCCTCCGGTCATTTTTTAAATTTCTCCTTAAAGAGGGGGCTATCTCACACAATCCCTTAGAAGAGATCGATGCCCCAAAATTAGAAAAAACTATTCCTGCACCTTTAACACGCGAAGAGATCGACCGGTTATTTCAGCAGCCCGACACGCGGACATTTTTAGGTTTCCGCGACCGGACGATCATGGAGCTTTTTTATAGCTCAGGGCTTCGCATCAGTGAGCTTATCGGACTGGACAAATCCGATTTCGATTCAACTAATCTCACATTGCGTGTGAAAGGAAAAGGAAAAAAAGAACGGGTCATTCCCATCACGAAAAATGCAGCAGCTTGGATCAACAGTTATCTCAATCATCCCGAGCGCAGCTTAGATGGCGACCGTCATCAAGCAGAAAAAAATCACGATGCAATCTTTTTAAATAAATGGGGTGAAAGGTTGACCGTGCGTTCAGTTGATCGCAATTTTCAACTCTTTTTAAAGCAGTCCGGACTAGCTTCAAAAGCCACTCCGCACACAATTCGGCACACAATTGCAACACATTGGTTAGAAAATGGAATGGACCTAAAAACTATCCAAGTTCTATTGGGACATAGCTCACTTTCGACCACCACAATTTACACACAAGTTTCAACAAAAATGAAAAAGGTTGTTTACGATAAGGCACATCCTTTGGTAAAAGGGAGAGATATCACTATTTCAAAACAAGAAGGAGTAGCGCATGAACAAGAATTTGTTATTTAGTATACTAGCACTGACAGCCTGTGCATTTGCAGACGGAGATACAACAAACTCTGCTGCACTTGCAAATGAAGATTTGATTGCAGACAACTGCAACCCAAAACCAGAATGCAAACCAAAACCACCAGAATGCAAACCAAAACCACCTCCATGCAAGCCAAAACCAAAGCCATGTGAGCCTTGTGTGAGAAAAGCGATGCAACCTATCGTGTTGACATCATCTCGCCCATGCAACGACGCTGGCGTCTATATCTTTGCTGACGCTCTTTATTGGCATGCCGATCTGGGTAATTCCGATTGGGCATTCGTCAATAACGGAACAACACCAGGTATAACAGGATCTAACGAAGACAATACCTTCAGCTGGGATTGGGGTTTCCGTGTTGGTTTAGGCTATGACTTCGATCATGATCAGTGGGATACAGATATCTACTACACATGGTTCCGTAGTAATAGTAATAATGGTAGCGACGACGACGATGACACCGATGCCGACGACAGTTCTGGCAGCGTAGCGTCTACAGCATTTTCAAACAGCCTTGACAGCAATTATGCTGGCACGTTTACAACAGGATCAGCTTCATCAAAACTCAATTTCAACGTTTTAGATTGGGAACTCGGACGCTGGTTCTATGTCAGCAACTCTGTTTCTCTCCGTCCGCACGTTGGATTGAAAGGTTCTTGGATCACACTGACAACGGGTGAGTCGTTAACTGGTGGTCTGTCGTTAACTGGAACATCAACTTATACCGTCAGCAACTCGACTAAGGCCTGGGCTATAGGACCTTCCGGCGGTATCAATACCAACTGGTATTTCGGCACTGGCAACACACACGACATGCGTGATGGCCATCGCAATGAAGTTAGAAGCAGACCTCATTTCAGCATCTTCGGAGATTTTGCCGGAGCTCTGATGTTTAGTCACTTCAAGAACTCACATACCGAATCAGGAACAACAGTCGCAGGCGTAGTTGTTAGTGGATTTAATCCAACTAACTTGAACCGCAATCAAGTTGTTCCAGTATTGCAATCGATCGTTGGATTAGCCTTCGACACATGCCTTAGCTGCGACAAGATGCACCTCGGCATTAGAGTTGGCTATGAGTTCCAATGGTGGTTCAGAGAGAGCCAAAGACTGTATGTTAATGCTCCTTCAACTACAACGCCAAGATATATCCGTTCATCGGATGATCTAGCGCTGCAAGGTCTGACTGTCGATGTACGCTTTGACTTCTAAGATCCTTATTTAGAAGTTTTAATATTCAGCCCATCTTTCTTCACTTCGGACTGGGTGCCGAGGTGAGGGAGGTGGGCTGAGTTGTTTCTATCCTCTTAGAGTCTGTTCCCATCTCAGTGATTATCTCTTATAGTATTCTTAAGTCCTTCTAAATTAATTTGTTCTGTCTTTATTTTAACTAATTAATAATTAACATGTAATAATATTATGTTGATAATTCTATTTAATTATGTTAGTTAATGAATTAAAACAGGGGAATTAAAATGAACAAGGTAATTTTATTAAGCCTTACTGCTTTTACAATGTCTGTAATGGCTGATGATGTCGCTGTAGCACAAGATTCACAAATGACTACCGACTGCTGTTCTTCATCGTGCAATCCTCCCGCACCTCCACCTGAGCCTTGTAAGCCACCACCACCACAGCCTTGCAAGCCTCCTCCACCTGTTTGCAAAAAACCTTGCCCACCTGTGCCTGTCTGTAACAATACCCTTTGCTCTGCAGCTCCCTTGAGCAGCAACGGCTGGTATCTCTTCGCAGATGTACTCTATTGGCATGCTGATATCGACAATGCTGATTGGGCATTTAAAAATATCAACGCTACAGGCGCTGTCATTTCAGGGCCTAACCAAGCGTTAAACTTTAAATGGAGCTGGGGCTTCCGCGTTGGAATCGGGGCTAATATGGACTACGATCAGTGGGATACTAACGTTTATTATACATGGTTCCAAACAAGGAACTCCAATTCCGTCAAGACAGCAGGGGGTCAGATTAGTTCAGACCTTTTTGGTCTAGCTACTCCTTTTACACAAGGGTCGATCAATTGGAAGATCCATTATTCGATGCTTGATTGGGAACTCGGACGTCCTTTCTATGTGAGCAAGCATCTATCTCTCCGTCCTCATATCGGCATTAAAGGCGGTTGGATCAGCCAGCATGTGAGTGAAAACTTCACACCAGCGATCGGTACTTATAGTTCCACGACCAAAAATAACTTTTGGGGTGTTGGAGCTTCCGGTGGTTTTAACTCTAAATGGACTTTTGCTGTTTTAGGGACTCACAATTTTGGCTTTTTCGGTGATTTCGCAGGAGCCCTGATGTACGGTCACTTTGATGTCAAGCACACGGAGACCAGTTTTACACCTTCTGGATTAAACCGTAATTTAATGGTGCCGATGCTGCAGGCGATGTTCGGAATGGGCTGGGATACTAGCTTTAACTGCCATCGCTGCCATTTTGGAATCCGAGTTGGTTATGAATTCCAGTACTGGTGGAGACAGAACCAAATGCTCCAAAATGAGGTTGCCGCAGGCAGTTTAATAAACTACAGCCGCTCTGCTGGAGATTTAGGTCTTCAAGGATTGACTGTTGATTTCAGGTTTGATTTCTAAAATTCGGCCAGCCTTTCTTCTAGAAGAAAGGCTGAAAATAGGGTAGTATAATTGCCCTATGTCAGCCGACCTTGCTCTTAGAGCCCTTGGATGTGATTTTCCTCAGCTCGAGCGATCGACGCGTAAAGCGATCGGCTGGTATAGCTGGATCGGTCAAATCGCATTACCTCTATCTGCAGGATGCGTCGCCCTTTCTAAAAAAGATTACGAAGGTTTTGTTCGATTGGCAGTTGCTGTCTGCCTCAATCAAATTTTTCTTGAGTTTCTGAAGACTGTTATCCCGGAAATCCGTCCCAATGGCTCCTCTCGTTCCTTCCCTTCTGGAGATACGGCTGCAGCTTGCCTGGGACCGGCCTTTTTAGTGCTCAGATACGGACCTGGTGTAATGCCAGTCCATGTGGCCTGGATGACAGTTGTCGCTGTGACAGTTGCCATCAGCCGTGTCCTCATTAGAGCCCATTGGGTACATGATGTAGCGGCAGGCGCTGTTCTAGGATGCAGTGTGGTCTATTTGTGTTTAAAGGCGTTTGAAAGAAAAAATTCGGGAAAGCGATAAGCCGGATTCTGTCGTGAGCAATCATTCCTCTAGGAGCCTTGTCGCCAAAGCTCTCGAGCGATCTTGCACCAAGCAACTGCGGAGCACAAACTTGGCACTCTTGCTTCGGATAGGGTTTATAGCACCTTGCCTTTCGACAAGTGTGGCGGACTCCTAAAGCCCGCATTTTCAGCCTGTCTACCGCCTGTGAGGGGGGTAGCGGAGTATTTTCTGTTACACTTTCCGTAGCCTTGCGGCCCCCAGCCTTTCGCTGGTATCCTCTCCTGTGAAGTCCAGACTTTCCTCTGTCTTGGCAAGCAAGACAGCGATTGCCTACTTTCCCGAAAAATTAACTGGCGCTAGCGACGCGTCGTCGTCGTCGTTTTGTCGTTGTCGCTGTGCCTTCGACAGCCGCTTCTTCCGGCTGCCAGTAGTGAATGCGTGAACAGTGTTCGCAGAAGACGAGATTTTCCCCTTTGCGGACAATGTTCTCATGCTGGGCCGTCAGTGCGATGTGGCATCCGCTACAAGTCCGGTTTTCGATGGGAACGATCACGCGGTCTTTTTTATTCCGGAGGAGCCTTTCGTAAATTTGAAGCACTTCAGCGTTCGCTGAGCGAGCGAGCCGGTCGCGCTCTGTTTTTAATGAGAGGCCCTCATTATTGATCAACTTGACGCTGTCTTTGATCTCATTCTCTAAAGAGGTGCTGCTGATCTCGGACGTTTGGAGACTCTCTTTAATCTTATTGAGAAGCTCTTCTCCAGATACGCGTTTGTCGACGAGATCGGAAACTTTTTGCTCGGTGTTGATCTTCTCGCGCTCTAACGCCGTCATCTCTTGCGTGAGTGCATTAA
>Ga0182024_10002696_pt1 | contig 43611 bp, 44 predicted proteins | sample P32metaG_FD_120480 | JGI IMG/M metagenome (GOLD analysis project Ga0182024, IMG submission 120480) | Permafrost microbial communities from Stordalen Mire, Sweden - P3-2 metaG (Illumina Assembly) | ecosystem: Environmental > Terrestrial > Soil > Wetlands > Permafrost | place: Sweden: Stordalen... | reverse complement strand
GCACCTGTCTCGGTGCTCCTCGATCATGGGCTGGCCGGGGGCGTGGTAGAAAAGCTTATCGAAGGCAGCGTCGGCACGGTTGAGAAGCTGGGTTCCATGACGCCGGAAGAATTGGAAGCCATTCCGGGCATCGAACCCACTATGGTCCAGAATATTCTGATCGCCGTCAACGCCTACTATGCTCAATTCGAGACGCCCGCCGAAGGAACGGAATCCGCCGAACCTCCCGCCGAGCCGCTAGAGATGGAGCCGGCCGCGGGTGATCCCGCTCAGCCTGCCTCTCGCGCGAGTTCACAGGAATCGGGCTTAGGCGACCTCGCATCTAATCGAGAGATGCGTTCGATTCCGGCCGCCGGCGGCGATTCTCCAGCATTAGAAACCGAATTTGATACCATAAAGAACTCAGAGGAGGTCAGTTAGCGACGGCGCGACAGGCGTTTGCAGCTTCATATGAGTAAAATCCGCATTAATGAGTTGGCCAGACAGCTCGAGGTGCCCTCGCACATCATTCTCGAGATGCTGCCGGAACTCGGTGTCACTGAGAAGAAAACGCACTCTAGTTCCGTCGACGAGCCCGTTGCGGAACTCGTCCGCTTGCGCGTCCAGGGTGGCGATTCCACCACCGCCCAAACTGAGGCCCGCGGCACATCCTCAGTGGCCGTAGCCGAGTTCGAAGAGGAAGAAGAAGCTCCCACTGCTCCTTTTACTCCCGAGCCGTCCTTCCCGCCCGCGCACAGTGCCGCTCCTCCGGCTGCCGAGCCGCCCGCGGTCTCGCCCGGCGAGAATCTCGTTTCTCCGCCTCCAGTGGAAGAAAATTCGCGAATGAATTCTGCTCCTATACGGCCGCCCTTGGCGGCTGGCGGAGGTGCTCCCGTGCATCCTCCCTTGCGTACCGGACCGATACCGGCCAGACCTGCTCCGCCGCCTCCGCGTCCGGGCCAGATTCTTTCAGGACCGCGCCAGCCTTTGCCTGCGGCCACTCCGGCAGCTCCGCCACCGATGCCTCCTGCCGCCATCACTCTGCCGGCGGCTCCCGCGGCCAGGACCGCTGTTACCCCGGGTCAGCCATCGCCGCCCGCAGCGGCCGCGGTTCCAGGAACGCCCCTGCGACCGCAACCGCGCCCTAATCTCGCTGGACAGCCGGCCGCGCGTCCCGTCGTTCCACCGCGTCCCGATATGGTGGCGCGCCTTCAGCAGACGCAGGCTCGCCTTGCCCCCAGCCAGGCTCCGCAACCGCCTCGTCCCGGAATGCCGACCCGCAGTTCAACGCCGGTTCCCGGGCAACCCATTTATCGCGGTCCCATTCGCCCCGGCCAGCCCGTAATGCGCGGCCCAGGTCTGGGTGGCGCGGCAGGCGGCGCAGTGCCCGGCCTCCGGCGTCCCAGAACGTTACATCCTACTTCTCCGCTCCGCGCTGAGCCGGCTACCCTGATCCCCACCACGGAGCAGCAGCGACGCCATCAGGGCAAGCCCGCCGGGCGCGACCGTCATCGCGACCAGGAGCAGGAAGAGGGCCGGCTCCGCATGCCGGTGTCCCGGCGCGAGCAAGCCATGGCTCCGCCGCCCATCGATCGTGAAATCACGGTCTCGGAAGGTGTCACCGTCAAGGAACTATCAGAGAAGCTAGGTATCAAGGCCAACCTGGTCATCAAGAAGCTGGTGGAGAAGAAAATTTTCGCCACCATCAATCAGAACCTGGATGTCAAAATGGCCGAGGATATCGCCCGCGAATTCGGCGCATCCACCAATAAGGTCACGTTTGAGGAAGAGAGCACACAGGGCATCGAGCTGGCCGAGGAATCCTCTGACCGCGTGAAGCGCGCCCCGGTGGTGACCATCATGGGCCACGTCGACCACGGTAAAACTTCCTTGTTGGATGCCATCCGCGCCACCAACGTGGCGGGCCGCGAGGCCGGCGGCATTACGCAACACATCGGAGCCTATCAGGTAGAAAAGAACAACCGCAAGATCACGTTCATCGACACCCCGGGTCACGAAGCGTTCACCCGCATGCGCGCCCGTGGCGCCAAGGTCACCGATATCGTGGTGCTGGTAGTAGCCGCCGACGATGGCGTCATGCCCCAGACGCTCGAAGCGATCGATCACGCCAAAGCGGCCGGCGTGCCCATCATTGTCGCCATCAATAAGATCGATAAAGGCGACGCGCAGCCTGAGAGGATCAAGCAACAGTTGGCCGATCGCGGCCTGTTGGCGGAAGATTGGGGCGGCGACACCGTGATGGTTCCGGTTTCGGCCAAGGCCAAAACCAATCTCGATCTATTGCTGGAAATGATTCTGCTGGTGGCCGACTTGCAGGATCTCAAGGCCAATCCGGACCGCCCGGCAATCGGCAACGTTCTCGAGGCGCAGCTCGACCGTGGACGCGGCCCGGTGGCTACTGTGCTGGTGCGCAACGGCACCCTTCGCGTCGGAGATTATTTCATCTGCGGCTCGGTCTTCGGTAAGGTTCGCGCCATGTTCGATGATCGCGGCCAGCCCTTGCGCGACGCTGAACCGTCCATGCCGGTGGAAGTGCTCGGCCTCGATTCGCTGCCCGAAGTTGGCGATACGTTCCAGGTCGTTACCGATACCGCCAAGGCCAAACAGATCGTCATCTATCGCGAATCCAAGGCCCGCGACGCGGCCATGTCCAAGAGCGGGCGCATCACGCTCGAGCAGTTGCATGAGCAGCTGAAGGAAGGCGAGGTCAAGGAGCTCAATATCATCCTCAAGACCGACGTCAGCGGAACTGCCGAAGTGCTCTCCGACATGATGCAGAAGCTTTCCAACGATAAAGTCCGCATCCGCGTATTGCATTCCGGCGTCGGCGCCATCAATGAGACCGATGTGCTGCTGGCCTCGGCGTCCAACGCCATCATCGTCGGATTTAACGTTCGTCCTGAGAGAAACGCCACTGCGCTCGCTGAGCAGGAAAAAGTCGACATCCGCCTGCACACCATTATTTACGAGCTCACCGACGAGCTGAAGCGAGCCATGAGCGGCATGCTCGAGCCGGTCTTCAAAGAGGTCTACCAGGGCCGCGTGGAAGTGCGGGATGTTTTCCGCATCAGCAAGGTGGGCAACGTCGCCGGCTGCATGGTGACCGACGGCTTTATTCGCCGCGACAGCCAGATTCGGCTCCTGCGCGACAACGTGGTCGTTTTCACCGGCAAGGTCGATTCCTTGAAGCGATTCAAGAACGACGCCAGCGAAGTGAAGAGCGGGTTTGAATGCGGTTTGACGCTCCGGAATTTCAGCGACGTCAAACCCGGCGATGTGGTCGAAGCTTTCACCACCGAGCGAGTCGCCGCCGAGGTTATTGCGTGAGCTTCCCGTCATGCCGGCCGTTGGAGTATTGACGCTCGAATTGCACTTGGACGACGCGCACTCGCTCAAAGACAAACGGCATACCGTCAAAAGCCTGAAGGACCGCCTTCGCAATAAGTTCAACGTCGCGGTGGCTGAAATCGGCTATCAGGATGTCTGGCAGCGCTCGCTGATCTCGGCCGTCACCGTTTCGAGCGACCACGGCCGTGCTGAACAAACATTACAATTAGTGGAGCGCGAAGCCGCCGCTCTTCTGGGGCGCATCCTGGTGGGCGCAACGGTGGAATGGATGGAATAATGGACCATCGCGCCGAACGCATCACGGAAGCCTTGCGCGAAGAGCTCGCCGAATTGATCGGCTACGAGCTTTCCGACCCGCGCATTGGATCTGCGACGGTGACCGAGGTGCAGGTTTCCCCCGACAAGAAGCATGCGGTGGTGCGCGTGGCCGTCGCCGCCGATTCCGATGCCGCCGAGACGCTGGCCGCCCTCGAGCATGCCCGTCCCTTCCTGCGCCGCCAACTGGCTGCTCGCCTGACACTCTTCCGCATCCCCGAATTGCATTTCGAAGCCGATGTCTCCACCACGCTCGGCGGGCGCATGGAACATCTGCTCAAACGCATTCACAAGGGTCGCCCGCGCGAGTGAAGGCTACATCAACGGAATGCGCTCGTTGCGGGCCGAGAAATCGATCAGCTTTTTGAGCCGCCTGATCCTGGTCTCCTCTTTCTGCGCACTCGCCACCCATCCGATCATGAGCCTCCGGTAGTGCGGAGGGAAATTCTGGAAATTCTCCCATGCTTCGAATTTTTGTTTGAAGCGCTGCTCCAGTTCGCTTGGCAATTTGGTGGGCTTCGGAGGCGTCTCCTGGCGCCGATCAGAACGGTACACGGCGAGTCCCGCGGGCGTCATCTTCTTCTCGGCGATGAGCCGTTCCACTCGCTGGATGTTCGATGCCGACCAGCGGCTATCCTGCTTTCGCGGAGTGAACCTTTGCGCGTACCGGGCCTCATCCAGCCTTTGGATCTTGCCGTCAATCCAGCCGAAGCACAGGGCCTCGAGCACAGCATCCTCGTAGGAAATCGTGGGCTGGCCCGAATGTTTCTTGTAGTAGACCAGCCAGATTTCCACCGACTTCGCCGCGTTCTTCCGCAGCCAGTTTCGCCATTCACGGCGCTCCTGCACGTAGAGGAGATCCACGCCAGGCGCCTAGCTCACTTTTCGGAGCTTGCTGACACGATCGATCTCGAGAACCAGCTCGCCTTTGGAGTCGACCGAGAAAGCCGGCTCGAACTTCGCGCCCCAAACGATTTCGTCATGGCGGTAAGAATATTGTGCATGTACCATTTGGCTGAACGTGTCGTCGAAGCCTTGGATCAGGATCAGGATCTCGGCGGCTAACCGGGAGAGATCTTCCGCAGTCTTCCCATAGAGTGGGCTTGCGGAATCGATCGGATGCACGATCGTCCAGGTGAGCGGAAAAAAATAAACGCCGCGCCGTTCCAGCGGCAAATCGATAAACTGCCGTTTCAATTGGCCATCGTTGGTGTCGACGGTCATCAGCAGCACGCGCGCTTCGAGATTCATGAGCACGTTGCTGCGCGCGTTGGTGATGCGGAACTGCAGACTGGTTCCGTCCTGGTAGGGCGCGATGAGCGCTTGATCACTAAAGAGGATGCGGGCCGACGGCCGGGAAAAGCGGCCATACAGAAGTCCAGTGAACAGCGCGAACACCATGAGTCCGGTGGCGGCTTCCACCGCCGAAACGGTGTTGGCCCAACCGCCGGTCGGATAAATATTTCCATAGCCGACGGTGGTGAGCGTGTGGACGCTAAAGAAAAAGGCGTTCTCGAACGCGCTCATCTCCGGCTCCGCACCTCGCAGATGTTCCAAGCCGAGAGCCAAATACAGGCCGGCGAACGCCACGTTCAACGCCAGGAACGCGAGAAAAACAAACAGCAAAAAGCGCGGCCAGGTGGTATCGATGAGCTTGAGGTACGGGTTTACATCGCGGAGCCGAAGCCCTTTTCGCAGCACATTGAAGGAACCATCGTGATTGATGGCGCGCCGCAACGCGCCGCTGAATTGAGTTGTTAAACCGGGATCAAAAGATTCCTGCTTCATGGGAATGAACTCAGAATAACGTAGGAACGGGACCGGAAGCAGGGGGGAAAGAAGGTTTTAAATGGCGGTGGGCTGAGCTTGTACCGTGAGCGCCTTCAGTTCTTCTCGCGATCCGTTGAAGCGATTCAGGTCTACAGGCACGGAGACACCGGGAGCCCGATCGTTGGAGTGCTGCCAAAAGGTCCACGCACTCCAGGGCTTTGGGATCGACGGCGCTTCCGCCATGGTGTGGTGCGCGATCCAGATGCGGTAGCGCGCTAACTGCGGAGCATTCGCAAAAATTTCATTCGCGAATGCAGGACTCAGGTAAACGATCGGCGGCACGCCGAGACTATGCTCGACAGCTTCCAGCCAAGCGACCGCCAACGGGGCGCGCTCGCTGGTGGGAATATGAGTCCAATATTCCGGGGCCTCGAGATCGAGAACGGGCGGAAGATCACCCGGTTGGAGCTGCTGAACCGTCCGGACAAATAGAGCCGCTTGCGCGGGAATCGGCAGGGACGGCCGGAAGAAATGATACGCGCCGCGAATAAGCCCGGCTTTCAGCGCATCCTGCCAATGACCCTGGAACGAGCGGTCGACGCCCAGACCTTCGGTGGCCTTGATGAAGCAGTATTGAAATCCCGCTCCCACCACCGTCTGCCAATCGATGGAGGGTTGATAATGCGAGACGTCGATGCCCGGTACGGCCGCCACCGGTTTCGTACTGATGTCGAGCCCGCTGTCCACACTCGCAGCTTATTTTGACGGCTGGCGCGGCGCACCGCTCTCAGAGCCGATCCGGTGGAATTTCCAGGAGAAAGAGTTTTCGGCGGGCGGTGACTGCTATTTTAGAAGGCCCAGTTTATCCAGCGGCCAATAGACGAAAACCGCTTTCCCATAAATGAAGCGGCGCGGAACCATTCCCCAGGCGCGGCTGTCGTTGGAGGAGCTGCGGTGATCGCCGAGCACAAAGTATTCGTTGGTAGGAACGGTTCGGGCGGTCATGGAACTGGAATCGCGAAACTCGGGCGGAACGTAGGCTTCCTCGAGCGGATCACCGTTGATGATTACGGTGCCGCTGTCGACTTCGATGCGGTCCCCGGGAACGCCGATGACACGCTTTATATAAGACTTGGTGGGATCGCCGGGATACCAAAAGACCACCGTATCGCCCCGGTCGATACTCTCGAAGCGATACACAAACTTGTTGATGAAAATACGTTCCTGGTCGTCGAGGGTCGGCATCATGCTGGTGCCTTCCACTTTGACCGGCTGATACAGGAACAGAATGACGATGATGGCGAGGAATACGGAGAGAAACAGGTCGCGCGTCCAGTGGGCGATCAAGCCGAAAACGGTGCGCTTAACCGGATTCTCTGGATTTGGCGCCGGGGAGGATTCTAACTGGTCCATAGATACAGCTGGCTGTTCTCTTCTCTGCTATTTTTACACCTCGCAGCGCAGGGAGGCAAGGCGGATGCCCGATTGTACCGACATTATATGGACGTAGAAACGCCGGGATGGTTAGCCGCGGCGTGAGCTATACTCGGTTGCTGGTGAATGTCATGAAAACAAAGTCGATTGCGTTCGCAGTACCGGTATTTGTGGCTGGGTTCGTTTGGCAAATTCCGCAAGCTCAGCCTGCGGGCGCCGAGATTCGCGTCATTTGCTCGAACGGCATCAAGGGGGCGATGGATAAGCTGGTGCCGGAATACGAGCACAAGTCGGGGCGGCACATCGCCATTCAATATGGGGCGTCGGCCGTGCTAAAACGCACTATTGAGGGGGGCGAACCGTTCGATCTGGCGATTCTCACGCCCGGAGTCGTTGATGATCTGGTCAAAGACGGGAAGATCGCGGCCGGCACGGGCACCGATGTTGCGCGCGCCGATCTTGCGGCAGGCGTTCGCGCCGGAGCGCCCAAGACGGACATCAGCACGCCAGAAGCGATGAAACGGCGGCTGCTGGCGGCGAAATCCATCACTTTTGCCAAAGAGGGCGCGGCCACTGCGGCGATAAACAAGATGATCGAGCGACTGGGGATCGGCGAGCAACTGAAATCCAAACTTGTTCTGCAGACAGAGTCGGGTAAAGCCGAGGAAACGGTGGCGGCGGGTGAGAACGAGATCGTATTCGGGCCGGTGAGCGAGATTATTCCTGTAAGCGGCATCGAGGTGCTGGGCCTGTTTCCAAAGGAATTTCAGGTTCCGCTGATCATGACGGCGGCGGTGGGCGCCAAGGCCCAGGATGCGGAAGGCGCACAGGCATTCGTGAAGTTTCTGGCGAGCCCGGCGGCGGCGGGGGCGATTAAGGCGAGCGGCATGGAGCCAGTGGGGAAGAAAAAATAGACCGGGTGAGCGTTTCACTTCGGGTAGGGATGGCCGCGCAGGGTGGTGAACACCCTAAAGCTGCCGGTTGGCTTCGGCCCGAAACGTACCGCGCCCACTTTCCATGAGTACTAGTACAATTCCTCCGCCGCAATCGAGGCGATTGTAGTACCTTCTTGTAAATCGGGTGACCAAAATGGAAATCCCGGGTATTCAATGCAGGTTTGGGTTCTTGGAGGACACAACAATGGAACCGTTTCGTACACGCTGGTCAGGTGGCCTGTTTGCCGTCCTACTCGGGCTGCTCTTCAGTAATCCGGCAAGCGCGGATAGCATCTTCGTCTCCAACCTTGGCGCCGGCACGATAGGCGAATATACCACCTCGGGGGCTACGGTGAACGCGTCGCTGATCTCCGGGTTGAGTAATCCGGGGAGCATTGCCGCGTCTGCAATAGATCTCTTTGTCGTGAACGAGTCCCCGACCAACACCATAGGCGAATACACCACGTCGGGGGGCACAGTGAACGCCTCGTTGATCTCATCGGTCACCAACCCACATCAAATCACGGTGTCCGGCTCGGATGTTCATCGCGAACGGTGACCCCGCCGACACGATCGGCGAATACACTACGTCGGGAACTGCCGCGAATACCGCTCTGATCTCGGGGTTGGCCACGCCCCATGGTGTCGCGGTGTCTGGGTCGGACTTGTTTGTCGCGAATAATAGCGACGGCACGATAGCCGAGTACACCACTGGTGGGGCTTTGGTGAACGGCTCGTTGATCACTGGCTTGAGCGATGTAGAGGAGATTGCGGTGTCTGGCTCGGACCTGTTTGTCGTGAACTTTGGGACCGGCACGGTTGGCGAATACACCACGTCGGGGGGCACGGTGAACGCCTCGTTGATCACAGGGCTGAACCTACCGTATGGCATTGCGGTGGACGGCTCAGACTTGTTTATCACCAACGCGGGGGCTGGCACAATAAGCGAATACACGACCGGTGGGGCATTGGTGAACGCTTCGTTGATCTCGGGGTTGAACGAACCAACGGGCATCGCAATAGTCTCCACTCCCGAGCCCAGTAGTGTCCCACTCCTGGCACTCGCTCTTGCCGGGTTCGGATTTTGGCGGCGCAGAAAGTTGAAGCGGGCAGCGGAAGCAGAGTGGTTTAGCTGAGCTGGATCGCCTATTCACTTCGGGTAGGGATGGCCGCGCAGAGTGGTGAACGCCCGATAAAGTTGTTCGGCCAGGACGACGCGGGCGAGCTCATGCGGGAAGATCAGCGGGGATAGCGACAGCAGGGTTCCGCGGCGGTCGCGCCAGGCCGCCGGCAAACCGGCCGCGCCACCGATCAAGAATACGAGATCCTGGCCTTCGCGCTCGGCTTTGGCGATCATTTGGACGAATTGCGGCGAATCGGGGCTCTTGCCCGCCGGATCGAGCAGGAACTTCGAGGCCGAGGGGTGCTTGGTCCAGGGATCGAAGCGGGCGGGCTGGATTTCCCGCATCTCGGCGCGCGAGTAACGGCTGACGCGCTGGATGTAATCTTCGGCCAAGCGATTGGCGTGCTCATCGCGCGGCTTGCCAATGTAGTAGAGAAAGATTCGCACGCGAAACGGGTCCATTCATGGTAACGCCTCGCGCGGCGACGGCCCGCGTCCATCATTTTCGTTAAGCTAGATGGCATGGCTGGAGCAGCGCCGACATTCAGACCGCGCGAGTTGCTGGTCCAAGGTCCCGATGGGAAGGCTCGCCACCTGCCGTTGGATCAGGACCGGTTTACGCTGGGCCGTTCCAGCGCGAACGAACTCTGCTATCCCGAGGACACCGGACTTTCGCGCCAGCACCTGGCTCTCGAACGCAATGGCGATATTTGGTCGGTAAGCGACTTAAACAGCAAAAACGGAACGTTTGTCAACGGCGTTCGGATCACGGAACCGTTCGTTCTGGGTCCGAACGATCGGGTCATGGCGGGCCACCTGACATTGGAGTTCGCCGAGAACGCATCGCCTCCGGCGAACACCGTAATTTTCGTCGAGGGAGCGCCTACCACGGCTGCCACCACCACGGTTGCCACCAGCCTGGCCGGCATCAAGGATATCGAAGGCGGCGCGGCGATGCGCGCGCTGATCCGGGCGGGCCGGGAACTGGCCGGCAATATGCCTCTGGCGGAACTGTTCAATCTGATCATGAATCTCTCCATCGACGCGGTGGGGGCGGCTCGCGGCGTGCTGATGACGTTGGAGGGAGATCAACTGGTGGTTAGCGCGGCGCGGGGTGAAGGATTCCGGATCAGCGGCACGGTGCGGGATCGGGTGATCAATGAGAAAGCGTCGCTGCTGGTGCGGGATGCACGCCTGGATGAGGACTTCGCCGAGAAGATGAGCATTGTGCAGCAACAAATCCGCAGCATGGTGGCGGTGCCGCTGCAAACCGACGACCGGGTGATCGGGCTCATTTATCTAGACTCGCCGCACTTCGTCCATGAGTTCACCAAAGACGACCTAAGTTTGCTCACCGTGATGGCGAACGTGGCGGCTATTCGCATTGAACACACGCGGCTGGCCGAGGTGGAGCAGGTGGAGCGCATGCATGCCAAGGAGTTGGACCAGGCTGCCGAGATTCAGCGGCGGCTGCTGCCAACGCGCGCGCCCGAAGTGCCGGGGATCGATCTGGCAGGCTATAACGCGCCTTGCCGCACCGTGGGTGGGGATTACTTTGACTTTCTCACCTATCCGGACGGAAGTGTGGCCATTCTGGTGGGGGATGTAGCCGGCAAGGGAATGCCCGCCGCGCTGTTGATGTCCAGCCTGCAGGCCCGCGTGCAGGTGCTGTTCGATGAGCCGGCTGACTTGGCGAAACTGGTGACGCGGCTGAACCGGATTATTTTGTCGAATTGCCCTACCAATCGATTCATCAGCTTTTTTATCGGCGTGCTGGATCCAAAAACCGGCGAGATGACCTACGTGAATGCGGGGCACAATCCGCCACTGGTGATCCGCCACGATGGCGCGGTGGAGGAGCTCGCGGGCACGGGTTTAATTCTCGGCATCATGCCATCGGCTCAATACGAGCAAAAAGTGTGCAGATTGGAACCGGACGATCTGGTGGTCCTGTTCAGCGACGGCGTGACCGAAGCCTGCCGCCCGGACGTGGACGAGGAGTTCGGGGAGAAACGGCTGGCGGACACGCTGGCGGAGGCGCGCGCGAGTTCGGCGCAATCGATTATCGAAACCGTCAATCGAAAGCTCCAGGAATTCACTGGCGGCGCGCCACCTGTCGATGACATCACGCTGGTGGTGGCCAAGCGCGTGGTTGGCATCCAGCCGTAGCCGCCGGAGGGCAGACCTGCAGAATTTCCCCGCACAGCCGATTACCATGGATGTATAGCCATGCGCGCGAACACTTTCGCTGCTCTCCTCATCCTGGCCGCGAGTACTCTGCTGGCTCGGGACTATGGCCCGCCGGTCGGCCATAAGATGCCGAATTTCAAACTGCATGATCAGGACGGCAAGGAGCACACCTTAAAAAGCCTGCTGGGCGCGCAAGGCGCCGTGATTCTGATGTACCGCTCGGCCGACTGGTGCCCGTACTGCAAAGCTCAGCTGGTGGAGCTGGAACAACATCAGGACGCTTTCCGGCAACTCGGCCTGGGGGTGGCGGCCATCAGCTACGACAGCCCGGCGGCGCTGCATAATTTCGCCGAACGCAAAGGCATTCACTTCGCGTTGCTGTCGGATCCCGATTCGAAGTTCATCCGCGAGCTGGGGATCTTGAACGAGACCATCCCGAAAGACAGTCCGTTTTTCGGCGTTCCGCATCCCGGTTCCTTTGTGCTGGATTCGAATGGCGTTATTCGCGCGAAGTACTTCGAAGACGACTTGCACCAGCGCTACACCTCAGCTGGAATCCTGCTGCATCAGTTCGGTCTGATGCCGGCGGAGACGAAGGAAATCATGGGCAAGCAGCTCAAGGTTACCGCGAGCGCTACGAACTCCGTGGTTGCGCCGGGCCAAAGGATTGTTTTGGCGATGGATATCGAACTGAAGCCCAATACGCACGTGTATGCACCGGGTGTGGACGGTTACATTCCCATCGAGTGGAAAATGAACGAGTCGGACGCCGCGGTGGCACAAAACGCCGAATTTCCGGCGCCTCAGAAGCTTTTCCTCGCGGCCATCAATGAGACTGTGGCGGCTTACAGCGGGACTTTTCGGGTGACGCGCGATATCAACATCGACCAGGACGACAAGCTCAAGCCGGCGCTGGACAGTACGGGACATTTCACGATCCGGAGCACGCTGCGTTATCAGGCCTGCGACAACCGAATCTGCTACATTCCTCAGGAACTGCCGATCCAGTGGACCTTCCAGTATCAGGATCTGGACGGGCAACGCGTCCCGGCCGAACTGCAGCACAAAGCGGCCGCGTCCAGCCAGCGCTAGCGAGCCCGTCGGCGGGTTGGCCGGCGTCCCGGCAAAACCAAAAAATCTAGAAATGTTGTTGCCCGTAAACTGAAGGTTTTTAGGCAACTTGCCGATGTTTTGTGGAGTGCCGAACGAGACCACTCAGCCGGGTCCGGGGTTAGATTGGAGTAATCTTCAAGACACCGCCATAGCCGAGCGGGCGGTCCCGGGCATCTGGGCGGGTTTGGCAACCATACAGGCGGTCCTGCTGGCCGGCACTTACGACAAGAAGCACTGGTTCGTCATTTTGGGATTCGCGCTGGTTGCCACCGGCGCTTGTCTGGGACGCCTTTTCCTGGTACTGCGGAAAGAGGAGATCTACGCGCGCAATGCGCGGCTGTGGCGATCGGCGTTCTGCTTCTCCCTGATTTTGTTCTCCAGCGCGTGGGGTTTGCTGAGCGCCTATACATGCCTGGTTTACGGTTACTTTAACTGGAACTCGTTGCTGCTGATCTTTTGCACGCTGGCCATCAGCGCGGCAGGGTTGGTTTATCTCACGCCTAAGCTGCTGTTCCTCAATTTGCACCTGCTTCCGCTGATCGTCCCGGGGATTCTCGCCGACATCTGGATTGGCGGGCAAGCCCATACGCTGGCTCTGATTACGTCGATTTATGTGGTCTGTCTGCTGATTCAAGGCCGCGACCTGCACGCGGGCTATTTAAAATCCCTGGAGGACCGGCGCTTGCTGGAGTCCGCCAAGAGGATGGCCGAGTCCGCTAATGACGTAAAGAGCAGCTTCCTTGCGAACATAAGTCACGAGCTGCGCACGCCGATGAACGGCATCATAGGAATGACCGAGCTGGTACTGGAAACGCCACTTTCCAGTGAACAGCGCGACCTGCTGAATACCGCTCGCAATTCGGCGTTTTCCCTGCTTCAACTGCTGAACGATGTGCTGGATTTCTCTAAAATCGAGGCGCGGCAGGTGGAGTTGGAGACCATCCCGTTCGATCCGCGACGGCTGGTCTCGGAGACGGTGGCGGTATTGTCCATTCAGGCCCGGCAAAAAGGATTAGAGCTCACGCACGAAATCGCTCACGAGGTTCCCCAAACGGTGCTGGGAGATCCGGCGCGGCTGCGCCAGGTTCTGGTGAATTTGCTGAGCAATGGGATCAAGTTCACTCCCTCAGGCAAAGTTGCGGTGCGGGTGAGCTTGGAAACCACGGCAGCCGAGGGCCTGTGCCTGCATTTCGCGGTGATCGACACCGGGATTGGCATCGCCAGGGACAAACATGAGATCATCTTCCGGCCGTTCGTCCAAGCCGATGTATCGATGACCAGAAAATACGGCGGAACGGGTCTGGGGCTGAGCATCTGCACGCGCCTGGTAGAGCTGATGCACGGAGCGATGTGGCTAGAAAGTGAACCCAACCAAGGCAGCACTTTTCATTTCCGGGCACAAGTGGGTTTGCCAGTTCTGCCAGCGGATGCGGCGCCAGGAGCCGGCGCGCGTGAGTCCGCTCCTGTCCGTGAGCACGCCTCGGCCCACGACTAGCGCAGAGCGCGTCCGCACTAGTACTAGACTGCCTGAAGATCACCGCGGAGGAAGCGCATGCGTCCAGCCTTGCGAACGCTTATCACCATCAGTATTGGCATTCTATTCGGATTTCTACTCGCCACCAGGCAATTGACCGTTCACGGCCAGGTCAAACCAGGCGCAGGTTTCGCCGCCGTCCCAGATGACAAAGGCGGTTGGGATCTAACCGGTCCATATGACGTGGCCCGGGGTTGGCCGAAGCCGATGTCGCAACTGCCCGGGCACGAGAAATGGGGTTGGGGATCGGTGGAGGGCATCTTCGCCGAGAGTCCGAATCGCATCTTTATTGCGCAGCGTGGCGAGTTGCCGGTTCTGACCAGGCCGCCGCAGACGCCGGTGCCACAATTCGGTCCAAGCCTCTCGTTTCCGACCGCGCAAGTGCCGTTTCGCAATGCATCGCAGGGGCCGGTGGCTGCACTGCCGGGAGGCGGCGCGCCGGGCGCAAAGCCGGAAGATGCCGACAAATTGTGGAAAGGCACCAAAGGCCTGGACGCCCGTTGGGAGCACAATCTGGTGGTGGTGGATGCGGAAGGCAACATCACCGAGCAGTGGACGCAATGGGATTCCCTGTTCAAACGGCTGCACGCGGTTTACATCAATCCGTATGATCCGGAGAAGCACGTGTGGATCGTGGACGACTACAATCACGCGGTGTTTAAGTTCTCGCATGACGGCAAGCAGCTAGTCGAGACCATCGGCACGCCGGGGCAAGCGGGCGCCGACGGCACACACTTCAATCGGCCGACGTTCTTAGCTTGGCTCCCCGACAGCACCATGTTTGTTTCCGACGGCTATAACGGCACGCGCGTGGCGAAGTTCGACAAGAACGGCAAGTTTCTGCTGGATTGGGGCCTGAAAGGCAATCCGCCGAATGAGACGCGTCCCGGCTATTTCAACGTGGTGCACGGCCTGGCGGTGGATCCAGTGTCAAAGCGCGTGTACGTGAGCGACCGTGGAAACCGCCGCATGCAGGTATTCGATGAGAATGGCAAATTCATCGAGCAGTGGCCTTTCGCGCAACCCTCTTCGGTGAATTTTTTGTACGTCGGAGCCGACCGCGGCTTGTGGGCTTTCGACGACACCACCGCGAAGATCGTGAAGTATGATCCGCATGGCCACCTGTTGTATGCATGGGGCACATTGGGCGATTGGCCGGGGGGCCTGTTCAACATCCATGGAGCCAGCGTCGATCAGGAAGGAAACCTGTACATCGCCGAAGTGGCCAACGGCCGGGCGCAGAAGTTCGTGCCGCGGCGCGGCGCCAATCCGAATTTCATAGTGGGCAAGCCGGTGTATTCGGCTTGGAAATAGCAGCGCGCGCTATTCTTTGCGGCGATCCACCTGCGCATCTAAACAGGCGGTCATCACGTCCAGGAACTTGTCGTAATTCGCCTGGCCGACGACAAACGGATTTGGCTGGCCCTTTTCCCGCGCCTTTAGCTTGTCCAGTTTCGCTTCCTGGCCATCGCTGAGCGGCGAATCCTTCAACTCGACGTCGGCCTTCATTCGCTTGGCGTCTTCCTTGAAGTGCGCGATGGAATGGCGGTACGTTTCCAGCTCCGCGTCGGTGGCAGCTCTGGTGATGAGAACCGCTCCTCCAAAAATCGCGGCCATATGGGTCTTGCCGTGATCCTTCACGGGGAAAAAGAACCCCATCGAGCCGGCGGTATGCCCGGGAATCGCGACCGGCGTTACGGTGACGCCGCCGAGCGTGATTGGTTGGCCCTCAGCGATGACCATGTCGTGCTTCGGAAGCGGCGGTCCTGGACCTTTCTTTTGTTTCTCGCCGCGCCCGGCGGGAGGATGCTCGAGCAGATCCCAGTCCGCTGCGCCGATGTAGATGTGTGCTCCGTAGTGCTCCTGCAAATAGGACGCGCCGCCAAAGTGATCGGCGTGACCGTGCGAGACGATGACGATCTTGATCTTGGCCGGGTCTAGCCCGAGCTTCTGGAGGCCGGGAATCACGACCGGTTCGACATCGGCTGGAGATCCGGCGTCGAATAAAATGATTCCATCGGTCGTGGTGACGGCATAGACTTCGGCGCCCTCTCTTCCCACCAGATAGACGTTATCGAAGATCTTGGTTGGTTCGAGCAGCGGATCATTGGGGCTGGCCGGATGCGGCGCTTCGCACAGAAAATGAGCCTCATCGGCCCATTCGGCGCCTGCGATCTTCTTGGCTTTTTCGATGTCCGATTTGACTTGCGGGGAATCGGGCTTGGCGGGCGCGCCACCTTTTTCCTGGCCGTACAGCAAGCACGCGGCCAGCAGGCCGGGCAACAAAACTCGGATGAATGTTCTTAGCATGAGCTTCCCTAATTGCGCGAGCCGCCGGGCCCGATGGAGCTGTCCCAGTGCTCCTGCGCCAGTCCATTTTGCACGCGGACCATTTCGAAATGGTTCTGCGTGTAGGTCTTGGACGGATCTTTCGGATCTTTGACGGGCCGCGACGCCATCATGAGGACGATGTCGCCCTTGGTAATGGTCAGCGCCGGTTTGTTTTTCATTTGCGGCTGGAGCGGCTCGGGTTTAAAACGCTGGCTCAACTCCTCGATGAGCGGGTCGCGGCCTTGCGGATCGCTGGGATTGTGCTGGATGTAATCGGCCGCCATGTACTTCGGCGCCAAATCAAAATGGTGATATTGGAGAACGTCGCGATACATATCCAGGACGAATTGTTCATTCTTCTGCTCTTCCGGCGAGTTCTTCAACGAGTCGGACGGAGGCGGAGCGGGCTGATTGACGGACGCCAGCGCCGAGCCGTTGCGCTTGACGTCGTTCCAGTGTTCGTGGATCTTGCTGTTCTGGACCAGCAGAATATCGTAGGTATTGTACTTGATCGGCTTTCCAGTGGCGTCTTTGTCGTCGTGCTCCCAAACCAACACGACATAGTCGCCTTTCCCAAACGACATCACCGGCTTGGCGCTGGGGTTGGGGCGCGCCGCGCTGCGGCTGTAATATTCAACGAACTCCTTACGGCCGCCGCCGATGTTGGGATCGTTCTCGATGTAATCGTCCGCCATGAACTTGGGCGCGGCATCGGCCTTTCCGCCGGCAACCACCTCGTGCCAGCACTTCAGCACCAGCTCCGTGTTCTTCTTTTCTTGTGGAGTGCTGGACTGCGCGGCAAAAATTGCGCCACCGGATATCAGCAAAATCGAAACACCCGCAAGCAGATTCGTGATGGATCGCATGATTGTGGTTCTCCTGGACTTCTTAGCCAATCATTGTACTTCAGGGCGCGCGGCGGCGGCTCTCTAATGCGCGCACGGGCTTGCCAACGGGCGTCAGGTATGATTTAAAGGATGTCTATGAGCAAGACTCACACCGGTACGGTCGCGCTAACTGCCCTGTTGTCTGCGGGGATGCTCGCCGGCATCGCAAAGGCCGATCCGGCCGATAAGGAAGAGCCGGCATCGACGGATTGGAACGGCTTTTACACGCTGGCGCGCGCCAAGGACCTGGCCGGTACGGGCTTCAAAACCACTGCTCCCGATTACGATTTGGACAAGCTGATTGTCGCTCATCTGCAGCCCTGGGCGAAGGCCAAAATGCAGGTCACCGATGGCGAGGCGGACGATACCGGCGCGGTGTGCAAGGCGGACGGGATTTTCCGATTCCCGCCATTTGCCGGCCGGTTTCTGTGGCTCCCAGCGCCTGGCAAGATCGTGGTAGTTTACGGCGAAATCAACACCGCGGGAGTAAGGCGGATTTACTTGGACCGCGAGCATCCGAAAAATCTGCCTCCCACTTGGAACGGCGATTCGGTGGGGCATTGGGAGGGCGACGCGCTGGTGGTGGACACCACCGGGTTCAACAGCAAGTCCTGGCTGATGTCGGGCATGGAGCCGCACTCCGAAGAAGCGCATCTGACGGAGCGCATTCGCAGAGTGTCGAGCGGAGACAAGGTCTTCCTCGAGGTTGTCAGCGTTGTGGAAGATCGCGAGGCGCTCACGTCGGCCTATACGTTCACGCGTTATTACAGAAAGGTCGACGGCGAAATGCCCGAGAATATCTGCAATGAGGAGCTGGCGGTGTGGAAGGAATTTCGGAACAACGCGCTGAAGCGGCAGCTGGAGCGGGCTCGCGAGGTAAAGTAAGGCCGTGCTGAAAACGTTTGTTCATCGGGGTATTTTTTTCGCGAGTTTGATCGGCTGTGCCGCCGTTGCCGCGGGGCAGACCGGACGCGCCCCAGCGACGCCGCCCGATATAGTCGGGGTCTACCAGCCGATCCCGAATACGACCACACTTCCAGGCGGCTTGAAAAACAGCGGCTCTACGAACGATCTTCCGTTGCTGCCCGCCGCGATTCAACAGATGAAGGCGGTGAATCTCAAAGAGGATGCTTACAAGATGTGCCAGCCGCTGGGCCCTTTTCGGATGATGGCGCGGCTGGACACGAAAGTCGAGCTGCTGCCAGAGCCCGGAATGATCGTGATGCTGTTTGAGGATCTGGAGCGCGGCGTCATGCGGACCATTTACACCAAGCGCGGCCATAAGGAAAAGCTGGAACCCACCTGGATGGGCGATTCGGTGGGCCACTGGGAAGGCGGCTCGCTGATCGTGGATACCACCGGCTTTAATACCGACACTTGGTTGAACGATGCGGGCGCCAAGCACAGCGAAGCGCTTCATCTGGTGGAAAGAATTCGGCCCATTCTCTCTGGAAAATATTTGGAATATAAAGTCACCGCCGAGGATCCTCAAGTTTTGGCGAAACCATATTCTTACACGCGCTACTACGAGAAACTAAAAACTGAGATCATGGAAGATATCTGCACGGACCAGGAGTAATCGGCCGAAACGTTGCTTAAGACTTCTCGCCCGCAGTAAAATTCAAATATTTTCTAATGATCCGATCCAAAGCGTTCATCCTTCTCACGGCGTTTTTCTCCGGTATAGCGGTTACCGCGATGGAAATCTCCGCGTCGCGGATTGTAGCTCCGTTTGTCGGCAGCTCGTCCATCGTCTGGACGAACGTGATTGGAGTTGTTCTGGCCGCTCTGGCGCTGGGTTATTATTTAGGCGGTCGCTTAGCCGAAAAAACTCCCAATTTGCATGTATTGCTGACAATCATCCTCTGCACCGGGTTCTTTTTCCTGGCGGTTCCCTACTTCGCATATCCGGTAATGCGAGGCTTGCTCGCGATGACGCCCAGCCGGTCTCCGTTCACCCAGATATTTCTCGGTTCGGCGCTCATTACAACAGTGCTGTTTGGATTGCCGCTGGTTGTTCTCGGAATGGTGAGCCCGTTCCTAATAAAGCTGTATGCATCGGCGCCGGATTCCAAGGTGGGCATCGCGGCCGGATCGATCTCCGCGCTATCCACCGTGGGCAGCATCATCGGCACGTTCCTTCCAACGCTTTGGCTGATTCCTCAATATGGGACCAGACGAACCATTCTTGTGTTTGCGTGCCTTTTGATCGTTCTCGCGCTGACGGGCTTATCGTCGAAGAGTCCTAAATTCGCCTGTCTGGGCCTGCTGGTCCTGCCGGCATTTTTTCCTTACCCCACTTCGATTCGCGCGGATGCCCGCACCCTGTATGAGACCGAGTCCGCCTATCAATATATGCAGGTTCGTCAAGACAAGAGAGGCGTTCGCTATTTGATGTACAACCAGGAGCGGGGCGTGCAGTCGCTTTACGATCCGAAACACGTGTTGACCGGATATTACTACGACTATTGCGCCCTGCTTCCGTACCTGCAAGGGTACGTTCCTGGAAAGAAATTTCATGTCCTGCTGATCGGCTTGGCCGGAGCGGCAGTCACTCGCGAAATCAAATATTTCTATGGCGACGATGCCGATATTGACGCGGTGGAAGTGGATCCGCAGGCCATCGACATATCCAGAAAATATTTCGACTTGGATCAGCAACACCTGAACGTTATCAATGAGGACGGGCGCACATATCTGATGCGGAGCCCGAAGAAATACGATATCGCGATCGTGGACGCTTATCAGAACGCGACCTACATTCCGTGGCCGCTGACGACGCACGAATTCTGGCAGGAAGTGAAGGCGCGGCTGACGCCGATCGGACTGGTCGCAATCAATGTGAACGTCTGGTACATGAACCAGCTGGTCCGGGCAGTGGAAAACTCGCAAGCCAGTGTATTCGAAAACGTGTACCGGACCAAGGTGGTGTACAACTTCATGCTCACGGCCGCGAGTACGAATCTGGACTTTAAAGCGCTGCCGGGCCTGATTCAAGACGCGGCCCAGCATCCCATGGCGAAGCTTTTGGCGTCGGACACGGCGCGAATTCCCTTTGATCGAAACGCGCTGGTGCTCACCGACGATCGTGCGCCGGTTGAGTTTCTGGACTTTCGAGTCTACGGGGTGCAGGGGAAATAGCAAAGCCCGCGGAACCGGACCTGCGGTGACAGCTTTACTTCGCGCTGCACGGCTCGGGATCCCATCCCGCGGCGTCGGCCTGCCGCTTGAAATGCGTGCTGCGCTGGAATGAACGCGCCAGATATTGCGGATCTTCCACCAGCGTGGTCACGACCAGCCACTGGTCGCCGTTGGCTTCTTTATTCAGCGCATCGAAGTACTCCGTCACCACCGCGTCGCCGCTATATGGCACGCCGTTCTTTTGCAAGTAGCCGGGCCGCATATGCGTGGTCACCACCTTGAGCGATCCTCCTTGCGCCTCGGACCCTTGTGCTCCGCGGCCGCCAGGAAACTGCCACTGAGCGGCTGACAATCCTTGCCAGGCCGGCGCGCCGCCGGAAGCTTCCGCCTTGCCGAAATGGAACAGCCGCGTCTGCTCGCCGTTGTCCATCTCCACTTTCAACGTATTGTCGTCCTGCCAGGTGATGCGAATCCGGCCAGGCGTCCTCATGATGTTTCCCGCGCCATAGGATTTGCACTGCTCGCCCGCCGCCTCGTCCTTCGCCGGATCCCACGCGTTGGCCACCTTGCGGCCTTCGGCATTGAGCGGGATGCTGGGGTAGTCGCCCTTGGCCGGCGTCACCATCCGATAGCGCCAATCCTCGGTTACGATCGATACCCAATATCCGGTGAGGTCCACGGGCGCAGCCTGTTTGGCCGTCTGTGCTCCGCGGCCCCCGCGCTGTGCCTCCATCGCAGTTGGGAAAAAGAGGAGAGCCAGAACTGCGAGCCCGGCGAACGAGACATTCCGTTTCATCGATGAATCCCTATTTCTTCTGATTGAGGAGGCTCTTGTATACCGCCTCAATAAACATATCCGTGGTCCAGATGCCCGTAGTTGCGCCGTAGATGCCGTCGTAATCCAGGGTCGGTTTGGTGGCCTTCACCTGCTCCAGCGTCATGTCCTTCTTGATCATGGTCTGAATGCGGTCGCGAATGATGGTCACCATGTCGCGATAGTACGCCACGTCCGCCGCATCGCACAGCCGCCCATGACCGGGGATAACCATCGTGCCGCCTTCCAAGCGAAACTCGGGAATGGCGACATCCAACATGTGGTTGAGAGCGTTGATCTCTCCTTGAATGCTGCCGCCGCGGGCGAGATCGATGATCGGATATCGCTCCGGCGTGAAGATATCGCCGGCACTGAGCACGTCCGAACCGCGGAAGTAAACCATGCTGTCGCCGTCGGTGTGAGCCGCGGGCTGGTAGATGATCTGAACGCCATCACCATTGAAAAAATGGCTCAGGTTCATGCTGTCGGTGTGATAGGTGTCGGTGGGCAACATGCCGAAAGGCACTGGAGGTTTCATCTCGCTCAGCCGGTTCAGAACATTTTCATGCGCGATGATTGCCGCGCCTTCGCCGGCATCGGAAATATTTCCGGCAACATTTCCACCCGTGTAGGTTTGACCTGCTCTGCCGATCTTTTCGTTGCCGCCTACATGGTCCGGGTGCACGTGCGTGTTGATGATGTAGCGAATCGCCTTGGGCGGCGCATCGGTATCCATGATGGCCCGCAGTGAAGAACGCCCTTCAGCTCCCCAATGTAAATTCGCAACGCCATTGGTGGCGACTTCTTTTTGGATCTGACGAATCGCCGCCAGAACCTTGTCGCTCATCTGCGCCAGGCCGGAATCCACCAGCAATACGCCGTCCTGTCCGGCCGAGACCGTAATATTTCCGCCCGCGCCGACCAGCATGTAGATGTTCCCGCGCACAGGCAGAATATGGACTTCGCCGTCGCCCTGCTGACCGAAAGACAGTGCGCCTGCCACGGCGAATCCGATAAGAGCAAGAACGCCCAGCTCTTTCTTTTTCATGGATTACTCCGCGCGAATCCCCTCTACCAGCTTTGCGTTCGCGCCCTTTACTTTCTTGCGATACTCCGGATACATCGTTTCCGCGCCGCCGCGGGTCGCGTCGTACGGTATCCCATGGCGATCCGCGAATTCCTTGAGGAACGTGTTGGTGCCGGGCTGATGGCTCGGGACCACGCCTTTGGCGCGTTCCACTTCGCTCACCACTTCGCAAGGATACGGAGGGACGTGTTGGTGCAGGTCCAATTCATAATCCGTGCTGCGAACAAAGGGCTCCGTCAGATAAACCGGATCGCTGACGATGGTCACCACGGTGAGCCAGTCCCCATGGCGAATCCAGTGTTCCACCAGCGTCGCTTTTTCGCTGCGCGCCATGCCATTGCGCCGGATGTAGCCTTCCTTGAGGTGCGTGACGTAAGTGGTCAGCACGTCGCCCTCCCACTTGCCGGTGGAAAATCCTGCCCAACTGTGCGCCGCGTACGCAGGCGGATGTGGACGGCCGTCCATATAAACCGGCCGATCCACGGATCGCAGCCACTCGGCATGCCACGCCACGATCTCTCGTGTCACCGGGTCCACTTCTTTCCAGATGCGCAGGTTGGACGGGCCACGCCAAATGTAGTCAGCCGAGTGCGGGCGGCACTGCCATTCCGGCAGCGTATAGATGGAAGCGTCCCAGGTGTCGGCCCGCATGCGCGCCGCCGCGTTGATCGGCAACCCGAGATAATCGCCAATCTCGGGACCTGGCACGCGCTCCGGCTGATCCTCATAGAATCGCGGAGCCCAGTCTCCGGAAAAATCCATTTCCGCGAATACGGGTAGACTCACCAGCAACAGCAGAGGACCCACGAATGTGGCTCGGGTCAAACGCGGCATGGCGCCTCCTTCACTAGCAGCTCAACAGAGTAATATATCAGAGTCGAGATGCTATCAAGCGACTATAGTATGATGGCATCTTAGCAGCGCCCTAGCGCGAGCCTAAGAGCGCCCTTAAAGGAGAATTTTGTGCGGTTTTGTCGATTTGGGGATGGCCTGCTCGGTGTCGTGGAGGGATCGCAGGTCCGCGATGTAACCGCGGCGTTGGATGCGCTGCCAACCTACCGCTATCCTTTGCCAGCTTATGACGTATTGATCGCGAACCTGGCTGAGATTCGCGAACGCGTCCGGGCGCTCGCTCCCACTGCGCCTCAGGTGAATATGGAGCAGCTCAAGCTGCTGAGTCCCGTGGCGAATCCCGGCAAGATCATCGCAGCTCCGGTGAACTATCAAAAGCATCTGGACGAGGTGAAAGGCGACCAGCAGCTTCATCAGAACACGACGGCCCATACCATCACGATCCAGCAGGCCGGCTTATTCCTCAAAGCGACCAGCAGCTTGGTGGGGCCGGGTGAAGGCATCGCGCTGCGGCATTTAGATCGCCGCAACGACCACGAAGTGGAATTGGCCCTGGTCATCGGGAAGCGCGCGGCGAATGTCTCGCGAAAGGACGCGCTCGATTACGTTGCCGGCTATGCCATCGGACTCGACATCACCATTCGCGGCACGGAAGATCGCAGCTTCCGCAAGTCGCCCGACAGCTATACGGTGCTGGGGCCGTGGCTGGTGACGGCCGATGAGATACCCGAACCCGGCAATCTCGACCTCAGCATTATGGTGAACGGCGAAGTGCGGCAGAAGTCCAACACGAAATACATGATCCTGGGCGTGGGGGAACTCATCGAGCTGGCATCGTCCTACTACACGCTCTATCCGGGCGACATTATCAGTACCGGGACGCCGGAGGGCGTGAGTCCCATCGTTCCCGGCGACACTGTGGTGGCCACCGTTGAAAAGATCGGCACGATGGAAGTGAAGGTTCGCGCGGCGGAGTGCGCCGGCAAGGCCGATGGCCTGGTCACGCACGCAAGCTGAAGGAGACGAGTATGCCAAGAATCGGTCAGATTGTTCCCAGCTCCAACACGACCATGGAGACCGAAATCCCGGCCATCTTCGCCGCCCGCCAGCGCCTGCTTCCCGAGGACGGCCGGTTCACTTTCCATTCCAGCCGCATGCGGATGAAGAGGGTGGTGAAGGAGGAGCTGGAAGCGATGGATCGCGATAGCCTGCGCTGCGCCGCTGAGCTCGCCGATGCAGCCGTGGACGTAGTCGGCTACGCCTGCTTGGTCGCGATCATGTCGATGGGGCGAGGCTATCACCGCGAATCGGAAGCGCGCTTGGCGCAGAAGATGAAAGAGGAGGGATCGGCAGCGCCGGTCATCACCTCGGCGGGCGCGCTGGTCGATGAGCTCAAATTGGCCGGCGTGAAGTCGGTATCGCTGGTGACGCCTTACTTGCAGCCGCTTACCGATTTGGTGGTCGATTACATCCGCCATGAAGGCATCCAGGTGATCGACGCTATTTCACTCTGCATTGCCGACAACCTCGCGGTGGGCCGCCGGGATTCGGGCGACTTGCTTTCCGATATCGATCGGCTGAACACGCGCGGCGCCGATGCCGTGGTGGTCTCGGCCTGCGTTCAGATGCCTTCTTTACCGGTCATTCCTCGAGTAGAAGATAAGCTGGGGCTGCCGGTGACCTCGGCGGCCGTTTGCACAACGCGCTCCATGATGCGGGCGCTGAAGCTCCAGCCGATCGCGCCGGACGCGGGATATTTCTTGTCGCGAGCGAATTTGCAGCCTGGCAGTCTGGGGCGCGGCTCCGCCCAGGAACGCGGTCTTCCGGCCGAAACCACCGCCTAGATCGATCGGCAGGCCGCCCACGGGAAGATGCTACCCTAGTGGTTTCCCGATGAAACAACCGGCACAAGCTTCCACGCTGGCGGATGAGGCATACGGGATCATCCGGGCCCGCATTCTGCGCGGCGAAGTGGCGATCGGCCAGGTAATCTCGCGCCGGAAAGTGGCCGCGGAACTGGGCATGAGTTTCCTGCCCGTGTCAGAGGCGTTCCTGCGGCTGGAATTCGAGGGGTTGCTCGAAAGCCGCCCGCGAGCCGGCACCCGCGTACGCATTCCCACCCGCGAGGACGTCGAGGGACATTATGTGGTCCGCGAAGGCCTGGAGGTGCAGGCGGCCAGGTTGTTCGCCAAGATGGCCACTGCCGAAGAGCGCGGCGAATTGCTGAAGCTCGGCACCCGCGTGGACGCCATGTCGGCACAGCCTGAGGCCGATCGCGCGGTCTATCTCACTCTGCACGAGAAGCTGCACCGGCGCATTGCCGAGTGCGGCCGCTGCCCGGCGCTGTGCGACGCGATCGTGAAAACCTGCGGCCTTTCCTCGAGCTGGCTTTGCATCGGGGGAAATCTTTCGGGCAGCCATCGCCTTCACCGCCATCAAGAGCTGCTGGAAGTTTTGGCCAAGGGCGATCCTGAAAAAGCCTCCGAAGCGATGCGCGAGCACCTGGACTGGAGCCGCGAATGGATGCTGGAGCGGCTGGAGCCCTATTTCCGTCTCGGCGAAATGCACGGCAACACCTACGCTCGCAGCGCCAAGAAGAGGTTTTCTGTTGACGCGCTCGAGGAAGCCGCTCACTCAGCAACCGCGTAAGGGTCGCGTCGTCGCGCGCCATATTGACATATCAAAGCTTCGGAAATCGGGCGCAGCCGAACCGATTCGATGGAAAAGCAAAACACCGTAAACGTCTCCCGCATCATCGACCAAAGCACTCTCGGCTCGTTCCAGTGGGGCATCTTCGTCCTGTGCAGCCTGTGCCTGATCATGGACGGCTTTGATGTACAGGCCATGGGTTACGTCGCGCCGGCCATCTTGCGCGAGTGGTCCATTCCCAATTCCGCTCTGGGCCCGGTGTTCAGTGTCGGGCTTTTCGGCGTGCTGATCGGCTCGCTTCTATTCAGCATGCTGGCGGACCGGGTCGGCCGGCGGCCCGTCCTGATTGGCGTGGCGCTCTATTTTTCGGCGTTTACCCTGCTGACGGCGCGCGCGAATTCGATCCAGGAACTGCTCGCGATCCGCTTCGTGGCTGGCATTGGACTCGGCGGCATCATGCCGAACGCAATGGCACTGGTGGGCGAGTATAGCCCCGCCAAGATCCGCATTACCGTCATGATGATCGTATCCACGGGATTTACAGCGGGCGCGGCGATCGGCGGCTTCATTGCGGCTTGGCTGATTCCGTCGTTCGGATGGCGTTCGGTGTTCTACTTTGGCGGCGTAATCCCGCTCGTCATCGCAGTGCTCATGTGGGTCTGGCTGCCCGAGTCTCTTCAGTTCCTGGTTCTGCGCGGTAAGAATGTTCTGCGCGGTAAGAATACCAGCAACGTGAGCCGCTGGCTCGAGCGGATTCAACCCGGCCTGACAACCGGCAGCGCGCCGAACTATGTCGTCCAGGAAGTGAAAAAGGAGGGCGTTCCCGCCGTGCACTTGTTCCGCGAGGGCCGCAGCGGAACCACGATGCTGCTTTGGGTGCTCAATTTCATGAACCTGCTCAACCTCTATTTTCTGTCAAGTTGGATTCCCACCGTGGTTCGAGACGCGGGCTACGCCACGTCGATCGCCGTGCTGGTGGGCGCGGCGGTGCAGGTAGGGGGCACCATCGGAGCGTTCGGAAATGGATGGTTGATTAGCCGATTCGGCTGGGTTCCGGCGCTGAGCGCCTGTTTCACTGTGGCCTGCCTCAGCATCGCGTCCATCGGTCAGCCCGGTTTGCCGCTGGCGCTTCTATTTGCCGTGGTATTCGTCGCCGGATGGTGCGTGGTGGGTGGACAGCCAGGCGTCAACGCGCTGGCAGCCGTGTACTACCCGACCTACCTGCGGTCCACCGGGATCGGCTGGGGACTGGGCATCGGCCGCATCGGCGCGATTGTCGGACCCGTGCTGGGCGGCGAGCTGATGACTCTGAAATGGTCGAACCGCCAGCTCTTCCTGGCTGCTTCGGTGCCGGCTTTAATTTCGGCGATAGTGATGCTTGCGCTTCGCGACGCCATCCGGCGAACGCCCGCCGCAGCTCCCGTTCAGCTCCCTAGCACGCCGGCGAGCTCGGAAGCAGCGCAGCGAATACCCACGTAAAACGTACCGAACAGCGCGTATACCGCGCTGACTTCGTCGAAACGCATCTCGTAAATGAGCTTCTTGAAGACGAGCGGGTCATCGGCAAACAGGTCCACGCCCCACTCCCAGTCATCGAAACCGATCGATCCCGAAATAATCTGCTTCACCTCGCCGGCGTAGCGGCGCCCGATCATCCCGTGTTCATGCATCTGGCGCTGCCGCTCCGCCATGGGAAGCGAATACCAGTTCTTCTCCTCGCCGCGTTTGCGATCCATGGGATAGAAGCACAGATATTTGTGGGCAGGCATGTCGGGATAAAGGCGCGGCGCCATGGCTTCGCGCTGCCGCGCAAGCACTTCTTCTATTTCAGCGTTCCATTCCGGTGAATGCGGCACGATCCCGCGCGTAGCCAGCGAGTTGTAGGTCTTCAAGGTGGAATCGTAGAGACCCAGCTCGACCACTGAGAGATACGATCCCGTCGGCTCCAGGTAATCCCACAGCCGCAGCTGCGCCAGCCGGCGCTCCAGTTCGGCGAGGTCATCGAAGGTGCGCCGGAAATGGACCAGGATCAAATCGCCCTTATGGCCCAGCAGCGAAAACAGGGCGCTCTGCCCGCCCGCGATCCGCTCCATTTCCCCGAGGACTCGTGCCGCCTCATCCACGATCTCAGACCGCTCCCGGGCAGCCAGAGCCTTCCACGCCGTCCAACGAACGCGTTGCATCTGATGTAAGACGCTGGATCCTTCGAGCGTCAATGGAACGGCCGGAAGAGCGTCAAGAGCCGGTTCGACGGGGGCATGGGTGGTTGCTGGCATGAGGGAAATTCCTTATGTTATTTTATTATTCTTGTTGCGATGAGTGCTTCTCCCAGATTCGGACAAGCTGCGGAATCCGCGCTTCTGACAATCGAAGCTCTTCGCGGTCTTCACCAAGTGCGACCGTTGGAACGGGCCGAAGAAGGCCGGGCCGCGCGAGATTTGCCTGCCGGCGTCTACGGCTACGCCTACTCGCCGGGCCTGGACGAGGTGCCTGTATTTGCGCAAAAGAAATACCACAGCTTCGAGGTTCACAAAGCAACGGATCGAGTATCTGATCGGCTTTGTCACTCCCGCCGAAGCCAGCAATCTCGAACTGCTGAGAGAGGGAGCTTCGATCCGCCTGTTTCCCGATCCTTGGGAAAATTCTCAATCTTTAGTAAGTGTCCCAGTGTCGCGCATGCAAGTGCGTGCCAGAGTGCCTCCGCGCGAGGACGGGAATCCGTTCTCCTTTACGATCCTCTAACTTCGCCTGCGATTCCCAGGCGTCGCAGCGCACTACTAGTGCATGAAAGTTTTATTTTCCACGATTCTTGCATTGTCCTTGACCTTGGCCGGGATCTCGGCCGCGTTCGCGAGCTCGGAAAACTCGAGCGGCGGTTCCAGGCATCATTCGTCTTCCAGCCACAAGCGAAGTAGCACCGGTAAGCACAGCAGCGGCTCGCACAAGAAAAGCAATATCCCGACTAGTTAGCGCGCAGGCTACGACTCGTCAATCTCTAGGACCAAGGCGGCACCACACCATTGCTGCGCGCGTAGGCGATCAACTGGCCCAGGTGTTCGTGCATGTGGCCGGAAATGACCAGGAGGGCTCCCTCGTAAGTGGTTTGCTCTCCCTCTAAGCTGGTAGCCTTGTGCAGATCGGCTTCCGGTAGATTCTTTACGGTTTGACGCACGAACTGCATCGAGGCCTTCAGGGCCTCGATGACCTTGGCCTTTTGCGTGACAGTCTTCTCGGCATTTTCATTGATGCCGCTCGGCACCTTCACTCCCAACGAAGAAACGAAGTAATAGTTGGAGAGTGCCACGTGCATGTACACCTCGCTCACTGACCGGACGCCGCTGCCAGGCCGCCAGCCGAACTTATCCTGCGGGATGGCCTCCGCCAGACCCGTCAGCTTCTTTTCGAGATCATTTAAATCGTTGAGAAATACCTCGCGCACAGCCGAGCCCTTGGCCGCGGTCTGTGCGTCCATCCTGACCAAGCCTCCCGATGATGCGAGAAGCAAAATCAAAACAGTGCTAAATTGTCTCATGGTTCCTTTGTACCACCGGCCGTAAAATCGCGCTATGTTCTCCTCGCGACTCAAATGGGGTCTTCCGTTCACTCCGCTGGCAAGGCTGCTCGATGAGAAACGATCTCGCGGCGAAACGATTCTCGATTTAACCGAATCCAATCCGACTGTGGCCGGGTTCGAGTATCCAGCCGACCCGATTCTGGCCGCGCTCGCCGATCCGCGCTCGCTTCGTTATGAGCCCGCTCCCCGAGGCCTGTCCGCCGCGCACGCCGCGATCGCCGAGTATTACTCGGGGCGGGTTCCCACCGAACGCATTCTAGTTACGGCCAGCACCAGCGAAGCGTATGCGTTTCTATTCAAACTGCTGTGCAACCCGGGCGACGAAGTGCTGGCACCCCGCCCTTCCTATCCGCTGTTTGAATTTCTCGCGGCCCTGGATTCCGTCCGCATCGTGCAGTATCCGCTGGTCTATCACGGCCGTTGGGCTATGGACATCGATGGCCTGGCGCGCTCGATCGGCGAACGAACCCGCGCGATCATTTTGGTGAATCCAAATAACCCCACTGGATCGTTTTTGAGGACCGACGAACTCGCCGAGCTGGTCAGGCTGTGCCGCGACCATCGCCTGGCTCTGATCTCGGATGAGGTTTTCTCCGATTACGGCTGGGCAGACGATGCGCGCCGCGTGGCGTCCTTAGTCGAAGTTGACGATGTCCTGACGTTCTCTATGAGCGGCCTTTCGAAAGTATCCGGTCTGCCGCAATTGAAACTCGGATGGATCGTGGTGAATGGACCTGCGGCCGCGCGCCGGCAAGCATCCGACAACCTGGAACTGATCGCCGATACCTATCTTTCGGTGGCCACGCCGGTCCAGTGGGCCGCGGCTTCGCTGTTACGGGCCCGCAGGCATCTCCAGCCGCAAATTCTGGACCGCGTCCGCGCGAATCGAGCATTTCTCGCCGGTCAGATTGGGCCCAACTCCCCTTGGCGTCTGCTCGAAGCCGAGGGCGGATGGTATGCCGTGATCCAAGCCCCCCGCATTCGAAGCGAGGAGGAGTGGGCGCTCGCGCTGTTAGCTGAGCGGCAGGTCTTAGTTCAGCCTGGCTTCTTCTTCGACTTTGAAACCGAAGCTTTCTTGGTGGTCAGTCTGCTCACCCGGTCCGAAATATTCCGCGAAGGCGTGCGGCGTTTGATCGGACCAGCGGTCTAGTCAGTTTGCTCGAGCGCGGGCGCTCTGGCCACGGCGCCACTGATCTCGGCGTTGGCGATCTCCATCACTTTCGAGCAGCAGCCGCTAAGCGACACACTGATATCGCGAATGGAACTTCCCTGGAATCTGACTCGCGGGGGCCGGTGGTGCTCGGGACAGCGGACATGGCGCAGTTTTTCCTGTGTCGCCTGCTTGAACCGTTCGACCCGGACTCTGTCGAAGTCGCTAAGCACTAACAAACATTTTAGTTCATAACTGTTCTAAACAAAAATCGAAGTGATGTCGAATTTGGAAAGAAGGCTTAGGATCAGGCTGCTCCCCTCCCCATCCGAAGTACCGGTCCGGTCCTAGCGCTAGGGCGCCGCACGTAGGACTTTTGGTGCTCCAGGGGGCTTGACAAGCGGATCGGCATGCTTAGAATGGGGATAATCTCTTTTTTATGCAGATCTGCAACCACTCTCGTACTGAAATCATGGCGAGACGGGATGGCGTCGATTATGTGCGCTGCCTGGATTGTGACCAGGTATTCGAGGCCGAAGACCTTGAACCCGTCCCCGCCTACGACGACGACGAAAAATCCGCCAAGTAAGCGACCTCACCACCGCGACTGAGATTTTCCCCCGGAATCTTGTACCAGATTCCTAGAGCAAGTTCTATGTCCCTTAGCCCGAAAGGTCGGCCCTGAACCGGGACGGAACCTGCGATCCTATATATGATAATGGAACCGTTGAGGATAGTTGCCATTGGCGGGGGTACTGGGCTGTCAACCTTGCTATATGGGCTGAAACGCCACGTCAGGGAATCCAAAGAAATCGATATTACAGCGGTAGTTACGGTCACCGATGACGGAGGAAGCTCGGGACGGCTGCGCCGCGATTTTGATGTTCTTCCGCCGGGCGACATTCGCAACTGCATGGTCGCGCTTTCTGAGGATGAAGCCCTTTTATCCAAGCTATTTCAATACCGTTTTTTAGGCGGCCAGGGTCTGAAGGGGCATAGCTTCGGAAATCTGTTCCTAACAGTACTGAGCAACCTAACCGGAGATTTCGCCCAGGCGGTAAAACTCTCTTCCGAAGTCCTAGCCAGCCTGGGACGGATCTATCCTTCCACGGCAACCAACGTAATGCTCGAGGCCGAGCTCGAGAGTGGCCGGGTGGTGAAGGGCGAAACGAAGATCAGTAAAAGCCGTTCCCGCATCCGGCAGGTTCGCTTGTCCCCGCGCGTCTGTAAGCCGTTGCCGGAAACCCTGGAAGCAATTGAGCAGGCGGACGTGATCACATTCGGCCCCGGGTCCTTGTTTACCAGCATCATTCCCAACGTCCTGGTAAAGGGCATCCCGGAAGCGATCCAGCGCAGTCCGGCTTTGAAGGCTTGCTTTGTGAACCTGATGTGGCAGCCCGGGGAGACTACCGGTTTCCGCGCTTCCGATCATATCGCCGCCATTCACCGGCACGCGGGCATGAAACTTCTGGATGTAGCCGTGGTGAATACGCGGGCCATCACCGCCAAACAACGGCGGAAATACGCGGCCGAGAAGGCTCAGTCAGTGGTCAACGACGTGGACCAGCTCGCGGGAATGGGTTTGCAAGTGGTGGCCCGGGATTTGCTTGCGGATGGAGACGTAGTGCGCCACGATTCCAAGACCACGGCTGAAATTACGCTGGATCTGGCTCGCCGCGGACGCGCGAACCGCTCTCACACTCACATCCACAGAGTGAAATAAGAGTGAAGTAAAGGAAAGCAATGACATCGCCGCTGAGCGTTGTGATTCTGGCCGCGGGCCTGGGGACACGGATGAAATCCAAGCGTGCCAAAGTGCTTCATCGTGCCGGCGGACTCACCCTGATCGAGCATGTGGTAAGAGCAGCGCAAGGAATCACGCCCGCCGAACGCATTACGGTAGTGGTGGGGCACCAAGCCGTCGAAGTCCAGGCTCTGCTCGAGCCTCTCGGGGTGCGCTTCGCTGAACAGAAAGAGCAAAAAGGTACCGGGCACGCGGTCATGTCGTGCCGGGCCGCGCTCCGGCCCGAGGGCGGTCTCGTAGTGGTGGTGTACGGAGATTGTCCGCTCCTTGCGCGCGCAACGCTCCAGGAACTCGTTCAGCGGCAGAAGGAAAGCGCGGCGGCCGCAACGTTGATTACCACGCGTCTGGAAGATCCCAGCGGCTATGGCCGGGTGGTTTTTGGCGATCGCGGCGAGGTCCAGGCCATTGTCGAGCAAAAAGCGGCCACGCCGGAACAGCTATCTATCCAATACATTAATTCCGGTATTTACTGTTTCCGCGCGAAGCTTCTGTGGAAACACATAGCCGAGATTCGCCCCGACAATCCCGCGCATGAATATTACTTGACCGACATGGTCGAGATCCTGAACCGCGCCGGACAGAAGGTGCAGGCGATGGAAGTCCTGAACTCGAACGAGCTGGTTGGCATAAACACGCGGGTGGAGCTGGCTGAAGTGGACCGGCTTCTCCGCGAGCGCAAGGCGCGCGATCTGATGCTAGGGGGCGTTACGATTGAAAAGCCCGAGACCGTTAGCATCGACGGCGACGTGTGCATCGGCCCGGACTCCGTGGTTGAGCCGTTTGCGCAGATTCTCGGAAAAACGGGAATTGGACCCGATTGCCGCATCGGCGCGTGCTCGATTATCCAAAATTCCAATCTGGCATCGGGCGTGGAGGTTGCGCCGTTCACCTTTATCGCAGACTCGGAAATCGAAACTGGCACACGCATCGGCCCATTCGCGCGGCTGCGCGCAGGAAACCGCGTTGGACCGAACGCCCACATCGGCAACTTTGTCGAGCTGAAGAATACCCAGTTCGGCGCGGGCGCCAAGGCCAATCACTTGGCTTATCTGGGCGACTCCGAGATCGGCGAAAAAGTGAATATCGGCGCCGGCACCATCACCTGCAACTACGATGGCACAAATAAGCATCGCACCAAGATCGGCAAAGATGTTTTTGTGGGCAGCAATTCGACGCTGGTCGCCCCCATCGAGCTCGGCGACGGAAGCTACATCGGCGCGGGCTCGGTGATTACAGATCCGGTACCGCCGGACGCCTTGGCGTTGGGCCGCGCCCGGCAAGTCGTCAAAGAGGGCTGGGCCGCCAAAAAGCGGAAGAAGAAGTAGCTACTTCTTGTTGTTTGGCGCTGCTTTCTGGGCTGTTCGCACCACAATCAGCCGCGCGATATCGCCATCATCCGACGTCACGAAACCGATGGTGACCTTGGCATTCACGCGCAGCTTTCCTTCCACACGCGTGTCGGGTTTGATCGAGAACGTCCGCTTCTCGGCTGGCTTGCCCAGAATACTTCGCGACACGGTTACTTTGGTTGCGGCGAGCACCACCACCGATCCCGAGAATGTGTCATCATACTCGGGCTCGCTTGCCACGGTCTGAGTTTTCTCCCAAGCCGGGGCCTCCTGTCCTATCGCAAGGACAGCGAACAAAACCGGACCCAGCAGGACCCACGAAGCGAGCAAGAGCCGCACTCTTGCATAATAAAACAACCCGGCAGTCCAGGCACTGAAGCAGTAATTAAACTTGCTTCATTCGTTGTGATTACAGCACCAGGATCGGATGATAAAGATGCGGCAAGCGGGCTTCGCCGATGGCAATCAAATCGCCTTCCGGGCTTAAGGCCTTCACGTACTTTGTATCCGGCCGGTCCAGGAACGCCGACAAACGGAAGTCGCGGCCCTGGCGGATCTGACCGGCTGTAAGTTGGTCAACCGTCGCTTTCGGCCAATGGGGCAACAACTGAGCCGCTGGAATAAGGGCTTCGCCTAATCTTCCCGTTTCGGCGAGCACTTGTAGTTCTTCCAAAGTATGCGCCTGCTCTGCATTGAAATCGCCCGAGCGGCTGCGGCGCAAGCTTTCTAGATACGCTCCGCAGCCCAGCCGCTGGCCCACCTCGTGAGCGATGCTGCGCACATACGTGCCAGCCGAACAATGAACCTGAATCCGCGCTGTTGCGCCATCGAATTCCACCAGTTCGAGCGCGTAAATGTGCACCTCTACGGGCTGCAGTTCGACGGCGATGTTCTGGCGCGCCAGGCGGTAGGCAGGCGTTCCCGCGACCTTTTTCGCGGAAAAGGGCGGAGGCGTTTGTAGAATAGTTCCCCGAAAACCTGTGAGAGCGGCCTCCAGTTCAGAACGGGTAAAGGCCGGCTCGATGGGCGCGGACATGGCCTTCCCGCAGCGGTCGTACGTATCGGTTGCGTAGCCGAATTTCACTCGCGCGTCGTAATTCTTTTCATTCGCGGAGAAGAATTGCGCCAAGCGTGTGGCACGGCCCAACACCAGCGGCAACACTCCCGTGGCCATCGGATCTAGCGTGCCCAAATGGCCGACCTTGCGCTGGCTCGCCAGCCTGCGCATGCGATTCACGGCATCGTGCGAGGTAAGGCCCTCCGGCTTGTCGACTACAATGACACCATCCACCAGACCACTCTAGCAGCAGTGGGGCAGCCGTTCGATGCGGTTTTATTGGGTCACATTGAGCTGCACTGGCGGGCTCTGAACTCCGCCAACCGTTACCACCACCTGCTGCACGCCCAGGGGAACACTGGCAGGCACCACATAATTGATCTGCGTAACTCCAACCAGGCCGCTCGGAATACCGATGAATTGGATGGTCGCCTGTTGTCCGGCGACTGTCACGGTCACTGGCAATACCGGCTTTGGAAGCCTGGTCAACGGAGTTCCCGCAGGGGGAGACGTTCCATCGGCGAGCGACGGCGTGACTTGTCCTTCGCCGGTGATGAACAGCGTAGTGGCTTGGCCGGCGCTGGCGCTCGAAAACGGCGCGCTTACAAAACCGTTGGACATAAAGATTCCCGGCGCTGCTTCGACGACGTTCAGCGTCAACGAACTTTCTTGGTACGGGTTGTCCACCACCAGCGCGACCTGGCCGGTCGGCGTCTCGTAAGGGATCTGGAGGTTCACCTGTCCGGGAGAGACGTAATAGAGCGGCGTGGGGACGCCGTTGATCATCGCCGAGAAACCCGCCAGGAAGTCCGGCAAAGGAATGGTGGCCGCGGACTGCGCGAAGTTCCCGAGTTGAGTGCCGTAGACGCTCAACAGCATGCCCGGAGCGTAGGTCTGCTGGCCGGACGCGGCGTTACTTGCCCCGCCGACGGTCAACTGCGTCTGAGGGCCGACAAATGGAATCGACATTTGCTCTGACCAGGATTGTCCGTTCGCATCCACGCCGCTGAGCGCGAAGTTAACGTTGGTGGGAACGCTTAGGCCCGACAAGCTCAGATTTTTCGAAGAGACCGAGCCATCCGCCGCGATGCTAGTGCTGCCAAAAGTTGTTGCGATGTCGTAGCTGGTTCCATTGATGCTGAAGCTGGTAAGGGTGGTGCCCACGCCGGCTTCTTCGGTCAGCGTGATGGTGAATGGCCAGCGGCTTCCGCTTTGAAATACGGGATTCGCATTAATAGACATCACCACCGCCGTTGCGGTTGGTTTGGCGTTGCTCCATTGATGCACGAAATTGTTGGCATCCGGCGAACCGAGGCCGCTGGCTTGATCGTAACCGGCGCTGGCGCTGTACCCGTACGTCCCAGTAACGCAACCCGGCGAACCGATGGCGCACGGCACGATGTTGTTTCCGCTGGTTACGTCGTGAAACACGCCCGGCACATTCTGCGCCAGCCGATACAGCGTAGGATTGATATTTCCCACCCCGGGCTGGCTCTCGGCGCCGGTGGAGACCAGATATTCGTTCAACAACGTGACGATGCCCGCCATGGTGGGAGCTGCCACCGAGGTTCCTCCGAAAATCTGACTGGTGCCGCCCGTATAAACGATATAGCCGTCGTGATCGGGCGAAGCGTTTAAAGCCAGATCGGGAACATGGCGGGCCCCATCATTCGGTACCCCTTGCCCGGTCTGCCAGACCGGCTGCGGAAAAAAAATGCTCGCCCCTCCACCTCCCGCGGCTAGCCGGCCTTCAATCGCCGTAGTATTCCAAACCATTTCGGGAATGTAGGCCAGCGCCGAAGCGTCATTGGCCGTATTCGTGGCGCTCCAGTAAGAGCCGCCCTGCTCATTGAATTGGGTACCGCCCATGGAGGTCACTTCGGGAATGCTGCCGGGCGCATCCACGGCCAGGCCGTTTTGCGCAATCGCGGCGCCCATGTCCTCGCAGTCCGCCGCGCCGGAGTCGCCCGAGGCCGCCAGCCAGGTTATGCCCTGCGCATTGCCTTGCTTCGCCATGGATTGAAAATTCGGCAGATCGACCAGATCGCTCGGCTCGCAAAGTCCATAGCTCATGCTGATGACGGGGGCCAAATCCTGATCGATCGCATACGACAAAGAGGTAAAAACGTCGGAGGAATAAACGAAAATTATATTGGCGTCCCGGGCGACCGCGCCCGACCACTCCAAATCGAGATCCGCTTCCGGAAGATCGTCCTGGCTAATGCCGGGACTCGGCCGCTGCGCCAGAACTTGTGTGAGGTTAATCGCGGGCAAATTGAATTTGCTCCGAAAGGCTTGTATGTCGGAGGTGTTAATCGCGGTCTGTCCCACCACGACGAGCTTCTGTCCGGTGCCGTTAATGCCGGCCTGATAGAGCGGAGTTACGTCGTAAATGGTGGCGAAGTCGTCGGGAGCCATTTGATGAACTCCGCCGCTGGTCTGGTTGGGATTAGCGCTGCGCCGCATGCTTCTCGGCTTGAGGCGGAAATCGTTCAATCCGTGAAAGCCACTCACTAAATTAGAAAGCGCGGCCGGCACGGAAGGATCGGTCGCATTGGCATAGTGAAGCTTTCCGTTCACCTCATAGCGGTGAATCTGGGTTCCGAACGCGTTCTGAACTTGTTGTGCGGTGCCGCTGAAGGTGATGAAGTTGCGGCCTCGGGCAACTTGGTCGATGGTGAAACCTTGCGATTCGAGCCACGCGACAATCTTATTTACGTCGCTCTGGCTAACGCCGAATTGATCGGCATACTGCTCGGGCGTGAGCCATTTGTGGTAATTGGGCGAGGCGGGATTCTGCTGGTTCGCCAGAGTCTGATCCAGGGCCGACTGCTGGGCGGCCGAAGGTTTCAAATACATCGTGATCGACGGCACCTGAAACGCCGGCTCAACCGCTCCCCGGTCGAATTGCGGCCGCGCGTCTGGATGAACATTGCCTGGCAAGGTGACGCGCTGGCTGTTATCGATCCGGCCCGTGATGCGATTCTGCTGTGCATTGAGAATAGCAGCTAGCAAACAGGCCATCACCGCAATGTTTCGGGGCCGCACGGCGTTTGTCATAGAAGGAGAATGAGCGCTAAACCTAGGATGGATTCTCGCAGGACCGCGTTTCAATCGGTTTTTCCATAGAGTGTCGACCTGACCTCATTACCGCCGAAAGGCATGCGATTCGACGCTTGGATGTTCATCGGACGAAGGCTTGATCGGTTGAGCCAGTCCGGTAATGAGCCGGGCGCCGCGATTGAAGGTCAGATAAAGAAAGCCCCATTGCACGAATACGAGCACTCGGCTGGAGAATTGAACCAAATACATAAGATGGACAAACAGCCAGGTGAGCCAAGCCAGCAGGCCCGAGATATGCAGCGGACCGATCTGGGCGACCGCAGACGCGCGGCCAATTACAGCCAGGCTACCTTTGTCGAAATAATGGAACGGCGCAAGAGTGGCGCCATCCAGGCGCTTCCCGATGAGCTTCGCAACATAGCCGCCCTCTTGCATGGCCACTTGCGCGACTCCGGGCAGCAATTTTCCATCTTGCTCAAAATGGGCCAGGTCGCCGATTACGAAAATCTCGGGATGATTCGGAACTGCGCAGTCGTGGCCCACCATCACGCGTCCGCTCGAATCGCGCCGTGCTCCCGCGCGGTGTTCCAGCACTTCTCCAAAATTGGAGGCGCGCACGCCAGCCGACCATATCACGGTTCTACTAGCGATGCGTTCCATCCCCTGAGGGGTCTTTACCGTGACACTCGATTCGTCCATCCCGGTAACGAAGACGTTCGTTCGAGGACGCACTCCCAAGCGAACCAGCGATCGTTCCGCCTTGGCTGACAGGTCCTCGGGATAGGAGGGCAAGACGCGCGGAGAGCCTTCCAGCAGCAGAATGGTGGCGTCCTGCGGATGAATGGAGCGAAACTCATTCCGCAGCGTGTCGTGCGCGATCTCGGCGAGTGCGCCGGCCAATTCGACACCGGTGGGGCCCGCGCCAACCAGAACGAACGTCAACCATTCGCGGCGCTTCTCGGGATCGGCTTCCCGCTCCGCCGCTTCGAATGCATACAGGATTTTGCGACGAATCTCAGTGGCTTCCTCGACGCTCTTCAAGCTCGGCGCCACTCTGCGCCACTCCTCGTGGCCAAAGTAAGAATCTGTCGAGCCGGCCGCAACGATCAGCGTGTCGTACTCGATTTCGCCTTCATCCAGGATTAACTGGCGCCGCTCGGCGTCGAGATCAACCGCCTCAGCCAGCAACACTCGAGTGTTTTTCTGCCGGGCGAAGACCGATCGCAGAGGCGCTGCAATTTCGCCGGGCGACAGCGAACCGGTGGCCACTTGATACAGCAGCGGCTGAAAAAGATGAAAATTCCTGCGATCCAGAAGTGTGACTTCGACGGGCGCTCTTTTCAAGGCCTTCGCGGCATACAGCCCGCCGAAGCCGCCGCCCAAAATGACCACGCGGTGTGCCATCTTTTCCACCCCTGAACACATTAGACGCCATTTCGTGCGATTTGATGCATACCAACTGGCGGGCGCTGCGCTACGCTGAAAAGCAAGGATGCTGCGGCGTTTTTGGCTGGCTCTGTTTGCCGTCGCTCCGGCGCTCGCACAAACACCGTGCGAGGGTACGCCGGCTTACTCACCCTGCGAGTTTTCATTCGAGTTGTCCGCTGGCGACCTGGCCGCGCATCCTAATCCCTACGTCAGTGTCGATCTTCATGCCGAATTTCGTTCGGCCCATTTTCACACCTATCTGATGCCGGCGTTTTGGGACGGCGGCCGCAAGATGGTCCTGCGGTTCACTCCCACCGAAGCCGGCCAATGGATCTATCGCTTCACGAGCAATCTTTCGGCGCTCGACGGCAAGAGCGGCGAATTCAATGCGGGCACGTCGGATTCACCGGGGTTCGTCAATGTCGCCAATGTGCATCATTGGGCCACCGACAACAAGCGGCCGCATCTGTGGATGGGCTACATCGATGATCGGTTCCCCTTCGGAACCGAGCCGGAGTTCGAACAACAACTGGATGAAGCCGCGAGAAATAAATTTACACATTTCCGAGGTTCGATTCTAGGCAGCGTTCAGGATCGCAGCCGGGTTTATCTCGGCCCCGATAAGCCGAATCCGGCTTATTTCGACGAATTGGACCGGCGCATCCTGGCGATCCATAAACGCGGGATTACGATCGATCTAATGCTGGCTTCCGATCCTGGCTATGTGACTTCTCTCTTCCAGGATTGGCAGGCGCGCGAGCGGTTCATTCGCTACGTGGTTGCTCGATATGCTCCCTTCAACGTCACTTGGCAGGGCTTGGAGGAGTTCGAAGATTATGCGGATGGGCGCGCAATCCTAAAGGAGCTCGGCGGTAACCTCGCGAAGCTGGATCCTTACCAGCACCCGCGATCCTCGAACGCCAAGATATCGTCTTCGCCGCTGCTTAGCGACGGCTGGATGAATTTCATTATCGAAGCTTCGCCGGATGACGCGGTCGGCTCCGTGGAGCATCAGTTTTATCAAGTGCCGTTCGTCGGCGTCACCGACGCGAAGCATCTGTGGAACGCCACCGTGGACGGCGAGTACCCGGAGTTTCGGGGCACTGACGCGAAGATGTGCGGTTACTGGTTCGATTTCATGTCCGATACGCGGCATTGGGAGTTGGAGCCCTATTTCGATGTGGATGGCACGCGAGCGGTGGCGCTCGAAGATGTCGAGTATGTGAACTACGTCGAGCATCCCGGTCCGCCGGTCGAGGTGACGGTGGCGAAGCATGGCTACGATGTTCAGTGGCTCAATCCACTCACCGGTGAGCAAGTCCAACAGAAGAAGTACAGCGGCGAGCATTTCACGGGTGAAGCGCCCGACAAGAGCCACCCCTGGGTATTGCTGGTCGCGCGCGAAGGCCGCCTGGAATCGATGCTGAAATCGTATAAATTTGAGTCGCGACCAGTGCCGGTGCAGGAGATTGAGACCAATCCGCAGAAAGTTCCTTACGTGATCGCGGAGCCTTCCGGCGATATTCAGGCCGGCAAGCCCGTGCGCTTCGCGGCCAAGCTGACGCGCGAGACACGCGCCACGCGCGACATGCTGTACTTGTGGACCGGAGAAGTCGCCTCCGACGGCCGCGGCTTTCGAGTGCTGGGAACCGGTTCGAGTGCTACGTTCACCGTGCCTGCATCCATGGCTGCGAATTTCCCCGCCGTTCTGAGCATTCACTTGACCGCTCTCAATGCGAATGGCAAGGCCTATTCCGCTGATCGCGTCTACCAACTCACTAAGTGATCCTTTCCATCGACACGACCTCCGAGTTCGGGAGCATCGCGCTGGTCGACCGCGCGAGCGTTGTCGAGGAGGTTCTACTTTATTCCGTTGACGGATTCGGCCACGTGCTATACGAGCATTTCGAGCACTTGCTGGCGCGGCATAGTCTGACTGTGCGTCAGCTAGATTGTTTTGCCGCGGCGGCGGGCCCTGGTTCGTTCACAGGCGTTCGCGTGGGACTCACGGCCGTGAAGGGCCTCGCGGAAGCGACCGGCAAGAGAGTCGTCGCCGTGTCCAATTTAAAAGCGCTTGCGCTTTTCGGCTCGGCTGCCTTGCGCGCGACAGTGCTCGACGCCCGGCGTGGCGAGGTTTATGCAGCCGTCTACAATGAGATGCTGGAGATCGTGATGCCTGAGGCCGTTCTGAAATACGAGGCATGGGCGAAGAGTCTGCCGCCGGGCGGATTTGAGTTGATCTCGCCCGATTTTTCGACTTTCGCCGCGCACCTGGATCCCGCGACTGCTCGGGTGACGGCGCCGCGTGCGCTGGCCGGCGCGATTGGCCGCATCGCTTGGATAGAGTTCCAGCACGGCCGCGCGTCTGATCCAGCCGAGGTCGACGCCAATTACGTGCGGCGTTCCGACGCGGAATTGTTTTGGAAAGGCTAGCGCGCCGCGACCGGGCTATTTGCCGGCGTCGACCAGCTCGACATCGAAGATCAGGGTCGCGTTCGGCGGTATCACGCCACCGGCTCCGCGAGATCCATAGCCCAGATCCGGAGGAATGTGCAATTGCCGTTTGCCACCGACTTTCATTCCGGCGACGCCTTCGTCCCAGCCTTTGATCACCTGACCACCTCCCAATGGGAATGCGAATGGCTGGCCACGATCCACCGAGCTGTCGAACTTTTTGCCGTTGGTCAGCCATCCGGTGTAGTGGACTTTTACAGTCTTGCCAGGAACCGCCGTCGCGCCGGTGCCGACCACGATGTCCCAGTATTGAAGGCCAGACGCGGTGGTGGTCGGTTTGCCTGTGACTTTCGTTGGAGACGAGTTGTTCGCTTGTCCCATTGCCATTGCGACGATACCAAAGAAAATTAGAACCGAGATGAGGTGGTTGTTCACGTAGAGCTTCTCCTTTGCCTTGTCATGATACACCAAGGCCCGGTTTCGACTTGCATATAAGCGCGAGGCCCGGTCGCGATATACTGGGTCTCTGGCCTATTTTCCTGAAGATGCTCGCGGACGCATGGCTCTCGTGAGACAGGAATCTAGGCGGGTGAACTGGAGGTCACCGAATGAAACAAATCGTTCCGATTATTTTTGGAGTTTTGGCTGTCTCGGTTAGCGCGTTTGCGCAAGCGGACGCTGACAAGATCCTGCAAGCCGCGCCGCCCAATTTGAAAGACGCTGCTACGGTTATCGTGTGGAAGGCCGACTTCACGTACGACACAGTGAAGAAGGGCACCAATCGACTGGTCTGCTACGACCTATCAGGCAAGCCGGGGCACCCGCCATTCACAATCGAATGCACCAGTCCCGCTAATCTGGATCGCGTTGCACAGAACCTGAAGTTCGAAGCCCTGGGCGACAAGAAGGCGGTGCAAGCGGCCTTCGATGCGGCTGAGAAGGATGGAAGCCGAGTGAAGCCCGAATTCGGATCGGTATGGATTCACTGGATGGGACCCGACCAGGAACACGCTCGGCATCACACCACCATCGCGGTTCCGGGCGCCACCGAGCAGTCCCTCGGCCTGCCTGACAATCCCAAGCAGGGCGGCGTGTGGATCATGAATGCGGGTACGTCGACCGCGCATCTCATGACGCCGGGCAGCTAGAAGAACACCGGCGCAACGCTCGGGAAAGGGGCCGCTGTGAAGCCTCTAATATTCAGTATGCTCGCAATTGCCGCGCTAACGGCAGCGCCTGGCAATCAGAAGTTCATCGGTGTCGTTACCGATAGCATGTGCCCTCAAGCCGATCATTCCCAGATGAAAATGGGGCCGACGGACGCCGAGTGTACCCGTGCCTGCGTCGAAGTGCACGGCGCCGAGTATGTTCTGTATGACGGCAAGGAAGTCTACACGCTGAGCGATCAGAAGACTCCGGAAAAGTTCGCCGGACAAAAGGTGACGGTCATCGGCACGCTGGAGGCTAAGACCAAGACGATCCTGGTGGACTCGATTACGGCGGCAAAATGAAACTCGGCTGGGCGATTCCTAAGCGCCAACTCGTGCTTGACGCATGACGCTTTCGGCCTTCTCGCGAATCCGGCGGGCGACTTCGTAAGGGTCGCCCTGCTGGAACTCAGGCAGAAACAACTCCACCGACAGCGGCCCCGCATATCCTTTTTCAGCAAGCTTCTTCAGAATGCGCGTGAGCGGCGACACGCCGTCACCGGGAATCAACCGCGTCGTATTGTCGAGCAATTCCCGCGGCATATCCGGCACATCCTGGAAATGGACGTGTGCCAGCTCGCCCGGCCGCAGCAGATCCAGGTCCTCGAACTTACCCATGCCCGACCAAAAATGATAGAAGTCGAGCATCGGGTGCACATTCGGATGCGCGGCCTCGCGCGTCAGCTTCAGCAGAGTGGTCAGGGTGGAAATGTAGGTTGAGGTCCGGACGAATTCGATCATCGCCGTCATGTTGAACTGCTTGGCGATATCACCGGCTTCGCGCATGCAGTCGGCTCCGCGCTTGTAATCGTCCGCCGTGATCTTCATCGTGGTTCCGCTCGGATTGTAGATATGCGTGATCCCGAAGGAGGCGAACTGCTCGCAGCGTTGCTTCCATTTTTCGAGCGCCGCCGTCCGCCCCGGATTCGGATTCCAAAAATCAGCCAGGCCCGGTGTACACGAAACCGGCGTCAATCCGAGATCTTTGACGACGCGTTGCG